>Ga0189274_100066_pt1 | contig 121081 bp, 115 predicted proteins | sample N5B1minimetaG_FD_130323 | JGI IMG/M metagenome (GOLD analysis project Ga0189274, IMG submission 130323) | Marine microbial communities from the Costa Rica Dome - N5 B1 mini metaG | ecosystem: Environmental > Aquatic > Marine > Oceanic > Photic zone | place: Costa Rica: the Eastern Pacific...
ACTGGCTCCTCTACGTGCCGACCGGTCCGTCGGACGCCAATGTCGACTTCTCCGGCATGTCGGCGGCTGACGTCACGGCCTTCTTCGACTTCATCAATGAAGCCGGCCTGAGCGGCAATGCGGGCGGCTTTGCCGAGCGCAATGGCGATGAAGGTGGCTGGTGGACCAAGGCTGACCTGCGTATCTCCCAGGAGATGCCGGGCTTCATGGAAGGTCACCGTTCGCAGTTCTTCATCGACATCGACAACTTCACCAACCTGCTGAACGACGAGTGGGGCATCCTCAACGAGGCTGGCTTCCCGCGTCGTAACCGGGTCGTCGATGCTCGCCTCGTGAACGGCAGCAGCCAGTTCGCCTACACGAATTTCAACAACCCGACGACCGAGACCCGCGTGGGCGGTGCCTCGCTCTGGTCGGTCCGTGTTGGCCTGCGCTACAACTTCTAAGGCGCAGTCATCATCTGACACATGGGAAGGGCGGCTCTCGGGCCGCCCTTCTTTTTTGCGTGAAGGTCTGGCTTTTTTGCGCGGGCGACTATCCTTTTTGCATCTCGCCAAGAAATCGGCTGCGTGATAGAGGCGCGGCCATGACAATCGACCTGCCCCACGAAACCTCGCCCCAGGCGCATCTCTTCACCTGCTGGCCTTCGGATGCCACGTTGTGGGAGGAAGATCTGGAACCAGCCCAGGCCGAGTTCGCGACCTTTCTCAAGGCCGCGATTGCCCCGTCGGCGACCGGCCGCACGCTGAACCTCACCATTCTCGCCGCAAGCGGCCAGGCGGAAGCGTCGGCCCGCCAGGCGTTCGGGCATCAGGCGCGCGTGGTTCGTGCGCCCTTCGGCGATGTCTGGGCCCGCGATACCGGTCCGGTCTTCCTGCGCCGCGATGGCGAGGCGGTGGCGGTGCGCTTTCGCTTCAATGGCTGGGGCGGCAAGTATGAGCTGCCCGGTGACGACACGATTGGCGGGGTGATCGCCAAGTTGGCCGGTGCGCGCGAAGAGGCTGTTGATCTGGTCGCCGAAGGCGGTGCGCTGGAGTTTGACGGCGAGGGGACGCTGATCACCACACGGCAATGCCTGCTCAACCCCAACCGCAATCCCGGCCTGGGTGAAGCCGAGGTGGAAGCCCGGTTGAAGACCGCACTCGGCGTCAAAAAAGTTCTGTGGGTGGATGAGGGCCTGGTCGCTGATCACACGGACGGCCATATCGACAATATTGTCCGCTTTGCCCGTCCCGGCGTCGTCGTCTGCCAAAGCCCCTGCGGGGAGGATGATCCCCAGGCTGAAGTGCTCGAGGCGATCGCCCGTCAGCTCTCGCGCATGACCGATGCCCGCGGTCGGCGCCTTCAGGTGCAGCGCATTCCGTCGCCCGGTCGGGTCGATCTGGGTGATGGCGAGGTCGTGCCGGCCAGTCACATGAACTGGGTTATCGGGCCGCGCCATCTGGTGGTTCCGGTCTATGGCACACCCGGCGGTGCGGCTGCGATCACCGCCTTGCGCAGAATTTTTCCCGATCATGAGGTGGTCGGCGCCTCGGCGCGTGCCATACTGACCGGTGGAGGGGCCTTCCACTGTGTGACGTGTCACCAAGCCGGAGAGTAAGGATTGATCCGATCCGTTCTGACAGCCATGACCTGTCTCCTCGCGTCTGTGCCCAGCCAGGCCCAGATATCTGCCAGTCCTGATGCGACCGATGGCGGTTTCCTGGATGCCGGTGCCGCCTATCCCTATCTCGAGACGCTCGAAACCCGCCTCGACGCGGCCATGGCGGACCGTCGGATTGTCGGTCTGGTAGCGGCCGTCATAGAGAATGGCGAGCCGGTCTATATTTACACGCATGGTGAAACCGCGGCCGGGTCCGGCGAGGCCGTGACCCGCGAGACCCTGTTCCGCGCGGCCTCGGTCTCCAAGACCTTTACCGGCACCCTGCTTGGCTTGCTGGAAGCGGACGGTCTGGTCGACCTGTCTGCGCCGATCCCGGGAGATGTGCTGCGCGTACGCGGCAGTCGCCAGCCGACGCTGGAGGAAATTGCCAGTCATCGCACCGGCCTGCCACCGAACGCCTATGATCTCGATCTGGAAGCCGGTCAGGCGCCATCTCGGATTCGCGAGCGGCTGGCCAGTGTCGATCTGCTGTGCCCGGTCGGCGATTGCTACACCTATCAGAATATCGCCTTCTCGGCGCTCGAAAGCGTGGTCAGCGAGGCCACGGGTGAGGATTTCGGGACGGCAATCCGCAGTCGCCTCATTGAGCCCTTCGGCCTGCCGGCGGCTTCAGTCGGGACGGCAGCGCTGACCGCGTCGCCCTCCTGGGCACGGCCGCACAGCGGTTGGCGACGACTCGCCAATCGCGCCGGCGACCCGGAAACGCCCTATGACACCATCCCCTCGGCGTCCGGGCTCAACCTCTCGCTCGACGACATGATCGTCTGGGCGCAGGTCCAGATGGGCGCGCGTCCGGGGCTGTCCGATACTGTGCGTTCGCGGATTCATGCGCCCCTGACCGATACGCTGCGCGAGACGCGGCGGCTGGGCGAGTTGCGTGAACGTGTTGATCAGACCTGGTACGGGCTGGGCTGGCGCATCTATGACTGGGAGGGTCGGACACTGGTCCTGCATTCCGGTTATCTGTCCGGCTATGGCGCCCAGATTGTGCTTGAACCGGAGACCGGTTTCGCCTTTGTGGCGCTCTGGAATTCGGACAACCGTCCAGCCTGGTGGTTGTGGCCGACCGTGATGGATCTGCGGACAGGGGATGGGCCCGGACACTGGCTCGACCGCTTCCTGGAGGATTGATGCCCATGGCAAGAACGCTCACCGCCGCCGGTCTGCAGGCCGCCTTCGGCACGGATATGGATGCCAATATCGCCACGGTCAGTGCGCTGATCCGTGAGGCCGCCGGCCAGGGCGCCCAGGTCATCCTGCCGCCGGAACTTTTTCAGGGCCCCTATTTCTGCAAGGTCCAGGACGAGGCCTTCTTCGCCACGGCGTACCCGGCGCTGGAGCATCCCTGCGTGACGGCATTGCAGCCGCTGGCGGCCGAGCTGGGCGTGGTGATCCCGGTCTCGATCTATGAGCGCGACGGGCCGCACTACTATAATTCGCTGGTGATGCTTGATGCCGACGGGTCGGCGCTGGGCGTCTATCGCAAGAGCCACATTCCCGACGGGCCGGGCTATATGGAGAAATTCTACTTCCGGCCGGGCAATACCGGGTTCAAGGTCTGGGACACGAAATTCGGCCGGATCGGCGTCGGCATTTGCTGGGATCAATGGTTCCCGGAAGCGGCCCGGGCGATGACCCTGATGGGCGCCGAAGTCCTGCTTTATCCGACCGCAATCGGGTCCGAGCCGCATGATGACAGTCTCGATACGGCCGAGCGCTGGCAGCGCGCCATGCAGGGCCATGCCGTGTCGAATGTGATCCCGGTGGTCGCGGCCAACCGGATTGGCGATGAGGAGGGGCAGGTCTTCTACGGCTCATCCTTCGTCACCAGTCATACCGGCGAGAAGGTCTCCGAGCTCGGGCGCTCAGACGCCGGCATCGTCTCTGGCACGTTCGATCTGGATTTCCTGCAGCGGCATCGCGCTGCCTGGGGCTTCTTCCGTGATCGTCGTCCGGACCTCTACGAGCCTTATTTCTCGACGCGCTCGTCCTGATTGCCCGGGTCGCGCCCGGCAGCGCGGCGGCGCCCGGTCGGCAAGAGCATGACGATCACAAAAGCGACGGCAATGGCCGGCCATCCAAAAGCGATGGCCTGGTCTGTCTGACCCTGGGTCAGGCTGAAAGCGGATGCCGTCAATCCGCCGGCGGATACGGTCGCTGCGGTGAGCAGCATGGCAAGGCTGTAGCCCATGCATTCCTCCATCACCCCCGCATGGTCGTTATCATCGACCCCTCTATGGCCTGAGCATGGCAGAATTGGGCTAACACTTGGTTTCCGTCCTCGCGCTCGGGAGCGGGCCGGGCCGGTGCGGGCCGGTCGGGATGACAGCGGGGTGGACTCCCACGCTTCGAATCCCGCTCAATAAAAGAACTTTGTGATGTAAAGTTGCCGGCATCAATCGAAGGAGATCGACATGCCTGCCACTTACATTCAATCCCGTACCCGCTCCGCCCCCAATTCCAAGCCCGCATTCGCCGTCCGTTTCGGCGCTGTCGGTTTGGCGGTGGCCCTCAGCCTGGCCGCTCCGGCTCTGGCGCAGGAAGCGCCACCGACACAAACGCCGGGAGATGCCCTGGCCAGCATGATTGGCAGCTGGGAGGGCACGGGCTGGTCCATGATGCCCGATGGTAGCCGCGAGACCTTCGACATTTTCGAGCGTGTCGAAAGTGTCGGGGCCGGCAATGCGGTGATGATCCGCGGCATGGGCTATGCCCCGGCCGGGTCCGGCCGCGACGGGCGACTGGTCCATGATGCCGGTGGTGCCGTGAGCCTGGAGGCCAGCGGCTATGAGATGTTCGCGGCCACGGCGCGCGGCGGTCCCGAGGCTTATGAGATGACCATTACCGAGACCGGCTATGTCTGGGAGATTCCGCTGGGTCCCCAGGGGCGCATGGTGTTCACGGCCGTGATCGATGCCGAGACCTGGACCGAGACGGGCGAGTACTGCCCGCCTCAAAGCGACTGCTTTCCCAGCCTGTCGATGACGCTGAGCCGGGTCGCGGAATAAGCGTCAGACGTGCGCGTTGACCAGGGCGCCCAGTATGCCGTCGATGATAAATTGGGCGGCGAGGGCGGCAAGGATGACGCCGAGAATCCGGGTGATCATGGCGGCCATGGAGTCGCCGATCACCCGCATCACCGGGCCGATGGCCAGGAAGGTGATCAGGCAGATGACCAGGATCACACCGGCCGAACCCAGCACGACGCCCTTTTCCATCCAGCCGCCGGCATCGGACATGTAAAGCATGACCGTGGCAATGGCGCCGGGACCGGCCAGCATCGGGATGGCCATCGGGAAGACCGAGATATCGTCCCAGCGTTCCGGATGCTCGTCATGCTCCTCGATAATGCCTTCGGCCCGCTCTTCGCGGCGCTCGGTGCGCTTTTCGAAGATCATTTCCAGCGCCATCAGGAAGAGCAGGACGCCGCCGGCAATGCGGAAGGCGTCGAGGCTGATATGCATCGCCTCGAGCAGCCAGCCGCCCGCCAGCGCGAAGCCCAGCAGGACGCCGGACGCAATCACCACGGACTTGATCGCCATGGCCCGCTTGTGCGCTTTCGGCGCGCCATTGGTCAGCGACGCGAAAATCGGCGCGACGCCGGGCGGGTCGATGGCCACGAAAAACGTGACGAGGGCGGAGGTGAAAATCTCGAGCATGGCGACAGTCCTGTTTGCATGGCCCGCATAACTGGGACAGGCGGCGAGGTCACGGTTTTTCTTGTGCATGGCCGGGCAGGATAGGTATGCAAAATCACACAGTAGCGCGGGCGTGCTGCCCAGGGGGGATGGCGGGGCCTGCGGGCCAAGCTATTCTGTCACCGAGACGGTGAAGGGGAAATGCATGCCGGATTGGTTGCCGCCCATTCTGGGCACGCTTGATGTTGCGGCCTTCGCCGCGCTGATATTCGGCGTCTTCTGGAATGCGCGCGAAACGCGACGCTCGACCTATATCAATCTGGAGACCGAGGCGCTGAACATCTTCCGCTTCGAAGCGGAGCACCGTGCCATCCTGGCCCCTATCTTCAATGAGACCGAGGACGCTCCGGTGGCGCTCGACGATGAGGAAACCGTGGTGGCGAACAATTATTTCCTCCAGATCCTCAATCTGTTCGAGATCGCCACCCGGCTGCGCAGCAAGGGGAATCTGGACAAGATGATTTTCGGTACCTGGGTGGCCTGGTTCCTGGAAGTCTCCGAAATGGGCTGGTTCCGCCGCAACTGGCCCGACTACCGTTTGCACTATTCGCCCGATATGCGCGGGATTTTCGATGGTTATTTCAGGTCTGTACCTGATCTCACCATTCCCTATGAAGACCGCCAGGCGCGCTTCTTCGAAGCGGCGGCCAAGCAGATGAAATGCCGCACCGTGAAAAAGTGGCTCGACAATGCCTGATCCGGTGATTCAACCCCTCGACCGCGCAGGGCTGGCCGATGCCGGTCGCTGGGCCGCGGCGGAGCTGCGTCCCATTCCCGGCTATATCTCCCACGGTGAAATCCTGTCCGGCCGCAGTCCGGACGGTCAGCAATGGGCGGCGGATCTCGACGCCGTGCTGGCGCGAGATTTCGCGGCTTGCCTGGACAGTGGCGGTTTCGTGCTGGAGGCGCGCAATCGGCAAGGACGGCTCGGCCTGTGCGCAGTCTTTCGGACGGCCGATGAGGGCGCCGCCATCACCGCCACAATCGAGGACCTCATCATCGCCGGAGACCGGCGCGGGGCGGGCAGCGGCGCAATCCTTTTGAAAGCCGCCGAAGAGCGCTGCCGCGCGATCGGCGCCAAGAACATCCTGCTTGAAAGCGGCCTTGCCAACACGCGCGCCCACAGTTTTTTCGAACGCCACGGCTATCGGGCTGTCTCCAAGGTCTTCCTGAAGGACGGCTAAGGTGGGCATCAATCCGGGCCTTGCCCTTCGGCCGATGAAAGCGTGGCCCGGAACGCGTCCCACCCCTCGATGAGGGGCTCGTCGTCCCGCCGTCCGCCAACCAGTTCCCAGCTCGCTTCCCAGCGCGGTTCGGGCACCGGGCCGCCGGCCTGGCGGGCGCGACGGATACGTTCGGCATCTTCCTCGATCTGCAGGTCGAACTCGACCTCCTCGACGCTGGCGCCGACGGCTTTGTACCACTCCATCTTCGCGTCGCGCCGGGCGATCCGGGTCTCGGCGGTCAGGCGGATCTCTTCGCGGGCCAGCGCCACTTCGGCCCGAGCCTGGGCGATGAAACCCCTGGCCAGTTCCAGCAGTCTCTCGGCGGCCCGGTCATCACCTGTATTGAGCGCCAGCGCGGCGGCGCCCAGGCAATGACGTCCCGTCATCCGCCCGTCAGGGGCCTCCCCATCCGGCCGTGCCTGGAATATCGCCGCGCGACGGTGAGAGCCGAGGCTTCGGCGATGGCGGACGGGGAGGCGACGTGACATGGGCTTTCCTTTCTTGATCGGAGTGAGTGGTGAAACCGGGCAGATTTGCCCGCGCCACGGTGTTGCCACCTGGCGATATGAGGGGTGCGGGGTCCCGGCCGATGCCGGTTTGGCTATCTGTCTTGTGTGTTCGGGCACCTCGGGCACCCCGCACACGGAGATTTACTCAGGGCCGTTACCGGCCCCGTCTCGAAACCGACAGGAACGAACGGTCGAGCTTTGTGCCGCCGTCCTGCCGATGGCCACGCCGGGTTGGCCTGGCGGTGATTCCAGGCAACCGGACGAGCTCCGTCCTCCCAACGCCCCCGGATCACCAATCCGGGCCTCGAGTGACGCGGGACGGGAGGATTATGGGCTAGGTGTGATGGGGGGCGGATAAGTTTTGTGATTTTTTCGCTTCAAACACCGTCATCCCGGCGAAAGCCGGGGCCCAGCGTGCGACGCAAGCTATTGCCATGTTTGGCGAAATCGAGCTTGCGAGACTGGGTCCTGACTTTCGTCAGGCTGACGGTGAAGGGGTGCAGGGCGGGGGATAACCTGCCTCTCCCCGACCGGCGAGAGGTCCCGGAGCGCGAAGCGCGCAGGGGGTGAGGGGCGCGCCGCAAGGCGGCGCAAGGGAAAGTCCATAATGGGCGCTGACGCCCCGCCCCTCATCGGCCCTGCGGGCCACTTCTCCCCGACCGGGGAGAAGCACCACGTCGGCCTTGCCTCGCCAAACTCACCCCCATTTTTCCCGGGCGAAGACCCGGGACCCACGGAGCGAGCCTTCAGGCGCTGAGTCTCCCGTCGGTCCCGGATCGCGCTGACGCACGTCCGGGAAAAATGGGGTAGGACGTTCGCTTCCATACCAATTCCACCTCGTCATCCCGGACGTATGCCCGGCCTCGAGCCGGGCGGAGATCCGGGACCTATTGTCGCGAAGGCTTGCCGCACCGGGCGTGTGGGTCCCGGGTCTGCGGCCCGCTTTCGCGGGCCATTCGCCCGGGATGACAACAGGAAACTCGTGCGAGCACAAAAAAAAGCCCCGGCGTCACCGCCAGGGCTTTTTCTTTGACGCAGAACCAAGCGCTTAATCTTGGAACATATCCCCATACCGATGCCGCGGGCGCTTTTCCCAGTCTCTCCGGTGGTAGACGTCCGACGCGATGACCGGGGCCACCGTGCTCGCTTCGGCAAACACCATCTGTTCCAGGGCCACGTCGACCTTGCCCCAGGAGCAGGCTTCCTTGAGCGTGGAGGAGGAGCAGGCGCCGTCGCGGACGTCGGCGACGGTGATCTGGACGGCGTAGGCGTGCATGGGGACTTCGACGCCGAGGATTTCGGCGCAGACGACCGTGTCCTGGGCGAAGTTCTTGGGCACGCCGCCGCCGACCATGAAGAGGCCCGTCTTGCCGGCCTTGATCTTGATGTCGGTGAGTTCGCGGAAATCGGCGACGCTGTCGATCGAGAGATAGGGCTTGTTGGCCTTCATGCGCTCGACCTGGTGCTTGACGAGTCCGAAGCCGGCGGAACAGTCGGAAAAGGCCGGGCAGAAGATCGGCACGCCCTGCTCATAGCATTCCTGCACGAGCGAGCCTGGCTTCTTGGCATTGCCGTCAGCCAGCCATTTGCCCATGGCCTTGATATAGGAGCGCGAGGAGCGCGGGCCGGGTTCCAGGAGGTCGGCGATTTCCAGCGTGGCGGCGTCGCAGGCCTGCAGCTCTTCCTCGTCGATATAGGTGTCGTAGATGCGGTCGATATAGAGATCGCGCAGCTCGCGGTCGTCCGGGATTTCGCGGGCCTGGTAATGCTTGAAGCCGAGGGCTTCGAAGAAGTCCATGTCGACGATGGAGGCGCCGGTCGAGACGATGGCGTCGACCATGTTGTTGCGCACCATGTCACGCCAGACATGCATGCAACCCCCGGCGCTCGTGGAACCGGCCAGGGTCAGGATGACCGAGCAGTCCGGATCGGCAACAGCCTGTTCCAGGATGCGCGCGGCGCGCGCGGCATCGCGCGAGGTGAAGGACATCTTCTCCCAGGCGTCGATCATGGCGCGGCCGTCAAAGGCGGTGATGTCGATATGTTCAACCGGGCTGGAAAGCAGCTCGGCCTTGCGGTTTGAGTTCTCGCTCATGTGTAGCTCCTCGGGCCTCGCGCATCAGCCAGGCTGTAATTGGTCAGGCGCGGCGGCGCAGGCGCGGCCGACGACGGCGGGCGCGCGCGAAGTTGATGACCTTGGCCTCGTCGTCTTCGGCCAGGTCGGGTTGGGCTTCGAACATAGACGGCCACGGCATATCCTCAACCGCGACGCGTTCAATCGTGCCAAAACCGTTGAAATCGGTGGCCAGGGCGGTGCCATAGGCGCCAAGCATGCCGATCTCGATGACATCGCCTTCGCGGATATCGGCCGGCAATTCGAACGGGCCGGGAATGGCATCGAGGCTGTCACAGGTCGGACCGAAAAAACGGAAGGAGGCGGTGTGCTCGCCGATCTCCCCACGCGGGCGATGCAAGCGGACCGGGAAGGGCCATTTCGCGTGCGCCGCGTCGAACAGGCGGCCATAGGCGCCGTCATTGAGATAAAGGGCGTCGCCCTTGCGCAGCTCGACCCGAGTCAGGACGGACTCGGCTTCGGCCACCAGGGCCCGGCCCGGTTCACACCACAGATCGGCATTCTCGAGCACCATCATCTCCTCGAAGGCGTCTTCGATGGCGGTGATGTAGTCGTCCATGTGCGGCGGGGTCATGCCCGGATAGATGGAGGGGAAGCCGCCGCCGACATCAACAATGTCGACGGTGACACCCGCCTGCACGATCAGGCGCGAGGCTTCCAGCATGGCCGAACGATAGGCCGAGGGCTGCATGCACTGGCTGCCGACATGGAAGCTCACACCCAGCTCTTCGGCATGGGCACGCACCTTGCGGATCAGCTCGGCCGCCTCATAGGCGGGCACACCGAATTTGCCGGCCAGCGAGAACATGGCTCCGTCATTGGACACGGCCAACCGCACGATCAGCGTGATGTCGCTGGCGTGATTGGTTTCCTCGAGGATCTTGGCCAGCTCGGCTTCGCAATCGAGCGCGAAGATCCGCACGCCGAATTCATAATAGGCGCGGCGAATGGATTCGCGGCTCTTCACCGGATGCAGGAAAGCCATGCGGCTGTCTGGGCAATGCTCGGCGACAAGCTGGATTTCCGGGATCGAGGCGACGTCGAAGAAGCGCGTGCCAGCCTTGTGCAACGCCTGGAGTATCCAGGGTGCCGGGTTGGCTTTGACGGCGTAGAGGACTTCGCCCGGGAAATTGTCCTGGAACCAGCGTCCTGCTTCGGCAACGCGGTCCGGACGTACACAGACGACCGGACTTTCTACGTGCCGCGAACGGACCAGGTCCAGGGGAGTATGGTACGTGTGCAATTCACGTGACCCCCTGCTCGTTGTTAACCCAATCCGGCATCGTCACCTCCGCCGGGAAGAGCGCGATTAAAGTCAATTTTCGGGTGTGTAAAGCGGGAAATTTGCGGCGGCCGAATTTTCGCGTCGACATGGCGTCCTCCGTGTCGGAGCCGGGGCTGGGCGAGGCAGGGCGAAGCCGTCGAACGGTCGCGCATCGCCACCGCTTTCGCAACCCTCGAGAATAAATCCGTACCCGGATCAAAGTACAGATTGCGTCGGGAAAGACTTGTAATTCGTGAATTCCCGTAATGAAGGTGTAGTCCGGCTCACATTCCGCGATGTCACAAAAATTTCAAACGCGAATACTTCGATTGTGGCGGTTTTGCCACCGCGTCGAATTTCCCTGTCAGGGCAGCATCTAGCGGGTCGGACCGCGCGGGTGCCCCAGTGCTGGTGGCGGCTCCGGCAAACGTCCGGTTCGGAATCCGAACTGCGCTGTCATTCAGCCGTTACAATGCTGATGTCTACCCGCCTCCCGAGCGATCGGGGCGGAACGGGTCCCCCCGATCAACGGTCCAATTCATTCCTTCCCGGGGGACTTTCATGTCGGTGACGAAAAACTTCCGCAAGCTTCTGCTTGTGTCCACCTCCTGCGCATTCTTCGCAGCCTGCGCGGACACATCCATCTCTTCGCCAGGCAATACCAATGTCGGCACGCCTCCCGGCGGTGGCGGCGGCGGTGGTGGTGGCGGCAGCCAGACCACGATCGACCTGATCCCGGCCGGCGGCTGCGGCACCGGTTCAATCCGTGAGACCTCGGTCACCAATGGCGACATCACGATCAATGCCTGTGAGATCACCGGCAATATCACGTCCAACACCACAATCGCCGCCAATGCCGGCGTGATCATCACCGGTCCGACCTTTGTCGGCGTTGATGGGGGTGGTTCGGCGACGCTGGAAATCGGCGCAGGCGCAACCCTGTTCGGTTCGGCCGGTTCTGACTATCTGGTTGTCGCGCGGGGCTCGCGCCTCGAAGCGGTCGGCACCTCGGACTCGCCGGTTGTCTTCACTTCGCGCCAAGATGTCGAAGGCACGGCAGCACCGCTCGACCGCGGCCAGTGGGGCGGCCTGATCATCAACGGCTTCGCGCCGATCAACGCCTGTATCGACGGCACCGCCGCTGGCGGCTCGGCCGATTGTGAAAAGTCCGGCGAAGGCTCTTCGGGCCTGTTCGGCGGCGACAATCCGGCCGACAATTCGGGCATCCTGCGCTATGTCCAGGTCCGCTATGCCGGCTTCCTCATCAACAATGAGGACGAGCTCAACGGCATCGCCTTCCAGGGCGTCGGCTCCGGCACGGAAGTCGATTATGTCCAGGTCTCCAACAATGCCGATGACGGCATCGAGATGTTCGGCGGCACGGTCGATGTCAGCCACATCGTCCTGACCAATATCCGCGATGACAGCTTCGATTATACCGATGGCTGGATCGGCCGCGCCCAGTATGTGCTGGTTCGCCAGTCCGGCGATGATGCCGACCAGGGCTTCGAGTTCGACAATCGCGGTTCCAACAACACGCTGCTGCCGCGCTCCAACCCGCGCATCTCCAACTTCACGCTGATCGGCGAGCGCAATGCCGCCGAGAGTGACCAGGGCATGCTGCTCCGCGCCGGTACCGCCGGTGAATTCTACAACGGCATTGTCGTCGATTTCGGAGAGGATTGCCTGGACATCGACGATCAGGAAACCTTCGACCGGATCGGCGCTTCTGGCGCGGCCGGCGATGAAGACCTGGTCATCCAGTCGACCGTTTTCGATTGCACCACGAATTTCGACGAAAGCGCCGGCGACCCGGTGGATGTGTCGGATTGGTTCCTCGGCCAGCCCAACAATGCCGAGATCGACAACTCCATGTCCGACGTCTTCCCGGGCCCGGTTGAACTGGCCGTCACGGCCTTCGACATCAACGCCCTGGATAGCTGGTTTGATGCGGTCGACTATATCGGTGCCTTCTCCGGCGCTGAAACGGCGGCCTCGAACTGGGCGGCCGGCTGGACGTCCAACCTGTTCTCCGATCCGGGTTGCCCGACGGGCACCACGGAATCTGCCGAAGTCATCAATGGCCAGCGCGTCTGCCAGCTGACCGGCAATGTCACCGCCGACCTGCGCCTGACCCGCGGCTCGATCTACGAGCTGGTCGGTCCGGTCTTCGTCGGTGTCGATCGCGGTCCCGATCCGGCCAGCCCGCTGCCGTCCGGCATCGAAGCCGAGCTGACCATCGATCCGGGTGTCACCGTCTTCGGTTCGGCCGGGTCCGACTACATCGTCGTCACCCGCGGCTCCACGATCCGCTCGAACGGCACCCGCACCGCGCCGGTCACCCTGACCTCGCGTTCGGATGTTGAAGGCACGGTTGGCGCCAATGATCGTGGCCAGTGGGGCGGTCTGATCCTCAATGGTCGCGCGCCGATCAATGCCTGTATCGACGGCACCGCCGCCGGCGGCACGGTCGATTGTGAGAAGTCGGGCGAGGGTTCCTCCGGTCTCTTCGGCGGCGCCACGCCGACCGATGACTCGGGCAATATCTTCTACACGCGCCTCCTCTATGCCGGCTTCCTCATCAACAATGAGGACGAGCTCAACGGCATCGCCTTCCAGGGCGTTGGTTCGGCGACAGAAGTCGATTATGTCCAGGTCCACAACAATGCCGATGATGGCGTCGAGATGTTCGGCGGCGCGGTGGATGTGAGCCACCTGGTCCTGACCGGCATCCGCGATGACAGCTTCGACTACACCGATGGCTGGATCGGCCGCGCCCAGTTCGTGATCGTCGCCCAGTCCGGCGATGATGCCGACCAGGGCTTCGAGTTCGACAATCGCGGCTCCAACAACACGCTGCTGCCGCGCTCCAACCCGCGCATCTCCAACTTCACCCTGATCGGTGAACGCGGTGCGGCTGAATCGGACCAGGGCATGCTGCTCCGGGCCGGTACGGCGGGCGAACTCTATAACGGTATCGTGGTCGATTTCGGCGAGGATTGCCTCGACATCGACGATCAGGAAACCTTCGACCGGATCGGCGCCAGCGGCGCTGCTGGCGACGAAGACATCATCATGCAGTCGATTGTGTTCGATTGTACGACGAATTTCGACGAAAGCGCCGGCGACACTGTCGACCTCTCGACCTGGTTCCTGGGTCAGGCCAACAATGCCGAGATCACCCACACGATGACGGGCTTCACCTTCATCCCGGGCAATACCGGTGTGGTGCCGGGCGCGACCGAACAAGCGGTCACCGCCTTTGACATCAATGGTCTCGATAGCTGGTTCGTCGATGTCGACTATGTCGGCGCCGTCGAAGACGCCAACGACACCTGGTACCAGGGCTGGACCTTCCAGCGCACCCAGTAACGCAACCGCCGGAACCGGTCGGCCTTCGGGCCGGCCGGTGATGGTGTCTGTCAATCGCAGTCACATGGTGATGAAGATGAATACCAATCGATTTGCGCTCACGGCTGCGTTGCTGGCGTCCACGACGCTGGTGCCGGTCGGTGCCGCCCTCGCGCAGGACAATGATGAAGATGTCATCGAAGTCCGCTTCCAATACATTCCCGATGATCGGCGTGTGACCTCGGAGGTCGCGGCCTCCCTGTCCATCGATGATCTTGAAACCACCGGTGACAGTGACCTGGCCTCGGCCCTGGTTCGCGTCACCGGCCTGTCGACGACAGGTGGTCGCTTCGTGGTCGTTCGCGGCCTCAATGAGCGCTACTCCAACACGCTGCTCAACGGCTCGCCCATGCCGTCGCCGGAACCCTTCCGTCGTGCGGCCCCGCTCGATCTCCTGCCGACCAATGTTCTCTCCAACGTGCTGGTCCAGAAGACCTTCTCGCCGGAATTCCCGGGTGAGTTCGGTGGCGGCGTGATCGGCATCGAGACGGCAACCCTGCCGGATGACGGCTTCTTCAGCGTCTCGATCGGCGCCAGCGGCGATACGGTCACGACCGGCAATCACGGCCTGACCTATGCCGGTTCCGACACGGACTGGCTGGGCTATGATGACGGCCTGCGCGACATGCCGGCCGAACTGGCCGCGGTTTTCAACACGACCCGCGTCGGCAACAACCTGCCCGCCGCCCAGCAGCAGGCGATCGGCCGCTCGCTGGTGAATTCGGAACTCTGGGTGGTCCAGCAGATCGATACCGATGCCAATGGCTCGGTCTCCATCGAGGCCGGTGACCGGTTCGACTTCGAGAATTTCTCTCTCGGCCTTCTCGTTGCCGGGTCCTATTCGAATGAGTGGGAAACCCGTGAAGGCCAGCGCGGCAAGGGCGCCATCGGCGCCGGCGACGAGCTGATCTATGAAAACGGTCCGCCCAGCGAAGACCGTTCCGGCCTGGCCCCGGTCGGCGAAGGCATCAACAACTTCTTCGGCACGGAAAATGCGATCGAAGCCTCGGGCCTCGTCTCGGTCGGCATCGATTTCTACAACGACCACGCCATCTCCTTCCTGTCGATGGCGCTGCGCTCGACCTCGAAAGAGGCGCGGATCGAAGAGCAGTTCAATGCTGGTTCTTCGGCTGTTGTGCGCGGTGACTACACCGAATGGTTTGAACGTCAGGTCCTGTTCAACCAGCTTCGCGGTGAGCATCTGTTCGAAAGTCTCGGCGGCCTGGCGCTCGACTGGCGCCTGTCCGATGCGACCGCGACGCGGGATGCGCCCTATCAGCGCTTCGTGAACTACCAGTATGAAGATGCCGCCCAGAGCTATCGCTATGAAGGCGACATCAACGACAACTTCACCCGCTTCTCGGAGATCGAGGACAACACGCAGGACGCCGGTTTCGACGTGACCCTGCCGGTTTCCGTCGGCGGTCTCGATGCCGAGCTGAAGGCGGGTTACGCCAATACCAGCCGCGAGCGTGACGCCTATACGCGTCAGTTCGCTTTCGAACAGGGATCAAACGGTATTCCCGCTGACCTCCTCTTCTCGCGGATCGACTATATCTTTGCGACCCAGAACATCGTCGATGAGCGTCTGCGCCTGATCGAGACCGGCGGCCTGACCTTCCCGGAAGCCTATACCGGGACGCTGGATGTCGAGGCCTATTATGCGGGCTTTGATGTGGCGCTGAATGATTTCGTGCGGGCCGCTGTCGGCGCCCGTTTCGAAGAGGGCACCCAGGAAGTCGACACCTATGCCTTCCCTGCCAGCGCAGCGGATAGCGGGCTGATCGAAACGCGGATTTCGGAGGATTATGTCCTTCCCGCGCTGACCCTGACCTGGACCTTCGCGGACAATCTCCAGCTCCGTACCGGTTACTCGCAATCGATCGCCCGTCCGCAGTTCCGCGAGCTGGCCTTCGCCGAGTTCTTCAACACCGATACGGACCAGCGTTTCCAGGGCAATCCCTTCCTCGTGAACACCGAGATCGAGAGCTATGATGCGCGCCTGGAGTATTATTTCGGCCGTGATCAGTTCGTGACTGTCGGTGCCTTCTACAAGGTGCTGGAAAACCCGATCGAGGAATACATCATCCCGATCGGTGACGGGCTGAACACCTCCTTCATCAACGCGCCCGAGGCGACGTTGACGGGAGCCGAGTTCGAGTTCGAGAAGACCTTCGATTTCTCGGATCGCTGGGACGGTGCTTTCTTCAATGACCGCGAGTGGTTCATCAAGACGAACTACACCTACATCCAGTCCGACGTGACGGCGGATGGCACGGTCACGATCGCCCAGGGTGCCTTTGGCAGCCCGTCCGCGATCGAGCTGAATGCAGCCGGTTTCGTTCAGGACGGCCGGGCCCTGCAAGGCCAGTCAGAGCATCTGTTCAACCTGCAGGTCGGTTTCGAAACCTTCGACGGCCGGGCCCGTGGCGCACTGCTCTACAACTATACCGGAGAGCGCACCCGTGCCGTGGCCAACCTGTCCGATGATCTCCCGGAGATCGTCGAACAGCTCCCGGCCTCCCTGGACTTCGTCTACTCGCGTACCCTGGATCTGGGCGGAAATGACTGGGACTTCAGTTTCTCGGTCCGCAATATCCTGGGTGACGATTATGAAGCCACCCAGTCTGCCGGCGGCGTTGAACTGCCGGTCGACACCTATGAAATCGGGACCTCGCTGAGCTTCTCGGTGAGCCGCACCTGGTAGTCATACGGAACGGGGCGGGCCAGCCGGTCCGCCCCGATTTCCACAAGACCTGCATCATCCAACGATGAATCGCGAAACGTCGTAAAACTGACGGCGAACCGTCGTCAAACTGACGTATAGCGGGTGTATCCGGGTCGCATCGCACACGGATCAATCGCGCCCGCGGGCCGTGTTTCCGGAACGTGAAAACGGGCGCTGGAAACCATGACGCAAGCAGACACTCCGGACCAGGTACAAGGCAGGGCAGCGTTATTGCCCGGCTGGATGCGCCTGACTGTCCGGGCCGTCGAGCTGGCCCTTCTGATCGCGCTGACCGGGCTTGTCGCCCGCCTGATCTGGCTGATCGCCTTTGGCGCCAGTGCCGGCGACTTCCAGCAGGACGCGCTGGACGATCCGCGGACGCGGCTTGGGACCAGCACCTATGTCGCCGATATCAGCCGATTGCGCGACACCTCCCTTTTTACCGATCCGCGAGCCGGCGCGATCGTCGATGCCACGCCGGACGCCATGCCGGAAACCCGACTCGCCCTGGTCCTTCGCGGTCTGCGCCGCGGTGCCACGCCGGAGACGGGCGGCGCCATCATCCAGCTTCCCGACAACCGGCAGCAATTCTTCCGCGCCGGCGTCGAGATTCTCGATGGCGTGACGCTGGAGGCGGTGCATGTCGACCATGTCCGCATCAGCCGCCGTGGCATCGCTGAAGTTCTCTATCTGCGGCCGGAGGAGGCCGCTGCGGCCCTTGAGGCCGAAGCCAGTCGCGCGCCGGCCAGACCCTCACAGTCGACTGCTCGCCGCGGCGCGCTCGAGGATGTGGCCGGTCTGTTCCAGGTGCGGGCGCAATATGCCGGCGACGCACTGACCGGCTACCGTATCGAGAGCGGCAATGAAGCGATGCTCTCCGTGCTGGCTCTGCGTACCGGCGATGTCATCACCGCGATCGACGATCGCCCGGTGGCCGCCATTTCCGATCTTTCCGCGCTGCTCGATCGCGCCGATGACGGCGACACGATCCGCGTTTCCATTTCCCGGGGCGGCCTGCCCCTGACCCTGTCGAGGACACTGCCGCAATGACCCTGTCTGCGAACCATGCCCTGACGGCGCTGTGCGCCCTGATCCTCCTCCTCGCCGCGCCGCTGGCACAAGCCCGCGCCCAGGACCAGGTGGTCAATTTCAATCAGGCCGAGATCCAGGCCGTCATCGATGATGTGTCGGCGGTGACCGGCTATACCTTCATCGTTGATCCCAATGTGCGCGGCCGGGTCACCATCACGTCCCAGGCGCCGCTGACCTCGGACCAGTATTTCCAGGTTTTCCTGTCGACCATGCGCGTGCACGGCTACACAGTCGTGCCGACTGCCTCCGGCGCCTATCAGATCGTACCCGACCAGGCCGGGGCGCGCTCGGCCAATCCGGTCAATTCCAACCTGCGCGGCGATCAGTATGTGACCGCCGTCGTCCGTCTCAACCATGTCGCCTCGCGCGATGCACTGGCCGTCGTGCGCCCCCTGATCGGGACCCAGGGCAGTGTCAATGCGACCGAGACCGGCAATGTGCTGGTGATGGTCGATTATGCCGAGAATATCGCCCGCCTGCGCCAGGTGATCCGCGATCTCGACCGCGATACCTCGGTGGTGGAAATGGTCGAGCTGACCAATGTCTCCGCCGCCGACATGACGCGCATCCTGCAACAGATGCGCACCCGGTCTGCGACCGGTGAGGACGAGGCCATTTTCAATGTTGCCATCGCCCCGATCCCGGCCTCGAACACGGTCCTCCTGCGCGGCAATCGCCAGGCCGTTGATCAGATGATCGCCCTGGTGCGACGGGTCGACAGTGTCAGCCAGTCCAATCAGAGCTTTCGCGTCATCTATCTCAGCCACGCCGATGGTGAGGACCTGCTGCCCATCCTGCAACAAGTCGTCGATACGCTGGCCGACGTTGAAGGTGCCACGCGGGCATCGTCCGTCTCCCATCACGCTCCGACCAATGCGTTGGTGATCAATGCCGAGCCGGATGTGCAGCGCCAGCTCGAGCTGGTCATCCGGCAGCTCGATATCCGCCGCCCGCAAGTCCTGGTCGAGGGCATTATCGTCGAGGTGTCCGACAGCACCGCCCAGGCGCTGGGCGTGCAGATGCTGCTGGCCGGCGGCGAGGGCGATGCCCCGCTCGCCATGACCCGCTTCTCGGCCAATAATCCCGATCTGGTCGCCCTGACCGGTGCCGCCGCCTCGGCGGGCGATGATGACAGCGATCTCAACACCACGCTGCGCCAGGCCGCGATCAATTCCCTATTGGGCGCGACCGGCGGCACGCTGGGTTTTGGCGGTCAGAACGGCAATGGCAATCTCTTCGGCCTCGTCCTCAATGCGGTCCAGAGCGATGTGAATTCCAACGTCCTGGCCACGCCCTCCATCATGGCGCTGGACAATGAGGAAGCCTATTTCATTTCCGGTCAGGAAATCCCGGTGACCACGGGCGAGGCGCTGGGCTCGAACAATACCAACCCATTCCGTACGGTGGACCGCGAGGAAGTCGGGGTGAAACTCACCGTCCTGCCGCAGATCACCGAGGGCAATACGGTCCGCCTTCACATCGTCCAGGAAGTTTCCTCGGTGGCCGGCGCAGTCAGTGCCGGGTCGACCGATCTGATCACCAACAAGCGGGAAATCTCCACCACGGTTCTGGCCGATAATGGCGAGATCATCGTGCTGGGCGGCCTGATCCGCCAGGAGGATGAAGGGACCGAGAATGGTGTGCCAGGCCTGCGCCGCCTGCCGGGCGTGGGTCGTCTCTTCCGTTCCGAAGGCACGGAGCGTCGCCGCACCAATCTGATGATCTTCATCCGCCCGACCATCATCCGCTCGGAAGCCGACATGCAGGCGCTGACCGAGAACCGTTATGACTTCATCCGCTCCGAACAACTCGCCGGCAGTGAGAACGGCACCAGCTCGCTGGAAGCCATTGTCGAGATGATGATGGTGGAGATGGACCGCGAAGTGACTGCAACGGGGCCGGCCGGTGACTGACACCGCCACCGATACCGCCACTGCTACCGACACGCCCGCGGCCAGCCGCACACCGGTCACCTACGCCTTCGCGCGCCAGGCCGGGATTGCTTTCCAGCCGGCGGCCAACCCAGGTGATGCGGGGATATTCCTTCTGCGCAGCGGCGCCGATCGCCGGGCCCTTTTGGAGGTGCGCCGTGTGGTCGGTCATACCTGCCCGGTCCGGGAATGTGCCCCGGCCGACTATGATCGGGCCCTGTCGGACATCTATGCCTGGACGGGCGTTGGCAGCGAGACGATGGAGGAGGCCGGCGAGGGTGAGGACAGTCTCACCCGTTTGATCGACGAGATGCCGCGCAGCGAGGATCTGCTCGACAGTGACAGCGATGCGCCCATCATCCGCCTGATCAATGGCCTCATCGCCGAGGCTGTTCGCACTGCCGCTTCGGACGTCCATGTCGAACCCTTCGAGGATCGCGTCTCCATCCGTTATCGCGTCGATGGCGTCCTGCATGAGACCGCCTCGGTCCCGCCGCGTCTGGCCTCGCCCCTGGTCTCCCGGATCAAGGTCATGGCCCGGCTCGATATTGCCGAGAAACGCATCCCCCAGGATGGCCGCCTGTCGATCACGCTGGGCCGACAATCGGTCGATGTGCGGGTTTCGACCCTGCCCTCGCGGCATGGCGAACGGGTCGTTTTGCGTCTGCTCGACAATTCCGCGGCCCGTTTCCGTCTGGCCGATCTCGGTCTGCCGGCGGCGATGCTGGCGGATATGGAAAAGGCGCTCGCCCAGCCCAATGGCATCATCCTGGTGACCGGTCCGACCGGGGCGGGCAAGACGACCACGCTCTATGCCGGGCTCAATGCGCTCAATGCGGAGAGCCGCAATATCCTCACCGTCGAGGATCCGGTCGAATACGCGATCGACGGGATCGGCCAGACCCAGGTCAATACCAAGGTCGGGATGACATTCGCCGCCGGTCTGCGCGCCATTTTGCGCCAGGATCCGGACATCGTCATGGTCGGCGAAATCCGCGATGCCGAGACCGCGCGCATTGCCGTCCAGGCCAGCCTGACCGGCCATCTCGTCCTGTCGACCGTGCACACCAATTCCGCCGTGGCGGCGATTGCCCGCCTGCGCGATATGGGTGTGGAGAGCTATCTGCTCGCCTCGACCCTGACTGCGATTGTCGCCCAGCGCCTGGTGCGCCGCCTGTGCGGACATTGCGCCGAAAGCTACACGCCCGACGCCGCCGAGCTCGACCTGCTGGGCCTGGCCGGGCGAAGCGATATCACCCTGCACCGGCCGACCGGTTGCAGCCAGTGCAAGCAGACCGGCTATGACGGCCGGACCGGGCTGTATGAGCTGGTCATGGTCGACGACACGCTGCGCAAGCAGATCCATGACGATGCCCGCGAGGCCGACATGGCGGCCCATGCCTTCGCCAAACGACCGACCCTGTTCCGCAATGGCGTCGAACTGGCCCTGGCCGGCACGACCAGCCTGGCCGAAGTCCTGCGCGTTTGCCGCGAGGAGGGCGAGCGTCATGCCGGCGTTTGAGTATGAAGCCCTCGATGCCCGCGGCAAGACGGCGCGCGGCCTGATCACCGCCGACAGTGCGCTGGCGGCGCGGCGGGAATTGCGCGGCCGGTCGATGGCGCCGCTCGCCATCCGTCCTGCCGAAGCCCGGCGCACGGCGGGGACGCAGCCCGGCCTCGGTGAGCGCTTGCGCCAACAGGACCTCTCGGCCCGCGAACGCATGCTGGTGACGCGTCAGCTGGCCAGTCTTCTGGGCGCCGGCATGCCGGTGGCCGAATGTCTCGGCCTGCTCGCCCAGCAGGGCGGACGGCATCATATGCGCCGGGTGTTGATGGCGGTGCGGGCGCGGGTCTCCGAAGGCGAGCGCCTGTCCGATGCCATGCAGGCCTTTCCCAAATCCTTCCCCGCCGTCTATCGCGCCATGATCGCGGCCGGCGAAACGGCGGGCGGGCTGGACCAGGTCCTGGCCCGGCTGGCTGATTATCTCGAGAAGGAAGAGGCCATCGCCAACCGGATCACCGGCGCGCTGGTCTATCCCGTCGTGCTGAGTGTGGTGGCGACCGGCGTTGTCGCGCTGTTGATGACCTTCGTCGTCCCGCGCATCGCCGAGCAATTCACCGGCATGGGTATGGCCCTGCCGGCCCTGACCCGTTTCATGATCGCCGCCTCCAGCCTGTTGACCGCAGGCTGGCCGTTCATTCTGGGTGGCCTGGCCGTTCTGGTGATCGCGACAAGCCTCCTCATGCGCCAGCCGGCGATCCGCTTGCGGGTGCATGGCGCGACCGCGCGACTGCCCGGCCTTGGCGGCTTCCTGCGCCAGGTCGAATCCGCCCGTTTCGCCCGCACAATGGGTATTCTGGTGGAGAGCGGGGCCATCCTGCCCGACGCCTTGCGGGCCGCGTCGCGCGCGACCGGCAATCTGGCCTTTAAGGCCAAGCTCGATGCGGTTCTGGGCGAAGTCGAAAGCGGCCGCGCCCTGTCCGACGCCCTGCGGGCGCAGGCCTGGTTTCCCGCCCTGATGCTGTTCATGGTCGCGGCCGGTGAACGCTCGGGCGCGCTGGGGGAGATGTTCCGCCGCGCGGCTGACCAGATGGAGCAGGAGATTGACGGCAGCGTCACCGTGGCGCTCAACCTGCTGGAACCCGGCATCATCCTCATCCTGGGCGGCGTGGTTGTGGTGATCGTGCTCTCCATCCTCCTGCCCATTCTTCAACTCAACACTTTGGCTCTTGGCTAGGGAGGCGTCGATGACCGACCCACTCGCTCAACCCGTATCCAATACGGACGACACGGAAGACCGCGAAGCCGGTTTCTCGCTGCTGGAAATCATGATCGCCGTGGTCATCATCGGCATCATGGGCACGATCGTGCTGCTCAATGTCCTGCCCGCGCAGGACCAGGCCATGGTCCAGAAGGCGCGCACCGATATCGCCACGCTGGAACAGGCGCTGGATGCCTATCGCATGGATATGCGGGAATACCCGTCCTCCGAGGCCGGACTGAATGCCCTGGTGACCCCGCCGCGCGAGGCCGATGCGTCGCGCTTTCGCGAGGGCGGCTATATCCGTCGCCTGCAGGATGATCCCTGGGGCAATCCCTATCAATATGTCTATCCGGGCCAAAATGGCATGATCGACATCTTCTCCCTTGGCCGTGATGGCCGTGAGGGCGGGGAAGGCCTGGATGCGGATATCGGAAACTGGCAGGGCTGATGCAGTCCGGGTCGAGATATCGCGACCGCGAGGCGGGCCTGTCGCTGATCGAAATCCTCGTCGGGGTCTCGATCATGGCGACGGTCGCGCTGGCGGTAACGCTGTCCCTGCGGCCCGAGCGTACGCCCCTGCAGGCGGCGTCCGATGCGCTGGCCGCGCGTCTGCAGACGGCGAGCCAGGAAGCCATCATCTCCGGCCAGCCGGTCGGTCTGGTGATCGAGGAATTCGGGCGCCGCTATGCCTTCTATCGCTATGTCGACCAGCGCTGGTGGCCGCTCTCGGACCATCCGGCCCTGCGCGCCCGCCTTTTGCCGGAGACCCTGCGGCTGCAGGTCCGTGACGGGATGATGATCGCCCGGACCGACACCGATGAGACCTCCATCCCGGTCATCTGGTTCGACCCCGCCGGTCTCACCGAACCCTTTTCGCTGAGCCTTGAGGGCGAGGCGGGCCGGGTGGAACTGGCCTGGCAGGCTGATGGTGCACTCACCCGGCGGGCGGGGCTCTAGATGTCCGCCCCGCGCTCCGATACCGGCTTCTCCCTGATCGAGATGATGGTCGCCCTGGCCGTGGTGGCCATTGCCGGTCTGGCCCTTATGACTCTGACCCAGGTCACGACCCGCAATACCGATGCGGTCGAGCGCCGGGCCCTGGCAGCCCTGGCGGCGGAGAACCTGCTGAACACAGAATGGCTCCGTGCCGGCGTGCCGCAGGGCCGCTCCGGGCGCTATGAGCTGGGCGGGATCAGCTATGACTGGCGCACGCGAACCGCGCCGACCGGCGAGCCGGGTCTTGTGCGCGTCGAAATCGAACTCACCGAAAGCGGCGGCGAGCAGGTCCTCGCCCGCCTCGACACGTTTCGCCGGGTGACGCCGTGATGTCCCCGCTCGCTGCGACATCACCGCCCGCCGAGGCCGGTTTTTCGCTGACCGAAGTCCTGGTTTCGGTCTTCATCTTCGCCGTGATCGGCACGATCTCGGTCAGTCTGATGTCGGCCAGCCTGGCGGCGCAGGAGCAAAATGGTGACGTCCTCGCCGATGCCACGCGGCTGGATACGGCGCGGACGCTGATGCGCGAGGATGTCGGCCAGCTGGTGCGCCGTCCGGTGCGCGACGCAGAGGGTCGCTCGCTGCGCGCGGTCTTTGCCGGCGATGCGGACGGGCTGGATGGCGCCCGCGATGGCGAGCGTGTCATCCTCAGCTTCACCCGGCGCGGCCGGGCCAATCCGGGCCATCTTCAGCCGCGCTCGAGCCTGGCCCGGGTCGACTGGCTGCTGCGCGAGGGCGATCTGGTCCGCCGCGTCTGGCGCTATCCGGATGGTGCGGCTGTAGATGAGGCCATCGAGCGCGTGCTGGTCGGTGATATCGCCGAGGTCGAGCTGGACTTTCTGGTCGGCGCGGCCTGGTCGCGCCGTATCAGCGTGGTCGCCGGGCAGGGCGAGCAGGCTTTCCCGCGTGCGGTGCGCCTGCGTTATCAAGACGCCCGCCTGGGCGCGATGGAGCATATCCTTCTGACCCCGGAGGCGGGCGAATGAGGGGTGCCTGGTTGAAATCCGCCGACACCGAGCGCGGCGCCTCCCTGATCAGCGCGCTCCTTCTGGTCGCGGTCATGGCCTCGATGGCGATGATGCTGGCGGGCGAGCTGCGAACCTCCCTGCGCCGGTCGGCCAATATGGAGGTGCGGGACCAGGCCTATTGGTATGCCATGGGCGCGCGGGAATTTGCCGGCGGCCTGATCGGCACCGCAATGCAGGACCCCGAACAGGCCTTGCGGCCCGACGCCGCCTGGTTGCGCGAGGCCCGCACTTTCCCGATTGAGCGCGGGGCGCTGAGCGGGCGCATTTCCGACGGCAATAATTGTTTCAATATCAATGGCCTGGTTGTGTCAGACGGGCAGGGTGGTCTGGTCGCGGACGAGATCCAGCGGCGCCGCTTTGAGCGCTTGATGCGCGCGCTGGGCCTGCCCTCCGCCGAGGCCGGCCGCCTTGCCGCCGAAGCCACGGACTGGATCGACAGCGATAGCCGTCCGCTGCCGGGCGGCGGCGAGGACGCGGTCTATGCCGATCGCCCGCTCGCCTATCGCACCGGCAATACGTTGATGGCCGAGCGCGAGGAATTGCTGGCGCTGGCCTCGATGACTCCGGCGTTTTATCGCCAGCTGGCGCCGCATGTGTGCGCGCGCCCGGTCGCGGCGCCGGTTCCGCTCAATATCAACACAATGCAGACCGAGGACTGGCCGCTTCTGGTCGCCCTGTTCGATGGTGCGCTGGGGCGGGTCGCGGCAGAAGGCGTCCTGCTCGCCCGGCCGGCTGCCGGCTTTGCCGATATCGAGGCGTTCTGGGCGCTTGAAGCGATTGCCGAGCTTGAGGTCGATGCCGCCCGGCGTCCGGCCATCGGGCTGGAAACCCGCTATTTCGAGGTCGCTGTGGATGTCCGCCATGACGGGCAGGCCTGGCGTCTCGACACCCTGTTTGAATGGACGGGCGGCGTCATGCCAACGCGCCTGTCCCAGCGTTATGGAAGTATCGGATGAGCCAGGACCTGATCCTGAAACCGGGCCCGCAGGACAGTGTGGCCTGGTCGATTGTCGACCGCGAAGCGGGCCAGCGCCTGCGCGACGGGCGCCTGTCGGCTGAAGAGGCTGCGCTGCCGGCGGATGTGGCGGCGGGGGTTACGCGCACGCTTGTCCTGCTGCCGTCCGAGGCGCTTCATGTGTCCCGGCTTGCCCTGTCGGCCCGCTCCGAACAACAGGCGCGGCAGGCCGCGCCCTATATGATCGAGGATGAGCTGGCTTCACGTCTCGACGAGACGCAGGTCTGCCCTGGACCGCGCGAGGCGGACGGGCAGCGCTGGGTGGTCGCCGCGGGGGTCGACCAGGTCGAGGCCTGGCGCTCACGCCTGATGCCGCTGATCCAGCGTCCCGCTTTCATCGTCCCGGACAGTTTCGCTGCCGCCGAACCCGGCGCAGCGCTGACGCTGTATGATCGCGGCGATGCCATCCTCTTTGCCCATGATCCGGACGGAGCGGGCGCGGCGCCCAAGCCGCTGGCCGGGGCTATGGATGCCGCCCTGTTCGGATCGGTCATCCAACCGCTCGTCGAAGCCGCCGGGACGGGCGAGATCGCGGTGTCGCGTTCGCTGGGCCTGACCGGCGCGAATTTCCGTTCGATCGGCCAGGGTGAGCTGGACCTGCGGGCTTCGGCCTTGCCGGCCGAACGCCTGGCCGGCCTGCCGCGCCTGTTCGGTGAAAGCCTGGTTTCGACGCTCGACCTGTCCGCTCTGATCCGCCCCTTGCGGCGCCCGCTGGCCATGGCGGCGGCCCTGTTGGTCGGCTTCGGTCTGCTGCTGGGGGGCGAGACGGTTTATTACCGTCTGCAGGCGGATCGCTTCGAGGCGGCGACACTCGCCGTCTTCCGCCATGCCCGTCCGGATTTTGGGCGGCCGGTGATTGCGGCGGAAGCCGAACGTCTCCTGCGCGACCAGGCCAATGCCTTGGCCGGCGATGACGAGTCCGTCTTCCTGCAATTGCTGGCGGCGCTGGATGCGTTGACGGAAGAGGCGGAGACCGTGCGGGTGGATCATGTCGGTTTCGATCCGGTGCGCGGCACGCTGTCGGTCGGCGCGACCTATTCCGACTTTTCCGATTTTGACCAACTCAATGATCGCGCCGACGCGCTTGGCCTGCGGCTGGAGGATGGCGGTGCGCGCGAGGGCACGGCCGGGATTGAGGGTGAGTTTGTGGTGAGGCTGTCATGAGTGCGATCGGAACCTCCCTCGGAGCCTGGTGGACCGGGCTGACCCTGCGCGAACAGATCATGCTGGGGCTGGCCGCAGGGCTGGTCATCATCCTGTTGGGGATGGTGTTGATCGTCCGGCCACTCGCCGCGGCCCATGACCGCGCACGCGATGACTATGCGGCCTCGATGCGGCTCTACCGGTCGGTCGAGGCGCATGCCGAAACCGTGCAGCGCCTGGCCGCCGAGCAACCGGTCAGTGCGGCGCCGACCCAGTCCTTGCGCGCGGTGGTCGGATCACTGGCCCTGCAGCACGACCTCGCCCTGGCGCGCATGGTGCCCGGCGAGGATGGTCGCCTGACGGTCAATCTCGACAATGCCGACACCACGGCCGTCCTGGCCTGGCTGGTCGCTCTGGAACAGCGTCACGGCATCCAGCTTGGCGCCTCGACCCTCGACCGGGAGGCGGATGGCTTCGTCTCGGCCTCCTTCGTCCTGTCGCGAGGTGGGCGGTAATGGCGGGTCGTATTGCCCTGGTGCTCGGCCTGCTTCTGGTCTGGCTGATCGCCCTGATGCCGCTCAAGGCTGTGGCCCTGGCGGCGGGAGGCAGTCAGGCGCTGGGCTATCGCGATGTCTTCGGCACGATCTGGCAGGGCCGGGTTTATGGTCTCGAGGTCAATGGTGTGCCGGTGCGGGAGGTGGCGGTCTCGCTGGACCCGCTGGCCTTGCTGACCGGTCAGCTGGGCGGGGCGTGGCAGATCGCGGATACCCGGCTGCGCGGTACCGGGCATGTGCGACTGGGCCGCGAGCGGATGGTGTTCGAGCAGACGGATCTGACCGTGACGCTGGATCGGCTCGGTCTCGATCGTCTGCCGGGGCTGACGCGCGATGCCCCCATCTTTGCCCGTATTGACCGCATCGAGCTGCGTGATGGCGCCTGCTTGGATGCGTCCGGGATTGCGCAAAGTCGAGCCCTGGTCTCGCTCGCCAGCCTGTCAGACCGGACCGGTCCAGCGCTCAGTGGCACATTCTCCTGTGATGGTGATCAGCTTGTTCTGGATTGGGGCGGCGCCGTTGAGGGGCTGGGTATCGCCGGACGGGTCGTTTTCGGTGACGCGGCCTATGACTGGACCGCGACCGTGGAAACAGACTGGCCCGACCTCGCTGACGCGCTTGCCCTGTCCGGCATGACACGCGACCGTGGTGTGTGGCGCGCGAGCGGGCGGGAAAACTATGCGGCGGGCGTGGACGGCTGACCGGTCGTCTCACAGGACCGGGTAGAGGCCGGGTCCGTAGGCGCGGTGCAGCCAGCCGATCAGAAAGCCCAGTGCGAGCCAGGGACCGAAAGGCCAGGGCTGGCTGGTGTCGGGCAGGCGGCGGCGGACAAGTGCGGTCACGCCAATAAAGGCCAGCGCGCCCAGGGTGCCGCTCAACACAATCAGCGGCAGAAGCCAGCCGCCACACCAGGCTCCGGCTGCGCCCATCAGCTTGGCATCGCCACGCCCCAGCCCGTCGCGGCCGCGCAGGCGGCGATAGCCGATCTCGAGGGTGACGAAACTGCCATAGCCCAGCGCTACGCCGATGAGCGATGTCCAGGGCGTACCAAGGGAAATCGCGTTGAGGGCGACACCTGCGGCGATCAATGGCAGGGTCAGCCAGTCGGGCAGGCGGAAGCTGCGCGCATCGATCCAGGCCAGCGCTGCGAGGGCGATGACGAGGGTGGCTGTTGCCAGGTGAATGTGAATCATTCCCGTCCTGTCACAAAAGTGTAATACGCATGAGCCACAAGGTCGGGGCTCAACAAGGGGTAGACACAATGACAGACGCCGCGCTGGCGCTCCACGCTGAAAATGTCCGGATGACATTCGGTGAGACCAAGGCGCTCGACGATGTAAGCCTGGATGTCAAACCGGGTGAAATGGTCGCGCTGATCGGTCCGTCGGGATCCGGCAAGTCTACCCTGCTGCGCGTTGCAGCGGCCTTGCAGGTCGCGGACGAGTCGAGCGGACCCGTCTCCGTGATGGGCCGGACCATGCAGCAGCGTGGCAAGCTGTCCAATGGGGTGCAGCGCAACCGGATCAAGCTCGGCTTCATTTTCCAGCAATTCAATCTGGTCGGTCGGCTGTCCCTGTTCCAGAACGTGCTGGTCGGTGCGCTCGGTCGCCTGCCGACCTGGCGCGGCGTATTCGGCATCTTCCCCAATGATGTCAAGCAGACGGCCATGGATGCGCTGACCCGTGTTGGCGTCGAAAGTTTCGCCGCACGCCGGGCCTCCAACCTGTCCGGTGGCCAGCAGCAGCGCGGCGCCATCGCCCGGGCGCTGGTCCAGGGTGCCGAAGTCCTGCTCGCTGACGAACCGATTGCCTCGCTCGACCCGGTCTCCGCCCGCAAGGTGATGGAGACGCTGCGCGAGCTCAATCTGGACGACAAGCTGACCGTGGTGGTGACCCTGCACCAGGTCGACTATGCCCAGCGTTTCTGCGACCGCATCGTGGCGCTTAACAAGGGCCGTATCGTCTATGACGGCCCGGCCTCCGAGTTGAAGCGCGACAAGCTGATCGAAATTTACGGCCCCGAATTCGAAACCGCTTTCGAAGGGGGAGAAGCGTGATGAGACCCGTCTTGACCCAACCCCTCCGCAGTCTTGCCAAGGCTTGCCTTCTCCTCGCTGCCCTGACCCTGACCGCCTGCTCCGGCTCGGTCGATCAGCCGCGTTCCTCGACCGGCGCGTCGAGCAATGCCGCGGCCCCGGGCGAAGAGCGCCGCGTGCTCAATTTCGGCATTATCGCCACCGAGTCTTCGTCCACCCAGGAGACCAATTGGCGGCCCTTCATCGAAGCCATGTCCGAATGGACCGGCTATGATATCCAGCCCTTCTACGCCTCCGACTATGCCGGCGTGATCCAGGCCATGCGCTATGACAGCGTGCAATTTGCCTGGTTCTCCAATTTCTCCGGCCTGCAGGCCGTGCGCCGCGCGGGTGGCGAGGTCTTTGCCAAGGCAACCTATCCGGACGGATCGGAAGGCTATCATTCCGTTCTGCTGGTCCCGACCGACAGCCCGATCCGGACCCTGGACGATATCCTGGACTGTGATCAGACCCTCGATTTCGGCATGGGCGACCCCAATTCGACCTCGGGCTATCTGGTCCCGTCGGCCTTCATCTTCGCGCCGCGCGGGATTGATCCCAATGAGTGCTACAACTCGGTCCGCAATGCCAATCACGAGGCCAATGCGGTCGCGGTGGCCAATGACCTGATTGATGTTGGTACGAATAACACCACCAACATGATCCTGCTCGAGCGTTCGCGCCCGGACATGCATGCGCGCCTGCGCGAGATCTGGCGGTCTCCGATGATCGGCACCGATCCGATCATCTGGCGGGCCGACCTCGACATCGAAGCCAAGCAGCGCCTGCAATACTTCTTCATGAATTACGGGCGCATGGGCACGGCCGAGGAAATTGCCGAGGCGCGGGCCATTCTCGACCCGCTTTATTTCGGCACCTTCCTGCCGGCCTCCAATGCGCATCTCGATCCGATCGTGCAGCTGGAGATCGTTCGCGACCTCACCAATGTCCGCAATGATCCGGACCTGACGGAGGAGGAACGCACGACCCGTATCGCCGAGCTGGAAGCGCGCCTGGCCGAGGTCGAGGCCGGCAATACCGGTCTGACCAGCCAGGGCAATTCCTTCGAGCAGATCACCAATGAGGCGGCCGGTCAGCCGCGCGCCGAAGCCGAGGGTCCCGACTGGATCATGGGCGGTATCCTGCTGATCGTCGCCGTGGGCGGTGTGGTCCTGCTACTGTGGGCCTCCGCGCCGCGGGGTCCGGGACCGAAAGTGCCGCTGATGGAGCGCGTCGCCAATGCGGTGATCGCGGCCGGAACGATCGTCGTCCTGGTCTGGAGCTTCGATTCCGCCGACATGGACCGGTCCTATCTCCTGGTGGAGAATGCCGGTGACATGGGCGAGTTCATCGGCGGCTTCCTGCCCGACGACATAGCGGACAGCGCCTCGCGGGCGAGTTATTGGGACGCCCTGTCAAGCGGGTTGGAAGAAGCCATCCCGCAAATGGTGGTGACCGTGCAGATCGCCATCTGGGGCACGTTCATCGCGGTGGTTTCGGCCATTCCCTTCGGCCTCTTGAGTGCCCGCAATGTGGCCCCTGGCTGGGTTGTCCAGCCGGTCCGGCGGATGATGGATGTCTGCCGGTCGATCAATGAGCTGATCATTGCGCTGGTCTTCATCGCAGCCGTGGGACTGGGGCCGCTGGCCGGTGTCATGGCCCTGGCCTTCCACACTACCGGGGTGCTGGCCAAACTCTTCTCCGAGGCTGTCGAGTCGATCGATCATGGCCCGGTCGAGGGCGTCCGGGCGACCGGTGCGCGACCCATCCATGAAGTGATCTGGGCGGTGATTCCCCAGGTTGCCCCGCTGTGGACTTCCTTTGGCCTCTACCGCTTCGAGTCGAATGCGCGCTCGGCGACGGTGCTCGGCCTGATCGGCGCGGGCGGTATCGGACAGATTTTGTTCGAGGCGGTTCGCGCGTTCGACTATCAGCGCACGGCCGCGATCGTCCTGGTCATCGTCATCGCGGTCAGCCTGATCGACATGATGTCGCAATTGCTGCGCAAGCGACTGACCTGATTTTACGAGGATAATCGAAGAAAGCCCGGAGCGTTCACGTTCCGGGCTTTTTTGTGTCTGCGAAGAATTGCAACAAAGGTGTCACAGGTTTGTTGTAAATCCGTCATCGAGTCAAACTACGAGTTTTCGCGAAATAGCGAAATTGTAGCAAAAGCTTCACTCAACCGACGCCTCTTTGACACATTCTGCCTATAGCGCAGCAGATCAGAGTGGCGTCCCGATGACATCAGGAACGCCATCGTGACCCGATTTCTTCTTGCGAGCACCGTCTTGGCTGCCAGCGCTGCCCTTATCACTGCGACCACGGCATCTGCCCAGGATAGGGGCGGTTGGGAATTTGACGGCGTACCGTCCTGGTCCAATCCGGACAACGGCGACAGCTTTACCTTCCGCGGTCGTGTCTTCCTCGATTACGGCGATGTCGACTTCACCTCGAATGGTGCGCGGACGGGTTGGGCCGACAGCGAAATCCGCACCGCCCGCCTGGGCGTCACCGGCTCGATACGCGGCGTCGACTATGTCGCCGAGTTCGACTGGATCAATGAAGCCATCGGCGCCAATGACGTCTATCTGACCTTCGATGCCGATGCCTTCGACATGAAGATCGGTCACATGAAGACGACCAATTCGATCGAGGAACTCACCTCCTCGCGCTATATCACTTTCATGGAGCGCGGCCTGGGCACGGACCTGTTCGGGCTTGATCGCCGTGTCGGTGTCACGCTGGCCCGCGGCGGCGACAACTATTCGCTCAGCGCCGGCGTCTATGGCGGCCGTCCGGGCGATCTGTCCCGGTCGCTGGAGCTTGATGACAGCTCTGCCGTCTCGGCTCGCGCGACGCGGACCTTTGCCGTCAATGACGCGACCGTGCATCTCGGTGCCTCGGTCCGTCATTTGGATTATGGCGATGCCGGCACGCGCACCCGCGTCCGCCCGCAGACCCATATCACCGACCGCATCGTGACCGCCGACTTCCGTCCGGGCCGCCCGCTCGGCGAGGCCGATACCTCCTTCTTCTGGGGCCTGGAATTTGCCGCCGTGAATGGCGCTTTCCATGTCGAGGCCGAGTGGATGAACCAGACGCTCGACGGTCCGGCCGGCGACCCTGAGTTCAATGCGCAATACGTCAATTTCGCCTGGTTCCTCACCGGCGAGACGCGCAGCTATTCGGCCAGCTCCGGCAAGTTCGGTCGCACCCGTCCAACCACGACCGTCTCTGAGGGCGGGCTCGGCGCCTGGGAAGTCGCGGTTCGCCTCGACCGGGCCGATCTGGGCAGTGTCGCGGCCGGCGAGCTGACCAATCTCACCTTTGGCGTGAACTGGTATCTGGAAGACCATGTTCGCATCATGGCCAATCTCGTTGATGGCAGGCTGTCCGTTCCCGGGGCTGCTGACACCGACGTGTCGGGTGCACAACTCCGACTGCAATGGGATTTCTGATCATAGGCGGGCCAGTCCTTACGGCACCCGCATCGTTTAGTGGCAAGGAATTGAAGACATGAAACTCCACGCTCAACTCGCCGCCGCCCTCGCGGTTGTGGCTATCGCCCGAGGCGCCGAGGCGCAGCAGCGCGACCAGATCCGCATCGTCGGCTCCTCGACGGTCTTCCCCTTCTCGACCGCCGTTGCCGAGAGCTTCGGCGCCAAGACCAGCTTTTCCACCCCGGTGGTCGAATCGACCGGTTCCGGTGGCGGGCTGCGCCTGTTCTGCTCGGGCGTCGGCACCGAGCACCCGGACATCGTCAATGCCTCGCGCCGCATGCGCGGTTCGGAATATGAGCGTTGCCATGATAATGGCGTGCGCGAAATCACGGAAGTCCGCATCGGTTTTGATGGCATCGTCATCGGCGCAGCGGATCGCGGTGCTTCCGATATCGACATGACACTCGACCAGGTCTGGCTCGCCCTCGCGGCCGAGATTCCGGCCGATGAGAGCTGCTCCAGCTTTATTCCGAATCCGAACCAGCGCTGGTCGGATATCGACCCGTCCCTGCCGCGTCAGCGGATCGAGGTCTTCGGCCCGCCGCCGACCTCCGGCACGCGCGATGCCTTCGTCGAGCTGGCCCTGCAGGACGGCGCGCGCCACATCGCCTGCATGGACGAGTTGCGGGACAATGATCGGGATCGCTTCGAGCAGATCGCCAGCCGTATCCGCGAGGATGGCGCCTGGATCGATGCCGGCGAGAATGACAATGCCATTGTCCAGACCCTGGTGAATACGCCGACCGCTTTCGGTGTCTTCGGCTTCTCCTTCCTGGACCAGAATTCCGACCGTATCTCGGCTGTGAATATCGACGGTGTCGCGCCGGAATTCGAGAATATCGCCGATGGCAGCTATCCGGTTTCGCGCTCGCTCTTCTTCTATGTGAAGAACCAGCATGCCGCGATCATTCCGGGCCTGGTGGAATATATCGAGGAGTTCACCTCCGACGATGCCTGGGGCGAGTTCGGCTATCTCACCGATCGCGGCCTCATCCCGCTGCCGGACGCCGACCGCAATGCCATGCGCGACGCCGCCGTCAGCCTGACCGCGATGACGCAATCGCCGGAGTAAGGTCTCGACTTGGGTGGCAAACATGCGGGGGCGGCCAGTCGGTCGCCCCCATTTATGTGATCGGTAGACTGACCGGGGAAAGGTGCCCCCGACCTGTGTCGCCACCTGCATGGGTTCAGACGGACACCCGAGTGATACCCGCTTCAGGCTGAAGCGCGTCCGCTTTGTCCACGTGCGCATGGACCGTTTTTACCAATCGCTTCAGGGCCATTGCTGATGACGCTTTCAGGCTGTCATAGGCTTGAAACTCGTGGGGCATGTCGTCCCAAACGTCGAGTGTAATGTCCGCACGATTGGCTTTCTGTGCTTGTGCAAATTCGATGACCATGTCGCGCAGGACTTCGCGTCCACCGACTTGGAGATAGATCGGCGCGAGGCCAGCATAGTCCTGAAAAACCGGCGATAGGGCCTCGCGTCCATACTTGCCTTGCGGATCGAGCCATTCGCCGAACATCTGAGCCATCCAGCCCTGAACCAGGTCGTAGCGGTCATTGTCCCGCATGCTGGGGCTGTGATTGTCGATATCCGTCCAGGGGCAGAGCCCAACGCAAACAGCGGGCTGCGGGGCCCCATGCTTCTTGAGTGTCTGCAAGAGCATCAAGCCCATATGGCCACCGGCACTGTCGCCAATGATGGCGATTCTCTCTGGCGGGACCAAGCCCGTCAGATGGGTCCATGCAGCCAAGGCATCGTCTGCCTGGGCAGGGTGAGGGTGTTCAGGTGTCAACCGATAGTCCGGTGCGAACACGCTGGCGCCGACATGATGGGCAAGCATGGCCGCAAAGCGTCGGCTGACTTTGCCGTGGAACGCATAGCCCCCGCCATGGAAGTAAAGCAGAACCGCGTCGCTTTTCCGCTTGGCCGGATGATACCAATGGCCGGTTGGTGAGGTGCTTTCCTCGGTGGTCACGTCGTAGACATCGTCGCTTCTGGGCTCGATGCTGTCGAACAAAAGGCGACCACGTTCGATACTCATACCCGTCATGGCATCTGTGAATTGGTGCCGCACGAACCGGATGCCGGTTTCCAGGCTGATATCCCAATCTGGAGCCATTCGGCGACCTGTGGCGTGCCGGATACTGGTGGCCAGCGCAATCCGGCTCAATGTCGACAGGCTGCGCAGGCGGAGTGAGAGGGGGCCGGAGAATATGAGTTTGGACACGGGGAAACCCTTTGTATGACAATCAGCCTGTCCTACCCCCGGGCGTTCGCCGCTTTATAGAATGAATGCGACAGTGCAGGAGGCCCCTTGCAAACGACGGCAAGATTGCTGCAACCGCCGCCCCGGCTCTCGGGATGCCTGCTCGCGGCATTCTATCGTGACACCCGGGAGGCAGACCTGTCCGATGAGGACCGCATCAACTACTTCCCAGCCTCGCCCTTGGTGGCGGTGACACGAATCTTGTGCGGAGAGTTGCGCCTGTTTCCCCCGACGGGTGACTGGCGAGAGGCCGCCGCCTCACTCCCGATGCCGGTGCTCTCGGCTACGGGCCCGAAGGATACCCCGATCGCCAGCTGGTCCGCCGGGGAGGTCACTGCGTGTACTGTCAGTTTCTACTATGACGCATGGCTCAAACTGGGCGGTCGGGCCGACTTCTCCGATATCCCCGCCAGTATCGCGACCGCCATGGAGGCATTCGATCCCGAAACGAAACCGGAAAGGGGATGGGACGGGTTCTGCGACGCTTTGGCGCCAGCTTGGCAGCGCGCGCGTCCGACCAGCTGGCCAGGCTTGAGCGGGGTCGGAGATTGGGCGAGGGCTGCGCTGGCTCGGGCTGCATTCTCCAATGTCGGCCGCAGTTTGCGGTCGATCGAACGGCGCACCAAACGCGCGACGGGGCAGACACGACGATCTTTGGAATTCTACGACGCATTCGAGAACTTGCACCGGATTGTGGTCTCCCATCCGGACTCCTCGCCCGCCGAGATTGCCCAGCAGGCGGGGTATGCCGACCAGTCACACATGGGGCGCTATGTCCGCCGGGCAACCGGATTTTCGCCGGCGCGCCTAAACCGCGCGATCAAAACGCAAGAAGCCTTCTGGTGTTATCGGCTTCTGGGCGAGCGTTTTTGATCGTCGGTCGGCCGGGCCTCGTGTGGGGGAGTGTCCCAAGTCGCGATTGCAGCACCGGCACTCAGAGCCGGACCATGTCCCCTTTTGCCACCAATCGCCTCAATACAGCGCCTTGCGTTTGCGCAAGCGGCGCCAGAAGCGGCGGCGTTCCGGCTTGGGATGCGGCTTCAGGTTCTTCACGAAGTCGACGGCGCATTGACGCCAGGAATGCTTCTCGGCGTGGGCGCGCGGCGCGGCCCGGTCGATCTCGAGGCAATCGAGACAGGCCTGGCGCAGATCATCATTGATGAAGCCGCCGCCGGAGCCCGGGATGATGTCCTTCGGGCCGTGGGCCGGGAAGGCCGCAACCGGTGTGCCGCAGCCCATGGCTTCCAGATTGACCAGGCCGAATGTGTCGGTCCAGCTGGGGAAGACGAAGACGTCCGCATCGGCAAACCAGCGCGCCAGCTCGTCGCCGAATTTCGGACCCGGGAAGACCGCGTCAGGATATTTTTCCTGCAATTCTGCTTTCTGGGGGCCGTCGCCGACGACGACCTTGGTGCCCGGCAGGTCGAGTTTGAGGAAAGTCTCGATATTCTTCTCGACCGCGATCCGTCCGACATTGACGAAGATCGGACGCTGAAGGCCGGCATAGACATCCTCGCCGCCGACAAAGCGTTTGTTCGGGTTGAACATCTCGATATCCACCCCGCGCGCCCAGGCGGTGAGGTTCTTGAAGCCGCGCTCGGCCAGGTCATCGCGCATGGAGGGCGTCGTCACCATCATCCGTCCGGACGCATTGTGGAACCAGCGCATGAAGGCATAGCCGGCCGCGGTCGGGATGAGCGGGATGCGGGCGTGGACATATTCGGGAAATTTGGTGTGATAGCTGGTGGTGAAGGGGAGTTTCCACTTCACGCAGATCCGCCGCGCGGCCATGCCAAGCGGGCCTTCGGTCGCGATATGGATGGCTTCCGGTTCGAATTCCTTGAAGCGCCGGGCGATGTCGCCGCGCGCACCGAGCGCCAGCTTGATCTCCGGATAGGTCGGCAACGGGAACGTCTTGTAGCCGAGCCCCGGATGGATGACTTCGACCTGGTGCCCCATGGCGCGGCATTCCTCGACCGTGCGCGAAAGCGTGCGCACGACGCCATTGACCTGCGGCTCCCAGGCGTCCGTCACCAGCATGATGCGTTGCGGCTGCTCGTCACCCTGATCGGTTTCGGCGTCGGTCTCGGGGGCCTCGGACGGCGTGTCGATTGCGTCGGTCATGGCATCCTGTATCGGGTCGGGCGCGCAAGGCGCCGGCAGTGGAAGTCGCAGTCCTGCGCGTTTAGCCGAGCCGGGCCGCAATGTCAGCCTCCAGCATACCGGCGATTGGCCCGGCATGAAGCGGCAATAGCGGTTGGGGTTCGGGCGGGTAAAAAAGCAGTGGCCGGTCGCTGGGAGACTTGCGCGCCCGGACTCGGTCGTCGAGCAAGATTTTTGTGATCGGCCCGGGCTTGCGTCGAAGCTTTTGCAATGTTTGGGTCGAAGTCGAAGGGCGTTCCCTGTTTGGTCCGCCCAAGGCATGTGAACGCCAACACAAGACAACGGAAGACTTCGCTTGCACGCGTCAAAACCCCAATCCATTGTCCGCGCTGTTCATTTGCTGAATAGGGAGTTTCAGCCATGAATGTCCAGGCTCGTGACATGATGCGATGGGATGATCTCGACTCGGCGAAATTCGCCGATGAAACGGCTGCGGTTCGCGAGCTCGTGGGCGCGACCGGGCTAGACGATGCTGCGCAGGAGCGTGTGCGCACCGCTGCAATCGCGCTGGTGAAAACCGCGCGCGAGACCACCAAGGCGCGTGGGCTCATGGACAGTTTCCTGCAGGAATTCTCCCTGTCCAATCGTGAGGGCCTTGCCCTGATGTGCCTGGCCGAAGCGCTGTTGCGCGTGCCGGATGCCCAGACGGCTGACAAGCTGATCGCGGAGAAGATTTCCGACGGGGCCTGGTCCGAGCATATGGGCCGGTCCGAGAGCTGGTTGGTCAATGCCTCCACGCTCGGCCTGATGCTGACCGGCAATATCATTGATGTCGAACCGGAAGCCCGCAAGAGCCCCGGCACCTATCTGCGCAAGCTGACCCAGAAAATGGGTGAGCCGGTGATCCGCGCCGCGGTCTTTCGCGCCATGGGAATCATGGGCGAGGAATTCGTGCTCGGTCGGACCATCAAGGAAGGCCTCAAGCGCGCGAAGAAAGGGGAGGGCGAGCTGTGCTCCTTCGACATGCTGGGCGAAGGCGCCCGTACGGCCAAGGATGCGGCGCGCTATCACAAACGCTATCTCGAAGCGATCGACGCGGTCGGCAAAGCCCGCATGGACGGGCCTGTCGAGCGTGTGCACGGCGTTTCGGCCAAACTCTCTGCCTTGCACCCGAAATATCTCGCGGTGAAGGAAAAGCGGATTCTCGACGAGCTCTATCCGCGGGTCCTCGAGCAGGCCAAGGCGGCCAAGGCCTTCGATATCAGCTATTGTCTTGATGCTGAGGAGTCCGACCGGCTCGTTCTGTCGTTGAAACTTCTCGACAAATTGGCACGGGCGCCGGAGCTGGCCGGCTGGAACGGGTTGGGCCTCGCTGTGCAGGCCTATCAGAAACGCGCTCGCCGCGTCCTGGAACAGCTGGTCGAGCTGGGCCGGGCCACGGATCGGCGCTTCATGGTCCGACTGGTCAAGGGCGCCTATTGGGACAGTGAGATCAAATTCTCGCACCAGAATGGCTGGCCCGACTTCCCGGTCTGGACCACCAAGCCTGCGACCGATCTCAATTTCCTCGTCTGTGCCCGCACCATGTTGAAGGCACCGGACGCGATTTATGGCCAGTTCGCCACGCATAATGCCCACTCGCTCGCGGCTGTCCGTGAGCTGGCCCAGCAGGCGGGCGTCGAGAGTTACGAGTTCCAGCGCCTGCATGGCATGGGCGAAGCGCTCTACGCCGCCGATGCCGAGATCAATCCGGACACACCGGTGCGCGTCTATGCACCGGTCGGCAGTCATGAAGACCTGCTGCCCTATCTGGTGCGGCGCCTGCTGGAGAATGGGGCCAACACGTCTTTCGTGCACTCCTTCCTTGATCCCGAGGTGCCGGTCGAGCAGGTCGCCGGTGGTCCGTTCGAGGCCGCCGAGACGATCGACCGTCACCAGAAGATCGCCTTGCCGAAGGACCTCTATGGCGAGGAGCGTGACAATTCGGTCGGTCTGGATCTGGCCCAAGCCAGCGCGCGAGAGCGTGTGGCCCGGGCTTTTGAAGCCTTCAATCGCGAAGATCAGCTCATGGCGGCGCCGCTGATCGCCGGTCATGAGGTCGATGGGGCGGCCCACCAGGTCATGTCGCCGGTCGACATGTCGCGACAGGTCGGCGCCGTGGTTGATGCCTCTGTGGATGATGTGAACACGGCCTTCGACAGTGCCGTCGCGGCCCAGCCGGGCTGGGACGCGCGCGGCGGCAAGGCGCGTGGCGCCATCCTGCGCGCCATGGGTGATGCCATGGAGGCGGAGATGGATCGCTTGCTGGCGATCATGGCGATCGAAGCCGGCAAGACCCTCTCCGACGGGATCGCGGAAGTGCGTGAGGCGGTCGACTTCTGCCGCTATTATGCGGCCCAGGCGGAACGCGAGTTCGACAGCGATGTGCGGCTGCCCGGCCCGGCCGGCGAGACCAATCATCTGGGCATGAAGGGGCGCGGTGTCTTCGTGACGATCAGTCCGTGGAATTTTCCGCTGGCGATTTTCGCCGGTCAGGTCGCCGCCGCGCTGGCGGCCGGCAATACGGTGCTGGCCAAACCGGCCGAGCAGACGCCCCTGATCGCCTTTGAAGCGGTGAAGATGTTCCACAAGGCCGGTCTGCCGGCGGATGTGCTGCATCTGCTGCCGGGACGCGGGGAAATCGTTGGTGCTGCGCTGACCACGGATCCGCGGACAGCCGGCGTGGCCTTTACCGGCTCGACCGAAGTGGCCCGCCTGATCAACCGCTCCCTGGCCGCCCGCGAAACCGCCATCGCGCCGCTGGTTGCCGAAACCGGCGGCCTCAACGGCATGTTCGTGGATACAACGGCGCTCAAGGAGCAGGTCATTGATGACGCGCTCCAGTCGGCCTTCGGTTCGGCCGGTCAGCGCTGTTCGGCGCTGCGCGTCATTTTCCTCCCGGAAGACACGGCGGATGAGATCATCGAGGGTCTGGCCGGTGGCATGGATGAGCTTCAGGTCGGCGACCCGTCGGATCCGGCCACCGATGTCGGCCCGGTGATCGACAATGAAGCGCGCGAGATCCTGCTGCGCCATGTCGAGCGCATGGAGGCGGGCGCCAAGGTGATCAAGCAGATCGATGTCGGGGAGAAATTCGACAGCGGCTTCTTCTTCGGACCCACACTCGTGGAACTGCCTTCGCTCGACCTGCTCGAGCGAGAAGTGTTCGGACCGATTCTTCACGTTGTGCGTTACAAGCGGAAGGAATTGTCAGCGATTGCGTCCGAGCTCGCGGCCAAGGGATATGGTCTCACCCTGGGCGTTCATTCGCGGCTCTCATCTTTCCACAGGCAAATTCAGTCGCTGGTTCCGGCGGGCAATATCTACGTCAACCGGAACATGGTCGGGGCCGTTGTCGGGGTCCAGCCATTCGGCGGAGAGGGCTTGTCTGGCACGGGTCCCAAGGCGGGTGGCCCGCACTATCTGCACCGCTTTGCCGGCGAGCGGACGGTGACGATCAACATCGCCGCCCAGGGTGGCGATCCGGAATTGCTGAACCTCGACTAGGCTCAGGGTTAACGGCTGTTAATCCTTGATTGACGCGGAGATGCGCCCCGTTAACGATGTGTAACGGGGCGCATTTCTTATTAGCGGTCTGTTAACTAAAAAATCCGCTCAAGGACCATTCTCCCCGTTGACCAGTGCCCCGGCTTTGATCCACTATATGTTGGGTCGGCTGGCGACAGCGACACACTATACAGATTTTCAAACGACCTTCTGGGTTGGTTCGGTGCGCCGCATTGGGGCTGGCGCAACAGGGAATTTTTGCCTCGGGCTTGGGGAGTAGACTAACCATGACGCCATTGGATACAGCCGCGAACACGGCACTGGAATCCGCCCAGCAAACGGTTTCAACGACCCGCCGCGGCAAACCCAAATCGGCCAAGGGCGAGACCACGCATCTGCGCGTGGTCGAGAGCGTCAAGATCGACCGGTCGCGCGATGCGCTGCTGACCGAGTTCGGCAAGAAGACGCTTGAAGACCGCTATCTCCTGCCCGGTGAAAGCTATCAGGACATGTTCGCCCGCGTGGCGACGGCCTATGCGGACAATACCGAGCACGCCCAACGTCTCTATGACTATATCTCCCGCCTGTGGTTCATGCCGGCGACACCCGTCCTGTCCAATGGCGGCGCCGATCGCGGCCTGCCAATCTCCTGCTTCCTCAATTCGGTTGGCGACAGCCTCGACGACATTGTCGGCACCTGGACCGAGAATGTCTGGCTCGCCTCCAATGGCGGCGGCATCGGCACGTATTGGGGCGATGTTCGTTCGATCGGCGAGAAGATCGGCGAGATCGGCCAGACCTCGGGCATCATTCCCTTCATCCGCGTGATGGACAGCCTGACCCTGGCCATTTCCCAGGGCTCGCTGCGCCGCGGCTCGGCTGCGGTCTATCTCGACATCCATCACCCGGAAATCGAGGAATTCCTCGAGATCCGCAAACCGTCCGGCGACTTCAACCGCAAGTCCCTGAACCTGCATCACGGCCTGAATATCTCCGACGCCTTCATGGAAGCCGTGCGTGATGATGCCGAGTTCGAGCTGAAATCGCCGAAATCGGGCGATGTTGTGAAGACGGTCAATGCCCGCAAGCTGTGGCAGAAGATCATCGAGCTGCGCCTGCAGACCGGCGAGCCCTACATCATCTATTCCGACACGGTGAACCGCGCCCTGCCGGCCCACCAGCGCAAGCTGGGTCTCAAGGTTCGCCAGTCCAATCTGTGCGCCGAGATCATGCTGCCCACCGGTTTCGATCAGAACGGCAAGGAGCGCACGGCGGTGTGCTGCCTGTCCTCGCTCAATGCCGAAAAATATCTCGAATGGAAGGACGAGCCGGATTTCATCGAGGACATCTACCGTTTCCTCGACAATGTCCTGCAGGACTTCATCGACCGCGCGCCGGCGGAAATGGATCGTGCCGTCTATTCCGCGATCCAGGAACGCTCGGTGGGCCTGGGCCTGATGGGCATGCACACCTTCCTGCAGAAAATGAATGCGCCGTTTGAGAGCGCCATGGCCAAGTCCTGGAACCTCAAGCTTTTCAAGCATATCCGCACGGCGGCCGATGCTGCGTCGGTGAAGTTGGCCGAAGAGCGTGGCGCCTGCCCGGATGCCGAAGCCTCCGGCGTGAAAGCGCGCTTCTCGCACAAGCTGGCGATCGCGCCGACGGCGTCGATCTCGATCATTTGCGGCGGTGTCTCGGCCGGCATCGAGCCGATCCCGGCCAATGTCTACACGCACAAGACCCTGTCCGGTTCGACCACGGTCAAGAACCCGCAGCTGGAAGCCGCCCTGGAAGAAAAGGGCATGAATACGCCGGGCATCTGGGCCTCCATCCTCGAGCATGAGGGCTCGGTCCAGCATCTCGATTGCCTGGACGAGCACGAAAAGGCGCTGTTCCGCACTGCCTTCGAGATCGACCAGCGCTGGGTGATCGAGCATGCCGCCGATCGCACGCCCTATATCTGCCAGTCGCAATCGCTGAACATTTTCCTGCCCGGCGACGTCAACAAGTGGGACCTCCACATGCTGCATTGGTCGGCCTGGGAGAAGGGCGTGAAATCGCTCTACTACTGCCGCTCCAAATCGATCCAGCGGGCGGCCTATGCCGGTTCGGAAAAGAAGGCCGACGCCGAAGTCTCGATGGCCGACGCAGCCCCGACCGATTACGAGGAATGCCTCGCCTGCCAGTAGGCACAGCCAGATCGACCGGTTCGACCGAGGGGGTAGGACCGGCCGGAAAAGGGGCGCGGCAAGGCGCCCCTTTTTTGTGCCTGACTGTCTCCCGCATTGCAGCGAGACTTTCAGTGGACCCCGATCGCGAGCATCGTTAACCTTTTCGCGTCTGGGGTGAATCAGGGTGCGCCATCGCGCAGGATTTGCTCAGTATCACGCAGGGGAGACGCGTGATGAGATTGGGACGTACCGCGGAAGTCATGACCGCCGGGCTTGTAGCGCTCGCCGGTATGTCCTGGGTTTTTGTGCAACCCGGGCAGGCCGAGTCCAACTGGGCGTCGGCCACCAACATGATCCGCGGTCCCATGGCGACGAACGGAGATGTCCGGCCGCTCTCGCCGGAGGCCGCCCGGGTGGCCCTGTCTGCCTTGGCCCTTGATGATGACCCATTCCGCGGGAATCCATTGGCCGGATTGACGCCGACGGGCGGTAGCCGGATCGATCTCGGTGATGCGGGCGTGATCGAAGTGGCCGTGCTCGAAGATGATCGCCAGGATCACGCGCATCAACTCTTTGCCGCGCGGGGGGATGGGTATTCCCCGGTCGTTCTCGAACGAGGCGAGCGGGAAGCCACAATTGCGGTGGCTTATGAGCGCGCTTTCGAGACAGAAGGTGCCGGTCAGGAGCTTGATGTCAGTTTTACGCCGCGGGCGGCAGTCAGTGTCGGGCCGGATGGTTCGGCGACCAGTGCTGGCGCCGAAGTGCGAGTCGGACAATATCTGCGTCACGACAATCTCTCAGAAAGTCCGGCCTGGTATGTCTTTGCCGGCGCCGATCGTCGGGCGCTGATGTACAATCCCGCCGAGGGCGTCGACTTTCAGAACGCCATGTATTTCACCCAGCGCGAAGTGATCGGCGACGCCCAGGCGGGCATCGCCGTGCGCATGGGCAAGGCAGATTTGTCGCTGGCCTGGGTCCGACGCGAATATCGCCATGTTGCCGGTGTCCGCGCGTTCGACGAGACCGAGGAATTCGGTGCCGTCACGGTGAATTGGCGCTGGTAAGGCGCAGCGCCTGCACGTGTCTTTCCAATGACAGAAATCGTGATGTGGCCAAGTCTGCCCCCCGCTTCGAGAATCGGGCAGTTTCCACAATTGCGGTCAGCCATGCCTGATCAAGCTGTAGACGTTTTGGAAACCTAGGACACAATATGTTGTGTCCAACGCATTGATTCGGGCGCGCGCCATATTGGCAGGCAGCGCCAAGCAGGAGAGCTGAGACCATGACCACCGCCACCGAAAATCTGCCAGGCCTCCTGACCACCTCGCATTCCTACAAACCCTTCCGCTATCCGTGGGCCTATGACTTCTGGAAGAAGCAGCAGCAGGTTCACTGGATGCCGGAAGAAGTTCCGCTCGGTGAGGACTGCAAGGATTGGGCGACCAAGCTCAATGATGGCGAGCGCAATCTGTTGACGCAGATCTTCCGTTTCTTCACCCAGTCCGATGTCGAGGTGAATGACAATTACATGGAGCGCTACAGCCGCGTCTTCCGCCCGACCGAGGTGAAGATGATGCTGGCCTCCTTCTCCAACATGGAGACGATCCACATCGCCGCCTACGCGCTCCTTCTGGAGACGATCGGCATGCCGGACTCGGAATTCTCGGCCTTCATGGAATACCAGGCCATGGCCGACAAGCATGACTACATGCAGCGTTTCGGGGTCGAGAACGAAGCCGATATCCTGCGGACCGTGGCCATGTTCGGCGCCTTCACCGAAGGCCTGCAGCTCTTCGCCTCCTTCGCGATGCTGATGAATTTCCCGCGCTTCAACAAGATGAAGGGGATGGGCCAGATCGTGACCTGGTCGATCCGCGATGAGAGCCTGCACTGTGAAGGCATGATCAAGCTCTTCCACGCCTTCGCCGAGGAGACCGGCGCCCTGACGCAAGAGGTCAAGGACGACATCACCGAGTGCTGCCGCACCGTGGTCGGCCTGGAAGACAAATTCATCGACCTGGCCTTCGAGGCCGGCGAAGTCGAAGGCATGACGCCGGACGATATCAAGAATTATATCCGCTATATCGCCGACTGGCGCCTCGGCCAGCTCGGCCTGCCCAAGATCTACGGCGTCAAGGAACACCCGCTCCCCTGGCTCTCTGAAATCCTCAACGGCGTCGAGCACGCCAATTTCTTCGAAGCGAGAGCCACCGAATACTCCAAGGGCGCCACCAAGGGCGACTGGCACGGCGATGACGGCGTGTGGGGCATGTTCGACAAGATGAAGGTGGAGAAGACGGAAGAGCCGGCGGAGTAATCTGCGGTATCCCGGAACGTTTCAGAGGACCCCCGGCAGATGCCGGGGGCTTCTTTGCATTGAGGCGCTCCGCCCACAAACATCCATAAACCTCTTGTCAGCCAGCGGGCCGTATCGGGTTCTTCAGGTCAAGGGCGGCGCAGCCGCCGCTTTGCGGTTTCACCCTTGAGCTGAAGACCCGGATACGGCTGTCTCTCGGCAAGTGGTTTATGGCGGGGAATGCGCCGCGCGCGCCTTCACCTCCACTCTCTCAACACGTCATCCCACGGGGACTGCGAAGCAGGCATCCGGGGGACCTTTTCTACCCAGTCAGATGGATGGTTGAGGTCCCCCGGATCGCGGCGATGCCGCGACCGTGGGATGACGGAAAATGAAGGCAAGGCTGGCCCGGCCCAGCCGCCCACTATTCCGCCTCCAGCCGATCGATGATCGGGCAGTCGGGCCGGTCATTGCCCTGGCAGGCGCTCACCAGGTGGGCGAGTTCATCGCGCAGGGCGGCGAGCTGGCGTTGTTTGGCCTCGATCTCGGCCAGATGGCTCGCGGCGAGGGCGCGCACATCGGCACTCGAGCGGTCGCGGTCTTCGTAGAGGGCGAGCAAATCCCGGCACTCCGGGATCGAGAAGCCGAAATCGCGCGCGCGGCGAACGAAGACCAGCTTGGCCAGCGCGGCGCTGTCATAGTCGCGGTAATTGTTGTCGGTCCGCCCCGGTGGCCGGACCAGGTCGATATCGGCATAATAGCGGACTGTCTTGACCGGTAGCCCGGCGCGTCTGGCGGCGTCGCTGATCTTCATTCGGCCCTCTTGACCTTCCTGTTACTGGAAAGTCTAGCGTCACGCCCGGTTGCTGACAAAGGAGGACGACATGTCTGCTCCAACCCTCTCCCTGACCCGCCCGGCCTTCTGGACGCATTCGGGACATTGGCGCTCTGCGTCCCAGAATACGGCCTGGTGCCTGCTGGGCTGTTCGATCGGTGATTTCGGCACGATCGCGGTCTTCCAGGTCTTGGACATCGGCTGGCCGACCCTGGCGATCATGACGCTGGCCATCATCAACGGGCTTTTGACCTCCATCGCGCTGGAAACCATTATTCTCTCCCGCCAGATGGCGCTCGCGACCGCGTTCAAGACAGCCATCGGCATGTCCTTCATCTCGATGATTGCCATGGAAGCGGTGATGAATGGCGTTGATGTCTGGCTGACCGGCGGTGCCATGCTGACCTGGTGGGTCATTCCGATCATGCTGCTGGCCGGTTTCCTGGCGCCCTTGCCCTATAATTACTGGCGCCTCGCCGCCCTGAACAAGGCGTGCCATTGACGGGCTGACAGTGAGCCGTCTCTGTTTCCCGACTGCCCATCCCCGCCCGACTCCGTCCAAATCCTTCCCGATTTGTCACTTGAAATCGAGGCTTGTTCGCGATTGCGTAGGCTCCTACGTATGCAGGGGTTCGCATGTCCGATGACTTTGTTGACCAGCTCGGTTCGGCCGTCCTCCCGCACCATGTCAGGCGGATCATGGACGCGCTGATCGCGGATGCGGACGAGGTGGTGGCGCGTTTCGGGCTCACCATCCCGCACCGTTGCTGCTCGACCGTCCTTCTGCTCGATGAGGAAGGGCCGGTCGGGGTGATGCGCGCGGCCGAGCGCCTTGGCCTGTCGCATCCCGTCATCATCGATTTCGCCAAGACCCTCAAGCGTCTCGGCTTTCTCAAAGAGACGATCTCGACCGAAGACCGCCGCGTCCGTCTTCTTGCACTCACGGATGCCGGGCGGGAGGAAGCCGACCGTGTCCGACACCTGCATGTCGCGCTGGCCCGGGTGCATGACGAGGTGTGCGCCGAAGCCGGTATCGACCTCGTCGGCGCCAGCCGCTCGATCCGCGCCGCACTGCGCGAGGCCTCCATCATTGACCGCTTAAATCGTGTCGAAAAGGACACCGACCATGACCCGAACTGACTTGGCCGCAATGGCGGCCGCCTGCCTCTTCATGCTGACCCCGTCAGTCCTGGCCCAGACGGCGCCGGACTGGCAGCGCGGCGTCTTGAGCGAGGCCGCCGACCTGCTCGAGGCGGAGTATATCTATGAGGACCGGGCGGCCGAACTCGCCGCCTTCCTGCGCGCTGATCCCGACCGCTATGCGGACGTCACCGAGCGTGAGGCTTTCGCCCGTGCCGTGACCCTGGACCTTTACGAGATGGTCAATGACGCCCATCTGCGTGTGTCCTACAGGCCGGAAACTCCGCCGGAGGACACGCAGCCGGAGCGCCGTCCTTCGGCCTGCGCCAGCGGCCCGGTCGAGCATGAGGTGGTGGGCGCGAATGTCGGCTATATGCGCGTTCCCAGTTTCAGTGGCGACGAGACTTATGTGGCCGGAATCGACACGGCCTTTGCGGCGCTGTCAGGCACGGACGCGCTCATCCTTGACCTGCGCAATAATTGCGGGGGTGGTCCGCACATTGTCCGCCATATCTCGACCTACCTCTTTGCCGAGCCGACCCATCTCACCGACACCGAGTCCCGGGGTGAGCCGGTGCGCGAGCGCTGGACTTATGAGGACGTTCCGGGCGAGCGTTATCTCGACCTGCCGGTCCTGGTGCTGACCAATGGCCGCACCTTCTCGGCCGCCGAAAGCTTCACCTTCGGTCTGAAGGTCACAGACCGTGTCCTCACGGTCGGTGAGCGTACGGGCGGCGGCGGTCATTTCGGTGGAGTCGGCGAGCTTACCGGGGACTTCACAATCTTCGTCCCGGTCGGCCGCACCTTCGATCCGCGCACTGGCGAGGGCTGGGAAGCGGAAGGCATTGAGCCGGATGTTCCGGCTGACGGCGAAGACGCGCTTGAGGTCGCGCTGGCCTGGCTGGCGGAGCACTAGTCCGGTCCGGCGGCGCGCGCCTGACTGGCGCGCCACTGGCTCGGGGTCTGGCCGGTCACGGCTTTGAACGCGGTGTAGAAGGTCGAACGGGCGTTGAAACCCACATCGAGCGCGATCGTCAGGACAGTCGCGTCGCCAGCGAGAATCCGTGGGAGTGACGCCTCGATCCGGCAGCGATTGACGTAATCGAAGAACGTGGTGTCCAGCGTCTGGTTGAGGACTTGCGACACAAGATTGGCCGGGACCGCGATCGCCTTGGCCAGCTTGGGCAGGGACAGGTTGGGGTCGAGATAGAGTTCGTCCTTGACCATCACGGCCTCGATGCGCGCGGCGATACGGGTCGCGTGCTCCGGTTCGAGGGCGGACTTGCGGTATTTCGCCGGGAGGTCGCCCTCGGCCGTGTCGATGTCCGGTGGGTCGATGTCCGGGGTGTCGATATCCGTGTCGCTCGTGACCGGATCGACCGCCGCCAGACCCGGGTATTGCGACAGGCCACGGGCGGCCAGCAGGCTCGTCAGCGCCATGATGATCACACTCCCGACGATGGGCGGAAACGCCAGGTCGGCGATCAGATTGTCCCAGACAAGGATGGCCATGATGACCAGCCAGATGCCGATGATTGCGAGGACCAACGCCCGCAGCCAGGCGAGCTCGCGTCGCTCGGTATTGGAGAAATAGTCGTGCAGAGCGCGCCGGTAGGCCTGTAGCCGGGTCAGGATGCGCCAGACATACACCGCCGAGACGGCATTCCAGGCGAGGACCAGCATGAACACGCCCAGAACCGTGGCCGCGGCGTGCGCTCCGCCTGGCAGTTCACCGCGGGTCAGGATGAAATCGACACTGCCGGCCGGCAGCGACCAGATCATCCCGGCAATGACGAGGGCCAGGGCCGGTCCGGCGAGGAGCCAGGCGGAGAGCGGCGAATTATTGCTGCTGCCGGAACGGGTCAACGCCCTGACATAACCCCAGAACAGCGGTGGTAGCGCGTATAGAGCGACCATCACCAGACCGGCCATCAACGCCAGCGCGTCGGGCTGGATGGCCACGATCACGGGGCCCGCAGCGAGGGTGGCCAGCATGCTGAAAAGGCCGGCGAGCCATCGTCGTGGCAGGTCGCCGGCTGGGCTGCTCATCACCACCAGAAGGCAGAGGAGGGCCTGCCCGGTTGCAGCAGAGGCCAGGATAAGCGGCAGCGGGTCGATGGCGGGTGTGTCCATGGCAGCGTCGTGACTCACATTTGTCGGCCTGTCCGGGCCAGCCGGTCCGGACATGTCCGGTGTCCGCGCCTGCAGGGCGGGGCGCGGAAACATTCGCGTGCAGACATGTTGCCACCCTCGCTCTCTTACACAGCCAAAATCGGGAATCCAGCATGTTGCCTGAATTGCTCATACTCTTTCACGTCCTGACCGGCACGCTCTGTGTCGGCGCGGGCGGAGCGGCTTTCCTGGCTCCCAAGGGCAAGCGCTTGCATCGGGCTGCCGGCTCACTCTTCCTGGTTTCCATGCTGGCGACGTCCCTGTCCGGCGCCGTGATCGGAATTCTGGATCCCGAACGCCTGTTGATCACCGCCTTCGCTGGTCTGCTGGCCGCCTATCTGGTGCTGACCGGATGGCGCGCGGCGCGCTGGCGGAGCCATCGCCCCGGCGTCTTCGAGTGGACGGCCCTGGCCACCATTCTCGTCGGCCTGACCGGATTGGCGGCGCTGGCTGTCATGGCTTTCCAATCAGAGACCGGCCGCCTTCTCGGCTTTGCGGCCGATGACTATCTGATGCTGGCCATGATGACCGCGATCGGCGCGGTCGCCGACCTGACCTTGCTGGTGCGCGGCCCGGTCTCCCCGCATCACCGCATCGCCCGCCATCTCTGGCGCATGGGTCTGGCCTATTTCATCGCCGTCGGGTCCTTCTTCACCGGCCCGGGGGCCCGTATCTTCCCCGAGGCGTTGCGTGAGAGCGGATTGTTGTCCCTGCCCGAGGGGCTGACGGCCTTGCTCATTCTCGGCTTCCTTGTCCGCACCCTGTTCAAGCGGTCACGCCGTCAAACGGGAGCCGCGTCATGATCAGCAGCCTGCCGCTTGTCGGACAGCTCCATTTCCTCGTCGGTGTGATCTGCCTCTTTGCCGGTGGCGCGCCCTTTCTTGTCCGCAAGGGCGGTCTGACACATCGCCTGGCCGGGCGGGTGTTTGTGGTCTCTATGCTGCTGCTTTGTACCAGCGGCCTGTCTATGAGTCTGACCCGCTCTATCCTGTTCACGGCCTTTCTCGCCCTTCTGGCCGGGCATGCCGTGACGACCGGCTGGATGGCCGCCGCCCGGATCACCGGCTGGGCCGACAAGGTCGCCGCCGGTCTGATCTCCCTGGTCGCTCTGACGGCTTTCGGTTCCGGCCTTTTCGTCGCCAACCTGCCCTCGGGCACATTGAACGATCTGCCGCCAGTGGCCTTCTACTGCCTCGGCGGCGTGGCGCTCTGGATTGCGGCGATTGATGTCCTGGCCTTGCGGCGCGGACCTGCGAATGACCGCCAGCGCCTGACCCGGCATGTCTGGCGCATGGGCTTTGCCCTTTTCATTGCCAGCTTCATCTTCTTCTTCGGCAATAGCAGCGTGCTGCCGGCTGTCCTGCGCACGCCACTCGCGCTGATGACGCCGGTCCTGACCGTTATAGGTGTGACGCTGTATGCGGGTTTCCGCATGCGCTTCGGCCGCCGCCCTGCGTTTCCATCGGGGATGAAAACGCAGGGAAGCGGTGAGGAGGCCGACTAAATCACAGCCTCACCCGCCGGTTCGCGCATATTATAGCTCGACGCCATCACCCGCCCATAGGCGCCGCCATTGCCGATCAGGATGACGTCGCCTTCCTGGGTTTCCGGCATCAGGCGCTGGGCGCCGAGACGGTCGGCGGTTTCGCAGATCGGGCCGACAATGTCGGCGATCCAGGCGGAAGGCTCGTCGAGCCTTGTCAGGTTGACGATCTCGTGGCGGGCGCCGTAGAGGGCCGGACGGATAAGCGAGTTCATGCCGGTATTGATCCCGACGAAACGGGCATCCGGCGTCTGCTTCAGCTGGGTCACACGGGCCAGCAGCACACCGGACTCGGCCGAGATGTAGCGGCCTGGCTCGATCCAGAGCTGGTATTTGGGATGCGCCGTCTTGAGATCGGTGAGGACCTGGTCGAGCGCGTCCATGTCGATCCGGCGCACGCCGGAGGCTTCATCGACCGAGAGACCCCCGCCCAGGTCGAGGATTTCGACGTCGGGCATGTCGCGGGCGGTCTCCACCAGGAAGAGGCCGACGCGGCGCCAGTGATCGGGATCGGAAATGCCCGAGCCGGAATGCACGTGCAGGCCATTGATGATGGCCCCGGCCTCGGCGGCCAGCTTGCGGGCCTCGACCAGCTCGTCGGCATGCAGGCCGAACTTGGCTTCCGGTCCGGCCGTGCGGACATGCTTGTGATGACCTTCCGGACGCTGGGGATTGATCCGCAGCGTGATCTTGCGGCCGGAAAAAGTCTCCGGCCAGGCGCGCAGCGGGTGCAGGCCGTCGAGGGTGAGGTGGACGCCCATCTCGAGTGCCTGCGCGTATTCCGCCTTCGGGGCGAAATTCGGGGTGAAGAGGATGCGGTCGACGGGCAGGTCCGGAACGGCCTTGCGGGCAGCGTGGACTTCGTTGATCGAGACGCATTCCACGCCCAACCCGGCTGCAACCGCCGTGCGGATCATGTCGGGATGGCCATTGGCCTTCATCGCATACCAGCCGCGATCCAATCCCTTGAGGCTGGCCACAGCCGAGGCACGCGCCTTCACGGTCTCCAGGTCATAGACATAGGTTGCGCCATCGACCGGGCAGAGGTCGAGCAGGGCCTGGCGCTTGGCGCGCCACCAGGTGCCGGTGCCGACCGGGGTGGTCTCGGTCAGGTTTTCGCCGATCTCGCGCCAGGACGGGCCGAACGTCTTGTCCATGGGCTTGGGCTGGATGAGCTGGTCGTGCAGGCGACGGCAGAGCGGCTTGCCCTGATCGCCATCCACGACGACGGTGAGATTGAGGTCATTGGCGGCCTGGGAGACCAGACGCACAGGGTAATGAGCAAAGGCTTCCATGGCCGGACCGAACTGGGCCAGCAGGGCGCGTACGCCGCGTCCGACCAAGCTGACCGCGGCGCAATTCTCGATGATCTCGACGCGGGCAATCTCGGCCAGATCGTCTTCGAGCGCGCCGAGCACATCCGGCGTCAGGCCGGGATCATCATCCAGCGACACCGTGACCGAGGTCTCCGACGTCGAGACCAGGTCAATCGAGACGCCATGGCGGGAGAAGGGCTCGAAGGCCTTGGCCAGGAAGCCGGAGGCGCGCCACATGCCGTCGGTCTCCAACGTGATCAGGCGGACGCCCTGTTTCACCGAAACCGCCTTGAGGCGCGGCGCGTCTTCCGACGGGGTTTCCGAGATCGTGGTGCCGGACATGTCCGGGCGGTGGGTGCACAGGACCTGCATCTCGATCCCGGCCTTGCGGACCGGCGAGATGGCGCGCGGATGCAGGACACCGGCACCCATGGAGGCGAGTTCCTGGGCTTCGGCATAGGCCAGCGAGCGGATCTGCCGGGCGGCGCCGGTCAGGCGCGGATCGGCCGAGAAGAAACCGGGCACATCGGTCCAGATTTCCAGCCGTTCGGCGCCCAGCTTGGCGGCGAAGTAACTTGCTGACGTGTCCGATCCCCCGCGGCCCAGAAGGGCGGTATCGCCATCCTCACGCCGGGCAATGAAGCCTTGTGTGATGATGACCGGTGGCAGATCGGCACACAGGCTCTGCAGCTCGGCGTCCGCCTCATGCTGGCAATCGACCGCGAGATAGCCCCGCGCGCCGGAGGCGGGCAGGGCGGCGAGATGATCGCGGGCATCGAGCCAGATCGAGTCGATTCCGCCCTTGGCCAGCCAGGCCTGTCCGAGCCGGGTCGCCATCAACTCGCCCTGGGCCATGATACGGGCCTTCAGGCGCGGACTGGCATCGCTGGTCAGGGCCAGGCCGGCCCGCAGCCGGGTCAGGGCCTCGAAATGCTCGGCCAGCAAGGCCGCGCCATTGACGCCCAGCTCGTCGGCCAGGGTCAGGTGGCGGGCCTTGATGGCCTCCAGCTCATCCTCGCCAGAGCCGGCGACGGCCTTTTCCACCAGGGTGTCGAGCAGGTTGGAGATGGTGGCAATCGCGGAATGGACGACGAAGACGCGTTTGCCCTCCGCGCGCACGGCGTCAATCCGTTTGGAGATCACACGCCAATCGGCCAGCGATTTAACGCTGGTGCCGCCAAATTTCAGGACGACCCAATTTTGCGCATGTTCCATGTTGAACTCTCCAGTTTGACCGCCTCTTTGCGGTTAACTGGCGTCCTTACAGGCTTGCAGGCACGACGCCAACGTCAAGTTGGATTGGGTCTGCAGTATAGGCAGGGCGCGCGATGGCAGTCCTAGTCGGTATGGACAACAACCGGCTCACCTGAACTGGCGCCAATGATGACGGGCCAGTGCAGGGCGCTCATGACCGTACGGCATGCCGTGTCCGCATGGCAGGCGGCGGCGAATTCGCGGGAAGTCTGGAAGTCCCCCTGAGAGGCGGCCGGCAGATTGAGATGGGCCGCAAGCCGATCGGCCAGGCGAACGCCATAGCGGCTCTCGACAGCGTCGAAACTTGCCTGGAGGCTTTCCGCCTCACCGCAGTCACGATCGAGGACGCAGGTGGCGTGGAAGGCCAGCCAGTCACCGTCAGCTTCTGCGACCTCAATATACTGATCGAATATATCAGCGGGTCCGATACGGTAATGGCCCAGTTCAATCGTGAAGGGGCCACGGCGCGGCGTGTCGCCGAAATCAAGATGATCATGTGTGCTGACGCCGGCCGTGTCGGCGATGGCCCGGATCGATGCCGGAAACAGCGGCAGGATGTCGCCATTGCTGCGTCGTGCTGAATTGAGCGCGTCCAGGCTTTCTGCCCAGAGCATGTTGCGCGGCGATCCGAAGGCGATGGCTTCGCGCTCATCGCTGCGAAGGCTGGCATTCGTGAAAAGGATGGCGACAAAAAGCGCCACACAGCCAAGCCCGAGCGCTGTCGACAGGACGGCCTGCTTCTTCAGCGTTGTGTAGACGAAGCCGAGAACCGCCAGGACGAGGCCGAGCACAAGATACCATCCGCCGGATGTCGCCACATAAAACAGCGTGCTCAAGAAGGCGAACGGTAGATAGATGAAAAGGAAGGCGAGGATAACGAGCCGCACAAGGCTGAGGATCGCGTTGCTGATATCAGTGAAGCTGAAAACGAAAAACATGCGGACCCCCATCATCGATTTCCAAGTCTATTGGCCAATAATGCTGGCGGATTTTGAATGCTTCGTGAACAGATTCTCCCGGAAGGCGAGTGATGCGCTCAGCTCTGTCGCCAAAATTTCGTGAACGCGGCAATTTACCCATGGCCAGAATTCGGGCATGAGAGCGGCGATGAAAAAAGACTATAAGGTTGCAAGAACACCCGCTGAAGCGGTGGAGCAGCTCGAAGCGCTCTACCAGTCGTCCGTTGAACGCCTCCAGACCGCGTTGAAATCCTTCCTTGATGGCGGACCGCCGCCATCCCATGACGAGCGCGAGGCTGGCGCGTTTGTTTATCCCGAATTGCGTGTAACCTATGAGCCGGACGGACCGCCGCCGCCGGTCAGCCGTGCCTTCGGCAAATTCACCGATACCGGGCTCTATGCCTCGACCATTACCAATCCGACCCTGTTCGCGGACTATCTGATCGAGCAGCTCACCCTGCTCGCCGACCAGTATGAGATCACCATCGAGACCGGGCCGTCGGAGACGGAGATCCCATTCTCCTACGTGCTCGACGGCGCCGATGATCTGGACATGGATGCGGCCTCGCCGGCCGAACTGGTCCGCCACTTTCCCTATGCCGATCTGTCCAGGGTCAATGACGACCTGCCCAATGGTCTGAAAGTGATGCAGCAGGGCGCGGTCAAGCCACTCTCCCTGTTCGAGGCCCCGCGGGTGGATTACTCGCTGCAGCGGCTGCGTCACTACACCGGCACGCCCTATGAAGACACGCAGCAATTCATTCTCTTCACCAATTACCATCGCTATGTCGACGCCTTCACCGCCTGGGCCATCCGCCAGCTGAAGGAAGACAATCACTACGAATCCTTCTCGGCGGCAGGCAATGTCAGCGTTGATGCCGATACGCCGAACGCGCATGCCGTGGTCGAGGGTGCGCCCTGGCGCCGCTTCCAGATGCCGGCCTATCACCTGAAGGCTCCGGGCGGTCGCGGCATCACCCTGGTCAATATCGGGGTTGGCCCGTCAAACGCGAAAACCATCACCGACCATCTCGCCGTGCTGCGTCCGCAGTGCTGGCTGATGATCGGCCATTGCGGTGGCCTGCGTCACTCGCAGCGCCTCGGCGATTATGTGCTGGCCCACGCTTATCTGCGCTATGACGCGGTGCTGGATGAGGACATGCCTCTGGAAGTCCCGATCCCGCCAATCGCGGAAATCCAGATCGCGCTGGAACAGGGCGTCGCCTCGGTCTCCGGTGATAGCGGCGAGACGCTGAAATCGCGCCTGCGTACCGGCACGGTTGCCACTTATGCCGACCGAAACTGGGAGCTCCGCTACGCCGCCCAGGCCAAGCGCATCAACCAGTCCCGCGCCATCGCCGTGGACATGGAATCGGCGACCATTGCCGCCAATGGCTTGCGCCTGCGCGTGCCCTACGGGACGCTCCTCTGTGTCTCCGACAAGCCGCTGCATGGCGAGCTGAAACTGCCCGGCGCGGCCAATCTCTTCTACCAGCGCTCGGTCTCCGAGCACCTCGCCGCCGGGATCGAAACCATCGAGATCCTCAAGCGTGACGAGGGCGCGGCTCTGCATTCGCGGAAGTTGCGGAGTTTTGACGAGCCGCCGTTCCGGTAGGGGATTGACCGACATCGCTTTTCCTCCACATGTCATGGGGAGGAAAAGCGGGGCTGGTTTTGGGGTTTAAACCAAGCGCCTTGGCGCACACCTGCCCATAAACCGCTTGCCGAGAGTTCGCCGTATCCGGTTCTTGAGCTCAAGGGGCATGCCCGCGGGGCGGCGCCTGCGGCGCCCTTGACCTCAAGAACCGGATACGGCCTGCTGGCTGACAAGCGATCTATGGATCGATCCGCGCCAGGCGCGAATATTCAAGACGCCGGCCCGGCTCTCGCCGTCGCAAACAGAGGGACGCACCCCGCATCTGTCCTGTTGTTGTCGCGCCGCAAGTCTGCGTAGTCTCGTTTGAAACAACACCGGACCTGCCCATGTCGACTTCCAACACCCTTGCATTGCCATCCTGGTTTGGTCGCGCCCTTGTCGAGGGCGTGCTGATCGTCTTTGCGGTCGTGCTCGGTTTCATCGTCAATGAATGGCGCGAGGATGTCGCGCACCGGCGGGCGGCCGATGCGGCGATGGCCCGGGTTGTGGCCGAGGTCGAGACGAATATCGCCGCCCTGGAAGCAGTCGTGGGCTATCACGAGACCGTCGTCGAGCGGATCGGCGCACGGCTGGCCGCGATCGAGACCGGTGACGCCCCGGCGGACGGGGTCTTGTTCGATGAGGTGATGGGCGTGATGAATCGCGGGGTAAATGCACCCGGCCTGTCCAGTTTCGCCTGGGAACACGCCCAGCAGCATGGCCGGCTGGATATCCTGCCTTACGAACAGGTCGCGGCCGTGGCCCGTGTCTACGAGATGCAGGCCAATGGCGTCAGCGCGACCTGGCGCCAGATTGTCGAACTCCTCTTTGCCGGACCTGAAATCATGCGTGGCGAGGATTTGCGCCCCAGCCTGCGTTTCACCCAGATAGGCTTTGCCGAACTGGCGTCGCAGGAACGCTTCCTGATCAGCCAGTACGAGCACTTGCTGGAGGAATTGGGTGAGGCTGCTGACGGCTAGTCATGTTGATCCGTTGACACTGCATTCAGCCGTGAACGGAATTTGTCGCGGCGCAGCCTTGCCGCGGGGCAGGTGATTGCGTACCTCCGATACATGACTCGCATCACACCCCTCGAAGGCGTCCATAATTTCCGGCATTTCCACGGCTATGACGGCCTGGATGGCGCACGCGTGAAGGACGGGCTCTATCGCTCCGGGCATTTCTCGCGCGCCAGTGACACGGATTGGGATCATATTGGCGGGCTGGGGATCCAGGTCGTGGCCGATCTGCGCAAGCCGCGCGAGCGCACGAACGAGCCCTCCAACTGGCCCGACCCGATCGCGCCGCGCGTGCTGGCCTCGGACAAGGGCGATAGTGGCGAACCGCCGCATCTGCGCTTCTTGCGGATGGGTGTGCATACGCCCGAGGGCGTGCATGATTACATGCTGTCCGCCTATCGCCGTATCCCGATGGAAAGCGGCAATCAGGACGTCTATCGCGATGCCTATCGCGCGCTGGCGACCGGCGATGCCGAGAACGGTTTCCTGGTCCATTGCGCCGCCGGCAAGGACCGGACCGGTATCTTTTGCGCCCTCATTCTCGACGAGCTGGGTGTCGACCGTGATACGGTGATCGCGGACTACGAGATGACCAATGAGGCGGTCGATTTCGACTCCCTCATTCCGCGCATCCGCGAGCGCATCCAGGCCGAGCACGGCCAGGCCATGGCGCCGGAGATGATGCGCATCTTCCTGGGCGTGGACGGTGACTATCTGCGTCAGGCCTTCGAGACGATGGGCGGCGTGGATCATTATGTGCGGACGCATCTCGGTATCACCGAGGATGAGCGGGCGGCCCTGCGGGCGCGCTGGCTGACCGGCTAGGCATCATACGCCATGGCTGGACCGATCCATCAGCATCGCCTCCCCTGGCAGAACCCGATCGATGTGTTCGCGCCCTGGGCGCAATCGCCCCATGCCTTGCTCCTGCATGATGGTCGGCACGGTCGCGCGCGCATGTTCGTGGCGCCGGATGCGGTGGCGAGCGGTGCCGATCGGGCGGCCTTCGATGCCTTCGCCAAGCGCGGCCGCGATGAAGGCGGGCTGTGGGCCGGCCTGTTCGGCTATGATCTGGCCGCCGCCTTTGAGCGCCTGCCGCATCTCGATCCGCGCTGGCCGCCGCTCGCCGTGGCGCGCTATCCGGCCTGGATCGAGTTTGATCGCGAGGCGGGGCATGTCGAGATCAAGGGCGTCGAAGACGGCGCCGTGGCCGGCTTGCTCGCGGCGGTCCGCCAGTCCGGTCCGGCTCCGGACATGCCTGCGACCAGTGGCGCCGCAAGCTGGCAGCCGCGCTGGTCCCGCGACCAGTATCTCAAGGCAGCCGGTCGCGCCCGCGATTATGTCCATGCCGGCGATGTATTCCAGGTCAATCTGTCCCACGCCTTCGACGTCACCCTGGACCCGGCGGATCATCCCTATGCGGTTTTCCGGCGCCTGTCCGAGCACTCACCGGCGCCGCATGCGGCCTATCTCTGCCTCGACCCCGATCACATCGTGTTGACCAATTCGCCCGAGCGCTTCCTGCGTGTCGCATCCGGTCATGTCGAGGCGCGGCCGATCAAGGGGACACGGCGCCGCGCCGCCGACACGGAGGAGGACCGGCGCCTGGCCGAGGAATTGGCGGCCAGTGCCAAGGACCGGGCGGAAAACCTGATGATTGTCGACCTGATGCGCAATGACCTGTCGCGCGTCTGCCGCCCCGGTTCGGTCCATGTCCCGCTGCTGTGCGCGATCGAGACCTATGCCAATGTCCATCATCTGGTTTCGGTGGTTGAGGGCGATCTGGCTGCCGAGCACGACGTGTTTGATCTCCTCGCCGCGAGCTTCCCGCCCGGATCCATTACCGGTGCTCCCAAGGTGCGGGCGATGGAGGTCATTTCCGAACTCGAAGGCGAGCCGCGCGGCGCTTATTGCGGGGCGCTGGGCTGGATTGACGGGGAGGGCGGCGATATGGACCTCAATGTGATGATCCGCACGGCCGCCCTGCGGCGCGAGGGCACGGGCTGGCGCGCCAGCCTGCGTTCCGGCGGCGGGATTGTCGCCGACAGCGAGCCGGTGTCGGAATATGAGGAAACACTGACCAAGGTTTCGGCCTTGCGCCGGGCCCTGGGGGCGGATGCGGAATGAGCGGAATTGCTTTCAAGGATGGCGACTGGATCGAGACGGCCCGCACCGGCTGGGGACTGGAGGATCGCGGCGGCCTGCTGGGCGATGGCCTGTTCGAGACCCTGCACGTCATCAAGGGCAAGGCAGTCCGCTTTGACCGGCACATGGCCCGGCTGGCGCGCAGCGCCGCTGAACTCGGCCTGCCCGGGCCGCGCGATGCCGAGGGCATGGCCGAGCTGATCGGCGAGCTGGTGGCCCGCAATGCCTTGAAGGATGCGGTGGTCCGCCTGACCCTGACCGCCGGTATCGGTCCGCGCGGTCTGGAACGCCAGGAAGAGCTGGTTCCTTCGCTGACCCTGACGGCCGCGCCGCGCAAGGCGCCTCCGGCCAGTCTCGCGCTTTGTCTTAGCGAGATCCGCCGCTCACCGGCCAGTCTGACCGCGCGGCACAAGACCTTGTCCTACATGGATAATGTCCAGGCCCGCCGCCAGGCGCGCGGACAGGGGGCGGACATGGCGCTTTTGACCGACACGCGCGGGAACCTGTCCGGCTGTGACAGCGCCAATCTGTTCTGGCTCACAGGCGGCGATGTCTTTACCCCGGCCACGGCGTGCGGTGTGCTGGCGGGAACCGTGCGGGCGGAAATCCTCGATTCCATGCCGGTCGAGACCGGGGCCTTTCCGGTTGACCTGCTTGAGGGCGCCGAGGCTGTCTTCGTGACCAATGCGGTGTTCGGGGCTGTGCCGGTCAGCACGCTGGATGGGCGCCCGGTCGGATCCGGGGAGCTGCCGGCTCGGATTGCCGCACTCTTTGCCTGATCAGCCGCGCGAGACGACGATCGAGCGGCGCGGGCGCAGATAGAAGATTTCCGAGATATTGAACTGGCTGACCCCGAGCTCGCCGAACATGGTGTCGTACTGGTAGTCGACCTCGACCATGATCACCGAGCGATTACGTTCCAGCACGCCGCCGGGTACCGAGATCGAACTGCCCTCGGAATAGGGCGCCATCCCGCTGGCGTCCGACCATTGCACTTCGACCGTCCCGTCGGAGTCCATCATCACCGAGGTGATGCGGATTTCCAGCGGGGTCGGATCGAAAGGCGCCACGATGACCGCGCCGGCATTGAGAATGTCATTGATCTCGTCATCGGTGATCACATCGTCCTGGGCGACAAGGTCGGCGAGCGCGCTGGAAATGGATGTGATCTTGCGGTCGATGGACAAGGCCAGGCTGATCTCGACCGATCCCAGATAGAGCAGGATCATGAAAGGCGCGATCAAGGCGAACTCGACCGCGGAGACGCCGCGACGGTCACCGGCCAGGCGGCGCAGGAGGCGGGCGAGCGGTCTAATCATCGAAGGGCTCGTTCCGGAACACTGTCGCTGCCGTGATCAGGCGCTGATTATTCTCCATGTTCGACAGCGCGCCGCCGAAATTTGGGGTCATCAGGGACCAGCGATAGAAGACGCGCACCAGGACAATGTCGCCGGCATCGCCCGGGTCCCATCCGAAATTGCCGGAATCCATGGAGCCATCGCCCTCGATCGGGCTGGACTGGTCGACATTGTCGAAGTCCTCGAAGACCTGCACGTCAATGTCCAGATTATCGCAATCGGCGACGGCGGAGATGAGGTCGCAGACTTCCTGACGGAAACCCGCCTGGGACATGCCGCCGGTTTGAGCCTCACCGGTCCGGATTTTCCGGGCGGCCTCGAGGACGGCATTCTCGAGCACGGTGCCGGTGAAAAAGACAGCCGCGATCTCGATCATCGCGAAGAGCAGAAAGAAGAAGGGCGCGGCGATCATTGCAAACTCGACTGCCGTCGCGCCATCATCCGCGCGGCAGAAGCGGGCAATGCGCGAGGCTTGCCGTTTGGCTGGCTGTGTCTGTGATGCGCTGGTCATCCGTTTTCCCCGCAAGGAACCGGTCAGCCCGGCCCTCTCCCTTATTGATTGGGGTTGTCGCCAGCCATCGCCGCATCGGCTGTTGCCAAGCGACCGCCCTGCTGATCCGTGAGGGCTTCCGTGCTTTCGACATCGCCACCGACGCGCGGAACCTCATCACAGACGCTGCCGCAGGACAGCGTGTGCTGGTTCGGACCACGGAAGAGGGCGACCTGGCCGGCGACCGGGTTGGAGACGACGATGTCGCGCTCATAGATGATCCGGCCGACCCGGTCGATGGCGATCACATTCGTGCGGCCCTGCAGGCGGCCGGTTACGACCAGGGTGCGGCCGTCATGGACGAGGGCATCCGCGATCGAGGGATTGCCGACCACGATGGCCGAGGCTTCGGCGGGCAGGCGGATGACTTCGGCATGCTCCACCGGAACAGCAAGGTCGTGAGCGGCCGCGGGGGCGACGCAGACAATCGCCAGGGAAAAGGCGGTGGCAATCCGGTTGAACATTTTGGCGCTCCGTGACGCTTCAGGAAACTGGGAGCCATCCTCGCGCGCGCGTCTGAATCTTTTCTAAACGGGGGTGCATTTATTTGAATGCTTTGGTGGATAGGCCCGTTATTCGAATGTTAACTATAGCTGGCATTCCGACAAATATATATTTTGGTAACCACGAATTTTTACTCCGCCGAAATCCTTCTCGTGTTTATTGGTCAGCGTTCAGGAGAGGTCGGGACGGATCGGCTCCTGATGGTTGGGTACCTACACGGGAGTAAACAAATGAAAATGATTTCTCGCTTCTTCAAAGACGAATCCGGCGCCACCGCGATCGAGTACGGCCTCATTGCCGCCCTGATCGCTGTTGTGATCATCGGTGCCGTGACGGCCCTCGGTACGGGCGTCAGCGACAACTTCAACACGGTTGCCGGCGCGCTCTAAGCGACCGTCAAACGTGAGACGATCAGCGGGGTCGCTCCACACGGAGCGGCCCCGTTTCGTTTTGCCAACCGCTCATTAAGTTTCCCCCGTCACCCTGCCGGCCAGGGAGAGACGGGGATGACCGCCATGCTTTTGCAGATCACGATCTTGGTACTGGCCGGGCTGATGCTGGCGGCCGCCCTGTTCGACGCCCACAAATTCATTATTCCGAACTGGCTCGTGGGCCTGGTCCTTCTGACCTTTCCGGTTGCGGCACTGGCCGCCGGCCTGGGCTGGGCCGAAGCGGGCAATCATCTGCTGGGCGGGCTGATGGCGCTGGTGATCGGCTTCGCCCTGTTCGCACCCGGCTGGATCGGGGGTGGCGATGCCAAGCTTTTCGCGGCCTCGGCGCTCTGGTTTGGCTGGCCGGAAATCATCGCATTTCTTATCCATACCGTTATGGCCGGAGGTGTCCTGGTCATCGCCCTTCTGGTGTTGCGCCGGCTGGCGCCCCACATTCCCGCCCTGGCCGGTCGGCTCGAGGGCACCGCGCTGGCGGTAAAGGCTCCGGTTCCTTACGGAATCGCGATTGCGGCCGGGGTTTTCTGGAGCCTCCCCAACACCGTCTTCTGGCAGGCCTTTTAAGCGCATTTGAGCGGTGTTTTACGGGCTCTGAAAAAAGGGCCCGTTAGGGGGCATTGTCGGAATAGCATTAACGCGACTTTGAGGAATTCAGCGTCTCCTAGCACATGTATTCGTGTGCCTGAGAGGTTCGAGACGCTCTATGAACGCCGTCCGCATCGCCATTCTCGCTGCCGCCGCCATCGCTGCGGTCGCGGTCGCCTTTTTCGTCCGACAGGCCATGTCCAGCAACGAAACTCCGCAGGTTGTGCAGGTCGAGGAACGTCCCTCCGTGCGCATTCTCGCCGCCCGCCGGGACGTCGCCATTGGCGAACGAATCAGCGCGGCAGATTTCTATTGGCAAGCCTGGCCCGATGAGGCTGTGGCGCCGGGATATATTGTTGAAAACCGAGGTCAGGGCATCGAGGACTTCGCCGGCTCGGTGGTTCGCGCCCCGATCAGCCAGGGGGAGCCGATCACCGGCCGCCGTCTGGTTCAGCCCGGTGATGCCGGATTCATGGCAGCCGTCCTGACCCCGGGCATGCGCGCTGTCGCGGTCCCGATTTCGGCCGAGACCGGCGCCGGTGGCTTTATCCTGCCGAATGACCGCGTCGATGTGATTGTCTCCTTCGAGGAAGAATCCGAGGGGCGCCGCGGTTCCAGCCGTTCCTTTGTCGCGCGCACGATTGTCGAGAATGCCCGCGTGCTGGCGATTGACCAATCCTTTGGCGGTGAAGACGAGGATGAGGTCGTGGTCGGTGAGACCGCGACGCTCGAGCTGACGCCGGACCAGGCCCGCGCCGTGTCGGTGGCCGTGGCCCGCGGCGAGATCGCCCTCGTTCTGCGCAGTCTGACGGACAATACCGGTGACCCGGTTCTGGTGTCCGGCGGCGAGCTGCCCGAAGCCCCCGCGCAATCCTTCCAGGAGCGTCGTTCGAGCTCCGTCACCCTGATCCGCTATGGCCGCTCCCAGCAAGTTGCGCTGGGTGGCGACGAATGAGGACCGAGATGATGATCCGCACACTCCTCCTGCTGGCCAGCCTGGCTGTCAGTGCTCCGGTGGCCGCACAGCCTGCCGGTACAGAGCGCGGCAACACCATGCAGGTCTATATCCGCGAACCGGGGAATGGCCCGGTCTCGGAAAGCCTCGATCTGCCCCTGTCCAAGGCGGCTGTCGTGCACCTGCCGGTCGATGTCGCGGACGTGCTGGTGACCAATCCGGACGTCGTTGAAGCCATCGTGCGGACGCCGCGCCGCGCCTATATCATGGGCATGGGCATCGGCCAGACCAACGCCTTCTTCTTCGATGCCAATGGCCAGCTCATCCTGGATCTCGACCTGCGCGTCGAGCGCGATTTGTCGCCGCTCCAGGAATCGATTGATCGCTTCCTGCCGGCCGCGCGGGTCGAAGTCGAGGCAATGAATGATCACATCGTGCTGTCGGGCCGCGCACCGAGCGCTGCCGATGCCGACGCAGCGCTGCGCATTGCCCAGCGCTGGGTCGATGATCCCGAGCACATCTTGTCCATGATCACCGTGGAAGCCCGCGAGCAAGTCATGCTCAAGGTCCGGATCGTGGAAATGCAGCGCACCATCGTGCGCCAGCTGGGCGTCAATCTGTCGACCGCCGGAAGCTCCGGCGAGTTCGGCTTCGACATCGCCACATCGCCGGACTTCTCGCGCGTTGGCCGCTTCCTGGGTGGCACGTCTGCCGCGATTGACTGGGTCAGCGGCAATACCGGCGGTGTCGAGAGCGTCACCACCCTGTTGCAGGCGATGGAGCGCGTCGGCCTGGTGCGCACCCTGGCCGAGCCGAATTTGACAGCGATCACGGGCGAAAGCGCCAATTTCCTCGCCGGCGGCGAATTCCCGGTCCCGGTCGGTCGCGACCGCGACGGGAACATCATCATTGAATACAAACCTTTCGGTGTTGGCTTGGGCTTCACGCCCGTCGTCCTCTCCGAAGGCCGCATCTCGCTGCGCATCTCGACGGAAGTGTCCGAACTGACGAGCCAGGGCTCGCTGACCTTCCAGTCGAACAATGTCACGGATGACGACGGCAACATCATCGGCACGGTGCCGGGCCTGACCATTCCGGCCCTCAATGTGAACCGTGCCGAGACCACTGTGGAACTGCCCTCGGGTGGCAGCCTCGTCCTGGCCGGTCTGATCCAGGAAGAAACGCGCCAGAATCTCGACGGTGTTCCCGGTGTCCAGAACCTGCCGGTGCTGGGTTCGCTGTTCCGTTCGCGGGATTACGAGAACCAGGAAACCGAACTGGTCGTGTTGGTGACGCCTTACCTGGTGGACCCGACGAACCCGAACCAGATGCAGACGCCTGCGGACGGCTTCCGCAATGCCAGTGAGGCTTCGGCCCTGCTCTTCGGCCGCATCAATCGCGCCTATTCGGTCCCCGGATCGGATACGGGCGAGCGCGGCTGGAGCGGGCCGGTCGGCTTCCTGTTCGAGTAGTGGAGTTGGTGATGGTGGCCTACAAAAAGAAAATCGGTGCCTTGATCGGTTTGGCGAGCCTTGTCTCGCTCGGCGCTTGCGCGACCAGCGTACCGACGGGGCTGAACGTCCCGCAAGCCACGGCCGTCGCGGAAACCTACCGCGCCGAATTTGCCGTCGATGAACGCGACAATGGACTGACCTGGGCCCAGCAAAGCGTGCTGGCTTCCGTGGCCGCCGAATACAAGGCCCGCGGTCATGGGCCGCTTGTCATCAGCTATCCGCAGGGTTCAGCCAATGAAGACGCTGCCATCGGTGCCATCGCCGAAGCGCGCAACTTCTTCTACGAGCAGGGCATTGACTGGCGCATGATTGCCGGCGGGGCTTACGACGCCCGCGGTCAGCGCCATGGCGAGCTGATCTTCTCCTTCACCCGCTATGCCGCCCAGGCGCCGCGTGAATGCGACGGCAGCTGGGACAATATGGCGATGGAATTCGACAATCAGCATCATGCCAATTTCGGCTGTGCGATGGCTGTGAACCTCGCGGCCATGGTCGCCGACCCGCGCGACCTCGTTGCGCCGCGCGATATGGAGCCGGGCGATACCGGTCGCCGGCAGACGGTGATCGACGGTTATCGGGCCGGAGAATCCACCGCCAGCGAGCGGAGCGACTATGAAAGCGGCGCGGTCTCTCGCGTCGGCAGCGGCAATTAGGGAGGGCCAGACATGACCGATGCCAATCGCGCTATGAAGCAAGACCCTTTCCTGGACGATGACGATCCGTTCCTGGACGCCGCCGATGTTGAACGTCTCTTGCTCGGCGAGGCGACGCGGGAAGACATGAATCGCGCGCGGGCGCCGGAACAAGCGGTCGATGATTTTGGCGACGAGGATCCTTTCCTGGCCGAAACCGAGATCGAACCGGCCGCGGCCGCGCCGGCACCGCAGCAGCGTGTGGTCGATCCGGTTTTCGAAGATGTGCAGGATGAAGTGGCCAGCCTGCAAGTTGGCGAAGCGCTCTATGGTGAGGTCGACAATGACGTGTCGGACCAGCCGGTCCCGCGCATTTCGGTCGGCGCCTTTTGCGAGCGTCCCGAGACGGGTGCCCTGATTCACAATGCGGCGAATGATCGTCGTCTGGCGAAGGCCCATGTGACCGTCGAGCTGGGTGGCCTGCCGGCCGCCATCGAGCGCTATCACGACGAGACGACGCCGAACCTGCTGATCATCGAGAGCGGCATGCGCGGGCGCGGCTTGTTTGATCAGCTCGAGGAGCTGGCTGGCGTCTGTGACCCGGAAACCAAGGTCATCATCGTCGGTGCTGCCAATGATATCAGCCTCTATCGAGAGCTGATGAAGCGTGGCGTCAGTGAATACCTGGTGCCGCCGATGACGCCGATGCATGTCATCCGCACCATTTCCGAGCTCTTCCTCGATCCCGACCAGCCCTTCGCCGGCAAGACAATCGCCTTTATCGGCGCCAAGGGCGGAGTCGGTTCCTCGACCATTGCCCACAATTGCGCCTGGGCCATGACCGAGGGCATGCAGTCGGACGCCGTGCTTGTCGATCTTGACCTGTCCTTCGGTACGGCGGGTCTCGATTTCAATCAGGACCCGGCCCAGACACTGGGCGATGCCCTGGCCGAGCCCGACCGTCTGGATGATGCGCTGCTGGATCGCCTCCTGGTGCGTTGTACGGATCGGCTCAGCCTGTTCTCGGCACCGGCAACGCTCGACAAGGAGTGGGACTTCAACGCCAATAGCTATGAGATGGTGCTGGAGAAAGTCCGCCGACAGGCCCCCTATGTCGCACTGGACCTGCCGCATATGTGGACGCCGTGGGTCAAGCAGACCCTGTTGGCAGCGGATCAGGTCGTGGTCACGGTCGCCCCGGATCTGGCGTCCCTGCGTAACGCCAAGAACCTGTTCGACCTTGTCGCGGGTGCTCGGCCCAATGACGAGCCGCCGCGCGTGGTCATCAACATGGCCGGCATGCCAAAACGCCCGGAAATCCCCGTGAAGGATTTCGCTGAGGCGCTCGGGACGCCGCCGACCCTCGTCCTGCCCTTCGAACCGCAATTGTTCGGCAAGGCCGCGAATAATGGCCAGATGATCACCGAACTCGAGCCCAAATCGAAGGCGGCGGAGGGCTTCTCGCATCTCGCCAGCCTCGTCTCCGGACGGACGCCGGTTGCACCGCCCAAACGTTCTCTCATCGCGAAACTTTTCGGAGGCTAGTAAGTCCATGTTCGGCAAGCGTGCCGGAGGCCCGACACCCACACCCGCACCGATGACGCCGCCGCCGGCCGCGCCCAAGGAAGAGGCGCGTGCGGAGCCGGCTGCGCGTCGGGACAGCCAGGCTGCACCGGCAGCCCGACCTGCGGCCAAGTCGGCCACGCCGGCGCCGAAACCGGTCGCGAAGCCGGTACCGGGCGCCTATACCGGTCCGAAAGCGGCCAAGCGCACCGCGCGTGTCGCCGAAGCGGGCGGACGTTCCGAAGAGTATTACGCGGTCAAGACAACCATCTTCAACGCGCTGATCGACACGATTGATCTGGGCCAGCTTGCGCGTCTGGACAATGAGACGGCGGCCGAGGAAATCCGCGACATCGTGACCGAGATCATCTCGATCAAGAATGTTGCCATGTCGATCGCCGAGCAGGAGCAATTGCTGCAGGACATCTGCAATGATGTCCTGGGTTTCGGTCCGCTCGAGCCGCTTCTGGCGCGCGACGATATCGCCGATATCATGGTCAATGGTGCCGATCGGGTCTTCATCGAAGTCAACGGCAAGGTCGAGGAGACGAATATCCGTTTCCGAGACAATGGCCAGCTGATGAATATCTGTCAGCGCATCGTCAGCCAGGTCGGCCGCCGGGTCGATGAGAGCTCGCCGATCTGTGACGCCCGCCTGATGGACGGTTCACGCGTCAACGTCATCGCGCCGCCCCTGGCGCTGGACGGTCCGACCCTGACCATTCGCAAGTTCAAGAAGGACAAGCTGCAGATGCAGAACCTGGTGGAGTTCGGCTCCATCACGCCGGAAGGCGCCAAGGTTCTTTCCATCATCGGCGCCTCGCGCTGTAACGTTCTGATCTCCGGCGGTACCGGTTCGGGCAAGACCACCCTGCTCAACTGCATGACCGGCTTCATCGAGGAAGACGAACGCGTCGTGACCTGCGAAGACGCCGCCGAACTCCAGCTCCAGCAGCCGCATGTGGTACGCTTGGAAACCCGACCGCCAAACCTGGAAGGCTCGGGGCAGGTGACCATGCGTGACCTGGTCAAGAACTGTCTGCGCATGCGTCCGGAACGGATCATCGTGGGTGAGGTGCGTGGCCCCGAGGCGTTTGACCTCCTGCAGGCCATGAATACCGGTCATGACGGGTCCATGGGCACGCTGCACGCCAACTCGCCGCGCGAAGCCATGTCGCGGATTGAATCCATGATCACCATGGGCGGTTATAACCTGCCGGCCAAAACGATCCGCGAAATGATCGTCGGCTCGATCGACGTGATCGTGCAGGCCGCGCGCCTGCGGGATGGCTCGCGGAAAATCACCCACATTACCGAAGTGGTCGGTATGGAAGGCGATGTCATCGTCACCCAGGACCTCTTCCTCTACGAGATCAAGGGCGAGGACGAGCACGGCAAGATCATCGGCCAGCACGCCTCGACCGGGATTGCCCGCCCGAAATTCTGGGATCGCGCCCGCTATTTCGGCCTGGAACGCGAGCTCGCGAACGCGCTCGATGCATCGGAGGCCTGAGTGCGATGAATGAGGACATGATCTTTGTGCTCGCCGCGGCCGCCGCTTTCATGGCAGTCGGTGGCGTCGGGTGGGTCGCCGTTGGCGCAGCCGGGGACGCTCAGTCGAAAAAGCGCGTGAACCGGGCGGTGAATGGTGGTCTGCAGCGCGGGCGGCGCCAGATCTCGGCCCTCGATCAGGCCGCCCAGCGCAAGCGACAGGTGCAGGAATCGCTCAAGGACCTGGAGCAGAGGCAGCGCGATCAGCGCAAGAAGTCCCTGTCCATCAAGGCCCGTATCCAGCAAGCGGGGATGTCTTTCACGCCCGCCGTCTTCTGGATGATCTCCGCCGGACTCGCTGTGGCAGGGCTGTTGATCTCCCTGCTGACCGGCCAGAACCTGATCATCAGCGGTGCCGTGACGGTTATAGCCGGTCTCGGCCTGCCGCGCTGGTGGCTGGGTCTGGCGCGCGGTCGGCGCCAGAAGAAGTTTTCCGGAGAATTCGCCAATGCGCTCGACGTCATCACACGTGGCGTGAAGTCGGGTCTGCCGCTGAACGAATGTCTCAAAATCCTCGCCAAGGAAAGCCCGGAGCCGGTGCGGACCGAATTCGAGAAACTGGTCGAGGGTATCGCGGTCGGGGTGTCATTGCCCGACGGGCTGGACCGGATGTGCGAGCGCATGCCACTGCCCGAGCTGAATTTCTTCCGTACCGTCCTGATCATCCAGCAAAAGACCGGTGGTAACCTCGCGGAGACGCTGGGCAATCTGTCCACCGTCCTGCGCTCGCGCAAGATGATGCGCGAGAAGATCGGGGCCCTGTCCTCTGAGGCCAAGTCATCGGCCGCCATTATCGGCTCGCTGCCGCCGGGTGTGCTGGGCATCGTCTATGCCACCACGCCCTCATATATGGGCCAGATGTTCGTTGACCCGACCGGTCAGCTGATGCTGCTGGGCGGTGTGACCTGGATGTTCATTGGCATCATGGTCATGCGCGGCATGATCAACTTCAAGATCTGAGGCGGGCATGTTCGGTATCGGCTTCAACGACATACGAGACTTCCTGACCGACCCGCAGAGCCTGATCGCCCTGGTGGCGGCCATTCTGGTCTTCGCCACCATTGTCACCCTGTCAGCGCCCGCGCTCAGCACCGACAAGCTCGACAAGCGCATCAAGGCGGTCAACAACCGCCGCGAGGAATTGCGCCGCAAGAACCGGGAGGCGCTGGAAGCTAATGCCCGCGGTGGCAAGGGCTCGATCCGCGGTGCCGAAGCCAAGGGTCTGGTGCGCCAGGTCGTGGACGCGCTCAATCTGCAAAAAGCCTTCGAAGATCCGGCTTTGCAGGAAAAGCTGGCCCAGGCCGGCATGCGCGGCAGCCGCCCCGCCGTGACCTTCTATTTCTTCCGCCTGCTCTCGCCTTTCATCCTGTTCGGCCTGGCGCTGGCCTATGTCTTTCTGGTCAATGATTTCGGCCTGCCGCAGATCACGCGGGTCTGCTTCTCCTTCGGGCTGGGCCTGCTGGGCTATTACGCGCCCAATCTCTACCTCTCCAATCTGGCCGCCAAGCGTCAGCAATCGATCATGGGCGCCTTTCCCGACGCGCTTGACCTGTTGCTGATCTGTGTGGAGAGCGGAATGTCGATCGAGGCCGCCTTTCACAAAGTGTCCAGCGAGGTTGGGTCGCAATCCATCGAGCTGGCCGAGGAATTATCGCTGACCACAGCCGAGCTGTCCTATCTGCAGGATCGCCGCGTCGCTTATGAAAATCTCGCCAAGCGGACCAATCATCCGGGCGTGAAGGCTGTCTGTACGTCTTTGATCCAGGCGGAACGTTATGGCACGCCGCTGGGCCAGGCTTTGCGGGTCATGGCGAAGGAAAACCGGGATATGCGCCTGGCGGCGGCCGAGAAGAAGGCCGCCTCGCTGCCGGCCAAGCTGACCGTGCCGATGATTGTCTTCTTTCTGCCGGTCTTGTTCGTGGTCATCCTCGGTCCGGCCATCATTCGCTTCAATAGCATGTGACGAATCCGTTCTGGCGCGTTACTTGAATGGTATCGTGCATGTTGAACAGGTGGACACAGCCCATGTTTTCCGGGCGAAAGACAGCCGACCGGCTCCGCGAGGAGATCCGCCATGCGGATGCCGCCGTGGGTGAAGCCATGAGCGCACTCGCCATCGATGATGTTGCCGCGGCGCGGCAGGCGCTTTCGGCTGCGCCGCGCATGCATTTCGTTGATATGGGCTGGAAGGTCGGGCTGGCGGGCGCGATGGTCGAGCTCAAGGCGGGCAAGCGGAAGCAGGGATTGCAGAAGCTGATTGCCGTCTGTTCGCGTCTCGATGACACCGACCTGTCCCGCGACGACAAGAATTACCTCCGCCTCTACGCACTCTATCGCGGTAGCGAAGCGTCCAAGGACGGGCGGGCACCCGTCGAATTGCGGGAGCTGGTGGAGGATTTCCGGTTCGACCACACCCTTGTCACGCCTCTTCTGCGCAAGGACTTTCCGCTCAAGGACGTGGATGATTCCGAGCCGGCCCCGCCGCCCCCGCCGCCGCCCCCGCCTGTCACGAGCGATGCGGACTGAATAATTTTATTCCGGCGAAGTCGGTGTCTGGTATGATCCGGTCGGGGCGAGGCGAGGCGACGGTGCGGTCGAACGGGATGAATCCATGAAAGTCACGCGTGAGTTCGCGCTCTATTGGGGCACCGTCCTGCTGTGCGGATATGGTGCGGTCACCTACGGACGCTGGGGCCTGCTCGAATTGCTGGTGCGTACCGGCACCTGGCCGTCCGACTGGTTCGCATTTGATGCTTACGGCTATGTCGCCAGCATGTCCGTCCTGCAGGAGGTGGTGTTCGTGTTGGCCACGATCTGCGCCCTGTCGGCCTTCGTATTGCTGCTATTGCGCTCGCGCTGGTCAGCCGTGATGTACGGCGTCTTCTTCTTCGCTTCCATGGTCGACTGGCTGCTGCTCGTCGGCAATCCGTTCATCGGCATGGGGCTGAATGGCTATTTCGGGATCACGATCAATCTGATTGCCCTGTCGGCGGTCGTCATGATCACGTCAATGGGCCTGCTGAAGGGCCGGCCGGTCCAGAGCTAGTTTTCACGCACCGCGTCATAGCGCCGGTTGGTGGTCAGCATGGCGCGGATATAGGCCATATTGGCCTCGGCCATCTGCGGCGACACATCCACGCGAGCCAATTCCTCCGCTTCGGTGAAGCGACCCTGCAGGGCGATCACCAGGGCAAGATTCTGACGAACCGTGGCGTCGGCACCGGGACGGACCATGGCTTCGCGCAGCATCCGTTCGGCGGTGTCAGCCTCGCCTGCGGTCACGTAGGACATGGCCAGATTGGACAGGATGGACGGCTCGCCGGGGGCGAGGTTCAGCGCGTCGCGGAAGGCCAGTCGGGCCGCTTCACTCTGCCCGGCCTGTTCCAGGGCGATGCCCAGGGCATTGTGGATCTGCCAACGGCCGGCATCGATCTGGCTGGCGCGGCGCAGGGATTCGATCCCGGCAGCCCCGCGCCCGCCGGCGGCGAGGGCGCTGCCATGGGCGAGCAGGACATCGGCATTGTCCGGATAAAGGGCCAGTGTCTGGCGGGCGACTTCGCTCGCGCGCTGGTAATTGCCGAGCTGGCGCAGGGCGCGGGAGAGTTCCAGCGCGGCTTCCAGGTCTGACGGGTTGAGATCGTGCGCTTCTGCCCAGAAGGCGGCCTGGGTGAGCATGTCCTGGCTGCGGACGGCCTGACGCTCACTGGCTGAGGCCGGCACGATGGTATTGGCGTTCATCGTATCGATGACGGCCTGTTCCTGTTCGGTCGGCGCCGTGGTCGCACAGGCGGCCAGCAGACAGGCGCCAAGCGGGGCGAGGAGGATGTGTTTGCGCATGGTAAAAACCGGGCCACTGTTGAGCATGTCTTGAATCTGGGCTGTGCCGGTCAAGAATGGGTTAATCCATCCGACTGAACCGGACTTGCAAAAGGATATGTCATGACCGCCCTGATCGCCTCCGCCTCCAATGCCCGGACCCTGCGCCTCGTCGGCGAGGCTGATGCGGCCGCCGCGATCGCGGCGCTGCCCGCGGATCAGCGCTCTCTGGGGGCTGAATTCAAGGGCAAGCCCGGCCAGATCGTGCTGCTGCCCGATGGCGGTGATGTCCAGGCGTTCTACGGCATCGGCAAGGGCGGTGACGCCTTCGTTCTGGGCGGGGCTGCGCTGACCTTGCCGCAAGGCGAGTGGCAGCTGGAAACGCTGCCGGCCGACATGGACCCGACGCTGGCCACCACGGCCTGGGCGCTCGGCAGTTACAGTTTCACCACTTACAAGCCGGCCGCGCGCGAACCCGCCCATCTCGTGGCGCCCGAGGGGGCGGACCTTGATGAGGCCAAATCCATCGCCGAAGCGGTCCATCTGACGCGGGACCTGGTCAATACACCGGCCGACCGCATGGGACCGGAAGGACTGGAAGCGGCCTTCCGCCAGCTCGCCGAGACCTTCGGGGCGACGGTCCGGGTCACCCGCGGCGATGACTTGCTGGCCCAGAACTACCCTATGATCCATGCCGTCGGGCGTGCTGCCGGCGAGGCGCCGCGTCTGCTCGAGCTGGAATGGGGCGATGAAAGCCATCCACGCCTGGCTCTTGTGGGCAAGGGTGTGTGTTTCGACACGGGCGGTCTCGACCTGAAGGCGGCTCAATTCATGCGCCTGATGAAAAAGGATATGGGCGGTGCCGCCAATGCCATGGGCCTGGCCCGCATGGTGATGGCCGGTAATCTCCCGGTGCGCCTGCACCTGCTGGTGCCTGCGGTCGAGAATGCGGTCGGGGCCGGAGCTTTCCGCCCGGGTGATATCCTCGACAGCCGCAAGGGGCTTACCGTCGAGATTGACAATACCGATGCCGAGGGGCGCCTGGTGCTGGGCGACGCCCTGACCCGGGCGACCGAGGAGGCGGTCGATCTCCTGCTCGATTTTGCCACGCTGACCGGCGCGGCCCGTGTCGCGCTGGGACCGGAAGTGGCCCCGTTCTATACCGATGACGACGCCGTCGCCGAGAGTCTGGCGCGGTGCGCCAGCACGGTGGCTGATCCGCTTTGGCGCATGCCGCTCTGGGATGGCTATGAGGGCGAGATGGATGGCGAAATCTCTGATCTCGTGAACAGTGCCGCCACGCCGATGGCCGGTTCGATCACCGCCGCGCTTTTCCTGCGCCGCTTTGTCGGCGAGGCGCGCTGGGTGCATTTCGACATTTTTGCCTGGAATCCGAAGGCCCGGCCTGGCCGCCCCAAGGGCGGTGACATGCATGCCGCGCGCGCCGTTTACCAAATGCTCAAGGAGCGCTTCCAGAATAAGGGCTGATCAATCGGATCAGGCCGGTTCTGGAGTTGGGGTATGCCGTCACAGGCGATGACATCGCTTGAGATGATGAGACGCGTGTCGGCGGACGCGGTGCGAGGCGCCGCGGCCGATCTGACCGCGCGTCAGTTCGCGCTTCTCCTGGCCATTTTCATGAAGCCGGGGCCGCATGCCATCCGCGATCTGGCACGTCAGCTCGACCTGCCCAAGCCGGCGGTGACGCGCGCGCTGGACGTGCTCGAGCGGCAGGGCTTTGTACGACGCAAGCGCGACCGCGCGGACAAGCGCGATGTCTCGGTGCATCGCACTGTAAAGGGGGCAGTTTTCCTGTACGATTACGGCGAAGCCGTCGCCCATCGTGCCGAGGAAACGCGTACATGTCCCAGCTGGATCCCCGCCTCACCGCCGCCCGCCCGGACCTCGCATCGGCTGAACTGAAGGGCCAGGTCGAGGCGGAACGCTTCGTCGAGCCGGTCGATCATCAGGCGGTGTGTGCCGCTGCGCCGATCCGCAAGGCGCCCGATCCCTCTGCCGCTATGGATGACCAATTGCTGGCCGGCGATATCTTCGCCGTGCTCGAGGAACGCGATGGCTGGGCCTGGGGGCAGTCGCGTGCTGACGGCTATGTCGGCTGGGTCGAAGCGTCCTGCCTGTCGCGGGAGATCCGTCCTGTTGATCACAAGATCGCGGTCCTGCGGACCTATGCCTTTTCCGAGCCCAGCATCAAGTCCGTGCCCAATCACCTCCTCAGCCTGAATGCCCGCTTCACGGCCGGGCGTCGCGAGGGCCGATTCGTCGAAGCGGTAGGCCTGGGCTGGGTGATCGAGGCGCACGCCGCGCCGGTGGACGAGATGGCCGGTGACTTTGTCGCGGTGGCGGAGGCCTTTCTCGGGGCGCCCTATCTGTGGGGCGGCAAGGAGAGTCTGGGTCTGGATTGTTCCGGCCTGGTGCAGATGTCGCTGCAGGCCGCGGGGCAGGCGATCGCGCGGGACGCCGACCAGCAGGAGGCGGCGCTGAAAGCGGCCTGGCGTGATGTGACGGATGACCCGGAGCGCCGGCGCGGCGATATCGTCTTCTGGCCCGGACATGTCGGGATCATGACCGATAGCGAGCATTTCCTGCACGCCAATGCCTCGACCATGGATGTGACGCTTGAACCATTCGTCGACGCCGAGGCGCGAATCCGGGCGGCGGAAAATCCGGTGCGAGCCATCTATCGTCGCCCCTGATCAAGCTTCGACGCTGATCGCGCAAAGAAAAAGCCCCGGAGGACATCCGGGGCTTGATCATGGTGGAAGCCGGGAGGGGCTATTCGCCGCCGTCCGTCTCTTCCTGAACCTGTTCGGCGACATCCTCGGCCGCTTCGTCCATGGCGCCCATGGCGTCATCGACGGCTTCGGCCGGGGCTGCGTCAGCGAGCGGCGCCGGCAACGGCATCGGATTGTCCGAGAGCGAGCGCATATAGGCGATCAATTCAAGACGGGTGTCATCATTGCTGAGGCCGCGGAAGGACATGGCGGTACCCGAAGCGTAACCTGACGGATTTTCGATGAAAGCGTCGAGCGCTTCATAGGTCCAGACGCCATCAAGAGCCTCCAGTGCACCGGAATAGCTGAAGCCGTCATGCGAGGCGATGTCGGCCCCGACGATGCCCCAGAGATTCGGGCCGACGCCATTGGCGCCACCTTGTTCGAAGGTGTGGCAAGCGGCGCAACGACGCGCGGCGCGTTCACCGGCACCGATGTCAGCGGCGGCCAGGACCAGACCGTAATCGGTTGGGCCTTCCTCGACGACTTCGGTGGACGGACCGGACCCGATCGCAGCCCAATCGACCGGATAGGCCGTGTTCTCGGCCGTCAATTCATGCGCGGCGTGCGAGGGAACCAGCAGGTGGCCCAGTTCGGTAATCGCCAGAACGGCCAGTACAATTGCCAGCACGGCGCCGGCAACCTTGTTCCAGAAGAGTTCGCCCATGGACGCCCCCAAATTCAATCAGGTTGAAAATCGGATCGTGTTTGGCACGCACCGCGCCATCAGGCAACACCGCAACGCGCTCATATGCTGCGGTAACACGACGCACGAACAGATCGCGGCGTCGTTGTGTGCGTCCGGAGCGGCACACGGTGTCCCGACTGCAGTCGCGCCTGCAGTTTGACTCGGTGCCACCTTGATGCGGACTCAATGGCTCACCAGATAGCGACGGGCTGGGGGACGCCTATGGCGTACAGTTCAAATAAACAAAACAAGGTTGTTCCCAATGATCCGCACAGTGCTTGTCTCCTCCCTCTCCGTTCTCGCGCTCGCCGCCGGTGCTTCGGCACAAGAAGGCCAGGTTCGCGTGGGTGCGGGCTATGAAACCGCTGATTTCGATGGTGCCGATTTCGACACGGTCGTCGTGCGCGGCAGCTATGATTTTACCCGGTATCTCGGTGTCGAAGGTCAGCTGAATATCGGCCTCGGCGATGAAAGCGTCACCGTTGGCGGTGTTACCGGCGATGTCAGCCTCGACTATGTCGCAGGCGTTTTTGGCGTGGTCCGTCCGTTGTCCAACGAGAACGGCTCGCTCTTCCTGCGCGCCGGTTACACCACAACTGAAGGCGAAGCCTCGGTTGCCGGGCTGAGTGCCACGGCCGACGACCAGGCCTGGGCCTATGGCGTGGGTGGCGAATACTTCTTTGACGGCCGCAATGGCGTGCGCGCCGACTATACCCGCTTTGATTATGAGGATGGCGGCGAAGGTGACTTCTTCGGCATCTCCTATGTCCGTCGCATCGGCGGCTAAGGCGTAATCCTGCCGGATTGAAGGGCCGCGGCGCATTTGCGTCGCGGCCTTTTTCATGGCGCCGACACCGATCCGGACTCGGAGGGAGCGGGCAGGCGTGCTATGGTTGTGTTACGGAACGGGGTGCGATGGTGCCCCTCCGGCATATGCGTTGATGTGCCCCGCGAATGGCGGCGGCCGCCCGGGTCTGCGGACCCGTGATCGCGACCTTCAGCCAGACCCTTCGTGTGCGGCGCACCCTGGGCCCGCATGCCTTGGCATGCCCGCTCGGGCGGTTTTCCGCTTGAAGCATCCGAAAGGGCAACACCATGACCAAACTGACAATCCTCGATGAAACCACCGCCCCGGCGAAAGCCAAGCCGGTCCTCAAATCGGTGCGCTCGAAATATGGTTTCATCCCCAATCTGATGGGGGAGCTGGCGGCGTCGCCATCAGCGCTTGAATCCTACACCACGCTCGCAAGCCTGTATGGCCAGAGCGGGCTGACCCCGACGGAGCAACAGGTCGTCCTGCTCACGGTCAGCCGCGAGAATAATTGCGGCTATTGCGTCGCGGCCCATTCCACGGTGTCGGTCAATACCGGTCTCGACAGGACCATCCTGACAGCCCTGCGCGAGGGCCAGGCCATCGACACCGATCCGCGCCTGGAAGCGCTGCGGCAGTTCACGGTCTCGATTGTCCGCAATCGGGGCCTGGTCGAGCGCTCGGATATTGATGCCTTCCTCAAGGCCGGCTTCACCAAGCCCAATATCCTCGATGTCATGACCGGTGTGACGATGAAGACGATGTCGAACTACATCAACCACATCGCCGAGACCGAGCTGGATGACGCCTTCCAGGCCATGGCCTGGAGCAAGCCCATCCTGCAGCACGCCGACTGAGCATCGGCGTGTCCCCCCGGGACGGGGCCGGCTTGCCGGCCCCGTTTCGCTTTGCGGGGCTAGATGGCCTTGTCAGCCCAGAGCTCGGCCAGGCGGCGGGCAATGGCGATAGACGGCGGCATGGCGGCGTCGGGGTGGCGCCCGGCCAGCATGTCGCGGACTTCATCGCGGCTGAACCAGCGCGCCTGTTCCAGCTCGTGCGGATCGATCGTGACCTTCGTCTCGAGAATGGGCGCGACCAGGCCGATCATCAGCGAGGAGGGAAACGGCCAGGGCTGTCCCATGACATAGCGGATGCCGGCGATATCCGCCTTGATCCCGGCTTCCTCCTCCAGCTCGCGCGCGCAGGCCTCCTCGAGGGTTTCTGCCGGTTCCACAAAGCCGGCCAGGGCGGACCACATGCCTTCGGGCCAGGCTTCCTGGCGGCCCAGCAGGCAGTGATCGCCATCGGTTGCCAGCATGATCACGACCGGATCGACACGCGGGAAATGCTCCGACTCGCAATCGGGGCAGACCCGGCGCGCGCCGCCCGATTTGACGCGTGTCGCGGCACCGCAGGCAGCACAGAAGCCGTGGCGGCCATGCCAGGCATGCAGGGCCTTGGCCTGGGCATAGATCGCGGCTTCGTCCGGATTGAGGGCCATCGCCGCCTGCCGTGCCGGAATGATCTCGGCGTCCAGAGGCAGTTCGTCGGCCGTGATCAGCGTCACCGCGAAACAGGGGCTGGACTTGTAATGGCCCAGGAAGAGCGCGGTGGACATGTCGGCCTGGAGTGCCACTTCGCTGCGCCGGAACCAGTAGAGCGCGGTGCCGCCTTGTAGCGCCGGATCGCCCTCCAGCGTGGCCAGCCACCAACCTTCATCGCCGTCGAGAAGTTTGGCCAGGGCCGTTTCATCGCGTCTCAGCTGGTCGCCCCGGTCGAGCGGCGAGCCGGCAAAAACCAGCGGGTCACGGCCGGCGAGGATGGAGCGATCATTCATGGGCAATATCCGAACACGATGCGATCTGGGTGCAGCCATAGATATCTTTGACCGGGCCTTCAACAAGGGTCGGGCAAACGCCCTGTCTTTCTCGCCTTGCATTTGCGAACGATTCGCAATTAGGTGGGCGCAGGAGGTATCGATATGGCTTTTGACTGTTCCGACCATTCACCCGCTGCGGCGGACCACGCCCGGATCGCTGTCAGCGACTGGCTCGAAACCCAGGCCCGGGTGATTGGATACTGGCGTGATGTCCTGGTCTCATCGGGCGGGAATCTGGCGTTGATTGAGGCGCTCGACGATCATGCCCGCTTCCTCGCCGCCGCCGCGCATCGGGGAGAGGGCGATTTCCTGCAGACACAATGACGCCACGCCTTGCACGCCAGCTTCAGGCACGCGATATAGGGGGCGGAAGATCGGCGGTGGACGAGCGCCTCGCCAACCCGGTCAGATCCGGAAGGAAGCAGCCGTAACGAGTTTTGCTCGGGTCGCTGTCCGGTCTTCCACTTTACTCCGCCCCGCGGCCTCCGGCGACGGACCGCGGCCCTGGAACACCCGACCCGATGAGCTGTCATGGATGATACGCCGCTCCCGACTGATGCTGACGGAGCGGGCGACGTCCTGATGCCCGGGCTCGACCTGCCCAAGAGCGGCCCGACACCCGGCTACCAGGTCCTGGCGCGCAAATACCGCCCGCACACATTCGAAGACCTGATCGGCCAGGACGCCATGGTGCGGACCCTGACCAATGCCTTTGCCGCTGGCCGGATCGCCCATGCCTACATGCTCACCGGCGTGCGCGGCGTCGGCAAGACCACCACGGCGCGGCTGATTGCCCGGGCCCTGAATTTCCAGACCGACGCGCTCGATGCGCCCTCCATGGCGCTGGGCGAGACCGGCCGTCACTGCGACGCCATTGCCCGCTCGGCCCATGTCGATGTGATGGAGATGGACGCCGCCTCGCGGACCGGTGTCGGCGATATCCGCGAGATACTGGAAGGTGTGCGCTATGCCCCGGTCTCGGCGCGCTACAAGGTCTACATCATCGATGAGGTCCACATGCTCTCGACCTCGGCCTTCAACGCCCTGTTGAAGACGCTCGAGGAACCGCCCGAGCATGCCAAATTCATCTTCGCGACGACCGAGATCCGCAAGGTTCCGGTGACCGTTCTGTCGCGCTGTCAGCGCTTTGACCTCAAACGGATCGACCGTGAAGTCCTGACTGATCATCTCGAGCGGATTTGCGGGCTGGAAAACGCGTCGGTCGAGCGTGATGGCCTGTCCCTGATTTCCCGCGCGGCGGAAGGCTCGGTTCGCGATGCACTCTCCCTGCTCGACCAGGCGATTGTCCAGGGCAGCGAAGCGGATGGACCGGTCAGCGCGCCGCAGATCCGTGACATGCTCGGCTTGGCCGACCGGGCGCGCGTGCTCGACCTGCTCGAACAGACATTGACGGGCAAGACGGCGAACGCCCTGGCCGAGCTGGAATCCCTGCATGATGCCGGCGGTGATCCCGTCGTGATCACGCGCGACCTGCTGGACTATGTCCATGCCACCGCCCGTGTGAAAGCCGCCGGTCCCGAAGCTGATCTGGGCGAGGCCGCCGATACCGTGGCGCGAATCGTCACGCTCGCCGAGAGCCAGTCCCTGGGCCAGCTGACCCGGATGTGGAAAATCCTCCTGACCGGTCTCGATGATGTTCGCGCTGCGCCCGATGCGCTGGCGGCGGCCGAAATGACCGTTTTGCGCCTGGCCTCGGCTGCGGCGCTGCCGCCACCGGAAGACGCGGCCCGCTTGCTCGCTGGCATGCCACGCGCGAACGCTGCCCCGGAGGCGCCGGGAAAGCCTGAGCCGGCCGCCGCGCCGGCCGAGCCGGTCGCCCCGCATCGCGCGCTCAACGAGCCCGAAGCCGCGAGCTCCGTGGAGCAGGATGCACCGCCGATCTCCGGACCCCAGACCTGGGAAGCCTTGATGGGCATGTTGCGCGAGAAGCGTGATATCGCCCTGCAATCGGACATGGAACGCTATGTCCGTCCGGCCGCTTTCAAGCCCGGCTCCTTCAGCTTCCAGCCGCTCGAGGATGCGCCCCGTGACCTCGCCCAGCGCCTGTCGCGCCGCCTTCTGGAATGGACCGGTGAGCGCTGGATGATCCTGGCCGATGCCGGATTGAAGGGCGGCGAGACCTGGCATGAGCGCAAGCAGCGCCTGAAGGCTGAACGGCTCGAGGACGCACGCCGCGACCCGGCGGTCACCGAAGCCCTGCGACTCTTCCCCGGCGCCGAGATTGTCGCCGTGCGGGATCCCGAGCCGCAGGATGACACCAGCAACACCGACACAACGGAGAAACGCGCATGAAGGACCTGATGGGCCTGATGAAACAGGCGCAGGCCATGCAAGAGAAAATGACCGAGGCCCAGGCCCGGCTCGACGAGACCCAGGTCACCGGTGAAGCCGGGGCCGGTCTGGTCAAGGTCGTACTCACCGCCAAGGGTGATATGGTCTCGGTGGAGCTCGACAAGAGTGTCATGGATCCGGACGAACCTGAAATCCTTGAGGACCTGCTCAAGGCGGCCCATGCCGATGCCCGCCGCAAGGGTGAGGCGGCTCAGCAGGAGGTCATGAAGGAAGCGGCGGGTGGCCTGCAATTGCCGCCCGGCATGCAGATGCCCTTCTAGCGCCCGGCCTGTCGATGAAATCCGCCTCCGCCGGTCCTGAAATTGAACGCCTGATCACCCTGCTGGCCAAGTTGCCGGGCCTCGGCCCGCGCTCGGCGCGGCGGGCGGCGCTGCATCTGCTGGGCAAGAAGGACGCCTTGATGCGCCCGCTAGCGGATGCCCTGGCCGATGCCGCCGACAAGATCCGGGCTTGCGGTGAATGCGGCAATCTGGATGTTGCCGATCCATGCACGGTCTGTGCGGCCCCCAACCGGCTGGATAGCGCCATCTGCGTGGTCGAGACGGTTGGCGATCTGTGGGCGCTGGAGCGGGCCGGGGCGTTCAAGGGCCGCTATCATGTCCTCGGCGGTGTGCTCTCGGCGCTCGATGGCGTGCGTCCCGAAGACCTCAATATCGGCAAGTTGGTCGAACGCGCCGCGCGCGAGGAGGTCAGCGAGATTGTCCTCGCCCTCAACGCCACGGTCGATGGCCAGACGACCGCGCACTATCTCGCTGACCGGATGGTGGATTGTTCGGTCTCGATAACCTCCCTGGCCCGCGGCGTGCCGGTGGGTGGTGAACTCGATTATCTTGATGACGGGACGCTCGCCGCAGCCTTCCGCAGCCGCTCAAGCGTCTGAACACTCCGGTGTTTTCCGAATTTTCCTATTCATGACGGCAAATCGCACTATCCTCGAATCCGGGCTTTCGGGGAGAGGGACGTGGACACACCGCCGCACACGACTGCGCGTGACATGCCGACCGACCGGGTGACACGTCGCGCCTTCATCCTGTTCTTCTGTACAGGCTTGTTCATGGTGTCGCTCGTCCTTGCCGCCATCACCGCCGTGAAGATCCAGGCCTTCCATTTTGGACCGCTGACGGTTCTGGTGCCGGCCGGCACGCTCGCCTTCGGGCTGACCTATCTGGCCACCGACGTGATCTCGGAAGTCTGGGGGCGAGGCTATGCCTTGTGCGTCGTCGTAACCGGCGTGCTGATGCGCGTCCTCATCCTGATCCTGCTGCTCTATGCGATGTATGCGGAAGACGTGATCCCCTTCATTACGGTCGGCGGCAATTGGTCGGAGACCCAGCAGGACGCCTTCGTCCAGGTTTTCGCCTCCGGAAACCGGACCAATTTCGCGGGCATGGTGGCGTTCGGTGTGAGTGCCTTGGCCGATGTGCTGATTTTCCATCATCTCAGGGAGCGCGATGCCGGCAAGAACCGGCTCTGGCTGCGCAATAATATCTCGACCATGGCGTCGCAGATCGTCAACAGCACGATCTTCATCTCGGTCGCTTTCGCCGGCCTCCAGACATGGCCCGTCATCGGCAGTCTGATCCTGGGCCAGGTCCTGGTCAAATTGATGGTTGCCGCCTTCGATACGCCGGTCGTCTATCTGCTGCGCAATATCGCCGAGGGGCGCAAGCTGACCGACTTTCGCGGCTGATGCGCGGCGGGCTGTCGGTCAGGGAATGACCGGCGTCAGACGCAGTACTTCGCCATCGGGAGCATCGGTCAGCAGATAGAGATATCCGTCGGGACCGCTGGCGACATCGCGTATCCGGGCGCCGAAATCCTCGAGCAGGTTCTCGGTGGCTATGACGCGGTCACCCTCAACTTCCAGGCGCACGAGCCGCCGGCTGACAAGCCCGCCGATGAAGGCGTCCCCGTGCCAGTTCTCGAAGGCTTCGCCGGTGTAGAAGATGAGGCCGGAGGGCGCGATGGACGGGTCCCAGTACCAGATGGGCTGTTCCAGTCCGTCACCATGGGTGGAGTCGGAAATCGGCGTGCCATCGTAATTGACGCCATAGGTGATCAGCGGCCAGCCATAATTGAGCCCGGCCTCGATACGGTTGATCTCGTCGCCACCGCGCGCGCCATGCTCGTGCGCCCAGACGGTGCCGGTCTGCGGATTGATGGCAATCCCCTGGACATTGCGGTGGCCATAGGAATGGATCTCCGGCAGCGCGCCACTCAGCGAGACAAAGGCGTTGTCGAAGGGGACGCTGCCATCATCATTCAGGCGGATAATCGTGCCCAGGTGATTGCCGAGATTCTGCGCGTCCTGGCGGTACAGGCCGCCATCGCCGAGCGTCAGCAACAGGGTCCCGTCCCCAAGGAAGACGATGCGGCCACCAAAATGCAGGCCCCGATCCTTGTCGATATTGGCATGAAACAATGTCTCGACGACCTCGAGGGCGGTGGCATCCTCGGTCAGGCGACCGCGCGCCAGCGCGGTGTGATTGCGATCCCGGCGTCCCTCGGAGAAGGCGAAATAAACCAGCCGGTTTGTCTCAAAATCAGGGTGCAGGGCCAAGCCGAGCAGGCCGCCTTGCTGCAGCGCCAGAATGTCGGGAAGGCCGGTGACCGGCGCGTCGCGCAGCGCCCCATCCTCGATCAGGCGCAAGCGTCCGGCGCGTTCGGAAACCAGCATGTTCCCATCCGGCATGAAGGCGATCGACCAGGGATGTTCCACGCCGCCGGCAACTGTTTCGACCGTGAAGTCAGCTTGCCGGGTTTCGAACAGGGTGGATTGCGCCATGCCGTTTGATGCCACGGCGATCATGGCGGCCAGAGCTGTGACAATGCGCTTCATGCTTTCCCTCTCTGCAACAGGCCCGGTGACAAGACTAGCCGAGTTCCGCGCCGACCGCAGGGCCGTTGGCATCACGATGTGCAGATTCAGGAAACGTCGTTAAAGCGCAATGGATCCCGCAAAGCTCGCGAGACGTGGCGCCAGTCGCGGCTGGAAGGCGCTGACCTGGGCCCAGCGGCGACGCAGGCGGCCCGGCAGGGCGCCGACCTTGCCCGGCACCCGCTCAACCGCGTGTTCGGCCAGTTCCCAGGTGCGAATTCCCAGCGCGGCAAGGCCCGGCGCCAGATTGCGCCCGCTTGTCAGCGGCACGGCTGCATTGGCGTAGTATTTCTTGTAGTGATCGCCGCCACTACCCAGATCGATACGCTGCAAGCCACGCTCGGGAGCTTGCTCCATCAGCCCGTGCAGCAAAAGCAGACCGGGTGAATAGCGCGAAAGCTCCGGGTCATAGGCCGGGAACCAGGAATGGTAGATGTCCGCGCCGACAAGGCCGAATTCGACCGCGGCCAGGCGGTCGCCGAACCAGAGCGCGGCGGTCAGGCCGGAAAATTCCTGGCCCTCGTGGCGGCGCAGATCGCCGAGGACGCGCTGGACCCAGTCAATGCCGAAGACATTGAGCTTGCCGGTATCGCGATACTGCTTCTGCTTCCACTCGGCGAGGGCCTCGAAGGCGGCCCCGTCAGGATCACCCAGGGTGACGCGAAGCGGCCCGAAATCGCGTTCCGCAGCGCGGGCGCGGCGGGCGGCTTTCTTGAAATGATCCTTGTGGAGCGCCTTGCGGCTCTCGAGGAAGGCGGCGCCGTCATCGCCGAGATCGGCGACATGGCTGTGCGCCGACGCGTCGTCTTCGGCGTTCGCATCATGCCAATTGTCAAAGACGAGGGCAGAGCCGCCAGCGGCCCGGACCAGTGCCTTGCGGGCAATGCGGCCCGGATCGGCGGCAATCACGCCCTGATAATCGCTCATCGGTGCGCCGATCGGGCGGACAATGCCGCCATGGGCGGTGTGGTGCGGGAAGAAGCCGATCGTCTCACCCTCTTCCTCGATCACCGCAACACGCACGTCCGGGCGGGCCCGGGCGACAATTTGGGCAAATTCGAAGCGGAAATAGGGGCTGATGAGCTTGCCATTCGGGCACGCCCATGTGTTCCACTGCACGATCTGCTTCGCGGAAATGTCCTCGATTGAAACGATTTGCGTCCGCACGTTGTCCCTCCCGACACGTTCAGCCCTGTTCAAGCAAGTGGCGGGCCGTTTTGGCGGACGGATGTGTGGTGGGGTGACTGTTTTTGTCGTCGGCGCATGGCAAGCTGTGGGTGAAGGCGGTTGCCCAGCTGGCCGCTGCGACCCGACTCATCCAGAATGGCCCGCAATCAGGAAGGCGACAGACACCGTGACCCTCAGCGATATTTCCCCGGAAACCTGGCTCGTCCTTGCCGGTATGGCCCTCCTGCTCGCCGTGATGCTTTTCGTCTGGTTGCGCCCGCGCGGCGTCGCGGCCGAGACCGGGGCGGACCCCGAAGTCGACCGGTTGCGCGAAGAACGCGATGACTGGCGTGCGCGTCAGGAGGAGGGGGCTGTGGCGCTCGCTTCGGCCCGCGAAGCCCTGGCCCGTCTCGAGGGCGTCACCGAGGAACGGGACAGTCTTCGCAGCAAGCTTGAAACGGTCACGGAGGAGCGCAACAGCCTGAATGCCCGCCATGAAGCCCTGAAGACCGAGCATGAGGCAGCCCAGCGTCATCATGGCGAGAAGCTCGCCGAGCTCGAAAAGGCGCGCGAGCGTCTGAGCGAACAGTTCAAGCTGACGGCGAATGACATTCTCAAGGCGTCGGGCGCCGAGCTGAACAAGCAGAGCACGGAAAACCTGCAGACCCTGCTCAAGCCCCTGCGCGAGCAATTGACCGAATTCCGTACCAAGGTCGAGACCGACGCCAAGGAGCGTCACGGCCATGCCGGCGAGATCAAGCAATTGATGGAAACCGTGCGCAAGGACGCGTCGCGCATGTCGGATGACGCGCAGAAGCTCGCCAATGCATTGCGCTCCTCGTCCAAGCTCCAGGGCGATTGGGGCGAGATGGTGCTGGCCAGCATCCTCGAACGCGCCGGCCTGCGCGAGAACGAGCATTATTTCACCCAGTCCACCGAGCGCACTGAAGAGGGCGCTCTGCTGCGCCCCGACGTGATCGTGAAAATGCCGGGCGAACACCAGCTGGTCATCGATTCCAAGGTCTCGCTCACTGCCTTCGAACGGTGTGTGAATGCCGAGGATGACGAGGCCCGCAATGCCGCCCTGAAACAACATCTCGCCTCGGTGCGTGCGCATATCAAGGCGCTCGGCGACAAGGATTACGCCAAGCTTTATGAGGGCGTGAATTTCACCCTCATGTTCATTCCGCTGGAGGGGGCCGCCTCGCTGGCCCTGCAGAATGATCCCGAATTGTCGGGCTATGCCTGGGATCGCAATGTCATGATCGCGACGCCGACCACGCTCATGATGGCCATGCGCACGGTCGGCAATCTGTGGACGATCGACCGCCAGAACCGTCACGCCATCGACATCGCCGACCGCGCCGGCGCGCTTTATGACAAGTTCGAGGGCTTTGTTGGTGACCTGGAAACGGTCGGCAAGCGGATCGACGGTGCCAAGGATGCCTGGGCGGCGGCCAAGGGCAAGCTGGTCGAGGGGCGCGGCAATCTCGTACGCCAGACCGAAATGCTCAAATCCCTTGGCGCCAATGCCCGCAAATCCCTGCCGGCCGAGTATCTTGATGCGGCTGGCGCCGAGGAGGCTGACACCGACGACACGTCCAAGCCTGCTCTGACAGCGCCGGAAGCGGTCGATTCTTGATCCTTTAAGCTGGCGCGACTATCTAGGGGCCATGGCTGTTCTTGAAATCCGCACCGTCCCCGATCCCATCCTCAAAGAGGTGTCGCAACCTGTTGAGAAGGTTGATGATGATCTCCGCCAGCTGATGGATGACATGCTGCAGACCATGTATGCCGCTGACGGCATCGGTCTGGCGGCCATCCAGGTCGGTGTGCCCAAGCGTGTCATCGTGATGGATCTGGCCGGTCGCGACGAGGCGCCGCAACCGCGCTATTTCGTCAATCCGGTCCTGTCCGACCCGTCTGACTCGCTGAAGCCCTATGAAGAGGGCTGCCTGTCCGTGCCGACCGTGTTTGACGAGGTCGAGCGTCCGGACCGGATCCGCATCCAGTATCTCGATTATGACGGGAATGAATGCGAGGAGATCGCCGAAGACATGTTCGCGGTCTGCATCCAGCACGAGATGGACCATCTCGAAGGCGTGCTCTTCATCGACTATCTCTCCCGCCTGAAACGCCAGCGCGCGGTCCAGAAGGTGAAGAAGATCGAGAAGTCCAAGGACCGCGACGCGGCCTGATCTAGCCCTGGCCGCGCCCGTGCGGCTCCGCAAAATTGATCATCGGTCCGGCGGGCACGATGCCGGTCGGATTGATGGAGCCGTGGCTGGCGTAATAATGCTTCTGGGCATGCTCGAAATTACAGGTCTCGGCGATGCTGGGCCGCTGGTAGAGATCGCGCGTATAGGCCCAGAGATTGGGGTAGTCGACGAGGCGCCTCAGATTGCATTTGAAATGCCCGAAATAGACCAGGTCAAAGCGCAGGAGGGTCGGCAGGAGACGCCAGTCCGCCTCGGTCGGTGTGTCGCCGGTCAGATAGCGGGACTTGCCCAGCAAGTCTTCCAGATGGTCGAGGGTTTCAAACAGCGGGAAAACCGCCTCCTCATAGGCTGTCTGGGTGGTGGCAAACCCTGAGCGGTAGACGCCATTATTCACCGTCTCGTAGATGCGGTCATTGAGGGCGTTGATCTCGGCCCGCTTGTCGGCCGGATAATAATCGCCTGGCTTCGCGCCGACGCCATCAAAGGCCGAATTGAACATGCGAATGATCTCGGCGCTCTCATTGGAGACGATACGGTTGGTCTTCCTGTCCCACAGGACGGGAACGGTGACGCGGCCGGAATAATCCGGCTCGGACTCCAGATAGACCTGATACATCAGATCCTTGCCCTGAAGCCGATCGCCGACAATCCCGTCCTCATCGCTCGTAAAGGTCCAGCCCTGTTCGGCCATGTGCCAGTGCACCACCGAGACCGGGATCATGTCTTCCAGGCCTTTCAGCGCCCGATAGATCAGGGTGCGATGGGCCCAGGGGCAGGCATAGGAGACATAGAGATGATAGCGGCCCGGCTCGGCTTTGAACCCGTCACGCCCGGTCGGCCCGGCCGATCCATCCGGTGTCACCCAATTGCGCAACTGGGCTTCCGAGCGTTCGAAACGCCCGCCGGACTTGTCGGTGTCATACCAGGTATCATGCCATTTGCCGTCGACGAGCAGACCCATGGATCTCTCCGATTTGATAGCTGGGGAGGGAGTAGGCCCCGCCCGGCATTCGCGCCGGGCAGGTCCGGGGGGAGAAGGATCAGAACTTGCCGGCCTGGAAATCGCGCACGGCCTGGTGCAGCTCGGCCTCGGTATTCATCACGAAGGGGCCGTAGCGGGCGACCGGTTCATTGATCGGCTTTCCGGCCACCAGAAGCAGGCTGGCGCCTTGCGGTCCGGCCTTGAGCTCAATCCGGTCGCCGTCTTCCAGCACGCCGAGATCGGGGTCATCGACACGACCCTCGCCGGACGAGACCGAGCCCTTGTAGACCGCGATGAAGGCGGTGTGATCCGGATCGATATCCTCTTCCAGCGTGGCGCCGGGCTCGAGCACGATGTCAATCAGGGTCGGCTGGATGGCGACGGATTTCGCCGGACCGGTGACGCCGGTCGAGCTGGATCCGGCGAGCACACGCAGGCTGGCACCCGGGCGGGTCTCGACCGGAATCTCGCTCTTGTCGAATTCCTGATAGCCGGGATCGGTCATCTTCAGTTCGCCGGGCAGGTTGACCCAGAGCTGGAAGCCCCAGAGGCGGCCATTGTCTTGCTCGGGAATCTCCGAGTGCACGATACCGCGGCCGGCCGTCATCCACTGGATGCCGCCACCTTCGATCACGCCGGCATGACCCTTATTATCGCCATGACGCATCTTGCCATCGAGCATGATGGTCACGGTCTCAAAGCCGCGATGCGGGTGGTTCGGAAAGCCGGCCATATAGTCGGCGCTGTCGTCCGAGCGGATCTGGTCGAGCATCAGGAAGGGGTCGAGATCCATCAGGCCGCGATGCCCCAACATACGCGTGAGCTTGACGCCAGCCCCGTCCGAGGTCGGCAGTCCGCGCGAAACCTTGGTGATCCGGCGCGTCTTGGTGAGGGTGTCGGTCGCAGTCATGGTACGCGGTCCTGTCTTGTGCTCATCGGAGCGTGTCCAAGAAGATAGGGATTTTCGCGGCTCGCGCCATGGCGGCAGACGAAAGAGCTTGTTTCCAACTTGGAAGCGATCAGGCAGGTTGCTTGCAGATTGAGGAGTGATTCATGCGTCTGGCAGTCCTGATATCCGTGCCGTTGGCCCTTGCGGCCTGTTCGAGCGAGCGGCCAGCGACCGAGGTCGATCTGTTCGACCGCTTGTCCACGCTTTGTGGCCAGGCGTTCGAAGGTGAGGTCGTCAGTGACGACCCGCGCGACGCCGACTGGGCGTCACAGGTCTTGACCATGCATGTGCGTGAATGTTCCTCCTCGGAAATCCGCATCCCGCTGCATGTCGGTGAGGATCGCTCGCGGACCTGGGTCATCACGCGAGAAGCGGCCGGCCTCCAGCTCAAGCACGATCATCGTCACGAAGACGGCAGTGAGGACGTGCTGACACAATATGGCGGCACGACCATCACCGCGCCCACCGAGACGCGGGCGGAATTCCCGGCCGACCAGTTTTCGCGCGTCCTGTTTGATCGTGAGGGGATTGCGGTTTCCATGGCCAATGTCTGGTCCATCACGCTGACCGATACGAGCTTCACCTACGCACTGGACCGGCCCGACCGTCATTTCGAGGCGGTCTTTGACCTGACCACGCCGGTCGAGGCGCCGCCGCCGCCTTGGGGCGCGGAATAAGCGCAAACCGCCTTGACGACAGGGCCTTGTTCGCGCTCAAACCCGCGCCATGACCTTACGCCTTGCCTTCATGGGGACGCCGGATTTCGCGGCGCGCTCTCTCGCTGAAATCGCTGCCGCCGGCCATGAGGTCGCGCGGGTCTATACCCAGCCGCCGCGTCGCCGGGGGCGGGGCCAGTCCGAGCAGAAGACGCCGGTACACCAACTCGCCGAAGTGCTGGGCATTCCGGTCGCGACGCCGGAGAGTTTTCGCGATCCGGACGTGATCGCGGACTTCGCCAGTCTCGATCTCGATCTGGCCGCTGTCGTCGCCTATGGCCAGATCCTGCCGCAGGCGGCGCTGGATGGGCCGCGCCTGGGCTGTCTGAATTTGCACGCGTCTCTGCTGCCACGCTGGCGCGGGGCGGCGCCGATCCAGCGGGCGATCATGGCAGGCGATGAATTGACCGGCGTTCAGCTTCAGCAGATGGAGGCCGGTCTGGATACCGGGCCGATCCTGCTCTCGGAGACAGTCCGCATCGCGCCGAGCGAAACCGCGGCCACGCTACACGACAAGCTGCGCGATGCCGGTGCCCTGATGTGGCCGCGCGCCCTGTCGGCCCTGGAGCGCGGATCGCTGGAGGCCGTGCCGCAGTCCGAGGACGGCGCCACCTACGCGAAGAAGATCTCAACCGCGGAGGCGCGGATCGACTGGGCGCGCCCGGCAGCTGAGTTGTCGGCCCATATCCGTGGCCTTTCGCCATTCCCGGGCGCCTGGTTCGAGCTGCCGACCGAGAAAGGTCCGGTCCGGACCAAGGTCTTGATGGCCGAAAGCGTCGAGGGTGGCGGCGCGCCCGGGACTGTTCTGGAGGGCATGACTGTCGCGTGCGGCGAGGGGGCGTTGTCGTTGACCCGACTGCAGCGCGAGGGCAAGGGCGCCATGGATGCCGCGGCTTTCCTCAATGGCAATCATGTTCCGGCCGGGACGGTGCTGGGCTGATGCCGCGCTACAAGATCACCATCGAGTATGACGGCCGCCCCTTTGCCGGCTGGCAGCGTCAGGACAATGCGCCATCCATCCAGGAGAGCCTGGAGCGGGCAGCGGAAAGGCTCGATGGCGCGCCGGTTCTCGTCTATGGCGCAGGGCGGACGGATAGTGGTGTGCATGCCCTGGCCCAGGTCGCGCACCTCGATCTCACAAAGGACCTCTCAACCGACAAGGTCCGCGACGCGATCAATTTTCATCTCAAGCCGGATCCGATCGCGGTGATCGAGGTCGAGCCGGTGAGCGAGGCGTTTCATGCCCGTTTCTCCGCCACCCAGCGGCACTATCTTTACCGCATGATTGACCGCCGGGCGCCGCTAACCCTGGACAGGGGCCAGGTTTGGCGGGTGAAACGCAAGCTGGACGCCGAGGCCATGCATCACGCGGCCCAGGCCCTTCTCGGTCAGCATGATTTCACGACATTCCGGGACTCCCAGTGCCAGGCCGAGAGCCCGGTGAAGACGATTGATGCGGTCTCGGTCTCTCGCTATGGCGAAGAAGTGCAGCTGACCTGTTCGGCCCGCTCCTTCCTGCACCGCCAGGTCCGGTCCATGGTCGGCTCCCTGGTCGAGGTCGGGACCGGCAAGTGGTCGGCCCGGGACTTCGAACGGGCCCTGGACGCGGCGGACCGCAGCCGGTGCGGCCCGGTTGCTCCGGCGGATGGCCTCTATCTGACTGCCGTCGATTATTCCGACGCGGGCTAGCTTCCTGCCGGCGTCGCAGCGAGTGCCTGACTGATTCCAACCAGAACGATGAAAGAAACCAGGGCGGGTACTGCAGCCGTGAAGGCCGAGGTGATTGTCGGCAGGCCCAGCGTCACATAGGCGATGCGCCAGTGAACAAGGATGCGAAGATAGCCATACAGGAAGAAGAGGAAGTCGCGGAGCTCGGCATTGATCACCCCGATCACCTGCAATGACCAGATGGCCGCGATCACGCAGTAGAGCCAGACCACCCCCCAATTGTGGAGGATCACCCAGGGGAGGAAGCGGTGTTGGGCGCCGACGATGGTGACCGCGACGCCCGCGGCGATGGGAAAGCTGATCCAGGTCGCGAAGAAGATCGAGAAATAGGTCGCAGCGTCGACGGACACGCCCAGAAAATTGCGCTCGAGATGAATCAGCATGACCAGGGGCAGGGCGAAGAGCATGCCGCCGAAAGAGCGCCAGAACCCCTCCATCGAGACGTTGAAACAGGCCTCCCCGCCCTTGCGGAAGGTCAGGAGACGCAAAGCGCCCTGCATGCCCAGCCAGCCTTCTGCAATCAGCCGGATCATGCGGGCGGGCTCCGGAAATAACCGTCCAGGATGCGGGTATAGATCCGGGTCAGGGTCTCGATATCGCTGATCGCCACGCGCTCATCGACCTGGTGCATGGTCGCGCCGACCAGGCCGAATTCGGCGACCGGCGCATAGAGCTGGATAAAGCGGGCATCGCTGGTGCCGCCGCCCGTGGTCAGGGCCGGGCGACGTCCTGTCTCCGCCTCCACGCTGTCCTGCAACAGGGTGGTGAAGGGGCCGGCCGGGGTCAGGAAGGCTTCTCCCGTGACATGAATATCGACATCGATATGGCCATCGAAATTGAAGTCGACGAGCGTCGCTTCCTCCCGGATCCACTCGCTCAGGGCGTCGCCGCTATGGGCGATGTTGAAGCGGATATTGAAGCGTGCGGTGGCGCTTGCGGGAATGACATTGGTGGTCGGATTGCCGACGTCGACCGAGGTCACTTCCAGATTGGAGGGCTGGAAGGGCGAGACGCCGTCATCCAGCTTGCGGGCCAGCAGGCGGCCGAGCAGGTCGAGCAGGGGCGGGATCGGATTCTCCGCGCGCTCGGGATAGGCGACATGGCCCTGGCGACCGGTGACGGTGAGGGTGCAATTGAGCGAGCCGCGCCGACCGGATTTGATCGTGTCGCCCAGCGCGTTCGGATTGGTCGGCTCACCCACGAGGCAATGATCGAATGTCTCACCCTCATCGGCGAGCGCTTTGAGAACGGCCTTGGTGCCGTTGATGGCCGGGCCCTCTTCATCGCCGGTGATCAGGAAGGCAATCGAGCCGTCCGGCTCGCCAGCTTCATCCAGATAACGCCGGACCGAAGCGACCATGGCCGCGATCGCGCCCTTCATGTCCGCGGCGCCGCGTCCCCACAGAAAGCCGTCTTCACCGGCTTCGGCGCCGAAGGGCGGCTTTTGCCAGTCATCCTCCGCGCCCGGCGGCACCACATCGGTGTGGCCGGCAAACAGAAAGCAGGGCGAGGCCTTGCCACGCCGCGCATAGAGATTGTCGACCTCGCCGAACGGGTAGCGTCGGCAGGCAAAGCCCAGCTGCTCCAGCGCCGCTTGCAGCTCGTCCAGCGCACCGGCATCGGCCGGCGTGATCGACGGGCGCCGGATCAGGGCCTGGGCCAGTGGCAATGGGTTGGCGAGTTCGTCGGTTGTGCTCATATGGGAAACATAGCCAGTTCGCTCTACCAAGCCAGATCAAGGACGCAGCCATGCCGAAATTCTCGCTCGCTGATATCGCGGAAACCGGCGGTTCCGGTTATCCGCCGGAGTTTGCCGACGTTGTGGACGGCCGCGTCGTACGCCGTCTGACCAATGCGGCCGGACTTTCGCAATTCGGGGTCAATCTGGTCCGCCTGAAGCCGGGCACCTGGTCGGCCCAGCGTCACTGGCACACGCATGAGGATGAATTTGTCTGGCTGGTCGAGGGCGAGGCCATGCTGGTGACGGATGAGGGCGAGACGCCGATGGGGGCGGGTGATTGTGCCGGTTTCCCCGCCGGTGAGGCCAATGGGCATTGCCTGATCAACCGGTCGGAGGCGGATTGCGTCTTCATGGTTGTCGGCTCTCGGCTGGACGCGGACGGCGCCCATTATCCCGACATTGATCTGGAAGCCCGTCCCGGCCGCTATTCCGGCCCCGGCGTGTTCACGCGCAAGGATGGGTCACCGATCTAGCCGGTCAGCGACTTTTCCATCTCGAAGCGCTTGAATTGGGCCCCTCGCAGCGTGACCTCTTCCGGCGCGATCACTGAATAGCCCATCGCCGAGAAGGCTGGCTGTGCCATCAGGCTGGCATGGACGTACAGGCGTGTCTGGCCAGTTCGGCGGGCTTCTTGTTCGACGGCGTCATGCAAGGTCCGGAACACGCCCTTGCCCTGCCAGTCTGGCCGGATATAGGCGAAGTCGACATAGTCGGGCGCCGCAAGCGTCATGAAGCCGACGGCCAGACCGGCCGCCTCGGCGACAATGATGGTCTGGCTGGCCAGGCGCTTGTCCCAGTCCTCGCCCTCGCCCTTTCGCGGTTCCGGCACCCAAGCGGCCTGTTGCTCCGGCGTATAGCGGCTCGGCCCGTTACGGACCGCGTCATACATGATTTCGCCCAGAACATCATGATCCGCCGCATGGCCACGGCGGATCTGGATGGTCGGGTCCATGATCGATCCTGTTGCGGCTAGTGCGAGCGACCGTGGGTCTCGCGATAGCGTTCCATCGAGACCGAAATCTTGAAGGTCTCGCGATATTTCGGCGAGCCGACCGGGCGCGGTGGCTTCTGCGAGGTCAGTGCCAGGATGCGCTCCAGCGTGTCGTGCGCGGCACCCGACTGGCCGGCCCCGATATAGGCGTGCAGCTCGACCAGGGCGTCGGACAGCGGATCGCCGCCCCGGACGATGAAATAGGGTTCGTCCGAGCTCATGCGGTGCAGGATGTCGAATTCCGACGGATTGTCGGCCGAGCCATAGGGTGCGGTCGGGTCCTTGGCAGCCGGCTTGTCCTTGGTCATGTCGTCGCTCATGGCGCGCCCCTCAATTGATGTGTGTGCCATGTGACCAGATTCGACCGCAAAGCGGTAGCGGCGGATCAGCGCAGCGTCGATGTCGGCGTGATGGCGGATCGGTGCGGCGCGCGCTAGACAGGGGGCATGTCATCCATTGCCCCCAAACACATCGCCATTATCGGTGCCGGCCCGTCCGGGCTGATCGCGGCCGAACACCTCGCCACCATCGGCCACACAGTCGAGGTCTATGAGCGCATGCCAACGCCGGGCCGTAAATTCCTGATGGCCGGACGGGGCGGGCTGAACCTCACCCATTCCGAGCCGCTGCCTGGGTTTCTCGGTCGATATCGCGAGGCGGGTGACTGGCTGGGGCCGGTTATCCTGCAACACGACCCGGCCGCACTGCGAGCCTGGTGCGAAGGCCTTGGCCAGGCGACTTTCGTCGGCTCGTCCGGACGCGTTTTCCCGGAGGCGATGAAAGCCTCGCCCTTGCTGCGGGCCTGGCGGGCCCGGCTCGAGGCATTGGGGGTCACCCTGCATGTGCGCCATGACTGGACCGGCTGGGATGAGGCCGAAGCGCTGACTCTTGACACGCCGGACGGGCCAAAATGCGTTCAGCCGGATGCCGTTTTGCTCGCCCTTGGCGGGGCCAGCTGGCCGCGTCTGGGCTCGGATGGCAGCTGGGCGGAGCGCTTGGCAGAAAAAGGCGTCGAAACCGTGCCCTTCTCGGCTTCCAATTGCGGCGTTGAAATGGCCTGGAGCGCGATTACCAAGGACCGTTTTGCCGGCGCCCCGCTCAAGACGATTGCCCTCACACTCGGCGATGAGCGCGTCGCTGGAGAGGCGATGATCGCGCGCTACGGGCTGGAAGGCGGGGCGGTCTATGCCCTGTCCGGGCCGATCCGCGAGGGCTTGGCAGCGGGGGAGGCGGTGACGCTGTTCCTCGATCTCAAACCGCATCGAGCCCAAGACGATCTGGCGCAATGGCTGGGGCGTGCCCGCAAGGGGCAGTCCCTGACCAATACGCTGCGCAAGGCGGGGCTCAGCCCGCAGGCCATCTCGGTCCTGCGGGATTCGGTGCCGGAACTGCCGCGCGACCCGCAGGCGCTCGCCGCGCTGATCAAGGCCGTGCCGCTGATAGTGACCGGCCAGCGCGGGCTGGATCGCGCCATATCCTCGGCGGGTGGTATTGCCCGCGCGGCCGTGGACGCGCACTTCATGCTGAATGCAATGCCTGGCGTTTTCGCGGCGGGAGAAATGCTCGACTGGGATGCGCCCACCGGCGGCTATCTCCTGCAAGCCAGCTTCGCCACCGGCCTCGCCGCCGCGCGCGGAATCGAGGCCTGGCTGGCGGCTGACTAGCGCAGCAAGTCGTTGATGGCGGTCTTCGAGCGGGTCTGGGCATCGACGCGCTTGACGATGACGGCGCAGGCCAGCGACGGTCCGCCCTTCGGGTCGGGCAGGGTGCCCGGGACAACCACGGCATAGGACGGGATCTCGCCGCGCGTGATCTCGCCGGTTGCGCGGTCGACGATCTTGGTCGACTGGCCGAGGAAGACGCCCATCGAGATCACGGCGCCCTGGCGCACGATCACGCCTTCGGCGACCTCTGAACGGGCGCCGATGAAGACATCATCCTCGATGATGACCGGCCCGGCCTGGAGCGGCTCCAGGACGCCGCCAATGCCGACACCGCCGGAAATATGCACATTCTTGCCGATCTGCGCGCAGGAGCCGACCGTCGACCAGGTGTCGACCATCGTGCCTTCATCGACATAGGCGCCGAGATTGACGTAGGACGGCATCAGGACCGCACCCGGCGCGATGAAGGAGCCGCGGCGCACGGCGCAGGGTGGCACGGCGCGGAATCCGGCGGCCTTGAACTCGGCCTCGCCCCAGCCTTCGAACTTGGACGGGACCTTGTCCCACCATTGTGAGCCGGCGACACCGCCATCGACCAGACCCATCGGATTGAGACGGAAGCCGAGCAGGACGGCCTTCTTCAGCCATTGATGCACGACCCAGTCGCCATTGCCCTCACGCGAGGCAACCCGCGCCTGGCCGCTATCGAGCAGATTGATCGCGGTCTCAACCGCCTCGCGAACCTCGCCGGTCGTGTCGGTGGAAACGCTGTCACGATTATCCCAGGCGGTGTCGATGGTGGTGATGAGGGCGGTGTCGGTCATGTGTCTTCGTCCGGTGTTGCGGCAGTGCGGATGGTGCCCAGAAAGGTCGGCAGGCAGTCCACGGCGTGGTGGACATGGTCGGGATGTTCGTCGGGCGCGGCGCTTTCCTCGTCGCGCGGGCCATGTTTGGCGCGGACGAGGACGGTTGTGAAGCCCATGGCGTGCGCGGTCTTCAAATTGCGAACACTGTCCTCGAAGAACACGGACTCCGGGACCGGCAGGTCGAACTTGCTGACAAAGCTGTCAAAGCCGGCCTGGTGCGGCTTGGGCTGAAAGCCCGAGGCCTCGACATCGAAGATATCGTCAAAGAGATGGCTGAGGCCCATATGGCCGAGAATGTTCTCGGCATGGCTGAGCGACCCATTGGTGTAGACGAGGCGTTTGCCGGGCAAGGCCTCAATGCGCGATGCCAATTCGGGATGGGGCGTGATCACCGTCGGATCGACATCGTGCACGAAGTCGAGGAATTCGCGCATATCCACCGCATGATTCGCCATCAGCCCGTTCAGCGTCGTGCCGTAGTCATGCCAGTAGGCCTTCTGGACTTTCCGGGCTTCGTCGTGCGGCAGGTCGAGCAACCGTGCCACATACGCCGTCATGCGCCGGTCGACCTGGGTCATGATCGGTGCGTCGGACGGGTAGAGCGTGTTGTCGAGGTCGAAGACCCAATGGGTGATATGCCTCAGATCGGCCATGTCATGGCCTCCGGAAATCGCTCTCGCCCAGCGTCACCCGGACGCCACCATCGGTGGGCGCCGGAATGCGCCGGAAATCAGCGGAGGTGTAGCCGCGTTCGGCGCAATCGGTGCGGCCCTCGGCAACAAAACGGGCCGGGGCGATGCAGAAGGTTTCGTCACCCTGGATCAAGCCGCGTCGCCCGGATGTATTGATCCGTTCGGCAAAATAGAGCGTGTTGGTTGTTTCCAGTCGTGCCGCGAGGACCCGGGCGCATTCACCGGCATGGATCCGCCACCAGCCACGCGATTGCCAGATCGAACCGACCTGGTGACCGATGGCGACGGCGATATCCCCGTCGGCTTCGTTGCAGACCGTCATGCCACTGGCCGCGTTGCGTTCCAGCGCACGCGCTTCCAGCGCATCGATCAGCCCTTCATCACCTGGACGACCCGACAATTCGACATCGCTGAGAAAACGGGTGATCGCGCGCCGTGTGGAACGCCCGTCCAGCCCATCTACACCATTGATCGGGTAGCCGGCTGATTGCAGGAGGCGTTGTATGCCCGCGACAGCGGCGCGGTTTCCGAAATCCGCCGGTTCAACGAAGACGGTGCGTTCGCGGTCCTCGCCTTCGCGGATGAAAAAGTCGCGCGAGGCCATGCCGAGCGAGGCGCAGCGGGTATTGGCGACGACTTCGAAATCGGCCTCATCAACGCAGAGCGGGACCGTGCCTCGCCATTCCCGTACGCCGCCGAGATAGGCGATGGAGGATTTGGCGTAGTAGAAAATCGGCTGGTCGCCATCGAGATCGACATCATCGGCGACCGTCGCGCAATCGCCGGGGCGAAGCCGGGTCCAGCCTTCAATGGCGACACCGCCCTCGACCGGCCAGGCGATGGCCGCCTCGACGATATAGCTGGTCTCATTGCACAGCTCGGCCGCGTCAGCGCGACCGCTCGTCGTGGTCAGAAGAAGGGGCAGGGCCAGAAGGGTCGGGATCAGGAAACGCAGCATGCGCTTGTCATCCCATGTCGGGCAGCAGGGCGACAATCTCCGCCCGCAGCTGATCCACGCCATCCTGCTTGGCCGACGAGGTCGCGATGACGCGCGGGAAGGCGGCCGGGCGTTTGGCGATCTTCTCGCCGGTCTCGGCGATCAGACGAACAACCGCCGGTGGCTTGATCTTGTCCGTCTTGGTCAGCACGACCTGGTAACTCACGGCGGCTTCGTCGAAGACGTCCATGATTTTCAGGTCGACCTCCTTGAGGCCATGACGGCTGTCGATCAGCAGGTAGACGCGCTTGAGATTGACGCGGCCACGCAGGAAGGCCTTGGTCAGGCGGGTCCATTTCTCGACCACCGGCTTGGGTGCCTTGGCATAGCCATAGCCCGGCAGGTCGACGATGCGCAGATCGCTGTCGGCGACTTCGAAGAAGTTCAGTTCGCGCGTGCGACCCGGCTCACCCGAGGCACGGGCGAGATTCTTCTGGTTGGTCAGCGCATTGATCAGCGAGGACTTGCCGACATTCGAGCGGCCGGCAAAGGCGATTTCGATCTTGTCCGGCTCGGGCAGGTGATCCAGCGCCACCGCACCCATCAGGAAGGTGCAGGGTCGCGCGAAGAAGCGCCGCCCGAGGCCGGTATCCAGCTCGTCGCTACCGTCGGTCAGGACTCGTCCCCTCCGCCACGCTTCATGAGGCGGGCGACCAGCTTGTCGACCTGGGTCTCATTCCCGTGGCGCCGCATGATGATGTATTGCTGCAGCACGGAGAGGAAGTTGTTCCAGGCCCAGTAGATCACCAGTCCGGCCGCGAACGGGGCCAGGATGAAGGTGAAGACGATTGGCAGGAAGGCGAAGATACGCGCCTGCATCGGGTCCGGCGGCGGCGGGTTGAGCGCCTGCTGTGCGGCCATGGTCAAACCCATGATGATCGGCCAGGCGCCGATGCCCAGAACACCGCCGATCAGCCACAGGCCGGACGGGTCGTAGGGGATGAGGCCGAACAGATTCCAGATATTGGTCGGGTCGGCGGCCGAGAGGTCGCGGATCCAGCCGAAGAAGGGCGCATGACGCATTTCAATGGCGTTGAACAAGGTCTGGTAGAGCGCGAAGAAGATCGGAATCTGCGGCAGGATGGGCAGACAACCGGCGAGCGGATTGATCTTCTCGGTCTTGTACAGCTCCATCAGCGCTTGCTGCTGCTTTTGCTGGTCAGCCGCATAGCGCTCCTTGAGCTCGGCCATTTTCGGCTGCACGGCCTTCATCTTCGCCATCGAGGCATAGGCGCGATTGGCCAGCGGGAACATGACGATCTTGACCATCAGGGTGAGGGCCAGAATGGCGAGGCCGAACTGGCCGAGCGCGCCTTCCAGCATCGTCAGCAACCAGACAAAGGGGCGTGTGAGGAACCACAGCCAGCCCCAATTGATGGCCATGTCGAAACGCTCGATGCCGACCTCGTTCTGGACTTGCTGGAGCACGTCCATTTCCTTGGCGCCGGCGAATATGCGCGTGGTCGAGGACAGGCTTTCACCGCTCGGGACCGCGATTGCCTGTTCGACATAGCTGGCCTCGAACGCATCGGTCTCGCCGCGCTCAATCGTGCGGAAGCGTGCGGTGAAGGGCCGGTCCTGATCGGGAACTGCCGCCGCCATCCAGTAGCGCTGTGTGATGCTGACCCAGCCGCCAGTGCCGCTCACCTCGGTCTGGTCGCCGTCTTCCAGCTTGCCGAAACTGGTGCGCGTCATGGCGCCCTCAACGACCGCAAGCGCGCCCTCGAAAATGGCCATATTGCGGGTTTCGTCTTCCGGGCGACCTTCATGGCGCACCAGGCCGTAGCGGGAGAGTTCGACTTCCTCGCCGGAATTATTGGTAACCGTGTCGGTCAGGGTGAAGAGATAGTTGTCGTCGACCGAGATCACGCGCCGGAAGGCGAGGCCGGACGGGCTGTCATAGGTCAGGGTGATCGGTGTATCCGGCGTCAGGGTCGAGCCCGAGGCCAGGGTCCACTCGGTTGAGCCGCCCGGCAGATCGGTGAAGCCGGGCGTGCCCGAGGTCCAGCCATCGCGGGCGTAGAAGACATGATCGCTACCGATCGGGTTGAGCAGCGCCACCGGCGTGTCATCGTCGATCGTTTCGGTGTGACGCCGCAGGCGGATATCGTCGAGGCGGGCACCGGTAAGCGAGAGTGATCCGAGCACGGCCGGCGCATCAATTGTCACGCGCGCATTGCCGGTCAGGGCGGTTTCGCGATCAACCGTCGTCGGGGCTGCCGGTTCCAGTGAGGAGGCTGGGAGGTCGGGATCGACTATGTCTTCGCCAGCGGCTTCCAGGGCAGCTTCACGCTCGGCGCGGCGCTCTTCCTCGGCCGGGCCCATCACGAACATCTGGTATCCGGTCAGGATCACCAGGATCAGGCCCAGTGCGATAAACAGGTTGCGTTGATCTTCGCCCATGAAAACTCAGGCCTCTTGCGCTTTGTGTTCGCGATCGCCCTGCGGTTGACCCTTGGCCAGGTCCTTCAAGGCGCTTTCGACTTCCCCCATCAAGCGCGACCAGTCCCGGGAGGGCGTGCTCGCACGTGCGATGAATACATAGTCAATGCCGGGCTGTCCGTGGAGGGGGAGTAGCAGCCGGGCAATCTCCCGTAACCGGCGCTTGGCCCGATTACGGATGACGGCACCGCCGATCTTGCGTGTGGCGGTGAAGCCGGCGCCGATTTCATCGGGCCCGACATGCAAAGAGCCGTCTCGCGAGCGGGCCTGGATGACCACGCCCGATCGGACGGCTTTTTTGCCTTTTGCGGCGTGCAAAAATTGGCGCCGCGTTTTCAGCCGTTTAACGGCAGGAAGCGGCGCTGACATCGTCCCTAGGCGGACAGACGCTTGCGGCCTTTGGCCCGGCGACGAGCCAGGATTTGACGGCCGGATTTCGTCGCCATGCGCGCACGGAAGCCGTGCCGGCGCTTGCGGACGAGCTTGGACGGCTGAAATGTACGTTTCACGGTCGCGCTCCATTGGCGTTAATTCGAGAGCGGCGGCAATTACGCGCTTGAAGCGGCGGCGTCAAGGCTTCATGCCCCTCACTGAGCAGGAGAATGACATGCCAAATGCCGCAGACCAACCACCGCAAATGCCGCCCGCGCAGGCCTCCACTGGTCAGCTTTGGCTGCGTCGTGTCATTCTGATTGTGCTGCTGATTGTTTTTGCGGGGCTTTTGCTGTCGGGGACTAGCCTGCTCGAGCTTCTGGTCTGGCTGCGTGAAAGCCGGGGTCTGACGCAGGAGGCGGTCGCCAACCATTTTGCGCTGGCCATTCTTGTTTGCACCCTGATCTACATCCTGTTGGCGAGCCTGGCGCTGCCTGGCGCGCTCTGGCTGACCATCGCGGCGGGATTCGTGCTCGGTCAGGTCTGGGCGATCCCGGTAGCGATGGCGGGGCTAACACTGGGCGCCGTCAATACGGTTCTCCTCGTGCGCTTTCTGGCCGGCGAGTCCCGGCGGGCCCGGCTGCGGGAGCGTTACAGAAAACTGGCGGCGGGCTTTGAGCGCGACCAGCTGACCTATGTCATCCTTTTGCGACTGCTGCCGCTACCCTATTTCGGGGTCAATCTGGCCGCCGGGCTGTCGCAGGTGTCGATGAGGGCGCTGGCGCTGGGGACGCTGATCGGCTCCCTGCCTTCGATTATCCTCTATGCCGGCTTTGGGGCCGGACTGGGCTCGCTCACCGAAATGGACGCCTTGCCGGGGCCGGCCGACCTCCTGCAGGTGCAAGTCCTTGTGCCCCTGCTGATGATCATTCCGTTGGCTCTGGCGCCCCTTCTCTGGCGCCGGTGGCGGCGGTGGAGAAAGGCGCGCGCCTTGCCGGGCAAAACGCACTAGGCTATCGGCGTTAGACAATGCCTGCCGATTTCCCGCCCTCCCGCGACGATGCTCGCCCGCCAGATACGCCGTCGCCCGGCGTATTTGATAATCTGCGGGCCCAGCTCTTGATGGTCACGCTGGGACTGGTCACGGTCGGCCTGGTGCTGGTCTATTTCCCGGCCGCCGCGAGTTTCCGCCTGCAATGGATGACGGATCGCGCCGAAGCGGCGCACCTGGCTGCACTGGCGGCCGATGTGGCGCCGGGCGGGGCACTGGGTGAGGAAGAGGTGCGCGCCCTCCTGATGGGCGCTGACGCCGTCGCAGTGGCGCGTGTGCGCGACGGCATGAATGAGCTCGTCCTCTATTCCGGCCCGATCGGCGAAGGCCTGGTCGAAAGCGATCTGCGCAAGGCCAGTTGGTGGACCCATATCCGCGACACGGTCGAAACGCTCACCGCGGATGATAACCGGCTCCTGCGAATCCGCGCCCACCCGATGGGGGCGCCGGACGAGCTGATTGATGTCATTGTGCGCGAAGCACCCCTGCATGCTGCCTTGCGTGATTTCTCCCGACGCCTTCTGGTCTATGCCGGCCTCGCCGCCTTTGTGGTCGGGGCGGTTTTGTATTGCGCGCTCTTCTTCCTCTTCGTGCGCCCGATGCGGCGCCTCGCCGGGGCGATGACCTATTTCCGCGAGGACCCTGCTGATCCGGGCCGGATGATCCGTCCGGGTGAGGGCCGTAACGAGATCGGTCAGGCCGAGCACGAACTCGCGCGGATGCAGGCGGATGTGCGTCAGGCCCTGCTTCAGCGCGAGCGTCTTGCCGCGCTGGGCGGCGCTGTGGCCAAGATCAATCATGACCTGCGCAATGTCCTGGCCAGTGCCCAACTTGTCTCGGACCGCCTGGCCATGGACGCCGATGATCGGGTCCGCGGCATGGGCGAGCGGCTGGTCCGCGCGGTCGATCGCGGCGTGCGCCTGTGCGAGGCGACGCTGGAATTCGGCCGGGCCGAGGAAAGTGCGCCGGTGCGCCAGACTATTCCGGCACGAGCCCTGCTCGAGGAAGTCGCCGGCGATGCCATCCTCGCGGAGGGCGATGTCGACTGGGTCAATGATATCGGCGAGGAGATTGTGCTCGATGCCGATCCGGACCAGGCCCACCGGCTCTTCCTCAATCTGTGCCGCAATGCGATCCAGGCCATGCAGGCCGGATCCGAGAGACGGCGCCTGTCCGCGCGCGCCGTGCCCGTGCCGCCACTTGATCCTGACGCCAGCGTTGGCGAAATCCGGATCGAGATTTCCGATACCGGCCCCGGCGTGCCGCCCAAGGCGCGTGAGCGTCTGTTCCAACCCTTTAGCGGATCAACCCGTCGCGGCGGCAGCGGGCTCGGTCTTTCAATTGCGCGCGAGCTCGCACGCGCCCATGGCGGCGATGTGGAGCTGGTGGCGACCGGCGACGACGGTACGATCTTCGCCGTCAGCCTGCCGGCGGCACCATCAAAGCTGCGTCAGGGCTGACGGGCCTGGCCTTCCCGGCGCGGGTCGGCCCCGCCGACCAGCGTGCCATCTTCCAGCCGACGGACAATGTGCAGGCCGGAATTCTCGCCGCGATTGGCGTCGAGGGTGAAGCCCAGATTCCGCAGACCGGATACGATTTCGGCATCCATCCCGTCCTCGATGCGGACAATGTCGCCACGGGCGACCACATTCGGCAGCTCGATCGCCTCCTGTGGAGTCAGCCCCCAATCGAGCATGCCGACCAGGGTCTTGGCCGTATAGGCAATGATCGAGGAACCGCCGGGCGATCCCGTTGCCAGGACAAACTCACCATCCCGGTCGAAAACAATGGTCGGTGACATGGAGGAGCGCGGGCGTTTGCCGCCTTCCGGTGCATTGGGCACCAGCGCACCACCGGCATCGGTCGGGGTGCGGGAGAAGTCGGTCAGCTGGTTATTGAGGAAAAAGCCGCCAGCCATGCGGTGGCTGCCGAACACGCTTTCCACCGTCGTCGTCATCGACACGACATCGCCATCACTGTCGACGATGACGAAATGGCTGGTGCCGGGCGAATCCGGTGTCGCGTCCGCGCCGGGCGCGTCGATTCCGTCGGGGATGCCCGGCGTTGATGTTGGCAGGGCAGTCGTGCGCTGAATACCGCGCGAGCGTTCGGCGATATAGTCTGCGTCGAGCAAGCCGGCGACCGGAACGGTCACGAAATCCGCGTCGGCAACATAAGCATCGCGATCGGCATAGGCGAGGCGGCTGGCTTCGATGAAACGGCGCCAGCCTTCGACTGTTTCCGGTCCGGTCGCGGACAGGTCATAGGGTTCCAGCAGGCCGAGAATCTCGTTGACGGTGATTCCGCCGGAGGCGGGCGGTGGAGCGCCACACACGGTCCATTCGCGATAATCGCGGCAGATCGCGTCGCGGCGTACGGCCTGGTAGCTGGCCAGGTCTGTCAGGGTCAGCCCGCCCGGGCGCGGTTCGTCCTGCACGGCCTCAATAATTGCGGCCGCCAGGGGGCCTTCATAGAGCGCGCGCCAATCGGCGGCGAGCGCACGGGTGGTCTCCGCATAGGCGGGATTGCGCAAAAGATACCCGGCGGGAAGCGGTGTGCCGTCATCGGTGAAAAAGTAGTCGCGAGACGCCGGCCATTCATCGAGCGGGCCGCGGGGCGCCATTGCGACGAGGAAGCGGGCGAGGCGCGGTGAAATCTCGAACCCGTCTTCGGCCAGCCCGGTGGCCGCGTCAAAACCGTCAGCCCAGTCCAGAACACCATGATCCCCATGCGCCATGGCCAGCATCGCAACCGCCCCGGGCACGCCGATGGAATGGCCTGAGAGCACGGATTCACCGAAGCCCAGAGTCTGGCCATTCTCGTCGAGGAAGAGGTCGGGCCCCGCGCTTGCGGGTGCCGTTTCGCGTCCGTCATAGACCGTCAGGTCGCCGGACTGGGCGTCGAAATACAGCAGGAAGGCGCCACCGCCGAGACCGGAGCTTTGTGGTTCGACCAGGCCCAGAACGCTTTGCACGGCGATGGCCGCATCGATCGCATCACCGCCGGCGCGTAAGGCCTCCAGCCCGGCTTCCACGGCGTGGGGATTGGCGGCGGCAACCATGGCGGGTCCGCTCGTGCCTGCGACCTCTGTTTCGATGCTGGTGTCGGTGTTGGGCGGTGGTGCGGTCTCGTCGGCCCCGGAACAACTGGCAAGGAAAAGCCCACCCGCGAGCGCGGTGGTGGCGAACAGGAAACGCAGCATCTAACTTGCCTCTCAACAATGTCCGGTCAGACTGGACCCGTAACTCACAGATAAGAGGCCGGACATGTCAATGCCAGCACCGCGAAACAGCCTGACCGATATTGCCGGTCTGCGTGTGGGCCAGGTTCATGACGCGGCGGTGAAGACGGGTGTGACCGTCATCCTGCCGGACCAGCGCGCCGTCTGCGCCGTCGATGTGCGTGGCGGTGGTCCCGGCACGCGTGAGACCGATGCCCTGGCCAGCCACACCCTGGTCGATGCGGTCGATGCGATTGTCCTGTCCGGCGGCTCCTCCTACGGGCTGGCCGCCGCGGACGGTGTTGCCGCAGCGCTGGGCGCACGCGGCGACGGTTTTGCCCTGTTCGACATGCCCGGCGTACCGCGGTCGCCGGTCGTGCCGTCCGCCATCCTCTATGATCTGGCCAATGGTGGCGACAAGGCCTGGGGCGAGGCGCCGCCCTATCGCGCGCTCGGAAAGGCGGCCCTTGATGCGGTGAGCGAGACGGTCGAACTGGGCGCTTTCGGGGCTGGTCATGGCGCTCGTGCCGGATTGCATGCAGGCGGAACCGGTACGGCCAGTCTCGACCTTGCGGGTGACGGCGGACGCGTCGCGGCGCTGGTCTGTGTCAATAGTTTCGGCTCGGTCACCCTGCCGGGTGCCGATGATGTCTACTGGGCGTGGCCCTACGAAATTGATGGCGAGTTCGGCGGTGCGCGCCCGCCCACAGGCTGGCGTGCAAACCCGGAAGATTGGGGCGCCGCCAAGATGCAGCCCGGTCCGCGCGAGAACACAACGATTGCCGTGGTCGCGACCGATATTGCGCTGTCGCCGGCCCAGGCCCAGCGCCTCGCCATCATGGCCCAGGACGGCCTCTCGCGCGCCATCCGCCCGGTTCATACCCCTTTTGACGGCGACGTCGTCTTTGCCCTCTCGACCGCAGCCAGACCACTGGGCGAGGGCGGTGAAGCCCATCTCGCCCGACTCGGGTCTGCCGCTGCCGATTGCCTCGCCCGTGCAGTCGCACGGGGCGTTCACGCTGCCCGTCGGCCGGCGCGTTGAGCGGCGCTGCACAAGCCGGTGCATTTGCCGCAATCGGGGACTTGCCATCCCCCAAAGCCGGGGCTAGGTTCCGCGCCTCTTCGGGGCTGAGACCTCGAAGCCATACGGCCTGCACCGGTAGCTCAGCTGGATAGAGCACTAGACTACGAATCTAGGGGTCGGGGGTTCGAATCCTCCCCGGTGCGCCATTTCTTCCCTTGTTCCCGCTCCGCTCGACCCGAGCCTGTCGCTGCCTTCGGCGCCGGGGTCGATGCTCACATGGAACGCGCTCAGGGCTGTGGGGATTTAACTCGAGCCCGCAAGGTGCGCCATTTTTCTCTTTGAGCCTGCTGCGTTGAACATGCGCTGTGCAATGCGGCCGGTTTCGGACTGTGTTCTTGCGCCTGTCCGGGAGCGGTGCCTCGACATGCCAGACACGGTCATCACCTGAATTCGGTATCATGTTACCAGTCCACCTGCCCTCGCAGGTGGTGAGGCTCAGTGGCGCGATGCGTGAACTCCGTTCGGCAAATCTGTGCAAGGCGGCCGGGTATAAAATATTATCTTTCAGTCGCTTACCGAAGGCTGGGTGGCAGGGTGTGGTTAACTTTCTCGGCGCTTTCTGGGGGCTGATAGCCCGGAATGAACTGAAAGAACCCGCCCATGTCCGATCGTCTGTATACCCTGTCCCTGAAAGCCCGCCTCTCCCTTTTGGCCGCCGTCTCGGTTGGCCTCCTGCTGGCCTATGTCGTGACCAACGGCCTGCTCCGAAATGCCGTCACCGAGATCGATGAAACGGCGCGTCATGCCACCCTTTCCCTGATGGCGGCGAACACGCTTGAGAAGGATCTGACCTCCCTCCTGCGCGATACCTATCTGATGGCCGCCGAACCGGCCGCCGACCGGATTGATGCGGCCTTGGGCAATCTGGGTGATTTCGAGGTTTCGCTGGCCGAGGCTGAGGCCATCGTCACGCGGGAGCGCTATCTCTCGGCGCTGGCCGGCGTCCGCGCGGACTATTCGGGGCTGAACGCGTTGATCAGCGATGCGGCGCGCAATGTGGCCGCCATGGATGCGCCGGCGGTCTCGCGCTTTGTCGACGCCCTCGCCGGGTTTGATGATCGCATGGACACCCAGATCGAGACGGTGCGTGACGGGGCCCAGGCAGACCTCGATGCGGCCTGGGTCGAGCTCGACCGCATGGCGGGCATGACATTCTGGGCCGGAATTGTCGCGATAATCGTCGCTTCTGCCGGCCTCTTCGTGCTGACCCGAATGATTGGCGGGACGATCCGGCAATCCGTGGTCAAGACGCGGGACATTGTGGGGGCTCTGGCGGAAGGCCGCCGCAATGTCGAGATCATCGGCACGGAGCGCACAGACGAGTTCGGGGATCTGGCACGGGCGACCTCCACGCTCCAGGATGCGCTCAGTGCGGCTGACGCGGTTCGCGAGCGGGAGCAGGCCGAGGCTGAGGAAAAAGCCCGTCGACACCAGGCCCGCGAAGAGGCTGTGATCAAGTTCGAGCGCGCCTCGAGCGAACTCCTTGCCAGTGTCATGGCGGCCTCCGAGCAATTGTCAGCATCGGCAACCCAGATGCAGTCCACATCCGGCGAAGCGGCGAGCTTGTCGAATTCCGCCCGCGGTGCCGCCTCCAATGCGGCGTCCAGCGTGCAGGCTGTGGCGGCGGCGTCAGAAGAGCTGGCGGCTTCGATCAGCGAAGTCTCAACCCAGGTCACGCGGACCAGCGAGTTGTCGCAGGAAGCCGGTCACGAAACCGGAACCAGCGCCGAAGTCATCGGTCAGCTCGCCGAGTCCGCCGACGCCATCGGCGCCATTGTTGATCTGATTGACACGATCGCCTCGCAGACCAATCTCCTGGCGCTCAATGCCACGATCGAGGCGGCGCGGGCCGGAGAGGCAGGCAAGGGTTTTGCCGTTGTCGCATCGGAAGTGAAGGCCCTGGCCGAACAGACGACAGGCGCGACCCAGCAGATTGCCGAGAAGATCAACAATATCCAGTCCTCCGCCGAAGCCTGTACGGCCTCGTCGGCGAAAGCGCTGGAAGCGGTCGCCCAGCTCGGTGAGCTGGCGGTGGCCTCGGCCTCGGCCATTGAGCAACAGCGTGTTGCCACCAGCGAGATCGCGCAGTCGGCGCAGCGTGCGCAGGACGGAACCAGCAGCGCCTCGCAGGATGTCGACAAGGTGGCAGAATTCACGCGCCAGACTGATCAGGTGTCGCACTCGGTGCTCACGGCTTCCAGGGAGATGGCGAGCCGCCATGAGGCCTGGAAGGCGGAGTTCGACGAATTCCTCACCAAGATTCGCGCAGCGTGAGCAGGAGTATCATCGATGAAAAACCAATGCTTTGCAGGAATGGGGTGGCTTGTCGCCGGCTTCCTGGTCGTGCCGGTCGCGCAGGCAGATGACGCGCCCGGCACGCTGATCCTGGATGTTCGCGCGCGCCACGAGACGGTCGAGCAGACCGGCAAGCTGGACGCGACCGCGACGACGATCCGGACGCGCCTGGGCTGGCAATCGGCGACCTGGCGTGGCTTCACCTTCCTTGTCGAAGGCGAGACTGTCGTTGCGCTGGGGTCGGATGATTACAATTCCGGCCTCAATGGGCGCAGCGCGTTCGCCACCATCAAGGATGACGACATCACCGAACTCAACCGCCTTCAGCTGAGCTGGGCGGCCAGCGAGCAGGTGAGCGTGACGGTCGGGCGGCAGCTCCTGTCCTTCAACGGCAATCGCTTCATCGGTTCACCGGCCTGGCGTCAGGATCGCAACTCCCATGACGCCGTCCGTATTGATCTTCGGGAGACCGCCTGGTCAGCCAGCTATGTCTACCATGATCGGGTGCTTCGCGGACCGGGCGATGATTTTGACTGGCAGAGCGACAGCCATTTGCTCAATCTCGGATATCGGGTCAATGACGCGGCGTCTCTTGAAGGCTTTGCCTATCTTATCGATCTGACAGACCCGTCAGCGCCGCAGGATCGGTCGAACATGACGGTGGGCGGACGGTTGGCCGGGGCCTTGCCGCTCGGCGAGGCGCGGCTGGACTATTCGGCGATGCTGGCGCGGCAGACTGACTATGGCTCATCGACCGCCGACTTTTCGCTCGACTTTGCCAGCTTTGAAGCGCGGGTCAGCGGTTCCGGTGCCAGCCTGATGATCGGCTATGATGTGCTGGAAGGCGATGGCGTGAGCACGATTGCCACGCCGCTTGGCTCGGGCCATGGCTTTCATGGCTGGGCTGATGCGTTCAGTGGCGGCGGTGCGCAGTCGACCGCCGACGGGCTGGAGGATTTGCGTTTTGGCGGGACCTATGGCGCCGAAACCGGCCATGGTTTTGTGACGGCCTGGGAAGTGGGCGCGGTGCATCGCCACTTTACGGCCCAGCGAACGGGCGATGGACTGGGCCGCGAGTGGGACGCCTGGGTCAATTTTGACCTGCCTCGCAATGTCGGCCTGTCCTTGCAGTTCGCTGACTTCCAGGGAAGTGGCAGCCCGCTCTCGCCGGCGGACCGGACCAAGCAATGGGTTGTGCTCACCTATAGCCGCTGACCGGACCAATCCCTGCCGCGCGCCAAAAAAGAGGCCGGATGCGTGCATCCGGCCTCTTTCATGTTGTACAGCGTTCGACCGGTCAGGCTGGCACCGCCTCGCGGGCCATGCGTCCGGCAACGGCGTCGATGATTTTCCAGTCACTGTCATCATCATCGCTGGCATAGAGCTGGCCGTCGATGAGCGCCGCCGAGGTGGTGTCGGACTGAGGTCCGGCTCCGGCCATGGCGGCGACGATGGCCGCGCTGCCACGCAGGGCGATCACTGGTTTGCCCTTGTCGGCGAAGAGCTTGGACAGGGCTGTCGCGCTCTCGGACTGCGTGGCCGCGTCCTCGAGCAGGACGAGCGCATCATAGGCGCTCTCATCGATATCAGCGACGGTTTCCGCGACGGCGAAATTGATCTCCGCAGTGCCATTCTTGCCGCGCAGCAGCGACTGCTGTCCGGACACGAGGACGGCCCGGCGATTGTGACGGGCGAGGGCGTCCGTCGCGGTTTGCAATTGCTGCACATTGACGGACTCGGCGACATAAGCCGCGACGCGGCTGGGGCGGTGACCATGTTTCATCAAGCGGAAAGTCTCCATTGTTGCGGGCGCAGTTCATCCGGCGCCAAAAATTAACGTGGTAGAGGAATAGTGATCACAGCGCCGGAATCAAGTGCCGGGGCTGTTATAAAAATATATCGCTTGTATAAATTTCGGTAGAAAATCAAAAATATTTAAGTGAACTCCAATTTTATTTGCTTGTGATTTCTGCGTGTCACCTCAATGAAGTTTCAAATACTGAAAGTGCAGAATCGTTAAAAGCGGCATTATTATGCCAATCGCAGTTGGATATAGGCTGTACTCTTGCCGGCCCGCTGGGGGCGCCGTGTCAGTCACGCCAGCTCGCATCCTCGAATTCCGCTTCCTGGCTCTCAGACCAGTCTGCATCTTCCTCGGCATGGTCGGTCAATTCGACGACCGAGACCGAGGTGGTGGCCGTCGGTTCGAAATCGCTCTTGTCTTCCTCGCGGACCGGTGCCGTGCCGGAACGGCGGATCAGCATCAGGCCGGTCAGGGAGAAGAGGGCCACAGCCGCAAAGAAGAACAGGCCGGATGGGCCGGTCAGGCTCATGACCGCGGAGGCGACCAGTGGCCCGATCATGGAGCCGAGCGCCCAGACCATCAGAATGCCGGACATGGTGCTGGTCGCTTGGCCATCCGGAGCGCGATCGGCGGCATGGGCGACGGCCACGCCGTAATAGGACAGGGCGCCGGCACCCCAGAGCGCAGCGACGGCGAAAATGCCGATGCGCGGGAGGAGGCCGGTGAACAGCGCCAGGACCAGGGCTGCCGCCCCGGCCGTCAGGGCCAGGCCGGCGATCACCATGCGGCGATCAATCCGGTCGGACAGGATGCCGGCCGGCCAGGTGGCAATCACCGAACCGCCGATCATCGCCGCATTGAACAGGGCGGCGGTCTGGGTGACGCTGTCGGCGGCGAAGTCCTGGATGTAGACGGCGTAGAGCTGCAGAACGGCGCCGGAGACCATGCCGGATATCGTGGCGGCGATGATCGCCGAGGGGGCAAAATTCCAGATCTTGACCGGGCTGAAGGGCTGGGTGGTGGGTGCTGCTGGCTCGGCCCGCCGGGTGGCGCAGACGGGAATGAGGCTGGCCGTCAACAGCGCAGCGACGATCAGGAAACCTGTTGCCGTCCCCGCCGGGGCGCCGGCGACGAGGAAGGGGCCTGCCATGAAGCCAAGCTTCGAGGTGACGAGATAGAAGCCGAGGATGGCGCCGCGACTCTGGCTGGGGGCGGCATCGGCGATCCAGCTCTCACCGGAGGCCAGGAAGCCGGCGACCGACACACCGATGATGAACTGGATCAGCATCCACCAGGCCATGGCGCCGCTGACATAGAGCGCCGCGGCACCCAGCGACGCGGCTGCGGCAAAACCGGCGATCGCCCGGATATGACCGATCTGCATGATCTCGCGCGGGGCAAGGCGTGCGCCGAGCAAAAAGCCCAGCGCATAGGACGAGACGATGGCGCCGATCTTGAGCGGTCCGGCACCTTGCGACACCAGAGTGAGCGGGCCGACAACCGAGAGCGCGCCGGTCGCGGTCTGCAGGATGGCCAACGCGATGACGATGGCCGCGACATTGCGATAGCTGTCAGTGCCGGACGGTGTGGGCATTTGCGTGGACATGGCGTCTCATCATTCGGGCATCTGGCAGGAAAGGGGGCAGCTTCAAGGACCACGCCGGGTCGTGCAAGGGTGGAGGTGAAGTTTTGCGTCAGACCGGCAATTCGGTGGTGTTCTTGATCGCCTCCATGGCGAAACTGGCACTGACATCGGACAGGGGCGCAATCGCGATCAGTTTCTTGTAGGCCTCGTCATAGGCGCGCACATCCGGCAGGCACAGCTTGATCAGATAATCGATATCCCCGCTCAGCCGATAAAACTCGACCACTTCGGGCATGCGCGCCACGCCTTCGGCAAATCGTTTCAGCCAGGCCGCGTCATGATGGCTGGTGCGCACGGTGACGAAAAGGGTCGCCTGGAGGTCAAGCGCTTCCGGGTCCAGCAAGGCAACATGCTTGCGAATGACGCCCGCTTCTGCGAGCCGCTTCAGGCGCCGCGCGGTCGGGGTCGCGCTCAGCCCGATCAGGTCAGCCAATTCCTGCACCGTCCGGTCGGAATCCTTCTGGACGGCCCGAAGCAGGCGGCGATCATGGTCGTCGAACACCATATTTTTGATCCTGAATGGTGAAAATCACTAACGCCTATCTGTATCACGGTCGGATATTGGTGAAAATATCTCACAGGACGATGTTTTTATAGCGCCTCAACTGCCGGAGGCTCGCATGTCCAAATCGTCCGACCGTCTTGCCGCTATCCGCAATGGGCTGATCGGCGCTGACCGGATGCTGGCGACGCCTTTTGGCCTGAAGCCCTTTCTTTATGCCGATTACACTGCGTCCGGTCGGGCGCTCGCCCAGGTCGAGCGCCAGATTGAACGCCTGATGGCGGATTATGCCAATCCGCACAGCGAGGACAGTGCGACCGGCCGGGCCAGCAATCGCTGGATGCGTGAGGCCGAGATGGTGATCCGCAAAGCGGTCAATGCCGCTTCTGATGACTGCCTTTTGCCCTGTGCAGCCGGTGCGACCGGTGCGATCCACAAATTGCAGGAGATCCTGGGCCTGGCCGTGGCGCCCGCCAGCCGCGACGCCCTCGGGGTTGGCGCAGGCCCGGCGGTGAAGACGGTCGTCTTCGTTGGTCCTTATGAACATCACTCCAATGAGCTGAGCTGGCGGGACAGCCTGGCCGAAGTCGTCACAATCGGGCTTGATCCGGCCGGCGGGATCGATATGGCGGCGCTGGAAGCGGCGCTGACCGATCCGCGCTTTGACGGCTGGCGCAAGATCGGGGCCTTCTCGGCGGCGTCGAATGTCACCGGTGTGCGAACGGACATAGCCGGGCTGGCGCACTGCCTGCACGCCCATGATGCCATCCTCTGTCTCGATTGCGCGGCCAGCGCGCCCTATCAGCGCATCGACATGCACCCGGAGCTGGATCCGGACGCGTCGATTGATGCGGTCTATTTCTCGCCGCACAAATTCCTTGGCGGCCCCGGCGCCTGCGGAATTCTCGTCTTCAATGAGCGCCTCTATCGCCGCGACTTGCCGCCGACCCAGAGTGCCGGTGGAACGGTGCGTTATGTCTGGCAGGACGGACATGATTTCCTGGACGGCATTGAAGCGCGCGAACGGGCCGGGACGCCGGGCCTGCCGCAGCTGGTACGCGCAGCCCTGGCGCTGCAGATACAGGCCGAGATTGGCTCTGAAGCGATTGTGGAGCGAGAGCATGCCGCGCTCGACGCGGCATTCATGCGCTGGTGCGACCATTCACGGATCGATGTGCTCGGCCCACAACTGCCGGAGTCACGCCTTGGAATCGTCGCGTTCAATCTGCGTACCGAGGCCGGTGACGTGATCGAACCGCGGTTGGTCACCTTGCTGCTCAATGACCTGTTCGGCATCCAGTCGCGCGCCGGCTGTTCCTGCGCCGGGCCCTATGGTCATCACCTTCTGGGCATTGATGGCGCCACCACCCAGTCGATCCGCTCCCGCGTTCTGGCGGGTGATGTCGGCGCGCGCCCGGGCTGGTGCCGGGTCAGCCTGCATTGGGTGATGTCGGAGGCCGAGATCAATTACCTGATCGATGCGGTCTGTTTCCTGGCCGAACATGCGGAATTGTTCGCCGGCTTTTATGACCATGATGCCCGCACCGGGGCCTGGAAATGGGCTGGCGACCCGGTTGACGCCCAGCCCGTCTGGCCGGCCAGCTTGCTGCAGCCGGCCTGGGAGGCCTGCCCGGTTGAGGCCGACATGCCAGAGACAGATCCTGAGGACCGCTTCAACGCGCCTTTCCGGGCCGCGCGGGACATGGTTCGGGTTTTTCGTGAGGCGCACCTGGATCCGCGCGATGTCCGCCTCGTCAATGCCTGATCCAGGTCAAGCCGGGCGCCGGTATTTCAAGACGCCGCAGCCGTCCAGCAACGCATCCACCCGCGCGCGGTCGTCGTGCGAGAGCGGCGTCCGGCGTGGATAGAGCGGGTTGGCGCGGTCGCGATCATCGATCCACGGTGAATCCCATAACTCCGTCGCCTGGATAAAAGCTCGCGCGCGGGCCTCGCCGCCAGTTTCCAGACAACCGGACAGGCAGGTGTCGACATAGGTCTGCGGGATGGGGTGGTGGGCATCCGCGCGGACTTGTGAGCGATTGACCACGATCCAGTAGCGACCGGGGGGGAGGGGCGTATCATCCGCGTCATCGGGATAAACGCTGGCGGGGTCGACTTCGGTGAAGACATAGCCCCGTTCCCGGTGGCGCAGCTCCGGCGTGATCTCGGTCGGGACCAGGGCTGCGTGCAGGTGGTGGCCCGCCGCATGGCGCACGCCGGCATAGGTGGCGGCCTCGTCGCCATAGCGAACCGTCCAGCCGCGTCGCCAGCCCGTGGCGACAATCGGACGGACCGGCGTCTCGATCCCGGAATAGGTGCGGCGGCTATAGCTGCTGAGCAGGCTGCCATAGCCAATCATGAAATCAGACACGCGCTCTCCCCGGTTGGCGCACACAAGAAAACGGCGCGGATTGCTCCGCGCCGTTTCATTGTGGCGGGGCTGAGCCCGCTGTCCAGCTTGCCTGCTAGCGATTGCGACGCGTGCTGCGGCGCGTGCTGCGCGAGGATGAGTGGCTGTACGACGCCTGGGCGACCGGCACTTCCTCGGAATAGGTATTGGAGTCGGCCGGCATGTCGGTCCCGTAGAGATAGGTATTGCCCTGGCTCGACGGCGCGGACTGGCGCGAGGCGACCGGCGGGATTTCCGTACTGGTCGGCGGGTTGTGACCCGGCAGATTGATCTCTTCGCAATCCACCAGACGCCATTCCCAACGCTCTTCCGAGCGCAGCGAGTAGCGGGTCACGGTCTGCGTCTCGACCGGAATGACATGGCTGTCGACCGTGGCGTGCTGATCGACGACCTGGATGCGATAGGTGTCGCGTTCCTCGGCGATCGGGATTTCCTCGATGCGGGCTTCCTGGACCAGCACATCGCGTGTGATCTGGGCGTATTCCGCCGGATGGCTGATCTCGCGAATATTGGCTGGCTGGACCACGATATTGCGGGTCACGGTCTGGTATTCGCCGGCCTCTTCAACCAGGCACCAGACTTCACCGGTCTCGCTGTCGAAGCGCGTCATCGACGCGCCCGGCACATAGCCGCGACGCCAGACCATGCGCGGTTCACGTACGAGAATGGTTTCGGTCACCGTGTCATGGACGGCGGGTACGACTTCATACTCGACATAGGCCGGGCGGATCTGGACGGTCTCGGTCACAGTCTCGTAGACGGGCTCGTGCACAATGTAGCGCATGCCGGCTTCACGCGAGATGTATTCGCGGTACTCCTCGCGCAGGCTCGGCGGCGCCACATCGTAGCGCTCATAGGAGTCCTGCGTGGTGATTTGCTCGGAATAGGTATCGTATTCCGGCGCGATGCGAACGCGCGCATAACATTCACCGGTCGCCGCGGTCGCGGGCGGGTCCGGCGGGAACCATTCCTGGTCACCCGCATGCGCGGCGGTGGCTGTAAGCAGTGCGACGGCACTGGCGCACAAGAGTTGCTTTTTCATCCTGAATCCCCCCTTGGAATTGTCGGAGGACGCGCCCTGCAGACTCGCCCTGATTAAACAACGTTAACGGAAGCGAGGGGTATCGTTAAGAAATAATCCGTCTTTGCGGTCACTTTCAACTCTCAGGCGAAAAGCGGGCCATCCACTTCGTTCTCCACGCTAAATGGACGCCCCCATCATGAACATCATGATGTAGCCGGTCATCATGGCAGCCCAGGTCCCGACGATGTAGCCGACCACGGCTAGCAGGACGCCCACCGGGGCCAGTGACGGGTGGAAGGCAGCCGCCACGACCGGCGCCGAGGCGGCGCCGCCGATATTGGCCTTCGAGCCGACCGCGATGAAAAAGGTCGGCGCCTTGATCAGCCAGGCGACCAGTAGCAACAGGCCGACATGGACCAGCATCCAGATGAGGCCGATCAGGAAAAATTCCGTGTTGCGGAAGATCGCGGTGATATCCATCCGCATCCCGATCGTCGCGACCAGGACGTAAATGAAGACCGAGCCGACTTTCATCGAACCGACGCCGGTGAGCTGCCTGGCCTTTGTGAAGGACAGGGCAACCCCGATGATGGTGGCCGACAGCATCAACCAGAAGAAGCCGGAATTGAGGCCCAGATCGGCCAGGCCCGGGTAGTTGGCGCCGATCCACGGGCCCATGATATCCGCGACAATGTGCGACAGGCCCATCGCCCCCAGCCCGAAGCCGAGGATGATCATCAAATCCTTCAGCTCGGGAATCCGGGCATTCGTCTTTTCAAAGCCCTCAGCCTTCTCGCGCAGGGAATCGACGGCGCTGGAATCGGCCTTGAGCGCCTTGTCGATCCGCTTGGCATTGGCGACGCCGAGCAGGAGGAAGGCCATCCAGATATTGGCGACGATGATGTCGACCGCGATCCAGGCCGAATAGACCTCGTTGCCGACACCGAAGAATTCATACATCGCCGCCTGGTTGGCGCCGCCGCCGATCCAGGTGCCGGCCACCGTCGCCATGCCGCGCCAGACCGCATCCGGGCCGGTCACGCCGATCAGGTCGGGGAAAAGGATGCTGGCGATGAAGAGGGCGATCGGCCCACCGATCACCACGCCGATCGTGCCGGTGAAGAACATGATCAGCGCCTTGGGTCCCAGCTTGAAGGTCGCCGGCAGGTCGGCCGACATGGTCAAGAGAACCAGCGCCGCCGGCAGGAGATAGCGCGAGGCGACGAAATAGGTCTGCGAGGCTTCCGGGTCGACAATGTTGAAGAGGTTCAGAAGCGAAGGCAGGAAATAGCACAGCAGAAGGGGCGGGAAGATCCGGTAGAAGCCCTTGGTCAGCTTGTTGTCCAGGCCGGAAGTCCAGAAGACCGCCCCGAGCAGGACGGCCAACAGGCCCATGACAATGGCATCATTGCTGAACAGCGGCGCGGCTTCGGCTTCCATGGATATTCCCCCGGTGGACTTTCCCCGGTCGGGATTGGAGGCGGTTTGCGATGGCTTGGCAAGGTGTGGACGCAAAACGGCCCGACGTTCCCGCCGGGCCGTTTCACCGGTCGCTGGACCTATCCTACCAGATGGAGACGCGCTCCTCCGGCGGCAGGTAGAGGTCATTGTCCTCGGTGACACCGAAAGCCTCATACCAGGCGTCCATATTGCGAACGACGCCATTGGCACGGTACTGGCCGGGGCTGTGCGGGTCGGACAGGAGCTGGCTGCGCGCCGCGTCATCCAGCTGGATCACACGCCAGACCTGGGCCCAGGACATGAAGAAGCGCTGGTCACCAGTGAAGCCATCCATTTCCGGAGCCGCTTCGCCATGGTCGGCCAGATACATCTGGTAGGCGCGATAGGCCATGGAGAGGCCGCCGATATCGCCGATATTTTCACCCAGGGTCAGCTCACCATCGACATTCATGCCTTCAATGGGTGAGAACGCGCCATACTGGGCGACAATCTGATCGGTGCGGGCATCGAATTGCTCGCGGCTGGCATCGGTCCACCAATTGCGCAGCACGCCATCACCGTCCGACTGACTGCCCTGGTCGTCGAAACCATGGCCGATCTCGTGACCGATCACGGCACCGATGCCGCCGAAATTGACGGCCGGATCGGCGTTGGGGTCAAAGAAGGGCGGTTGCAGGATGGCGGCCGGGAAGACGATCTGGTTGCCGGTGGAATTGTAATAGGCATTCACCGTTTGCGGTGACATGCCCCATTCCCAGTCTCGGATCGGTCCGCGCAGGCGGGCCCGGCTGTCGGCGCGGAACCAGGCATTGATGCGCCAGGAATTGCCGAACAGGTCATCGGGGCGGATCTCGATGTCGGAATAGTCCGGCCAGACGTCCGGATAGCCGATCTTGGGCAGGAATTTGTCGAGCTTGTCGAGCGCTTCGGCCCGGGTTGCGTCATCCATCCATTCCAGCGTTTCGATACGCTCGGTGAGGGCGCGGCGCAGATAGTCGACCAGCTCTTCCATCTGGGCCTTGTGGTCCGGCGGGAAGTATTGATCGACGTAGATCTGGCCGATGGCCTGGCCCAGATTGCCATTGACGAACTGGATGGCGCGGCGATCGCGGGGACGCGGTTCTTGCGCCCCGCCCAGGGTCCGGCCCCAGAAGTCGAAGGAGCGATTATAGATCTCTTCCGACAGCAGATTGGTGTTCGAATTGACATAGCTGAAGGTCAGATAATCGCGCCAGGTCTCGACCGGCGTCTCGGCAAAGACGGCCGCGAGGCCCTCGATGGCCGAGGTCTGGGAGACGATGAAATTCTCCTGGTCAGCATAATCAGCGGTCTCGAAGAAGGCATCCCAGTCAAAGCCGGCGCCGAGTGCGCGGACCTCCTCGAGGCTTGCCGGATTATAGGTGGCGACGCGGTCGCGCGTCTGGGCCGGTGTCCAATGGGTCTCCGCCATGGCCGTCTCGAGCGCGATGATGCGGTCCGCGCGCGCCTCCCCATCCGCGAGCCCGAGGAAGCCGAACACATCGGCGATATAGGCGCGATAGGCCTCGCGATATTCCACGAAGCGATCATCTTCGAGCAGGTAGTAGTCCCGCGTGGGCAGGTGCAGCCCGCCCTGGTTGAGGTAAAGGATGTAGTGGCTGGGATCGCCTTCATTGCGCTGGACCGAGGTGCCGAAGATGGAGGCATAGCCCAGCTGGCCCATCACCGCGGCGATATCCTCATGCGTTTCGGCCTCATTGATCGGCGCCAGGCCGGGGCGGACCGGGTCGATGCCAGCGGCATTGATGGCCTCGACATTCATGTAGGAGGCGTAGAGATCGCCGACCTGCTGCGCCAGTGTGCCGGCCGGCGCATTGGCGGCCGCGCTGTCGCGGATAATGCCCTCAATGCGTTCCTCCGACTGAAGGTAGAGTTCGTGGAAGGCGGTGTAGGACGAAAAGCCGGCCGGGATCTCGGTCGTCTCGAGCCAGCCTTCATTGACGTAGCGGAAAAAGTCGTCGCCCGGTGCCAGCGTGTCGCTGACATGCTGGGTCTCGACGCCCCAGTCACCCAAAAGGGCATCCTGGGCGAGGCCGGGCGAGATGGCGGCGATGGACAGGGCGAGGCCGGCCACGCCGGCGCGCAAGATGGATTTCATGGTGAACCCCCGAGGTTACGGTTTCAGACGCCATAAATTGGAATCGGCCGGTCATCGCCGCGATGGGGATTTGATTAAGCTTGCGCAATGCAAAACGGCCCGGCGTTTCCGCCGGGCCGCTGCATTGAATTGGGTTGAACCCTACCAGATCGAGACGCGCTCTTCCGGGGCCAGATAGAGCTCGTGATCCTCGGTCACGCCGAAGGCTTCATACCAGGCGTCCTGGTTGCGCAGGGCGCCATTGATCCGGTACTGCGCCGGGGAGTGCGGCCCCTGGCGGAGTTGGCGGACAAGCGCCTGCTCGGTGTAGAGGTTCCGCCAGACCTGACCCCAGGCCATGTAGAAACGCTGATCGCCGGTGAAACCGTCCAGGACCGGGGCTTCCCCGCCATGGTCGGCGAGGTAGAGCTGGTAGGCGCGGTAGGCCATGGACAGGCCGCCGACATCACCGATGTTTTCACCCAGCGACAAGCGACCATTCACGAATTCACCCTCGATCGGCGAGAACTCGCTGTACTGGGCCGCCAGCTGGTCCGTGCGCTCGTCGAAATTGCCGCGGCTCAGCTCGGTCCACCAGTCACGGAGCACGCCGTCGCCGTCAGAGCGGCTGCCCTGGTCGTCAAAGCCATGGCCCATTTCGTGACCGATCACCGCACCGATACCCCCGAAATTGACGGCCGGGTCGGCATAGGGGTCAAAGAAGGGACCCTGCAGGATGGCTGCGGGGAAAACGATCTCGTTCGCGGTGGGGGAATAATAGGCATTCACCGTCTGCGGAGACATGCCCCATTCCCAATCGCGGATCGGACCACGCAGGCGTTCCCGGCTATCCGCCCGGAACCACTCCGCGATGCGTTCGGAATTGCCGAACAGGTCGTCAGG
>Ga0189274_100067_pt1 | contig 121050 bp, 117 predicted proteins | sample N5B1minimetaG_FD_130323 | JGI IMG/M metagenome (GOLD analysis project Ga0189274, IMG submission 130323) | Marine microbial communities from the Costa Rica Dome - N5 B1 mini metaG | ecosystem: Environmental > Aquatic > Marine > Oceanic > Photic zone | place: Costa Rica: the Eastern Pacific...
ATGAGAAGAAAATTGAAAAATAAAAACTAAGTTTAACCCAAGGATAGATCAAATCTGGGCAGTCCATTTGCCATGGTCAGTTTCATCCGGCGAAGGTGGGTCAGTTTACCCGGCTTATCCAATTAAAGTATGGTTAAGATCTTCTACGTTTTTATTTGGGGGCTTAAGAAAGACTAGAATCCCAATAGCACCCAGAACAATGCTTCCAGCAATAATAAACGGATAAAAAAAGCCGCCAGCGACTAGCCAAGTTCCCAATACTGGACCTAATATTTGGCCAATGCTATTTGTTGAACTTTGTATAGATATATTCCTACCGGTATTCTCCTTTGATATCAAAGAAACAGCAGATAGTAGGTTAGGGGTAATCATAGCTCCACCAGCTGCAAAAATGACAATGAGGCCATATACTACCAATTCATTATTAAAAAATGGGAAAATTATTAAGGCTGTTCCTGATATTAATAGGCCTACTGCAATCTGTTTTTTTGTTGACAAAAATATTTCGCCATAACTGGCGAAAATGGGTTGTAATACTGCCATTACCAGGCCGCACAACATAAACCCTATACCTACTTGACTACTGTTAAAGGCTAATTCATCTTTACCATAAATAGAAAATACCGTTTCAAATAGTGTCACTACAAACTGCATTATAAAAGAGAGTAGTAACAGCACCATAAAATATTTGCTAAGAGTAAAACCAAATGTCAGTTTTTGAGTAGTAAACTTGCTAACCCTAGTTGTGTTTTTAAGTCGTTTTAATACTATAATAAAAACAATAAACCCTAATACGGCTGCAAATAGAAACGGGACTGAAAAACGATCTAAGTGTAACTGCCCAATTTCGTAATCTAAGTGAAGGTTGGTTTGCGAGAGGAATCCACCCAAAACAGGCCCAAAGATAACACCAGAACTTACCGCTACACCAGACCAAGCCATTATCTTGGTTCTGCGTTTTTTCGAGGTAATATCACTCAAATAGGCGTTGCTTACTGGAATTACAGAAGAAGTAAAAATACCACCAAAAATACGTGCTATATAGAGCATTGTAAGCGAAGTGGCCAAACCAGTAAATAATTGCATTATAACAAAACCTATAAGACCAATTATGATAATAGGCTTACGCCCATATCTGTCTGAAAGTTTTCCCCAAACAACTACAAATATGAGCTGAAATAATGGATATATACTTGTTAAGAGGCCAATATGAAAATTAATCAAGTCAGTATCTAGATTGGCTTTGAGAGCCAATCTCTCCGTGTAGTATGGTAGGGTAGGTAATAAAATACCATACCCTAACATTACCACGAATAAACTCAAGAGGACTAAAAAAATCCTATTGAGTTTCTCTTTCTTCTCCATTATTTTTTACCGATTTTTCGTTTTAACAATTGAGCATTTATAGCAACAATGATTGTACTAAGACTCATAAAAACCGCTCCTACAGCTGGTCCCAAAACGAACCCTGAAGAATACAATACTCCGGCAGCTAATGGAATGGCTACTACGTTATATCCCGTTGCCCAAATCAGATTCTGAATCATTTTATTATAGGTAGCTTTTCCAAAGAGAATTAGATTAGCGATATCTTTTGGGTTACTGTTTACCAAAATAATGTCTGCAGTTTCGGCCGCTACATCAGTACCAGAGCCGACCGCTATACCGACATCAGCCCTTGCCAAAGCGGGTGCATCATTTACACCATCTCCAGTCATTGCGACAAATTCATCCTTTGCTTGAAGTTCTTCTACAATTTCCACTTTTTGATGTGGTAATACTTCGGCATAGTATCCATCTAAGCCAAGCTTTTCACTAACGGCTTTAGCTGTTTTTTCATTATCACCAGTGGCCATTAAGACTTTAATATTATTCTTTTTGAATACTTTAATGGCATCTGCAGATTCTGGCCTTATTTCATCGGCAAGCGCAATATAACCTGCTAATTCACCATCAATCAAAACAAAAACAACAGTCTCCGCAGCATCACTATAGGCATCTTTTGGAATGTCTATTTTTTCATCTCTTAAATATCCTGGACTCACCACTTTTACCTGTTTGCCCTCCACATTGGCCTCTACACCTTTACCAGTAATGGCATTGAAATTTTCTGGCTTTGGAATGGTGATGTTGTCTTCTTTGACTTTTTTGATAATACCTACTGCAATAGGATGTTCCGAGCTCTGTTCCAAGGCACTTGAAAGCCTTAAGATTTCTTCTGTTGAATATTCTTGATTAACCGATTCAATTCTTGTGACACCAAAATCACCTTTTGTAAGTGTTCCAGTCTTATCAAATAACAGGGCTGATATTTTTCGGGATTCTTCAAAAGCTGTTCGATTCCTAATCAATAATCCATTTTGCGCAGATACTGCTGTAGATATAGCAACTACTAATGGAATGGCAAGTCCTAATGCGTGTGGGCAAGCAATAACCATAACAGTAACCATCCTTTCTAAGGCATATACAAAAGGAAAACCCAATATGAGCCAAACGGCTAGTGTTCCAAAACCAATGACCAAAGCAATATAGGTTAGCCATTTTGCAGCCCTATCAGAAAGGTTTTGCATTTTAGATTTTGTTTTCTGAGCCTCTTCAACCATAGTAATTACTTTGTTGAGATAGCTGTCTTTACCTGTATGTTCTACCTTGACCTTTAAGGTGCTATTACCATTTACTGAACCCCCAATTACTTTATCATTCACTTCTTTTTTTACTGGTTTGGATTCGCCAGTAAGCATCGACTCATTCAAATAACTGGAACCATCTACTATGATGCCATCTGCAGGAACTTTTTCACCAGGCTTTACTAAAATCACATCGTCTTTTAGCAAATCTTCTAAAGGAATATCTTCTATGGTATCGCCCTTTACTCTATGGGCTTCAGCGGGCATCATACTTACTAAAAGTTGTAAAGCTTTTGATGCTCCTAATACACTTTTCATTTCTATCCAATGGCCTAAAAGCATAATTGCGATTAGTGTTGAAAGTTCCCAGAAAAAATCTTCACCACGTAAACCGAAAACAGTTGCAGTACTGTAAAAATAGGCAACGCTAATAGCCATAGAAATTAGGGTCATCATCCCTGGTGAACCCTTCTTTATTTCTGACCAAAACCCCTTTAAAAATGGCCAGCCACCATAAAAATACACTACGGTTGAAAGTGCAAATAGGATATATGGGTTTCCAGGTAAGAGAAATTCATATCCAAAAAATTCCTGAATCATAGGGGATAAGAATAGAATTGGAATGGTAAGTATTAAAGTTAACCAAAACCGTTTTCGAAAATCGGCAATCATCATTTTGTGATGGTCGTGACCCATTTGTCCGTGACCAGGATTGTGACCAGAATGACCACCGCTTCCGTGGTTCATTTTAGAGTGGTCTTCTTTTTTGTGCTTCATCTTTGAATGATCCATTTTAGAATGGTCCATTTCTTTGTGATTGTGATGTTCGTGGTTTTCCATTATTGTATTGTTTAAGTGTTATCGTAATTTTTTTCTCATTGCATCAGATATGTTTTCGGCATAGACACCATAGGCATCCACCAAGATGCCCTTAATGCCATCTTTAGATGAAATGGCGTACAGTACACTATTATCGTCGGTACTGCTCATCCCTTCAAAGCGATGGGTTTCATCAACGTCAAAATCTTCTGGCTGTATTTCAATTTTTAGTGAAGCACACTCCAGACATTCAGGTTTAAGGTTAAAATCATATGTATAACCATTCGCCTGTAAATCGTTTATTGCTTCTGAAAGTGTATCGTAATTCTTCATTGAGTTTTTTTATAAGTCATTGTAAAATAGCTATCGTCTTCTTCTATAAATTTCTGAAAGGTCAACAAGCCATTAGCGTTTAATTTTTCCTTGACGATATAGTTCAATTGCTTAATGCGAATTCCCAAAGCATAGGCTTTTATATTTATCTTCGAGCTAATACTGTTCTTGTGGTCGTTTAATTTTCGGTCGTAAATCTTTATGAAGCTTTTTGAGCCAAAAAAGTTCAGTAAGCCAGAATCAAAACTCATTTCAAGTTCAATATCCTTTAAATTATCTAAATCATATAGCTCAGTAAAGTTTGTAGTTGAGCTATTGATTTCGGTTTCTTTAGAGTTTGGTTTTGCAAACGGGAATGCCATTACCAAAATATTGGCCTCGTCGGGCTTACAGCGATAGGTGGTAGTGTATTTTTCTGTTGACTTTTTCTCTTTATCAAATAACTCTGTTATGACTTCAATTTGATAATACCCATCATCCTCTATAATTTTACCTGCCTTAAATGTTTGCTTATTAAGGAATACACCATCTTCGTCAAAATTTTCACGAGCTACAGTCCTGTCTGAAATCTGCCCAATGAGCATTTCGGTTTGTCCATACACATAGAGGTTAAATAGGATAAGAAACAGTATGAAGCTTTGTTTTATCATATGTGATGCATTAATTTCTTTACTTCTTTTGCCATTACATCACTCAGGTCAATTGCATTTGAAGGATGTGGAATGGTATTGCAGGTCACTATTTTTTCTGTGCCTGAATCCAATAAGTCTTGATAGGCATTGCCTGAAAAAACAGCGTGTATGCCTATGCAAATTGGTGGTTTCATACCAGCTTTTTTCAAATGTTCTACGGTTTCAATCATTGTACGTGCGGTGGAAATAATATCATCAACTAAGATTGGTGTGGCATCTTTATATTTATCTACATCTGGAACTGAAACTTCCACGTCACGGTCGCCGTGACGTATTTTCTGTAATACCGTAAAAGGTGCGCCTGCATTTTTAGCAACTTCGGAAACCCATTGTTCGCTTTCTGAATCTGGACCTATAAGTACCGGATTCTCGATATTTTCTTTAATCCAATCTGAAATAGCATCGGCTGCGTGGATAACTTTGTTTGGGATGTGGTAGACTTCGCTCAAAGAACTAATCCTGTGCAAGTGAGGGTCAACTGTGGTAAGGCTATCTGCAAAACCGGAAATCAACTTTCCGAAGAACGTAGAAGTAACACCCTCGCCTTGATTGAAAATTTTATCTTGCCGCATATAAGCCAAATACGGTGCTACCAAACAGGTGCACATTGCTCCCATTGATTTGGCCGTGTGGCTTAAAAAATACAAGGGTAACAATTTTTCATCAGGGTTGTGCAAGGTGCATATCAGCACCACACATTTATCTTTAACATCAGAAAGTATACGTGTATAGGATTCTCCATCAGGGAATTTTCGTAGAGTGGCCTCGCCCACTTCGGCACCCATTTTTGTGGCCATCAATTCTGTGAGGTCTTCATTTCCAGGAAGACTAAATAATATTGTTTTCATATATAGTGTCTTATTTAATGGTTATTATATCGTTATGGTTACTTCTATAATCTAATGCATAGTTTAGTTCGCCCTGTGATTCAGCATACAGGGTGTACAGTAATTGGTTTTTTTCAATTTTTTCATTTAAATGAACATTTAATAGAATTCCAGCAGACTTGGATTGAGGTGCGCCTGATAGTTTTGCAAGCTTCGCTATTTTCCGGTTGTCAATATTCTTCAAAATACCTGTAGTTTCTGCTTTGATTTCTATTTTATAAGGCGCTAAAACGGGTTGTGTAAAACGTCCTTGGGCGTTACAAATGGCAAGGAATTTTTCATATGCTTTTCCAGATTTGAGAATTTTATGTGCGGTTTCCAATCCCATTCCTTTTCCTACTTTTCCAGAAAGTTCTAATAGTTCAGCGGCTAAAAGCAATGCTCTCTCTGTTAAGTCTTTGGGTGCGTCTGGCTCATTTTGCAAAACTCTTAGTATATCTATGGCTTCTAGAGTTGGACCGATACCTCTACCAACAGGCTGCGTGCCATCCGTAACTACAACTTTTACATTCAATCCAACGGCAGTTCCTACGGCCTCCATATGGTCTTTTAATTTTTGAGCCATTTCCATACTTCTTACCTTGGCTGTTTTTCCTACTGGGATATCAATAACAACGTGAGTTGAACCTGCAGCAGCTTTTTTTGAAAGTACGGAAGCAATGAGCTGTCCTTCACTATCGATATCTAGTGCTTTTTCTACCTTTATAAGAAGGTCATCCGCTGGACTTAATTGAGCGGTACCACCCCAAACAAAACAACCACCTTCCTGATTCACCACGCCCTCAATCTCGTCTGCAGAAAGTTTTACGTTGGTTAGGACTTCCATTGTGTCGGCTGTACCGGCTGGTGAAGTAATGGCTCGGGAAGACGTTTTTGGCATTGTAAGTCCATATGCGGCTACAATAGCCACTACCAAGGGTGTGGTTCGGTTTCCAGGCAATCCACCAATACAATGCTTATCGACTACAATATCCTTGTTCCAATTTAATTGTTTTCCTGAAGCTATCATCGCTTGGGTAAGGTCTGATATTTCATTTATGTCCATTCTGTCACCTGCACAAGCTGTTATAAATGCAGAAAGGTGGATATTGGAATAGTCGCCTTCTACGATGTCTGTTATGATGTCGTTGTAGGCTTTATAATCCAATTTTTGATTATAGATTTTAGCCCTAACGTAGCTTAGCGATTCAATAGGCTCTAAATGAGAAACATAAAGCGTTTGATTTTCGGAAGCTTTCAGTTTTTTTGCAGCAGCATCAGATAAACCTATTTCATTGTGACTTAGAATATCTGAATTTATAACATTAAGACTTGCAACTATTGTCGTGGTTGTAGTTGATACCCTAATTCTGGTCAAGGCTTCGAACCCTTCTGAAATACATACGTGGCAATCTTCACGCATATAGACCACGTTCTCATTTTGGGTATAGATACCAAGATGTTTGTATTTTAAAATATTTGATGGTTGTTCCATAGCTTATTTTATTTCTTTAATGGTATATAGTTGTGGAATCTCAGCATCCCAAGCGTAAGTGTCTTTGATTCCTTTTTGTAGGGCTTCTGCACTTTCTTTCTCACCGTGAACAATAAAAATTTGTTCTGGTTTGTTTTCTATCTCGTCCATCCAATCCAAAAGTTCTTTATGGTCTGCGTGTGCAGACAGTCCCTCAATTTCTGCAACTTGCATATGAAATGGCACCCATTTTCCATAAACTTTGAGTTCCTTGTCACCTTCCAACAGTTTTCTACCACGGGTTCCTTCAGCTTGATATCCAACAAAAAGCAAGGTGTTATTTGGGTTTTGGGCTTGGGTTTCGAGATAGTTGAGCATTCTGCCACCCGTGAGCATTCCACTACCTGCAATTACGATTTTTGGATTGTTGTCCGTTCTTAGTTCCATTGTTTCGCGATAGCTACTAACGACAGTGAAGTGTGAACACATTTCTTCACATTCATATTCTTCTAATTTGTGCCAATCTCTTGTGCGGTGGAATAATTCTAGTACATTAGCACCCATAGGGCTGTCCATTATCATTTGCACTTTAGGGATTTTGTCTTTCTTGAGTAATCTCCAAAAAATCAGCATCATCAATTGGGCTCGTTCTACCGAAAAGCTAGGTATAAATAAACTGCCACCTCTATTGATGGTATCGTTGACCAATTTTTCTATCTGTGGAATTGCTTCCACTTCGTCTGGATGAAACCTACCTCCGTAGGTTGACTCTATTAATAATACATCTGCCTTTTTTGGCTTTAAAGGTGGATACAATAGTAAGTCGTTAGTTCTTCCTATGTCTCCCGAAAACACAAAACGTTTTCCGTTTATATCCAATTCAATGTAGGTTGCACCAAGAATGTGTCCGTTGTATTGAAATCGAACCTTCACATTTTTGAGAATGGGTAGCCATTGCGATGGCGGCACCCCTTTGAAGTAAGGAACGGTTTTTTCTACATCCTTTAAATCGTACAATGGTTTAGCCGGGTTGTGTTTAGAATAGCCTTCTTTGTTAGCGCGTTCGGCTTCTTGTTCTTGTATTTTGGCACTATCGTTCAATATAATTTTTGCAATATCCAAAGTGGGATTAGTACCATAGATGGGGCCTTTAAAGCCTTGCTTTACCAATCTTGGCAAATAGCCTGTGTGGTCCATATGGCCGTGAGTGAGTAAAACCGCATCAATATCAACAACATTAACTGGCGGGTACTCCCAGTTTTTTGCGCGTAGTTCTTTCAATCCCTGAAAAAGGCCGCAGTCTATCAGTATTTTTCTAACACCAGTATCTACCAGATATTTTGAACCTGTTACGGTACCAGCTGCTCCTAAAAAGTGTATATGCATTATAATATTGTTTATTTATTCTTTAATTTCATTTTGTTCTACATAGTTCTTCAGAGTCTTGTAAAATCTTTTTGTGCCTGGATTTTTCAATTCCTACTTGATTTAATAAATCTGGATTATTGTGTACTTCCTTACAGAGCACGGTTCCAGTTTCGAGTAGCAATGTTTTCTCCCGTTTTGTAATTGTTGTTAACGCTGTGAGTGGATGTAGACCAGATTGGTCAATTCTATCTTTAAGACCATTTCCCTTAGGGTAATCCCAACTAGTCATTATTAATCCAGTACATTTACCATATTGTATAGCATCTGTAGTAAAGCGGGTATTCGTGTAAACGCCACCTTGATGAATTTTTGTTTGGTGACCTTTTTGACGTTCCCATTGCTTTTCTACATCTAAAAATCTCGAATTGATGTATAATGGAATCTTTACATTGCAAAAGCGTCCTTGGTCACTATGGTATTTGCATTCAATCATATAATGCTTATTGTCTTTTTGCGCAATGACATCTACTTCGTGCTTAACACAATTGCCTTGCACTATAACTCCAACTTTCGTTTCAAACCCTTCCTGTTCCATTATCTTACCTATTAATTTTTCAAAAGGGAAACCAGAAGGTCCTAATTCCATAATAGCTTTTTTGAGTTTGTATTTTGAAGCACTTACTCGCGATTTTCGTTTAAGCATCCTAAAGGCCATTTGGTAGATTTTCTTGGTTGATATACCCTCGTATATAGTAGCTTCAATATGTTCAACTATCTCTTGGATAAGTACTTCACTTGCGTGCGCGCGCCGTAATGAGTTGATGAGTTTTTCACTTTTGAAGGGCTCTATCTCTCCAGAATGTTTTATTATGTTTATGGAATCGTTCATTATCTATATATGTATAGTCATTACAGGTAAGGTGGAATGGTTAGTAACACCTTCGGCGATACTCTTAGAAAATAGACTTAAAAATCCTGTTTTGCCGTGTGTCACCATCGCTATTAAATCTATGGGATGTTGTTTTATGAACGTATTAATGCCTGTTTCCACAGAAGGTTCATTATATACAGCCATTGAGTAGTTCTTCAACTCTGGAAAATTTTGCAATGTTTTTTCAATGGGGTCTAAACCAAGATTAATATTATTGAAATCTGTCTCGGTATTAATACGTAATAAGTGGATGCGAGCATCACATTTATTCGCAATGGATATTACCTGCTTAAAAGCATCGGTAATGTCCTCATCGAAATTTGAAACAAATGCAATATTCTTGAATGGAAAGTTGACTTCTTCATCTTTTACAACAATTACGGGTGCATTAGCTTTTCGTACAATTTGCTCAACATTACTTCCTGTTATTTCCCTAATGACACCTTTGGTTCCACTACTTCCAGTAATGATAAAGTCGTGTTGATAATGACCTGAATGGTCTAAAATATCACCTTGACCTGCATCAAATTGTAAAAACGTTCGGCATTTTAGTCCGTTGCGTTCTGCTATTTTTTCTAATTCCCGTAATGCCGCTTTGGTCTTACCTATTTGCTTTAATGTTTCAGGATATCGCTTTTCCTTTTCTTTGTCCAGCTTTACCCAATCCACAGGGGTTTGCATAAGATGTAAAAAGTGAATTTCGGAATTGTATAGCTTTGCCATTTCTATACCTAGTAGTTCAGCTTTGTTGCAGTTCTTTGAAAAATCGGTTGGTACTAATATGTTTCTCATTTTGGATGATTTATAGGTTCGTATAATTTTAGTTCAGTATAATTTCATTTCCAGAAGGTACTTTGTCTTCAAAACAGTCTAAATTGTATATGGTCGTGTCTGCGATATTTTTTAATGCGGTTTCGGTTAAAAATGCTTGATGACTTGTGATAAGAACATTGTTGAAAGTCATCAATCTTGCAATGACTTCATCTTGCAAAATTGTATCAGAGTGGTCTTCAAAAAATAGTCCTTCTTCCTCTTCATACACATCCATCCCGAAATACCCAATTTTGCCAGATTTTAATCCTTCTATAACGGCCTTGGTGTCAACTAAACCACCTCGACTCGTGTTAATGAGCATAACACCTTTTTTCATTAAGCCTATGTGTTCCGTGTCAATTAGGTGTTGCGTTGATGGGGTCAATGGGACGTGCAGGCTGATTATATCTGCTTGTTTACAGATAGTAGTACAGTTGGTGTAAATGACGTCATAAGAGTCTATCAGGTTTTTATCCTCAGCGACATCTTGGGCCAATATCTTACAGCCCAAACCGTGAAGTATTTTTACGAGAACTGCACCTATTTTTCCTGTCCCTATAACACCTACTGTTTTACCGTTTAGGTCAAACCCTGTAAGTCCGTTCAGTGAAAAATTTTGTTCCCGAACTCTGTTGTGTGCTCTGATTATTTTTCGGTTAAGTGCTAAGATGAGTGCTAGAGTATGTTCTGCAATAGCATATGGTGAGTAGGCTGGTACACGAGCTATTTTTAGTCCTAGTTTGTCAGCTTTTTTAAGGTCAACGTGATTGAATCCTGCTGAACGTAATGCGATATACTCAATTCCTTGTTGATACAGCTCATCTAAGACATCAGCAGAGGCATCATCGTTAGAGAATAGTGCAATGGCTTTAGAGCCTCTCGCTAATCTTGCTGTTTCTTTCGTAAGCCTATATTCCAAAAAATATAACTCGTGCTTTCCGTCGTTTGCCTTGATAAGTGAAGGCTTATCGAATTTATGTGTACTAAATATTGTTGTTCTCATAATTTAAGATTTTATGAACCAAAAAGTTCTAAAAGGTCCTGCAGTTCTTCATCTATATGGTGCTGTTTTACGACACTTTGAAATGAGGTTGTGCAAATCATATTGTTGTAGAGCCCAACCATTACGTTTTTAGAGCCTCTTAAAAGCACATCTACAGAAGCAGCACCAAGCCTGATTCCCAACATTCTGTCAAAAGCAGACGGGTTGCCGCCACGTTGCACGTGTCCTAACCTTGTAATTCGCAAATCGGCCTTTGGGTTGACTTCTTTAATTTTAGATGCCACTACGTCTGTACCTACTTCATCACCTTCGGATACTATTATTAAGAATGCATCCTCACTATCATAGTTTTTTACTTTTTCTAATAAAAATGTCAAGTCTTGTGTGCTTTCAGGAATTAGAATTCCATTGGCACCGACAACCAAGCCAGAATGGATACCTATATATCCTGAATCCCTTCCCATAACTTCTACAATGAAGACGCGGTCGTGGGATTCGGCTGTATCACGTATTTTATCAATGTTTTCAATGGCAGTATTTACTGCTGAATCAAAACCAAGGGTATAATCTGTTCCTGAAATATCATTGTCTATAGTGCCAGGAATACCTATAAACGGGATGTCGCATATTTTTGAAAAAACAAGTAAACCTTTAAAAGTACCGTCACCACCAATAGCTATTAGCGCGTCAATATGGTTGGCCTGTAGTGTCCGTAATGCTTTTTTTCGACCTTCTAGAGTCATAAAACGTTCACTTCGTGCTGTTTTTAGAATAGTGCCGCCTCTGTGTGTTATTTTTTGTAATTCGTGTGATTTTAATGTAACTAAATCACCGTCTATTAGTCCTTCATATCCTTTTCGAAACCCACTTAATTTGATATTATTTATTTCAGCAGATTTTGCGATGGCGTACAACGCAGCATTCATCCCGGGACTGTCGCCACCAGAAGTAAATACGCCAATATGTTTAATTTTATCAGTATTCATTAATTTATCATTCTAAATTTGGTTTATTATCTGTTTTGATATTGGCTAATGACAGTCTTTTTCCATACAAGGTGTTGAATACCATACAAGCCGTAAGGTCGCCCGTAACATTTACTGCTGTTCTAAACATTCCTAAGAGACGTTCCACACCGATGATAATGATGATACCCTCAGCAGGTATACCAACACTTCCTAAAACAGAAGCGAGAATCACCACACCACCACCTGGTATGGCTGGGGTGCCAATGGACGCTGCTACAATGGTTACAATGACAACAATGATGTTAAGCAAACTCATTTCTAAGCCATAGGCTTGAGCTATAAAAAGGGTTGTTATGGTTTGATAGAGTGCTGTGCCATCCATATTAACGGTTGCACCAATAGGAATAATAAAATTACTGACGGTCTTATCTACATTTAATTCTTCCTCTGCTGTTTGAAGCGACAACGGCATTACGGCTGCAGAACTAGTGGTAGAAAAGGCCAATAGTTGGACATCTCTAATCTTTTTAAGGAATTGAAGCGGGTTAGACTTTCCAAGAAAGGCTACTAAACAAACGTAGAAAATCACAAGTAGTAACAGACCAAGCAGGACCACTCCCGCATAGTAAGTTAAACCCGATAATGAACTTAAGCCAACACTAGAGGTAAGCTGCGCCATAAGCCCAAATACGGCAATAGGTACTAGAAGCATTGACCATTTTACTACCGTCATACAGACTTCCTGTATGGCGCTTAAAAGAAGCTTTACTGGGCGCAGTAAAGAATCCTCAAGCGATAGCACAGCTACACCAATAATGATTGTGAAAATCACGATACTTAACATCTCACCGCTTACCATTGATGCCAATGGATTTTCAGGAAGCAAATTTGATATGGCATCGGGTATGTTTTCAAGTCCGAAAGACAGTTCAGAACCCTCTGAATTCACCACGGATATATCGTTGTGCTCTGATAGCGATTGTTGATGTAAAAAGCGTCCTGGTTTAAAGAGTTGAGATATAATCGTGCCTATACTTACTGAGACTATAGTGGTACCGAGAAAATAAAGCAGCACGCCACCACCAAGTTTTTTGAGGCTATCTTTATCATTGCTTGCGATACCTGTTATGATGGATGCTACAATTAATGGAATCATTATCATCTGTACTAGTTTAAGAAATAGCACTCCTGGAAGTGCAAGCCAATTACCTACCACATCAGCAGTTTCTTTGGATACCCAGCCATTTTGTGGGCTTAAGAGCAACCCAAAACCAACACCAAGTAACAGGGCGATAATGACTTTGAGCCATAGTCGGTTTTCTACTAGCTTTACTAAATAATCGTTAAGCGATTTAAGCGATTTTATCTCTGTGTCAAACATTCTTTTTTGTTATGCGATGTCAATTTTATCCTCCAGATATACCTGTTGAACCGATTGTAAAATATTTACACCCTCACCAAAAGGTTTTTGAAATGCTTTCCTACCCATTATCAGCCCAGAACCACCAGCTCTTTTATTGATTACGGCTGTGGTAATTGCCTCGACCAAATCAGACTCTCCTTTAGAGCCACCTCCGGAACTAATTAATCCTATTCTGCCCATATAACAATTTGCCACTTGTAGCCTACATAAATCAATGGGGTGTTTAGTGGTGAGCGTTTCATACATTTCATCATTATATTTACCGAAATCAATATTTTTAAATCCATAATTATTTGTAGGTAATTTTTGTTTGATGATATCGGCTTGTATAGTAACACCTATATGGTTAGCCTGACCGGTTACATCGGCAGCTGTGTGATAATCTTCCTTTTCTGTTTTGAATGCTTCGTTTCGGGTGTAGCACCACAAGATGGTTGCCATTCCCAAGTTATGGGCTTCTTCAAAAGCTTCTGATATTTCTTTAATCTGCCTATTGCTTTCTTTAGAACCAAAATAGATGGTTGCACCTATACCAATTGCACCCATATTCCAAGCGTCCTTTACCTTGCCAAATAAAGTTTGGTCATATTTATTAGGGTAGGTTAGCAGTTCATTATGGTTAACCTTTACTATGAAGGGTATTTTGTGGGCGTATTTTCTAGAATATAGACCCAATACACCAAAGGTTGATGCCACACCATTGCAACCTGCCTCTATGGCCAGTTTTATAATGTTTTCAGGGTCAAAATAATCAGGGTTTTTATAGAATGAAAAAGCAGCACTATGCTCTATACCTTGGTCTATAGGCAAAATGCTTAGATAACCTGTATTTGCCAAGTTTCCGTGATTGTATAATTGAGCAAGACTTCTTAGTGCTTGCGGGTGGCGGTTGCTATTGCTAAATATTTCTTCTGTGCTGTTACCATTAGGGGTATATATTTCATCTTTTGTGATTTTTTCACAAACGTGTTCTAGATAAAAAGAAGCTTTATCGCCTAGGTATTCTTTAATATTTTCATAAGTATCCATTTGTTATGATTTTAAGGTTTCATAGAATTTATTTCTTCACGATGAAAAATTTTACAATGTCACTCCATAGCCTAGTTTCTTTGATGTTTTCGAATCCTGCTTTTTTAAGATTTTCATCTGTTCTTCGGTTAATATTATCACCGATTATATAGAGGGGAATAAAATTGAACCAATCCATAAGAGTGCCCAACATCTTGTTGCCGCTCCGGACGTGTTCAAGCATAATCAGCTGTCCGTTAGGTTTGAGGACTCTTTTAATTTCTTCTAAACCTTTTACAGGGTTTGGTACCGAGCAAAACACACAGCTTGTTAGGATTGTATCAAAGGATTCATCTTTGAAGTCCATATTTTCCACATCCATTTCCAAGAAACTTGTTCTTGGTAGGTCATCCTTATATTTTGCTTTCGCTTTATCAAGCATTTTTTTACTAAAATCAATAGCAGTTAAATCCATTTCAGTGCTATAATACCGTAGGTTTTTACCTGTACCCACGCCAACTTCAAGAGTTTTTCCCTTAGCCTGATTAACAAGTTCTTTGCGCCATTTATCAAATCCGCTTGTACCCATAGGTTTTTCCAAAAGGTCAAAATAGCCGGCAATCCTATCATAGCGTTTTCTTATTTTATTGGTATTATCCATTGCTATTTTTTCTTAGTTGATTGATAAGCTTTTGTTTGTTTTTAGAATGGATTTTGAAGCATTTTTTTCTATGCCTGTTAATGCTCTAATGGCATCTATGGTTTCTGGGATTACAATAGCCTGGTTATCGACGATGTAGGCATAAAACAGCTCATCGCCCTGTACTTTGAGCATATCTTCCCAAAGGGCTACTTCGTACATATCGCCCCAAGGTCGCCCCATATCTAAAAACATTTCTTTAATGGTGTTGTTTGAAACCAAACCCTGGTCATAACGAATTAGTTTGATTCGGGTGGAAGTCTTAAACGCTTTTAGCACTTCTTCCTTAGTTGTCTGTTTTTTTAATTTCACGTTCCAATAGTGCATATGACTTAAGGTTTGGGGTACTTTTACCGCAGAGGTAATTACATTTAATTCTGGGTCGACGCTTTTAGCATCTGGCCCTTGATGGCTTGGAATATCCTTTTCAGGCACCATTGTATTCATAATGCCACCTAAATGGCTTTCCCAAGGGTCAGTAGCTCTTCTTAAAAGTGTTCCCCTTGCATAATCCAACAAGTCAGCTCTTTTTAATGCGGTTAACGTTCTCAGTATGGAAGTTGTATTACAAGAGACTACTCTAGTCGCATCCCGATAAAGAGCTGATTCATAATTATTTTCGGCACTAAATGAATGCCCTGTAGTTTCGTGTTTTTCACCACCGTGCAATATAAATTTGATGCGCTGTTCCTTATAGATTGCCACATTTTGGGCCGCAACCTTTTTAGGTGTGCAATCCACAACAAGGTCTGATTTATTTAAAAGTTCCTGCATATTTCCTTTTACGATAATACCTTCAGATTTCATTTTATTAGCGGCTTCTTGAGTTGCGGCGTAGATGTCATACTCTTTCCTTACTGCATTTTGAATGCGCCAATCACTTATTATATCACATACTCCTATGAGTTTCATATCATCTTGTAGGTTGATGGCATCTGCCACTCTCTTTCCGATAACTCCATATCCTATTACTGCTATATTTTTCATTTTTATATTATTTTAGGTGTTTTATTTTTTATTAATATGATGGAACCGAAAATGCCCGCAATTAGTGAAGAAAATAAAATGCTGACTTTAGCGGTATATATAAATTTCTCATTGGCAAAAGCCAATTCGTTTATAAAAAGTGACATTGTAAACCCAATACCTGCTAAAAAGGCAATTCCGTATATATGATACCAAGTGATGTTCTTAGGAAGTTTCGCTAATTTTAGAATGACCAAAATTCTTGAAAATAAGACCACACCAATGAACTTTCCGAATATGAGACCAAAACCTATTCCTAAACTTACAGGGTGAGTAAGTACTTCTAAAACTTTGCCGTGAAGATGGATACCTGCATTAGCAAAAGCGAATAAGGGCAATACGATAAAATTCACAAATGGATTTAAGGCATTTTCGAGCTTTTGAAGTGGTGTTTCGGCTTCAGAACTTGTAACTTTAATTTCTTCGAGTATTTCTAATTGAGAATGAGAAATCAGCGACCCTTTTACGGGCTTTTCTTGTTTGAACTTTTTGTGTAATGCAGCAAGGCGTTGCGAAAATGTAGCCTCGTTTATTTTTACACGACCTGGTATGGCTAGGGCTGTTAGTATTCCAGCAATGGTAGGGTGTACTCCTGAGAAGAAGAAAGCTAGCCAAACACCGCCAATACCTATGATGGCGTAGAACCAAGTTTTTCTAACACCTGCATAATTTCCAATAATTAATAATCCAAAGAAAAGAAAAGCGTGAAACAAATCCATTGTAGAGATGCCAGAAGTGTAAAAAAGTGCAATTACCAACACGCCTCCCAAATCGTCCACCACGGCAAGTGTTACTAGGAATACACGTAATGCAATGGGTAAGCGTTTTCCGAAAAGTGCTAGTACGCCCAAAGAGAAAGCAATATCGGTAGCCATAGGTATTCCCCAACCCTGTGATGCTTCGCCACTAGGATTTAAGATAAAATATATAAGAGCTGGAAACACCATTCCTCCTATAGCGGCACCAATGGGCAATATAGCATTTTGAGGTGTTGATAGTTTACCGCCTAATATTTCTCTTTTTAATTCTAAGCCTACTTGAAGAAAGAACAAAGCCATTAATCCGTCGTTAATCCAAAGTAGTAATGGCTCGGTCAATTGCAAATCGCCAATACTAAATGAAATAGTGGTGTTTAGAATGTTTTGATAGATGCTCTGCCAAGGTGAATTTGCCCAAAGCATAGCTATTATTACTGCTATTAATAGTACAATACCTGTGTTACTAAATACTTTATTAGTTATATTCCAGACGCTATTATGTACAGTTCCTTTAATCATTGACAGTTGAGTTTTTAACTGCAGTTAGCACACTGGTCGTGGATTTTGATTCTGATGGTTTGTTGAAATTTCTAATAATCAGGCGGTTGCTCTTTTCATAGGTGAAATAGCTAACCGCCCAATTAAAACCAACCATCAATCTATTTCTAAAGCCACTTATGGACATTAAGTGTACGATAGACCATAATAACCAAGCGAAATAACCTCCAAATTTGAATTTGCCTAAATCGGCTACTGCTTTGCGTTTTCCTACGGTGGCCAATGAACCTTTGTCTTGATATTCGAAAGGTTTTGGGGCTTCGTTATTAATGATTTTTAATAATGATTTACCCAGCCATTTGCCTTGCTGTATAGCGGTTTGGGCTACTTGTGGATGCCCTTTTGGCCTATCAGTTGTAATTACGGCGGCTATATCACCAATCGCGAAAATGTTTCTGTAACCTTCAACCATTAGAAACGAATCGGTTTTAATACGGTTGCCTCTAACTACATATTTTTTATCGATACCTTTTGGAAATTGGCCTTTTACACCTGCTGTCCAAACTAGATTCTTAGCTAAGATAACCTTGCCGCTTTTTGTAGTAACTCTATTGCCATCATAATTGGTGACGGATTCATTGAGTAGCACTTTTACATTCAAATCCTCTAAATATTTTAAGGTCTTCGATGATGCTTTGTCTGACATTGTACTTAATAGTTCATCAAAAGCTTCTATCAAATAGATATTCATAATAGAAGAAGGGTATTCTGGGTAATCTTTAGGAAGGATGTACTTACAAAACTCTGCCAAGGCTCCTGCCATTTCCACACCTGCGGGACCACCACCTACAATGACGAAATTGGTCAGCGCATCACGTTCCTTGTCATCACAGGTAATAGCAGCCTGTTCTAAGTTTTGCAACATCATATGGCGAATGTTCAATGAATCTCGAATATCCTTCATTCCTAAACTGTTCTGGGCTACGGAATCCATACCAAAGAAATTGGTAGTCGTGCCCGTAGCAAGTACCAGATAATCATATTGAACCTTTCCTTTGGAAGTTATAAGTATATTTGATGAGGGTTGAATTTCCTCAACTTCGGCCAAGCGGAATATTACATTATTATAGCCTTTAAATTGCTTTCTAAATGGAAAGACGATGCTGTCTGGCTCTAAGGCACTCGTTGCCACTTGGTAGAGCAATGGCTGAAACTGATGAAAGTTGTTTTTGTCAAACAAAACTACTTGTACCTTTTTGTTCTTTAACTTTTCTACCAAGGCCAAACCTGCAAAGCCACCACCAACAATAACCACGCGTGGATAATCGGTGTCCGGAAGACATATATCATCTGCAACGCTACAAACGGATTTTGGCATTTTATTATGAACGTGTTTATTTTCCATATTCATTCTAGATTCTCTAGCTATAACCAAAGAGTTTTACCTTTCACTTTTATCCCTTGCTATCATAACCGAACATTTAGCGTGAGTTGCCAAGTATTGGGAAACTGAACCTAATAACAGGCGTGAAAGCGCACCCTGACCTTGAGAGCCGACTACTATTAAATCGGCATCCCATTCTTCAGCCTTTTCAAGAATCACATTTTTGGGTGCTCCACTAACAACATTAGTAGTTATAGTAAGTGTTTTGTTCATACTCTTAAGAGTATCACTAGCATCCGAAACAATTTTGTCACCCAATTTTTTAGCACCACTTATAAATTCTTCAAAATAATTGTTCAAGCTACCGCCGGTAGCCATCAGTTCTGGACCTATAGCTGTGGGAAATTCATAAACATTTATAATGCAAATCTCGGTACTTGCTGGCAAGGTTATTCTGTTAAGTTCCTTAACGGCTATTTTGCTGAAATCTGAACCGTCTATAGCCAATACTATCTTCATATTTTTATGTTTTATTAATAGAAATATCCTAAGCTTTGTTTTTATTTATAAAGTTTTGGGCATCTTGTTTTGTTGCGAAATAAAAGACACTCCCCTTATTTTTATCCTGAACGATTACAGCGGTTGCCTTGTCTACTTTTGTATCATCGATTGGATTACTTCCAAACCGGACATTATCTATGTTTTTCTGAAGTTTTTCAACACAGCCTTGACAGCACCCATAGTAAGTTGTGCCATCTACATCTATTGGTATTTGCTTTACCCCCATAAATCTGTCATTAACCATACAGACTTTATCGTTGGGTACAACTTCATAAGGTATTTGAAACGTAGTAACAGGATTAGTTTGAACGGGATTTGTTTTTGTGACTGTTAGCGTTGCTGTTTCGGCCTTTTCCTTCTTTTCGTTGGAACACGAGAGCAATACAATTGAGGCCAGAATCAAAAATAGAATACTTAATAATAGCTTGTAAATTCTTATATTTGGATTTACTGCTGTTACTACTACAGGTTCCTTTTTCTGTTGTTTAAAATGTCTTGATTTCATTTTTAAATTTTTATTGATTTTTAGTTTTATTTAAGCTTATTAGTTTATGCCAATACAAATGTTCGTATAGACCAGACCAATACATCCCAAAGGTGAAGGCGAACAATAATTCTTCAATGGGAATTCCCAGAATAAGAATATGGGTTAGGTTGTCGAGATTCCAATACAGCTCCACATATTGAGGATAGAACGGAAGTATACTTCCGAAATAAATGAAGTATAGAATGGTAAACAAGATTCCCCCAACCCAAATCTTTCTTTTTAAATCTGGACGACAGTATAGCGTGGATAAACCCCCAATAAATAAGGCTATAATGCCACAATAAATGTGATTGAGCGTTGTAAATAGTGCTAGGAAAAGGAAGACTACAGCAGGTATAAATAAGATATATTTATGCAAGCGATGTCTTCTTTGATTTCTTTCTGTTTGGTTTACTTTAACAAGGCTTTGCTTGAAAATTAGATTGTAAAGCACCACGCCAATACCACCGATAGCAAAAGAAAAAATGAGACTTTCAATATCAAAACCTGTTTTTTCTGCTAAATCAAAAAGTGACGGTGGCATCCAGTATTCTGGTACAAATAATGGTTCTGTCAAGCCAAAAGGCATAGTAATCAAGCTCATTTTGAGCATTTCTTTTCTTGATTGTTTTTTATAAAGAAAGATGCCCGCCCAAAGAGCAAGAATTATTAATGACCATATAAACCAGACAAATTGCATAAGGTTACACCTCCTATTTTTTAACTTTTAATTGAGCGTTGTAAAAAGCTCCTATGCAAGCGCCAATAAGCCATCCGAGAATGAAGGTTTGTACAATTCCTAAACCAGCTTCCCACAAGGGCACATCCATCCTAATTATACTTGTTGTGTCTAAGCCGTGTAAAAGGCTATTGAAAAAATCTATCGTTGCTTCCCTTCCTGCTGTTGACATCACTATCATACAGCCTAAGTAAATTAACGCTCCGGTAAGTCCGAAGGCAAAACCAAGTTTTTTTATGTTTAATCGGTACATATTTTTATGATTTAAGATTAGTTATCTGATTTTAAAATCTTTTTTGATTCTTCAAATTCTTCCTTTGATATTTCGCCTTTTGCAAAGCGCTTTTTTAAAATATCAAGTGGGTTGTCATTCTTTGTTTTTTGATATGGAATGTCTGTTGGGATAAAGAATACCCAAGCCAAGAAAATAATCCATATTATCCACCATATAAGGTGCATACCTCCAAAGTGTCCGTCGTATAAATGCATAATTGTTAGTTTTAAATTGTTATTGATTTATTTTTGAAATTGTATATCCGTTAAGCTCATCAAGTTGCTTTTGTATGTCTTGAAGCGAGAGCGTTTCGTTCATAGAAATAATTGTGGCACCTTTTGGTGCTAAAAAAATCTCTACTTTTTCAATATTGGGATGGTCTTCCAATGTCTTCTTGACCCTAGCAACACATCCGCCACAACTGATTCCGCTTATTTGAAATTTTTGTTTCATTGCGTTTGATATTAATGGTGTTGATGTTCTTTACTTTTATTTGTTGAACCATCATCAGACTTCTTTTGATTATGCTTGTGAGCGTTATGGTTCTCTTTGTTATGTCTGTGACCTCCGTGGCCGTGAGACCCGTGTGGTATAAATAGGTGAATAGCGAACATAAATAGTATGAAGATGAAAAGGGATGAGCCTCCACCTATACCAAAAGAAGGCGCTAAAAAAATGAATAGAAGTGGTAAGCCACAGCCAATAATCATCCATATCCAGTGATTGTTTTTCATATTGGTTTAATGTTTAGATTTTGTTAGTGATGTGTAGTATGGTCATCTTTTTCCGAAGAACCCATCTTGTTCATTCCCTCCATATCCATTCCCTTGTCGCCCATCATCTTCATACAGGACTGCATACAATCTTCGCTCATCATTCCTTTTTTGTGCATCATTTGCATCATATTGCCCATCATCTTTCCATCCTTCATCATTTCTTGCATCATAGTATGACGCCCCTGCATATTCTCCATCATTCCTTGCATCATATTTTTCATCATCATACTGTCTTTCATCATCATCTTCATACCCTGACCTTTCATCATATTGCCCATCATTTTTTTATTCCCTTGCATCATTTGCACTGCGTGTGGATTATCTTGCATTTGTTTCATAAAGGCAGACATATATTCGTGATTTTCAGAAATGGCGTTGAAAATCTCGGTACGAGTTTGAGTATTTTCCAGTAATGCTTGGGTATTGGTGTCTTGTTTGCAACTGCTTAGACTTAAAAGTCCAATTGTGATTAAAAGAAAAAGTGTGTTTTTCATCATATTTTGTTTTAAGATTATTATTTGTTTTTTAAACCCATTCCCCGAAATTTTTTTATTCTACTAAGGGAATGGGTTATCAGCTATTAATTAGCAGATTTTAGAAACTCTTCAATCTTTTTGCTTTCCTTTTCCGTAAGATTTGCTCTTACTCGCATATGTAGACTAATGGTTTCCCAATCTGTATCGTTATAATCTGAAGGCGAAGGTGCAATATGACATCTGTTACATACTTCGCCCCAAAGTTGAGCTCCTGATTTTTCTATTTTAAATTCTTGGTCACTATCTGCTACCTCTTTTTCTAGAACAGGCGTGTAAACTTCTTTTGTAGATGTACAAGCGACTATTGTTATTAGAACAACAAGAATCGATGCCACAGTTACTGTAATTTTATGTATGCTTTTCATATCTCTTGATTTATGATTCAATTAAAATCCAATTGCCCAATGGATAAATAACCCATCAGTATTGGTAATACCATCTGCACCGTGGCCACCTTCAGTTTCGGTAGTTTGGTAACTTAGCTTTATTACTGAGCGCCAGCTTAACCAATAGTTGAGTCCAAAGGCATATTGAACTGATGCTTCTTCCCATTCTGCACCCTCGGGCGCATTAAAATCTGAGTAGCGCCCTACGAACTCTAATTTCTTCATAAAATCACTTTCGACCATAGTAGGCCTGTAGCTTAGTTGCGCATAAAATGAGTTACTTTGATTATCGAACGAGTATTCTTCAGCGTCTCCATCTTCGTGGACTTCTATAAAGGTTGCTGTATCTACATTAGAGTTATTGTATTGGGCTTTGATATCTACAATTCCTTTTAATGGCGATATAGGCTTTACATATGAAAAGTCTAGAGCAAAAAGAAAGGCGCCCACATCTTCATATTGAGAATCTTCTTCGCCAGTTCCGCTTGTCGAGTAGGCTGAAAACCCTAATTCTGCCGATGAATCCGAAAATGGAAGTATTCCTATTCTACCACCATAGGCTTTAGCTAGGTTGTTATCTTCAAAATTTTCGAATTGTAAAATACCCGCTTCTTCAGGTTCTTCACTGCCATCATTTAATCTTGGACCGTTAGTTGAGTAGATGGAATAATTAAGCCGTGGGCCTCCCAAATCAAATGCACCTCGAAGTTCTACGCCAATTCCAGAAGAGGGCGCGATACCATCGTGACCATATCCTAATGGTGCGTTAGGTAGTCGATTTATCCAGGCAGGGTGCAATCGTTCCATAAAGGTTCCGAATGGCAAGAGGAATTTACCTGCTCTAACCGTTATATTTTTATTGAGCACGTACATCACATCGGCGTATTCAAGACCAATTTCCAATTCGTTTCCTTCTAATTTAAATTCTAATTCAGCTTCAAACATTAACCTATCCGAATGTTTGTAGAGAAAGATTGGTGCATAGGTTAAACCTAAGAATGTAGATTCTGCTTCATCATTGGAATCCATATATTCAAACCCAGTATGTCCGTAACCACGTAACATAAATTGGGTTTTACTCGGTTCGAAAGTGTTGTATGTTTGACCATAAAGTTGATAGCCAAAAACAAACACGAAAAGTGATAAGATTAGCTTTTTCATTATTTCAGGGTTCTTAAATAGTTAATAAGTTCCCAGCGTTTTTTCTCTGGGATTGAGGTTTTGTATGAGGGCATAGGTGAACGGCCTTGTTCTATCTTCCAGAAAATTGCTCCATCTGATTGTGATTGAAAAATTTCACTCGTTAAATCCGCTGGTTTCGGTTTAAGCCCTGTCCCGCCCATACCATCACCTTTCCCTTTAGGGCCGTGGCAAACAAAGCATAGCATTTTATATATTTTCTTTCCAGATGCGGTAGCTTTCGCATCGCCTTTCAATGGATTCTTGATTTTATCGGCACTTGCAGGTGCGACCCATTTGTCTTGCGATATAGCCTCATATCCACTATTAGGCGCTTTAGTAAAACTCATAAGCAGGATGAATAACAGCCCTACAAGAGTGATAATGGATAGATTTTTTTTTGTTTTCATAATAATTGATTTAAGTTGTCATTAAATTTAAGTGTAAAGCAGACCATCAATCTGCATAACTTTCGTTCTTATCTATATAATTTCATCGTAATAATTACGCTTCCAATTTTCTGTATTTTTATAATCTGTCATACTCATTCCAACTACATCCTTAAACTGTCTGGATAAGTGATTTACACTGCTGTAATCCAATAAGTAGCCTATGTCAGAAAAAGAATGTTGTTTAAGCTGAATGAGTTCCTTTACTTTTTCAATTTTTAATCTTATAAAGTACTTTTCAATAGTGGTCTTTTCCTTAGATGAGAACAGTTTGCTCAGCGCTTTGTAATCTTTGTGAAGGGTGGATGACAAATGTTCTGAAGTCTTAACCTTTAAGGTTAAAGGCAGTTCATTAAGTTGTTCAATTAGAATAATTTTTATTCTTTCAACGAGCATATCTTCTTCACTTTGTACAATCTCAAAGCCATTTGCGTGCAGCACTTTGGTTACGTCTTGGTTAATTTGCGCATCGCTTATCCCGGGTGCTTCTACTAAAAGCTTTCCTAGTTCTAAGGAAAGGACGATTATTCCTAGTTCTTGTAGTTCTTGCTTTATTACTTTTAAGCAACGACTGCACACCATATTTTTAACCCAAAATTCTTTTGGTTGTGTCATATTAATAAGGTATTGTATTGAACTTTTGCTCAATAGCTTATCCTGTAATTGTCTGTTTACAGGGTAATGTGTAAATAAGGCTGTAGGGAATAGGGTACAACTGTTTATAGCCAATGCTTATGCGCTGGCTACAACTAATTGAGCAGTAAAAAGGGCTTTTACTGCGATGTAGAAAATCAAATTAAATAAATCTCGTAAAGCGTATGTATATCCTTAGACAATAAGGGCGGCCTATAGGCTTCGGAAGGAACTGTGTTTTTATCTAGTCCTTCAAAAAGGTTGATGTAGGAATAAATAAATGATTTTAAGAAAACCAAATTTTCGACCTCTAAAACCGTAGTTGATTTTTTGAAGGTATCATTAGCTTCTTTTAGGATAGTTTGATTGTCGCAACAATCCTTTTCTTGTAATGATGTACATTTTTTAAAAGGATTATCTTCCTTTTGAACCTTATCCTTACAAGCTTCAGCTTTACTGAAGAATGCCATATCCACTAATTTATCACAGCAAAAATGCATATTCACCGTAAAGGAAGAAGTTGACAGTAATATAAATGCTGCCAAAAAGAAGGATAATATTTTTGTAAAAAACGTTTTCAAATTGTAAAGTTAAGAAATTTTGTTTAACATATGAATAAAATGGGTTTGCACTATTAATATGCTTATTATTAATTAATTATGAGTGTTAAACAGATTTCCATTCATACAAATATAAATCTAAAGATTAAACAGAATAATGATTTTTGTCAGTTTCTAAATTTTATTTTAAAACTCATATGCTAAACCAAAGCTTATACCAAATGGATGTCCTGGACGTAATCCTGCCGGAACTCTTGATACTGCATATTTTGAATTAAAAAGGTTCATAATATTAGACGATAATGTAATGTTTTTATCAATGAAATAGAGGGCAGATAAGTCAACGATAAAATTAGAATCTACTTTGAAATTTTCTGGGATAGGTCCAGAACCTGCCTGTGTTCTAAAAGCACTTGTGTATCTTGAATTTAAGTTTACCTCAAATCTCTGATGCTGTAGCCCTAATCTAGCATTTAGTTGGTTTTTTGCGATATAGGGTATTTCGTCTCCTTTGGTAACTAGACCATAGATATCCTCATTACTTTCAAAACTTGTCAGGAATTCGGTATCCGTAAAAGTGTAGGAAATCGAGATAGGAAGTTTGTATTTCTTTGAGGTATTTTGTAGAAGATTATAATTCAATGAAAGTTCAATGCCACTTACGCGGACTTCACCAGCGTTAAACTGGTCCAAACTTCCTGTACCGCCAGTAGCTGCCAAATCACTGCCCAAAAGGTTTTGATAATCATTATAAAACCCAACAATTTCCCCTGATAATCCTTTAAAGCCAAATCGAGAACCCAACTCATAATTAATACTTTCTTCTGCATTTTGTCCCGGTGTATTACTTGGTGGTGAAAACCCTTTATGTATCCCACCGAAGACCGATACATAGTTATTGAATCTGTAATTTACGCCTATGCCAGGAATCCATACATCTACACTGTTCTTGCGAATAGCTAAATCCTGTCCAGTTCTGTTTGGATCGTTGGTGCCATAATCCATTCGTGTTAATGTAATATTTTCATAGCGCAAGCCAGGTGTTAAGGTTAAGTTCTCATACTTTACGGTGTACAATAGGTGTGCCGCCAATGCTTTTGCACTGCTTATACGGTTGGCATTGGTGCCTTTTTCGGCTACGGTAGTTCGTATTAATTCTTGATTTTGAAACGCATACCTGTCCACCCACTGAAAGCGGTCCTCATCGTCTTCGTGGTAACGTATTCCTGCTTCCAAAGTTTGTAGCCAATCCGAATCCCATCGTAATTTAGCAATGGATTGAACACCATTTGAGGTGTATGTTCTGTTATTTGCCTTTATGCCCATAACATCGTTTTGGGTGTTTTCATTTCCTAAGATGGTTTGGAATTCTAATGGATAATCCTGTGGTGCGGACAGGATCTTACCAATGCTCACTCTTTCGTCTAAATTTACGTCGTCCAATTTGTACCAATTGCGCTTGAATTTATTCAGGTAGCCAGTAGTACTTATATTTATCGAAGGGGATACTTGTATAAAATGGGTAAGTTGGTATTGTTGATGTTCGGCGTTCATTACATCTTTTGACGATGCCCTGTATCTTCTATAAGGGTTTTCTTCAAAATCTTCATCGGTCAATCCCAAGTAAGTTTCGTTCGCTTCTTCTTCAGAATATTGGATTTTAAATGTTAGTGACTGATACGTTTTTGCATCTAAATTTGAGTTGACCCTAAATTTGGCCAAATAATCAGATTTATCAAATCCTGTATTGCCACCGCCATCGAGATTTTTAAAACCATCAGAATTATAATTAAAATAATCCGTTACAAATCCAAAATTTTTAAAACTGTCGCCAATAACTAATTGCGTGTTTCTTGAGCCATAATTTCCTGAAGCAATAGAAGCTCTTCCAGAAAACCTATTTGGAATTTGGGAAGATATCATATTAATGGCACCACCTGTGGTATTTGGTCCATATTGAATTTGGCTACTTCCCTTTAAAACCTCTATGGCCTGCATACGACCAATGGTAGGGAAATAATAGGCAGCCGGTGCACTATACGGTGCGGGTGCAATTAAAATTCCATCTTCCATCAAGTTTATTTTTGCGCTGCGTTCAGGCGATGTACCTCGTAAACTTATATTTGGTCGTAGTCCAAAACCATCCTCTTCATAAATATTAATCCCTGGAACGGTTTGTAAAACCCTATTGATATTTGTGTATGAAAACTTTTTTAAATCTTCTTCAGAGATATAGCTCGCTGAGCCCGTTTTGTTTTTAACCTCAAATTTACTGCCCAGTATCGTATTGGCCGTCACAATTACTTCATTTAAGCGTTCTGTCTTTTGTTGGATGGTGTCCTTTTTTTGAGGGTCTGTCTGAGCCAACATTGTGGCTGATTGCAAAACAAATAATAGAAAAATTAGAGTTCTCATTTGCAGTAAATTATTTAGAATGATTTTAAATAGAGGGCAAATGTAGCACACTGTTTTTAAAACACCAATGTTATTTAGAATTAATCTAAATATTTTTTATTTAACTTAATTCATTACAATCAAAATGTAAGATTGTGAAATTGGAAACACTAAATATTTCGTATTCAAATCTCGTCTTTGTTCTAAAAATTTTGTTAAACAAAATTAAAATGTTAAAATTTTTGTAGCTTTGCAGAACAAATGAAGAAGGTATTTTATAAAATAGTATCCTTTTGTATGGCACTTTTAGTGTTCCTATCCACGTTGTCTTTCACAATTGAAAGCCATTATTGTGGGGATGCTCTAGTGGATACCTCCGTGTTTGGTTCTGTGAAAACCTGTGGTATGGAAGCTAAGCAGAAACCGGCTTCTTCAGAATGTAGTTTGACTAAAAAAGATTGCTGTAGTAATGAGCAATTAGTTGTAGATGGTCAAGATAATTTAAAGCTTTCCTTCGATAAGTTAAATAAAGAGCAACAGATATTAGTTGCTACATTCATTTACTCATATATAAATCTGTTTACAGAACAGGAAACAGATAATACTTCTTTTAGAGATTATTCTCCGCCCCCATTGGTCAGGGATGTTCAAGTTTTAGACCAGACTTTCCTTATTTGATTTTTAAGTAATTAGTACTGTAGTCCAACATTAAATTGTATGGACTAAACTGCTTGTTTTTGTTTTTGATAACAAAATTTTAATTACTTAAAACTCTTTTTTATGCTAAATAAAAGCATCAAATTTTTAATAGAAAATAAGTTAGTAGCGGTTTTGCTACTAGCGCTTTTCATTGGTTGGGGTATTGTTAATGCGCCTTTTGAATGGGAAACCGGCTTCTTGCCAAGAGACCCAGTAGCGGTAGATGCTATTCCAGATATAGGAGAAAACCAACAAATAGTATTTACTAAATGGGATGGTCGCTCTCCTCAAGATATTGAAGATCAAATTACCTACCCGCTTACAACTTCCCTTCTTGGAATTCCAGGAGTAAAAACGATACGTAGCAATTCTATGTTCGGATTTTCAAGTATCTATATCATTTTCGAAGAAGAGATAGAATTCTACTGGAGCCGTAGTCGTATTCTCGAAAAGCTGAATTCGCTTCCTGCAGGTTTACTTCCTGATGGTGTAAATCCTGCTTTAGGTCCTGATGCAACGGGGCTTGGTCAAATCTATTGGTATACCCTTGAAGGACGTGACGAAGATGGTAATGTGACTGGTGGATGGGACCTTCAGGAATTGAGAAGCATTCAGGATTTTTATGTTAAATATGCTTTGTCATCAGCGAGTGGTGTTTCAGAGGTATCTTCTATTGGAGGGTATGTATTGGAGTATCAAGTTGATGTGAACCCAGAACTGATGAAACAATACAATATTGGTCTGAATCAAGTCGTCAAAGCGGTCAAACAGAGTAATAGAGATATTGGTGCCCAAACATTGGAGATAAATCAGGCGGAATATCTGATTCGGGGTTTGGGTTATATCGAATCCTTAGCAGATCTAGAAAATGCAGTAGTCACCTCCGAAGATTATACCTCAATCCGTATTAAGGATATAGCTAGAGTAACCCACGGACCTGCAACCAGAAGAGGGCTTTTGGATAAAGAAGGAGCAGAAGTTGTTGGAGGTGTAGTAGTAGCACGTTATGGCGCCAACCCAATGGAAGTCATCAATAATGTAAAAGAAAAAATAAATGAATTAAGTGCTGGGTTACCTACCAAAACATTAAGTGATGGGCGAACCTCTCAGGTAACTATAGTTCCTTTTTATGATAGAACTGAGTTGATACAAGAAACATTAGGAACACTTAATGAAGCACTAACGCTAGAAATCCTCATTACCGTTTTTGTAATTATCATAATGGTGTTTAACCTAAGGGCTTCGGCCTTAATCTCAGGGTTATTACCAGTTGCTGTTTTGATGGTTTTTATATCGATGAAGATGTTTGGTGTAGATGCCAATATTGTAGCCTTATCTGGTATTGCAATTGCCATAGGAACGATGGTAGATGTGGGAGTTATTCTATCGGAAAATGTAATTAGGCATATAGATGAAAATGATGAAGGCTTGTCTATGAATGAAGTAGTGTATAAAGCCACGGCAGAAGTTTCTGGAGCCATCCTAACTGCTGTGATGACGACTATTATCAGTTTCATTCCTGTATTTACAATGATAGGGGCAGAAGGAAAGTTATTCCGTCCATTGGCGTTTACCAAAACTATGGCCTTGGCGGCATCATTAATTGTTGCACTATTCCTGATTCCTCCCTTTGCCGCATTTATTTTCAAGAAGCGGAACCTAAAAACTACGTTTAGCTATGTGCTTAATAGTGTACTGGCTATTTTAGGCTTGATTGCCATTGTGTATGGCCATCTTCTCGGATTAATTCTTATAGCATTTGCGGTAACAGGAGTACTTCTATTAAAAGGAAAAATTTCTTCTGAAAAAGGAAATATTATCAACATCTTTATTTCTGCCTTTGCCATTGTTTTTCTTCTAGCTGAATATTGGAGACCACTGGGCGTTGATAAAAGTATCTTTTGGAATCTCATATTTGTAGGGCTTATTTGCTTTGGGTTATTAGGAGTATTCACCTTATTCAGAAAGCAGTATGTTCGGATACTAAACTGGGCACTTCGTAATAAACTCTTGTTTCTCTCTATACCAACTGCAATCGTTGTTTTCGGGGTTATGATAATGCGTAATACCGGCAAGGAGTTTATGCCATCACTTAACGAGGGATCCTTTCTTTTAATGCCGACCTCAATGCCTCACGCAGGGGTAGAAGAAAACAAGCGAGTTTTACAACAGTTGGATATGGCTGTTGCTAGTATTCCTGAGATTGAAACCGTAGTAGGTAAATCCGGACGTACAGAATCTGCTTTGGATCCTGCACCACTGTCTATGTATGAAAATGTTATTCTTTATAAGCCAGAATATATTTTAGATGAAGATAGAGAGCGACAAAAATTTAAAGTTAATGATGATGGCCTGTTTATGCTCAAAGATGGTTCTCTGGTCATTAACCCTAACGATGATATTAATGACCATTCTAAACATCAAAGCCAAATAAAAAAGGAATTTTATCAGGTTAATTCTAAATTGTTGATTCCAGATGAAGATGGAGAATATTTTAGAAATTGGAGACCAGATATTGAATCACCAGATGATATCTGGAAGGAAATCGTAAAGGTTACAAAACTTCCAGGAGTTACATCAGCACCAAAACTACAGCCCATTGAAACTCGCCTGGTAATGCTTCAAACCGGAATGAGAGCGCCAATGGGAATCAAAGTAAAAGGTCAAGACCTTAAAGAGATTGAAGCGTTTGGAATACAGCTTGAAGATATACTTAAACAGGCAGATGGTGTTAAAGATGAAGCAGTATTTGCTGATAGAATCGTGGGTAAACCATATTTATTGATTGATATAGACAGGGAAAGACTCGCCCGCTATGGAATATCTATAGAACAGGTACAGCAAGTACTGCAGGTATCTGTTGGAGGTATGGTACTTTCTCAAACGGTTGAAGGAAGAGAGCGATACGGAGTTCGGGTGCGTTACCCAAGAGAACTTAGGGCAAATCCAAATGATTTGAAGAATATCTATGTTCCGGTCGAAAAAGGAAAACCTGTTCCTCTTAGCGAATTAGTTACTATCAGGTATGAAAAAGGGCCACAGGTTATCAAAAGTGAAGATACCTTTTTGGTAGGCTACGTGCTTTTCGACAAGTTAGATGGTTATGCCGAAGTTGATGTTGTTGAAAATGCACAAGCCTTAATTCAAGAAAAAATTGATAGTGGCGAACTCATCGTTCCTAAAGGTATTAACTACCTGTTCACAGGTACTTATGAGAATCAGTTGCGGGCTGAAAAGACGTTGGGCGTTGTAGTGCCTTTAGCCTTGGTCATCATATTCCTGATTTTGTATTTCCAATTCCGCTCTGTAGCAACATCACTGATGGTATTTACTGGAATCGCCGTGGCTTTTGCAGGAGGATTTCTGATGATTTGGTTTTATGGACAGGACTGGTTCTTGAACTTTAGCTTCTTTGGTGAGAATCTACGTGACCTTTTCCAAATGCATACCATTAACCTGAGTGTTGCCGTATGGGTCGGGTTTATAGCCTTGTTTGGTATTGCAACTGACGATGGTGTGGTAATGGCTACCTATTTGACCCAAACTTTTGATAGAAACAAGCCAAAAACACTAGAATCCGTTAGGGCCTCAGTGGTAGAAGCTGGGCAAAAACGTATTCGTCCTTGTTTGATGACTACGGCTACTACAATTCTGGCATTGTTACCAGTACTTACTTCCACTGGTCGTGGTAGTGATATTATGATACCGATGGCTATACCAAGTTTTGGCGGAATGTTAATAGCATTAATTACACTGTTTGTAGTACCTGTACTGTACAGTTGGAAGGAAGAATTTCTAGTAAAAAGAATTAAAGAATAAGTAGATGAAAAAAGTAATCTTTTTAATATTAGGATTGTTAGTTGTAGGTGTTACCAAAGCACAGCAATTAGAGACTTATATTCTAGAAGCCGAAAAGAACAATCCAGAAATTCAGGCTTTTGAGCTCAAGTACAACATTGCTTCTGAAAAGGTGAATGAGGTAAACTTTCTTCCAAACACCGAAGTGAGTGCCGGCTACTTTGTAAGCGAACCTGAAACCAGAACTGGAGCACAAGAGGTACGATTATCGGTAAAACAAATGTTACCCTGGTTTGGTACCATAACAGCAAGAGAAAACTACGCAGGCTCTCTTGCCGATGCACAATATGAAGATTTAGTTATAGCTAAACGAAGGCTGGCATTATCAGTTTCCCAATCCTATTACAAGTTATACGCAATAAGGGCAAAACAACGCGTTTTAGATGAGAATATTGAGCTTTTGGAAACCTATGAACGGTTGGCTTTAACATCTGTAGAAGTAGGTAATGCATCTGCGGTAGATGTGCTTCGTTTGCAAATAAGGCAAAACGAGTTGGAACAACGCAAAGAAGTACTGGAACAGGATTATCTGGCGGAACAATCACTCTTCAATAATCTGTTGAACAGAGATGAGACTATTGCTGTGGAGGTCTTTGATACCCTTTCATTACCAGAGCAAGACCCAATTTTGGAAAGAGGTAAATTGGAATTACATCCGGAGCTCATCAAATATGATAAGCTATATGAATCCGTCGATAAATCCGAGATTTTAAATCAAAAAGAATCAGCACCGAACCTCGGTTTTGGATTGGACTATGTAACCGTTGCCGAAAGGCCCAATATGGATTTCAGTGATAATGGTAAGGATATAGTAATGCCAATGGTATCCTTATCCATACCCATCTTTAATAATAAATATAAATCAAGAACCCGGCAGAATAAATTAAAGCAACAGGAAATCACTGCACAGAAAGATGAGCGCAGAAATAGGTTGGAAACCTTACTTGAACAGGCAGTAAATAACCGTGTTTCATCTAGGATTAGTTTCAATACACAAACAAAGAATATAAAGAAAGCTAATGATGGTGAAGAAATTTTAATCAAAAGTTATGAAACCGGAACTATCGATTTTAACGATGTGCTGGATATACAAGAGTTGCAATTGAAGTTTCAAATCAATCAGATTGAATCTATCAAAAACTATTATATCCAATCCACAATAATCAATTATTTAAGCAATTAATTATGAAGATATTAAAAACATTCACATTATTATTAATTACCACTTCAGTTTTCGCTCAGGTAGGAACAAACGGGCAAGATAGAAAAGAAGAAGGACGAATTATAAAGGAATATAACCTTACCATTGAAGAAAATAAAATGACACTTGGTGGTGTTACTGCCAATGCAATGACCTTAAACGGTGGTATTCCTGGTCCTGTTTTAGAATTTAATGAGGGAGACCTTGCCATTATTAACGTCACCAACAAAATGGACGAAGAAACCTCTGTGCATTGGCACGGATTGATACTTCCCAATTTTTACGATGGCGTACCCTATTTAACCACACCGCCTATTGAACCAGGAACAACTTTCCAATATAGAATCCCAATCAACCAATCGGGTACATATTGGTATCATTCCCATACAATGCTACAAGAGCAGAAAGGTGTTTACGGGTCTATCATCATTCACCCAAAAGAGAAAAACTTGGAATATGATAAAGATTTGGTCGTGGTATTATCAGATTGGACGAATGAAAAGCCAATGAACGTTCTGCGAAACCTTAAAAGAGGTAACGAGTGGTATCAAGTTAAAAAAGGAACTGCGGTACCATTGAGCAGGGTTATTTCAGAAGGTGCTCTTGGTGCCCAGCTTAAATTTTGGAGAGACCGTATGGAGGGCGCTGATATTGCCGATATTTATTACCCCGCATTCTTGTCCAACGGTAAAAAATTGGCGGAGTATCCAGAATTTAAAGCAGGCGAAAAAGTGCGTCTTCGCTTTATTAACGCATCGGCCTCAACTTATTATTGGCTGGATTTTGGGGAAGGAAACCCAATGGTGGTATCTAGTGACGGCATTGATGTACAGCCCGTATCTAAAAGCCGGTTTCTATTTGGTATAGCTGAAACATATGATGTTATTGTAACAATTCCCAAAGGCACATTAGAAATTACCGCAACATCCCAAGATGGCTCTGGTCATACCTCTGTACAATTAGGTAGTGGCACCCTTTATCCAGCCAAAAGAATAGACAGACCTGATAAAGTAGAGATGATGAAACAAATGGGAAAAATGGATATGAAAATGGGAGCCCCTGCAATGGTAGGTAACAAAAAGAAGAATACACCTGAAGTTTTAATGCAGAAGTATGGAATGAAGATGGATATGAAAGATGGCCAGATGAAAACTGGAATGCACGATAAAATGTCAATGAACGATGGTAAAATGGGTAATCAAAAAGATATGAAAGCAAATGACCATATGGGTCACGATATGCAAATGATGCAGAAGGATACGGCCTCTTTTGATTATAGCGCACGGAAAACCTACTTCAACTACGACTTTTTAAAGGCAAAGAAAAATACCACATTCAAAGCTGATTTGCCTGTAAACGATATTCTGTTGAACCTTACCGGAAATATGCAACGTTACGTATGGAGTATGAACGGTGTACCACTTTCAGAGACCGATAAAATAAAAATCAAAAGTGGAGAAGTAACCCGAATAACACTCAACAACTTAACGATGATGCACCACCCAATGCATTTGCACGGTCATTATTTTAGGGTCATCAATGAAAATGGGGAACGTTCACCATTAAAGCATACCGTCAATGTACCGCCAATGCAGAAAGTGGTTATAGAGTTCTACAATGAAGAGTACGGTGATTGGTTCTTTCATTGTCACGTCCTATATCATATGATGGGTGGTATGGCAAGGGTGTTTAGTTATGATACCCCAAGGGATAAAAGAATGGAAGATTTTCCCGTTCAAAAACTCATCGATGAAACAGACCATTATTATTCTTGGGGATTGGTTCGTGCAGGCTCAAACTTTAACGAACTCTTTTTAACATCCAGCAACATCCGCAATGAATTTGGATTGAGAGCAGAATTCGATTATGACAAAAACCTTGAGGCGGAAGTAAATTACAATAGGTACCTAAATGACTGGGTACGTCTCTATGTAGGTGTAAACACCGAAACGGAAATACCTGATTCCTTTGATGAGTTAAATACTGTTGGTCTTATTGGGGTAAAATACTTTACGCCCTACAGGTTCAATGTAGATGTGAGTATGGACCATCAACTACGCCCAAGGGTACGCCTGGATAGGGAGCTATTGATTTTTCCTAGGATTTTTCTGGAAGGCGAATACGAATACAGAGCAGACTTTGGATGGGTCAATGATTTAGGAGATAGCTCTTATGAGAGCGAAACACAATGGTTGGTAGGTCTTTCGTACATCCTCTCTAGAAATTTTTCAATACAAGGAAACTATAACAATCGATACGGCTGGGGTGGCGGTCTATTAGCACGATTTTAAAAATGGCAGAGTATAAAAAAAATAGTCTCAGTTTAACAGGTGCGGTATCGTTAGGTACAGGTGTGATGATAGGTGCCGGAATATTTGCATTATTGGGTCAGGTAGCCGAATTATCTGGGCAATGGTTCCCATATGCATTTTTGATAGGAGCCATTATTTCAGGATTCAGTGCCTACACGTATGTTAAGATGTCCAATGCCTACCCTTCAGCGGGAGGAATTGCTATGTATTTAAAAAAGATATATGGTAAAAGTGCATTGACTGCCTCAGGAGCTTTATTAATGGCTCTTTCAATGATAATCAATGAAAGTTTGGTAGCCCGAACCTTTGGTTCGTACACATTGCAGTTATTTGATGTAGGGGAAAATAGTGTATGGGTGCCCATTTTAGGGGTAATACTATTGGTAATTGCTTTTCTAATTAATATCTCTGGTAATAATATCATAGGAAAGTCTTCTTTGGTAATGGCAATCCTTAAAATTGGTGGTATAGCCATATTTGCCATTGGTGGACTTTGGGCAGCAGGATTCTCGTTTTCAGAAATTGTTCCTTCAGAAAACCTAACTGAATATCCGTTAACCAACTACTTAGGTGCTCTGGCATTATCAATTTTAGCTTATAAAGGTTTTACCACAATTACCAATAGTGGTGGTGAAATTATCAATCCTAATAAAAATGTAGGTCGAGCTATCATTATTTCATTGCTTATTTGTACGGTCGTATATATGTTGGTGGCCTTTGCAGTCTCATCTAACCTTTCTATTGATGAAATAATAAAAGCTAAAGACTATTCCTTGGCGGAAGCATCTAGACCTGCTTTTGGAAAGTATGGACTCTGGTTTACAGTCGGTATCGCTATCGTGTCAACAATTTCAGGGGTTATTGCCAGTATTTTTGCTGTTTCGAGAATGACGGCAATGTTGACCGAAAAAGAACTGATACCTCATAAGCATTTCGGGATGCCAGGTCGGTTACAAAAGCATATGCTGGTGTATACGGTTGTCTTAGCATTAGCACTTACCATTTTATTTGACCTAACAAGAATTGCCTCATTGGGAGCAATATTTTACTTAATAATGGATATCGGAATTCATTGGGGCGTACTAAGAAACTTAAGGCAAGATGTAGATGCTAAACCGGCAATATTGATAACTGCAATTTTTCTCGATGTAGTCGTTCTCGGAGCTTTTTTATGGATAAAAGCGAGTAGTGACATTTTAGTTGTGGTTGTTGCAGCAATATTGATGGTGTTAATCTATTTCGGCGAGAAATTGTTTTTAAAAACTAATACTACCTAATGATAGCAAAAAAAATGAAGTAATAATTAATTCAAAAATAAATAGAAATATGAGCTACTACTTTAATAAGACAATCAATGGAACCTTTGAAGGGATTATTGATAAAGTTACACAAAAATTAAAAGAAGAAGGTTTTGGAATACTCACAGAAATTGACGTATCAGAAACCCTGAAGAATAAATTAGACGTGAACTTTAAGAAGTATAAGATTTTGGGAGCGTGCAATCCACCCTATGCCCATAAAGCGTTACAAGCTGAGGATAAGATTGGAACGATGCTACCCTGTAATGTTATAGTTCAGGAAATTGAAGCAGGAGTTTTTGAAGTTGCTGCAGTAAATCCTATGGCATCTATGCAGGCTGTAGAGAATGAAGATTTAGAGAAAATTGCGGACGAGATTTCGGCAATGTTGGAAAACGTCATTGAAAAGCTATAGAACACTAAAAATAAATACAAACATAAATCAAAAACAAAATGAGCAAATTAAAATTAGTAATAGGAGTAGTTGCAATAGCATTTGTAACCCTAACAGCAGCGTCTTGTAAAGATGCCAAAACAGAGAAAAATAATTCTACTGACCATCATTCAGAAATGAATGCTAATGGTGACCATTCAAAAATGAATCACGACAATAGTGATGGTCACCACGATGGAGAGAAAAAGGAAATGGCAATGAGTGGAGATGGCAATCCACAAGCAGTCTTAAATGACTACTTCAACTTAAAAGATGCCTTGGTAGGAGATGATAATGCCAAAGCCAAAGAGCTGGGAGCAATCCTTGCAACATCCTTAGGCAAGCTTGATATTTCAAAATATACGGGTGCCCAGCAATCAGATTTAAGGGACATTGTTGAGGATGCGGTAGAACACGCAGAGCATATATCAGAAAGTGATATCGCACACCAGCGAGAGCATTTCAAAATATTGAGTAAGGATATGACCGATATGGTGGCAATCACAGGAACTGAGAACACACTATATCAACAATTCTGTCCAATGTACGATGGGGGTAGCGCTTGGTTGAGTATGAGTGAGGATATCAAAAATCCATACTACGGAAGCAAAATGTTAACCTGCGGAAAAGTTCAAAAAGAAATCAATTAAATGAAGGCTGTAAAAATCATAGCAATAGTATTGTTGGTTGCCTTTGTGGTCATACAGTTTATTCCTGTAGACCGCAATCAAAGCGACAGTGTCCCAAAAACCGACTTTATGTTGGTGAATGATGTCCCAAGTGATATCAAGGACAAGTTGCGGGTCTCTTGTTATGATTGCCATAGTAACAATACACAATACCCTTGGTACAACAAGGTGCAACCTGTGGCTTGGTTTCTTGAAGGACATATAAAAGAAGGAAAATCAGAGCTAAATTTTAACGAGTGGGATGCTCTATCAAACCGTAGAAAAGCCAGTAAGCTAAGGTCCATCATTAAACAAATTGAAAGTGGTGAGATGCCTTTAGCTTCTTACACCTTAATTCACAAGGATGCCATTTTTTCAGAAGAAGAAACTAAGCAGGTTGTTAAGTATATGGAAAATTTAAAAGATAGTTTATAAATAAAAAAAACAGATAAGATGAAAAATTTAAAAATGAATATAGCAGTGATGCTATTGTTAGCAGTTTCTTTTACCAACGCACAGGAAAAAGAAAAAATGGGTCACAAACATCATCACGATAAAATGATGAATATGAAGAGTGATTTAAAGTCCGAAGCGATTTTAAGTGATTATTTCAATCTAAAAGACGCATTGGTAGCGGATGATTCAAAGAAAGCAGCTGCGACAGGTACTAAATTGGCGGCTTCACTAAAAGCATTTGATACGTCAAATTATACCGAAGAGGAGCAAAAAGAATTGACTGATATTATTGACGATGCTATGGAGCACGCAGAGCATATTGCAAAAAGCGATATTGGTCATCAAAGAGAGCATTTTAAAACATTAAGTAAGGATATAACGGATATGGTGGCTATCACAGGTTCAAAGAATATGCTTTACCAGCAGTTTTGCCCAATGTATGATAAAGGCAGTGCTTGGTTGAGTGCAAATGAAGAAGTTAGAAACCCATACTATGGAAGCCGAATGCTAAAATGTGGTAAAGTACAAAAGACTATTCAATAGAAACTCTATAGGGACCATTCTATCATACTGGTTTGTTAGTTAACAGTAGATAGGAAGGTATTATTAGACTTCGGAATAGCAAAAGTCCTGTCGTGGGAAGGAAAATGTTGATGGTTAGTGTTAGTTCCTTCCCGTGTCAGGCACAAGATTTTTGAAAAAGAAAGGTTGATTTGGTTAATAGCAGCCTGCATAAGGGAGAGGGAATAAATCCCCCTAGATTACTAGTATCTCTCTTCCTATGTCAGGCAAAATAAAAAGTGAAAAAGAGAACTCATAGAAAAGTACTGGATTATGGAAGTAATGCCTGTTTTTTTGATTGATGGATAGAGTTTGACTCTCATAATCACGTGTTAACCGTGTGGATTTAAGTACAACATAAGGTTTTAAAACTATGAAAGATTGTTGCAAAGACGGATGCCATCAAAAAGCAGAAAAATCTATTATTAAAAAATGGTTCAACTATTTAATCTATGTAATACTGTTAATAATAATTGGTGGTGCATTAGTACTTCAATTATTTGATTAAAGGATTAATAAAAGTGAATAAGGAAGATATGGCAAAAACACCTGAAAGTACTAGTTTTTATGAGCAGCTCTTTAAAAAAGTATTGTTCACCACAAGCGTAGTTGTTGTTTTGTCATTAAGCTATGTATTATGGGTTAATGAAAACCCCGACAGCTTGTTTCTACCAGTGTTGGTAGTTGGGTTGGCCTTTGTCAAAACGATTTTTATTGTTAGGCTCACTTTTCTACAGTTAAGTAAAATAATAGGAGAAAGCCATCAGCTTACACACGTTCTAACATTATTTGCAGTGTTAATTGTTTTGATAATCCTATCATTTTCAGCAGATTATTTAGCATTGTACGTATTGAATTCAGAAAATTTTAAGTCAGCAACATCAATTAATGGTTCATTCCTTCTAGAATTTTTTGAATTTACATATTTCAGTCTAATCACTTTTTCATCCGTTGGCTTTGGTGATATAGTGCCTTTAACTATTTCTGGTAAACTCTTGGTAATTATGGAAGTTTTCTTGAGCTTTTTTGTTTTGGTTTTTGGTATTGCCAATATTAATAGAATACACGTTGACAAATAACCCGTTTAATAACTATAATTATGAAAGTACTTAAATTAATTACACTAATGACTGTTCTCATTACAACAGTCAATTTTACAAATGCACAGAATAGTGAGGATACAATAGATAAGCAAGATGTTATCGAAGTAATGAAATCATACAAAGATGCATTACAGAATCTTACAACTGAAGGCACATTCGAGTTGTTTGCTAAAGATTCTGAGGTATATGAATCTGGAGGTGTAGAAGGGAGCTATACTCACTATATAGAACATCATTTGGGACCAGAATTAGGGCACTTTAAAAGTTTTGTATTCTCAGATTACGAAATTGATGTGCAAGTAGATGCGCCATATGCCTTTACTACAGAAACCTACATCTATACCATTGTTTTAATCCCAGACGATAAGGGTAATTCCCGTACCATAAAGAAAAAAGGAGTTGCAACATCAATTTTAAAGAAGGTGGAAGGAAAATGGAAAATTATTAAAACACATTCATCATCAAGAAATAAAAAATAGCGGCTAATGATAGGTAGAAAAACGGCACTAAAAATTAGAAAGACTCATAGATACTTAGGTCTTTTCATTGGCATCCAATTCCTAATGTGGACTATCAGTGGTTTATATTTTAGTTGGACCGATATAGATGATATACACGGTGACCAGTTTAAGAATTTACAGTATCAGCCAAAGGCATTTCAAAACCTTTTAAGTCCTGCTCAATTAGACGTGCCAAAAGGCATACGCACAATAGAACTAAGAGATATAAATAAAATACCCTATTACTGGATAAATGAACAACAGCTTTTCAATGCCTTAAATGGAGAACTAAAATCAGAAATAAGCAAAGACGAGGCAGTTTATGTAGCAAAACAGTATATGAAGAAAGAATTAGAAATTATTAATGTGGAGCGTATCACAGAAGTAGGCAAACAGCACGAGTATCGAGAAAGGCTATTGCCGGCTTATGTGATATCCTATGCAGATAATGAAGCTTTAAAAGCCTATGTGTCAGTAAATGATGGGAAATTCCAAACTGTTAGGCATCGCCGTTGGCGTTGGTTCGATTTTCTATGGATGACACATACAATGGATTATGAAGGTCGAGATAATTTTAACACCACCGTTTTAAGGGCATTCTCATTATTGGGATTAATAACAGTATTGAGTGGGTTTTTACTATGGTATACATCATCACCTACAATCAGAAAGATAATAAAAAAGAAAAATAAATAATATTATGAATAAAAACATCATATACATAGGTGTTGCATTAATTGTTGGCCTACTAGGTGGCTATCTAATATTTGGTGGAGGTTCTGCTGATACTGCAACAAACAAGGTTAAAGACGACCACAATCATTCAGAGGAAATTGCATCAGGTCAAATGTGGACCTGCTCAATGCACCCACAGATAATGCAACCCGAACCGGGTGATTGCCCTATATGTGGTATGGATTTAATACCTGCGGAAACAGGTGCCGATGGATTATTGGCAGACCAGTTTAAAATGACTGAAAACGCAATGGCATTAGCTAATATTCAAACAACAGTAGTAGGGTCAGGAGCCATTGAAGCAGGTACACTTAAACTATCGGGAAAAATAAGGGAAAATGAAGAGTCCAATGCTGTTCAAGTAACTTATTTTGCAGGTAGGATTGAAAAGCTTTATGTGAACTCTACAGGAGAAAGAGTTGGTAAAGGGCAGCGTTTGGCCACTATTTATTCGCCAGAATTGGTGTCCGCCCAGCAAGAACTCTTAACAGCTGCTTCCCTAAAGGAATCTCAACCTGAACTATATTCGGCTGTCCGAAACAAACTCAAATTATGGAAACTTTCAGAAAAGCAAATTAATGCTATTGAGCAGGCAGGAAAAGTGCAGGAATACTTTCCTGTATATGCCACTGTTTCAGGAACTGTTACCCATAAAATGGTGGAAGAAGGTGATTATGTAAAACTGGGTCAACCGCTTTACAAAATAGCAAATTTAAATACTGTTTGGGCAGAGTTCGATGCGTATGAAAACCAAATAGCTTCACTAAAAGAAGGTCAAAGTATAAAAATTGTCACTAACGCATATCCAAATCAAGAGTTTGATGCTAAAATTTCATTTATAGACCCAATTCTTAATTCAGCTACAAGAACCATAGTTGTTCGTGCTGTATTAAATAATAGAAAAGACAAATTTAAACCAGGGATGTTTGTAGAAGGAAAGGTTGAAGGAGCTGAAATGCAGATGAACGAAGCCATCAATGTACCAGCAAGTGCAGTAATGTGGACAGGAGAACGTTCTGTGGTTTACGTTAAGACTAACCCTAATGAGCCAGTTTTTGAAATGCGTGAGGTATTACTTGGTAATGCTAGTGGAGACACCTATACCATTATCGAAGGATTGCAAAATGGTGATGAAATCGTAACAAATGGAACGTTTACGGTTGACGCTGCTGCTCAATTGCAAGGAAAGAAATCTATGATGAATACTGAAGGGGGCAAAACAATGACAGGACACGAAGGGCACTTGGGGATGCAAAATGATGGTTCGGGAGATAAAATGAACAACACAAATCATTCAGAGATGAATAAAAGAATAAAAGTTGCCGGCAAATTTCAAAATCAATTAAAAAGCGTTTTAGAAGGCTATATTCTTCTGAAGGATGCCCTTGTTAATGACAATGCCACAGAAGCACAGACTGCAGCAAAAAAAATAGGTCAGAATCTAGCAAAGGTAGATATGAAATTATTGACTAATGAGGAAGCACATAACCATTGGATGACGATTCAAAAAGAACTGAAAAACTCTGCAAATGCCATTGAAAACAATTCAGATATAGCAGTACAGAGAGACCATTTTAAGCATCTTTCTGCTCATATAACAAGTGGTATAAAGCTTTTTGGAGTTAACCAAAAAGTATACCGTGATTTTTGCCCTATGGCAGATAACAATAAAGGTGCCTTTTGGTTAAGTCTCGAAGAAGAAATTCGTAATCCGTATTACGGAGAAGCAATGCTAAAATGTGGTGAAGTAAGGGAGACTTTAGAATAGGTCAGCCTTAAATAAGAGTTCCATAAAGAAATATATGCAATGGTAAGAAGAGCGATGATGAGTGAGAGTAGAAGAAATAGGAGAAAAGCTGAAAGAAATAAGCGCCGAACTAAGAACAATATCACTAAAAAAGATAGAATTATTGGAATATTGGCCCTAATCATCATATTTATTATAGCCGCTATTGCAGCGTATTTCTATTCACTTTCAAAAGCTGGGATAAAGTTGTTTTAAAAAAAATGAGTTATAAAGTTCACATAAAAAATATGGTATGTCCGCGATGTATCTCTGCGGTATCTAATATTTTGCAAGAACTGAAGATACCATATAGCTCAATAAAATTGGGAGAAGTTGAATTAACAAAATCTTTAAGCGTGGAAAATAAAAACAAGTTTTCCAAAGCACTTCAAGATATTGGATTCAGTTTAATCAACGACCGTAGAAGTCAGCTTATAGAACAGATGAAAACCTTGGTGGTAGACAAAATTTATTACTCATCAGAAGATTTGAACATTAAATGGACAGACTTTATTAGTGAAAAATTGCGCCTGGACTATAAATATTTAAGCTCACTTTTTTCATCAGTAGAGAGTATCACTTTTGAACAATATATCATTAACCAAAAAATTGAGCGTGTTAAAGAACTCATCGTTTATGACGAGTTAACCTTAAGCGAAATAGCTTTTAAGTTAAACTATAGTAGCGTTGCTTACTTAAGTAATCAGTTTAAAAAAGTTACGGGAATGACACCTACACAGTTTAAAAATAATAGAGATAAGAACAGAAAATCGCTTGATGAATTTTAGGATATTGAGAGTTCAATGCCACTTTTATGTGGTAAAATCGATTAGTGTTTTAAATGAGTTAAAGTATTACCTATTGTAGCAAATACTTGTTTTGTATAAATCTTAATTTTAATGAATTAAATTAATTAAAATAACCAAAAATATAAACTATGGAAAACAACGAAAAAAAGCCAAATAATTATTTAAAATTTTTCGCAATGATTGGCACCTCAATGGTTGCGATGTTCTTTTTGATGTACACACACTCGTATCAGATTATTGACCATTTCTGGTACAGTGAGACCCGTTTTTTTATGACCCTGATTATGGGTGGGTCGATGGTCATTATTATGCTACTGTATATGTTGCAAATGTACAAAGACCGAAATAAGAACATTTCAATATTTGCCTTGGGTATTCTGTTGATTGTAGGTGGTATATGGCTGGTCAGAAGTCAGGTCACGGTTTCCGGTGTTGACTATATGGAAGGAATGATACCCCATCACTCTATAGCTATTTTAACTAGCGAACGTTCTAAAATAAAAGATGTCAGGGTAAGGAAAATTGCCGATGAAATCATCAAGGCGCAACGTAGGGAAATAATGGAAATGCAATGGTTAATCAATGACATTAAGGAAAATGGAATAGTGGAAACAGAAGAGGAGAGAAAGAATCGCCCAATTCCCAAATTTTAAGGTTCGCTTACCGAGGAAACAAAAAATCTAAACGACTAAGAGAAAATAAAGGCAGCATCAATTATTTGGAGAAAAGTTTTCCAATAAAATCACTTGCTATCACTAGGTGATTTCTTTGGAAAGCTTTTTTTAAGAATGGCTAGAAATTTAATAGTAAATCATCAGTTTAGAAAATTTCTTGAAATGGAATAGTATGCTGGTTTTGCTGAACATTCTACAACTTTTTCAGTGAATAACGTAACAATATTGCCATATTCTATTCCGAAATTTGTGTTATAAAATAAGGAGTAGTTATGGAATCAATTAACATATTCGAAACCAAAGAAAAGAACAGTAAACAAGGAATAACAAAATCCTTTCCGGTAACGGGTATGACCTGTGCTGCTTGTGCAAGCAGTGTGGAGTCAATTCTTTCCCATACGGACGGTGTCAACAAGGCCACCGTAAATTTTGCTAGCAATTCCGTATTGGTTGATTATGATGAGAGCATTTCAGAAGAAAAATTACAAAACGCTTTGCGTCAAGTGGGTTATGATATCATTATTGATACCGAAGACCCCTCGCAAGTACAACAAGAACTTCAGCAACAACATTACCAAGATATAAAAAACCGTACCATTTGGTCCGCAATTTTGACGCTGCCCATTTTTATCCTTGGGATGTTCTTTATGGAATGGGAGCCGGGAAAATGGATTTCGTTGGTACTTACGATTCCGGTACTGTTCTGGTTTGGACGTAGTTTTTTTGGCAATGCCTTTAAACAGGCAAAGTACGGAAAGGCCAATATGGATACCTTGGTGGCCCTGAGTACAGGTATCGCCTTTCTGTTCAGTGTTTTTAATACGCTCTTTCCTGAATTTTGGTTGAGCCGTGGTATTGACCCCCACGTGTATTACGAAGCTGCCACGGTCATCATTACGTTCATTTCCCTTGGAAAATTATTGGAAGAAAGAGCAAAATCGAATACCTCTTCCGCTATTAAAAAATTAATGGGATTACAGCCTAAAACGCTAAAGATTATTGAGAATGGTGAAGAAAAGGAAATTCCAATATCCCAAGTTCAAGTAGGGCAAACCATTTTGGTACGCCCAGGCGAGAAAATTCCCGTAGATGGTCAAGTGTCAAAAGGAAGTTCATATGTAGATGAAAGTATGATTACAGGGGAACCTGTCCCAGTGCAAAAATCTACAGAAGAGAAAGTTTTTGCAGGAACCGTCAACCAAAAGGGGAGTTTTCAATTCACTGCCGAAAAAGTGGGTGGTGAAACTTTGTTGTCTCAAATCATCAAAATGGTACAGGAAGCTCAGGGAAGTAAGGCACCTGTACAAAAATTGGTCGATAAAATAGCGGGAATATTTGTTCCCATCGTATTGGGTATATCCATCATCACATTTATTGTTTGGATGTTTGTCGGTGGCGACAACGCATTTTCCCAAGCCTTACTAACCTCGGTAGCGGTATTGGTCATTGCTTGCCCTTGCGCTTTGGGATTGGCGACACCAACAGCGATTATGGTGGGCATAGGAAAAGGCGCAGAAAACAATATCCTAATAAAGGATGCTGAAAGTTTAGAGCTCGGTCATAAGGTCAATGCTGTAATTCTCGATAAAACGGGCACTATTACCCAAGGAAAACCTTTGGTAACAGATATTCATTGGGCTGAGGACACTAAAGGAGTGGAAAAATGCGAACAAATTCTATTAGCGATTGAAGCTCAGTCGGAACATCCACTAGCCGAAGCCGTAGTCAACCATTTTAAGGAACAAGGTGTTCAGCCCGCTGAAATTGCCTCTTTCGAAAGTATCACCGGAATGGGTGTCAAGGCAGAATTGGAAAATAGCAGACCGTACTTTGTAGGCAACCACAAGCTAATGGTCGAAAATGCTATTCAAATCGATACTGCTTTAATAGAAGTATCTGAAAATCTTGAAGACCAGGCAAAAACCGTCATATTCTTTAGCAATGATAAACGAGTGTTGGCAATACTCGCCATTGCGGACAAAATAAAGGAAACATCCAAAAAAGCCATAACTACATTGCAGGAAAAAGGAATTGAGGTCTATATGCTTACCGGCGATAACAACAACACTGCGTCAGCGGTGGCCCAACAAGTTGGGATAACCAACTACCAAGGAGAGGTATTGCCCTCGGATAAAGCCGCTTTTGTGGAAAAATTACAAGCCGATGGAAAAGTGGTGGCTATGGTGGGCGATGGTATCAACGATTCACACGCCTTGGCACAGGCCGATGTCAGCATTGCAATGGGAAAAGGTTCCGACATCGCGATGGACGTTGCAAAAATGACCTTGATAACTTCAGATTTACAGTCAATTTCCAAAGCATTGAAACTATCAAAGAAAACCGTTATGGGTATTCGCCAAAATCTGTTTTGGGCATTTATATACAACATCATTGGCATCCCGATAGCTGCAGGTGTGCTATATCCCATCAATGGCTTTTTGTTGGACCCAATGATAGCAGGAGCTGCAATGGCATTCAGTAGTGTATCGGTCGTAGCCAATAGTCTGCGCTTAAAACAAGTAAAACTTTAACAATCATAAATTCAGAAACTATGAAAACTTTAAAATTTAAAACAAATATCAATTGTGGTGGGTGCGTATCAAAAGTAACCCCTTTTTTAAACAAGCAGGAAGGTGTAGAAAGTTGGGAAGTAGATACCGCCAATCCTGACAAAATATTGACAATAGAAAGTGATGGTGCTTCAGAAGAAGCTATTAAGACTACTTTGCAAAAAGTAGGGTTTAAGGCAGAGTCTGTAGCATAACATACTCAATTTGATATGGGTTACGCTATCCTCTTAGGTGTCATTCTTCTTTTGGTTGTTCACTTTTACAGAAAAGCACAACGGCAAAAGGTACAGCCTTTTCCAGAGTATTGGCATAGTTTGTTGCTGGATAACGTACTTTACTATCGAAATCTTTCAAAAGAAAGGCAAGAGGTATTTCAGCAGCGAATGATGCAATTTTTGAGTGAAGTTTATATTGATGGTGTACAGTTGGAATTGCAAGAACTTGACAAAATTCTAATCGCTGCAAGTGCGGTAATACCCGTATTTGGGTTCAAAGAATGGCATTACACCAATTTAAGCGGAATCCTACTGTATCCAGACAATTTCAATGAGGATATGCAATTTGGGTCTAAGGAAAAATCCCGTTATATAGGTGGAATTGTTGGTAACGGACGTTTTGAAAGACAAATGATTCTTTCTAAAAAAGCCCTTTACCACGGTTTCAAAAACAAAAGCGATAAAAACAACACGGGCATTCACGAATTTGTACATCTTATTGATAAGCTCGATGACCATACGGACGGGATTCCAGAACGGCTATTACAGCATCAATATACCATCCCGTGGTTGAATTTGATTCATAGAGAAATGGAAGCCATAAATGGTAACCAATCCGACATCCGTAAATATGGAGGAACTAACCAAGCCGAATTCTTTGCAGTAGCTTCTGAATACTTTTTTGAACGTCCAGATTTACTTAAGAGAAAGCACCCAGAACTCTACAAAATGTTGGTGGAGTGTTTCAATCAAAAATTATCTTAATTAAATCAAATATATCCCACGTTAAAAGTAGCTGTTATTGCTTTAGATTAATTAAAAATTAACTACACTGTCTAGAGCATCATCAGCTTCCTTATGGATAAAATTTGCTTGATAATTCAAAGTTGTTTTTAAATCACTATGTCTATAAAGTTTTTGCAGCATTAATGGATGAATGGTATCACCTGCAATATTGCCAAAAGTATGTCTAGCAATGTGCATTGTTATCTTCTTATCTATTTTTGCTTTTTTGCCAATTGATTTTAAGTTATCATTGAATTTTTTTGTCGCCGTTTTTCTTTTATTATAGATATCCTTAGCGTCATTGAGATTAGCCTTTTTTAATTCGGGAAAAACAAAATCAGTGTCAAATCTCTTATCATTTCTATAGTAATTCAAAATACTTTGGACCTTATCTGGAATTTTTAAGGACAATAATTTTGAATTTTTATTCATTCTATAATGTAACCGGTCATCATATATGTCCGACCATTTTGTCCAAAGCACATCTGTAACGCGCATTCCTGCAAAATTGAAGCTAAATAGCCAAACGTTTCTTGTATGAATTTCATTGTAGGTTAGATTATCTAAAGCTTCAATAGCTCTTACCTCAATAATATTCAACCCTATTTTTGTCGTCTCAGGAAACTTGATTTTAATTTTGTCACCACCGAAAGGATATAGTTCCCTACTGACTATTTTTAGCTTTATAGCTCTGTTGAATAATAAGCGGATTAGGACAAGTATATTCATTATTGAAGTCTCAGCAAGGTGGTGCTTAACTTTGAGGTATATCATCAATTTTTTAAGAAATCGTTCATCAATTTCTTGAAATGAAAGTTGTTTAGATTTGTGATATTTTACAATATAACTAATCAATGCGCTGTCCGTAGATAGACGGTTTAACTTTTCTGCAACTTTCAGTTCGTCCAGATGTTCTTGTGCCAGCTCAAAGAAAGTTGAGGAATTCCCTGACGCATATATTTCTTTTTTAATTTGGTTTGCTGAGGCATCTTTATACTCAGACTGTAAATCGATAAGAGCCTTATTGGCATCAGAAAGTTGTTGTGATAGCAACTTGTTTAGGTTATCAGCATTTGGATTTGTTTTTTTTACTCGAAGATTTTTTTCGTCCCATTCCTCTAAATCGATATAATGACCAACATACTGATAGGTAGAGCGACGGTTTTTTGTGATTCGAATAGCTAATGGATATTGACCTTTAACGTTCGGTTTTTTACGAAGAACTATTTTTGCATTTGATGACATAATTGACCTTTTTTGAGTACGAAAGTCAAATCAGGTACAACATAGGTACAACATTTTGTTTTTTGCACAATTTCTGTTGTAGTCTTTCTATAAAGATACATATTTATTGGTCTTTTTAGGTACAACATAGGTACAACAAATGTTGATGTTAACTGATATTAATTGACTTTAAAGAAAATGACAAAACACATAAGTAATTGATAATGAGTGTTTTTGTGTTTCTTTGGTGCAATATACGCTAGACTTAGGATCTAGTGCCGCAAGGCGTGGGGGTTCGACTCCCTTCACCCGCACTGAAAGCTCTTCGATTTTCGAGGAGCTTTTTTTGTTCGGACTTATTTTAGTACTCGTCTTTTACATTTTCATATTCAAAGTAATCCGTTGCTTCTGGTTGGTTGCCAACGACATTGTTACCTCGTAGTTTTCCTACCGTGTGAGCAGTCATTTCTGCTTCGGGATATGGCTTTACAAGTTCGTTTAGTTTTTTTTGGTCCAATTCGTCCTTGCATTCTACCAACCATTCATCTTCTAATTCATCAGGTAAAATAACAGGCATTCTTGGTCCTTTTAGTTTTGGATTGTTATGTATTTTGGCCATCATTAGATTACCTTCTGTTGTAACTATGGAGAAAGTATTCAAAACTTCCCCCGTTTCTTTATCAGTCCATTTATTCCACAATCCTGCCACGGAGATAGGCTTGTTATCCTTTCTTGAAATGTAATAGGGTACTGTCTCTTTTCCGTGGTGATGGTGTTCATAGAATCCATCTATACAGATAATACATCGCTTGTTCTTTGCCGATGCTCTAAATGAGTTCTTTTCAAAAATGGTTTCTCCCCTGGCATTAAGTGTTTTGTTCCAGATATTTTCCTTGTGTGTAGCCCAATTTGGAACAAGTCCCCATTGAGAAACTAAGGGGTAATAGGGACTTTCGTTAGTATAAATGAGCATTTTAGGGTGCTGAAAACCGTTTGCATGGAACAAAGGTAGGTCTGTGTCCGGTGCCAGTTTCTGTTTTATTTCCTTAATGGCAGATTCGTCAGCATCCCGAAGGGCCCTTTTGAGTTGCGATTGGAGTTGTGCCTTAACATCGTAGCACATGGTAGAGGTTATTGTTTATTATTTTAAAGTTAATAATATCGATCCAAATGGCAATTGCGTAACCTAATTGAATAAAGTTCAATAATCCGATCAAAAATAAGTTAGGACTGTGATAAAATATTTTAATTATTGAATTTTTGTTAAAATAAAAGAATAATCATAAATATATCTTAAACGACCTTTTGTTTAAAGGTCCCCAACTGAAAACTGACAAATTATACGAAAAAGCAGTGGAGGTGGTGTTTTTGATTGAATTTTTGCAATAAAATAATACCATAACAGTTTTAATTACTGTAAATTATTGATATTTGTCAATTTTTATATCGAAACCTTAACTAGATTAATTGACCAATTGCGCTATGTACAAAGAAATTTATTTAGTCGACGATGAAGATCTCGTAAATACGGTGAATGCGATTCACTTTAGAAGAATGGGTATGGAGGATAAGGTGAAAAGCTTTACCAACCCGGAATTGGCACTGGATGACCTTAGATTCAGAGATGATCAAAATACAAGGACCCTCATCTTGTTGGATATCAATATGCCCGAAATGAGCGGGTTTGAGTTTTTGGAGTTTATGATGTTGGAAAATTTTCCAGAATCCAATGAGGTACTTTTGGTAACATCTTCTGAGTCCGATTCGGATAAGGACGAGGCCAAAAAATATGAAAAATACGTAAAGGAGTTTATAACCAAGCCACTAAAAATTGAGCATTTGGAGGAATATCTCCAAAGCGCGAACAAATAATATCGTTCTCAATAATATCTTTTTATTGCTCAACCTATTTTTGTCCCTTACCTTTAATTTGAATAAACTTTAGCCTGTGAAACAGAAAAATGCCTTTATTCAGAATAAAGTTGAAATCGTTGAAGATAGAAATGACATTGTTTGGGCAATGGACGAGAATTATAAGCTCACCGATTTCAACACCTCCTTTAGTGCGCTTTTAAAGCGCAACGGTTCCATTACTGTTGAGCGAGGTATAGATTTAAGAAAGGTATTCAAGACAAGCAGTTTTTTTGACCCTTGCGAACAAGGTTGCGAAAGAGCTTTAAACAGGTACGCCACAACTTCCAAACATACTTTCGAGGAAAATGGTGAAATTGTTGTCCACGAATTTTCCTTTCAGCCATTTATGAACAGTTCCGGAGATATAGTGGGATGTTGTGTCTGGCAAAAGAACATTACCCAAGAGGTAAACAATAACCACCGTTTGCTGGATAGCGAAAGAAAGTACCGGGAAGCTCAGCAAGTTGCCGACGTAGGTCATTGGAATTGGGATATGATCAAGAACGAAATTACTTGGTCCGATCAACTATACCGAATTTTTGGGCAAGAACCAGGTACTTTTAATGCGGATTATGAATCTGTAAAGGCTATAATTCACCCAGAAGATAGGCAGGCTTTTGACGAGGATGTAAATCGAAGTATCAAGGAGAACGTTCCCCACGATATTATTCACCGCATAGTGGTGTTGGACGGGGAGGTTAGGTATGTGCATCAAAAAGGAAAGGTTTACTATAACGAAGAGGGTAAACCCTACAGAATGAGCGGTACGGCTCAAGACGTAACTAAGGACGTCCTGTCCAATCATCAAATATTGGAACAAAATCACGAGCTACAGAATTTTGTTCGGATAATTTCCCATAACCTAAGAGGCCCGATATCAAATCTGTTGATGTTGTCCAAAATATATGAATGGGGCAAGGATGAGATGAACGACGATATTGTTCGAAAAATAGAGCACACCACCGAAGCTCTGGACCAGACTATCAAGGACCTTCATCTTTCACTGTCCTTAAAATCGGCCGATAAGGAAAAGTTTAGAGAGGTCTCTTTACGTGCCGTGATGAAAGATGTTGATGGATTGTTGTCCGAAGAGATAATTAAGAGCAAAGCCACGGTAAAAACCGATTTTTCGGGAGGTGAGACCGTTTTTGGTGCTAAAAGTTATGTGGTAAATATCTTTTACAATCTTATCCTTAATGCAATTAATTATGCAAAGGATGAAGTGCCCGCAAATATTAAGATTGTTTCTGAAGAAACGGAAAATAATGTGGTGCTTAAATTTGTAGACAACGGTATTGGTATGGAGCTTACCCCGGAAAAGGAGCGAAAAATATTTGATATGTACGGCAGGTTGAGCGGTGCAACCATAGGTAAAGGTTTTGGGCTTTATTTAGTGAAAACACAAGTTGAGGCCATGGATGGTAAAATAGAAGTTGAGAGTACCAAAGGCGAAGGCTCTACATTTATTGTTACCCTGCTCAAGAGCCTTTAGGCGGGTCTAAAGGGCAATTTGCTCAAATCCACGTTTCCACCAGAGATTATTATACCAACTTTTTTATGGGTCAGTAGTTCTTTTTTCCTGAAACAGGCCGCTAGTGCAACTGCACTGGATGGTTCACAAACAATTTTGAGCCGTTCCCAGATCAACCGCATGGCGTGGACTATCTCTTGTTCTTTTACCCGAACAATTTCTTCAACATATTTCTGAATTATAGGGAAGTTTCTATCGCCCAGTTGGGTCTTTAGGCCATCTGCAATGGTGTTTGTGGTAGTGTTTGTCTCTATTTTTCCGCTATTTAGGGATCGGAATGCATCATCCACCTCAAAAGGTTCACCGCCGATCGTTTTGCAATTTTTGCCAAAATAATGTACTGCTAAGGCAGTGCCCGCTAGTAAGCCACCACCTCCTACAGGGGTAAAAACATAATCCAAGTCGGGGTATAACTTCAATAATTCCATACAAGCGGTGCCTTGCCCCAGAATCACTTGCTCATTATTGGAGGGATGGATAAAAGTTGCGCCTTGTTTATTGATAATTTCTTGGGTCGCTTGTTCTCGGGCAGTCAAAGTAGGTTCGCATTCGGAAAGAATACCACCGTAGCCCCTTACGGCCTCTTTTTTTACCTCTGGAGCGGAACTGGGCATAACAATATAAGCTTTTACTCCCAGGCTTTGGGCGGCTAAGGATAAAGCCTGTGCAAAATTTCCGGAAGAATGTGTTACAACACCATTTTTTTTCTGATCGGGGGTAAGCTGAAGAATAGCATTGGCAGCCCCACGCATTTTAAATGCGCCCATACGCTGAAAGTTTTCGCATTTAAAATAAAAATTGGCATTGCCCATTTTATCGATCAGCCGAGAGGTAAGAACGGGCGTATCGTGAATAAAAGGCTTTATTCTTTGGTGGCAATCTCTAAGTTGTTGTTTGTCCATAAATCCCTATACCTATTTGGGGAACTAAAATTAAGTATAAAGATAATACAGGGTTTAATTATGGGATTCCACTTCTTGTTTTTCTTCCACGGAACCTTTGGAGATTCCCTCCATTCCCAATTCGGGGATTACCAACAATGGAATTTGGGTATGGAATGCGGTCCTTTTAATAATGGGCTCGCGGGTCATTTTTTCCATATAACTATGCTGGTAATTCAACATTGCCAAAAGATGTATGCCCAATTCCTTGGAGAATGTCTCTAAGGTATGTGAAACCGAATTCAGTTCGGAAACCGTGTGCACAAAATGTTCGGCATTGCCAAGATAGCGGCGCAGCATGTTCAGGTTAAATTGCTGAAGCTCTGTAAGGGCTTTTATACCGTATTGTACATGGACAATCCGAATAGTTGCATTGAACATTTTGGCCATTTCCAAAAGTGGGGATAGCTCGGAAGAGGTATAGAACCTATTAAAATCGGTGGCAAACGCAATTTCGGATGGTGTAACGTACTCAAAGTGATAGGGAATGGCCAAAACAGGGCACTTTTTGACGGCCTTTATAATACGTACCGAGTTGCTTCCCATAAAAACCTCTTCAGCGCCAGATGCACCTTTGGTTCCCGTTATCACCAAATGGATCCCAAAAGTATCAACAATGTCCTTGACCTCTTCTACCAATAAATTAAAAGAGGATATGGTCTCAAAACTATGGTTTGGATTACCGTATTTGCTTTGTATCCGTTTAACAGTTTTGTTCAGGCCATGTTCGGAGTTCTCGCGTACTGCATCAACAATGCGAACACCATCGATCATTTTGGCCATAAACCTGCTGCTTGGTATCACAGGGGTGTAGGTGTTGAGCAAATAAAATGTACAACGCCTGTTGCGGAACAATTGCATGGCGTAATCTATGGCGTTCCATGCATTTTCCGAAAAATCCGTAGGTATTAAAATCTTCTGCATCTGTCAAAGGATTATGATGCATAAAATTAAACGTATGGTGCAGGGGATTCTATGACAATTGTCAGCTTTTAAAAAAAGACCTAAAAGCCTTCAACCATTTCCATTAGCTTGCGTTCGTCCTTAATGCCGATTTTTTTTCCGGAGGCATGGATAAGGCCTTTCTTTTTAAATTCTGAGATAATTCTAATGGCCGATTCGGTAGCGGTGCCCACTACATTGGAAATGTCCTCTCGGGAGAGTGTAAGTGCCAAATATCCATCTTCATCTTCACCAAAATTATTTTTTAGATAAAGAAAAGCTTCGGCCATGCGCTGTTTTACGGTTTTTTGCGAAATGTTTACGATAACATCGTCCGCTTCCTTAAGGTCGTGTGCCATATGGCGAAGTACTTCCAAAGTGAAATTTGGATTTTTTTGGAGCGTATTGTTTATGCTTTCCTTTGGGATAAAACAAACCTCCATATCGTCGACAGCTATAGCGGAAAGATTGGTGCTTTCTTGCGATATTACCGAGCGCTGCCCCAAAACTTCGCCCTTTGTGGCCAATTTTACGATTTGATCCTTTCCGTTGGCGCTAAGTTTGGAAAGCTTCGAAACGCCATTGCGTACACAGTAGACCCCGTTCAGTTTTTCACCTTCTTCAAAAAGTGCATCTCCCTTTTTAATGGTCTTTGTGGTTTTGGAGTCCGATACTTTTTTCAGTTCCTCCTTGCTCATGGCGCGTAAAGAATTGAACTGCCTAATGATACAATTTTCACACCTGCTTTCCATAATGATTAGTTTACCTGATTCGACAAAAATAGTTGATAAACAATCACAAAATACTGATAAATATCATATTTTTAAGAAGAATAGTAGTACAATTTTGCCATAGGTAAAGCAAATGTGAAATGACAGACCCGACCTGTTATCATTGTGGAGATGATTGCGGTAAAAACCGTGTACAATTTGATGATAAGGATTTTTGTTGCAATGGTTGCAAGACCGTTTACGAAATCTTTACCTCCAATGGTCTGTCCACTTTTTACGAAATAGAAGGCAAAGCAGGTACCACTCCAAACGAAATCCGTCAGAAATACGATTTTTTAGACAACCAGGAAATTGTGAAACAACTTGTGGAGTTCGACGAAGATGGCGTACAAGTGATAAGTTTGAGTATTCCCAATATTCATTGTAGTTCCTGCATATGGGTGTTGGAAAATTTGAACAAGTTGCATTCGGCCATTACGGTTTCCCAAGTAGATTTTCCAAAAAAGACCATAAGGGTTACCTACAAAACCAAAGACTTTTCGTTGAAAGCCTTGGTGCTGCTGTTGGGGAGTATTGGTTACGAACCTTATATTTCGTTGGAGGAGTACAATAAAAAGGGGAAAAAGGTGGATCGTTCCCTAATTTATAAACTCGGAGTGGCCGGATTTGCGTTCGGTAATGTAATGCTGTTCTCTTTCCCGGAGTATTTCGAGGTCGAAGAGTTTTGGTTGGATCAATATAAGAGCGTTTTCCGTTGGCTGATGTTCGCCTTTTCGCTGCCCGTGGTATTTTATGCTTCCCAAGATTACTTTGTTTCCGCTTATAAGGGCATCCGCTCCAAATTGTTGAACATTGATGTGCCGATAGCCCTTGGAATACTGACCCTTTTTCTAAGAAGCACCGCGGATATTATTTTTGACCTGGGTTCCGGTTTCTTTGATAGTCTCACCGGTCTGGTCTTCTTTTTGTTGTTGGGCAAGTTTTTTCAACAAAAAACCTATGCCTATCTGTCGTTCGAGCGCGACTACAAATCCTATTTTCCGATTGCGGTGACCCGATTGGGCAAAAATGGCGAAGAGGAGAACATACAAATTTACAATATCGAGGTAGGGGATAGGATCCTGATCCGGAGCCACGAGATCATTCCAGTGGACTCAATTCTGATAAAAGGAACCGCCGAGATCGACTATAGTTTTGTTACCGGGGAATCCGAACCTGTGTTTAAGGAATCGGGAGAGAAGCTGTTCGCCGGTGGCAAGCAACTTTCAGGTGTCTTGGAAGTAGAGGTCTTAAAATCCGTTTCGCAAAGCTATCTTACCCAACTTTGGGGCAATTCCGTATTTTCCAAGGACAAATCCAGTCAATTCCAGACCCTTACCGATAGCATAGGAAAACGATTTACCATTGCTGTGTTGAGTATAGCCACATTGGCCACTTTGTTTTGGTTGGTGTTCGATCCTAGCCTTGCCCTAAATGTGTTCACTTCGGTATTGATCATTGCCTGCCCCTGCGCCATAGCTTTGGCCGCACCGTTCACATTGGGGAATATGCTTCGCATTTTTGGAAAACATAAATTCTATTTAAAAAATGCTAGCGTAATCGAGAGGCTATCCATAATCGATACAGCTATTTTTGACAAAACCGGTACGCTGACCACCAATGTAAAGGATACCATCCATTACGAGGGTATGGAGCTTACCGAGGAAGAGACGGCACTGTTAAAAACAACCCTGAGAGCATCCAATCACCCTTTGAGCCGATCGTTGTACAATATTTTAAAATCCAACGCCATAATGACCCTTGAGGAATTCCAAGAGCATACCGGTAAAGGAATAGAAGGAAAGTACAATCAACATACCATAAAAGTAGGCTCAGCGGCCTATGTGGGCGAAAGCCACTCCAACTCCATAACCAATACTACAGTTTATGTAAGTGCGGATGAAGATGTGAAAGGTAGGTTCGTGTTCAAAAACACATACCGGGACGGCATGAGCCAAATATTTGATGAATTGTCCAATGATCTTAACCTGGGTATTCTTTCGGGCGATAATGATGGTGAAAAAAAGAAGCTGGAGGGCTTGCTCCCGGCAAAGACCAAAATGATGTTCGATCAAAAACCGGAAGATAAACTGGAATATATCAAAAAGTTACAGCAGAAACATAAGGTTTTAATGGTGGGCGACGGCCTGAACGATGCTGGAGCCTTGGCACAGAGCAACGTAGGGTTGGCCGTTTCGGAAAACATAAACGTGTTCTCCCCTGCCTGCGACGGAATTTTAGATGCTGCCCAACTGCGAACACTGCCAAAATTTATTAAATTATCCAAGCAATCCGTTCGGATAATCAAAATGAGTTTCCTACTTTCATTGTGTTACAATGTAGTTGGATTGTATTTCGCCGTTACAGGGCAGTTACAACCGGTAATAGCCGCTATTTTAATGCCTTTGAGCTCAATTAGTATCGTGGTGTTTACCACCTTGGCCACCAATTTTGTGGCTAGAGAGTTAAAAAATAAAGAAAGCTGATATATGTCATTTTTTGAAGCATACCATCACAGTAGTTTTACCCCTAAATTAAGGCAGGTATGAGTGTTATTTATGTGTTGTTGGCCATTAGTGTAACGGTGGCCGTGGTCTTTTTTATAGCCTTTGTTTTTTCGGTAAAGAGCGGACAATACGACGACACCTATACCCCATCGGTAAGAATGTTGTTCGAGGATGAGGTGGTAAAGAGCCAGGATAAATCAAACCTATATAGTAAAAAGGAAATCAAACAAACTAAAAGTACAAACCAATAAATATGGAAATACAACAGTTCCGCTACGATAACAAAATCGTGCAAAAGTTCTTATACGCTACCATTTTATGGGGTGTGGTAGGTATGGCAGTAGGTCTTTTGTTGGCCTTTATGTTTTTGTTCCCCAATGTTACCGAAGGTATTTCATGGTTGAGTTTTGGACGTTTGCGTCCATTGCATACCAACGCCGTGATTTTCGCATTTGTGGGTAACGCAATTTTTGCAGGGGTATATTACTCATTGCAGCGATTGCTCAAAGCTAGAATGTTCAGCGATGTTCTGAGCAACATCAATTTCTGGGGGTGGCAGTTGATCATTGTGGCAGCGGCCATTACCTTGCCTTTGGGTTACACAACCTCAAAAGAGTACGCAGAATTGGAGTGGCCCATAGATTTGGCCATTGCTGTAGTTTGGGTGGTCTTTGGATGGAACATGATAGGCACTATCTTAAAAAGAAGACAACGGCACCTATATGTGGCCATTTGGTTCTACCTTGCCACATTTGTTACGGTAGCAGTGTTGCATATCTTTAATAGTTTGGAACTACCTGTTACGGCGTTAAAAAGTTACTCAGTGTATGCTGGTGTACAGGATGCATTGGTGCAATGGTGGTACGGTCACAATGCCGTGGCATTCTTCCTGACCACTCCTTTCTTGGGGTTGATGTACTACTTTGTTCCTAAAGCAGCGAACAGGCCAATTTATTCCTATAGATTGTCCATCGTCCACTTTTGGTCGTTGATATTCATTTATATCTGGGCTGGTCCTCACCACTTGTTATATTCTGCTTTGCCCGATTGGGCACAGAACCTTGGTGTAGTATTCTCCATAATGTTGATAGCACCATCTTGGGGCGGTATGATCAACGGATTGTTGACACTGCGTGGGGTTTGGGACAAAGTGCGTACCGATGCCACACTGAAATTTATGGTAGTGGCCATTACAGGTTATGGTATGGCAACGTTTGAAGGCCCGATGCTATCTTTGAAAAACGTAAACGCCATTGCCCACTTTAGTGACTGGATCATTGCCCACGTGCACGTTGGAGCCTTGGCCTGGAACGGGTTCTTGACCTTTGGTATGATCTATTGGTTGGTGCCCCGTATGTTCAAAACAGAATTACACTCCAAAGGATTGGCCAATTTCCACTTCTGGATCGGAACCTTGGGTATTGTACTTTATGCCTTGCCGATGTACGTTGCAGGATTTACCCAAGCATTAATGTGGAAAGAATTTAACCCAGATGGTACCTTGGTTTATGGTAACTTCTTGGAAACCGTTACCCAAATAATTCCAATGTACTGGATGAGGGCCATCGGAGGTTCGCTTTACATCTTAGGTATGTTCGTACTGCTGTACAATGTAGTGATGACCATAAAATCCGGTAGCAAGGTTGAAGATGAAGCGGCAGAAGCTCCAGCATTGGAACGTGTTGCCAAAAGAAGAGTGGCAGGAGAAACTTTCCATAACTGGTTGGAAAGAAAACCGGTACAATTGACCATCTTGGCAACCATAGCAATTCTTATTGGAGGTGTTGTTCAAATTGTACCTACAATCTTGGTCAAATCCAACATTCCTACCATAACAAGTGTTAAACCTTATACTCCTTTGGAATTGGAAGGTCGTGACCTTTACATTAGGGAAGGTTGCGTAGGTTGTCACTCGCAAATGATTCGTCCCTTCCGAAGCGAGGTGGAACGTTACGGAGAGTATGCCAAGGCAGGGGAATTTGTGTACGACCACCCATTCCTTTGGGGAAGTAAGCGTACCGGTCCCGATTTGTTAAGGGTCGGAGGTAAATACTCGGACAATTGGCACTTGAACCACATGTACGATCCACAAAGTACTTCTGCAGGTTCCATAATGCCATCTTATGAATGGTTGGTTACCGATGAGCATGATCGCAGCGATATACAGGCAAAAATGGAAACCATGGTAAAATTGGGGGTTCCCTATACCGAAGAAGATATTGCCAATGCTCCGCAATCCATGGCAGAGCAAGCACAGCAAATCGAAAAGAACCTATACACAGACCCCGAGTTTGCAAAAACCTATGAAGCGGATAAAAAGTACGCCGAAGAAAATGGGCTCGAATTCGTGGAAATGAGAGATCGGGAAATCGTGGCCTTGATTGCCTACCTACAAAGATTGGGTACCGATATAAAGATTGAAGGAACTGAAGAAACAATATCTCAAAACAAATAACCATGTTGAAATTTGTAAAAGAACATATGGAAACCATAGATGGGATAGCCAACTATCCCATGGTTTCCCTACTTATCTTCTTTGTGTTTTTTGTGTTGTTGTTTTGGTGGGTTTTCACCGCTACCAAGGAACACATAAGGGAGATGTCCGAACTGCCTTTGGATAACGATGATCAACAAAACAAACTATAATATTATGAGCACAAAAACACCTTGGTGGATAAGAGTCCCGGTTTTATTCTTCCTGATCTTTGGATTAATGGAATACTTTATCGACTCGGGAGACAAACTGGCAATAATAGAATACCCTATCACACAGTTTTTTTTGCTGTTGGTATTAATGATTCTTATTGCCATAGAACTAATATTGGCCTCTATAGAAAATATTATGTTCCAGACACTGACCGAAGAAGGAAAGGAACGTTACCTAGAAGCCAAAAGCAAGAAATTTGAATGGACCTGGGCCAAAAATTTAATGGAAAAACTGACCAAGAGCCGTTCAATCGAAAGAGAAGGTGAAATTGTATTGGACCACAATTACGATGGAATCCGAGAATTGGACAACGTGCTGCCACCGTGGTGGGTATACCTTTTCTATGCGACGATTGTTTTTGCCGTGGTCTACCTGGTTAGATTCCATATTATCGGAGAATACGACCAAAAACTCGAATACGAACAAGAAGTGGCAGCAGCCCAATTGGCCATTGAAGAGTACAAAAGAACGGCCAAAGATCTGGTGGATGCCAGTACCGTGGAGTTTTTATCGGATGATTCCGATTTGGCTGCAGGAGAGAAAATATTCCAAGCCAATTGTGTGGCCTGTCACATGGCCGATGGTGGAGGTGGAATTGGACCAAACCTGACCGATAAATATTGGATATTGGGCGGAGGCATCAAAAATATTTTCACAACTATATCGGAAGGTGGTCGAGACGGTAAGGGAATGATTGCATGGAAACAAACCTTAAAGCCTGTCGAAATGGCCCAAGTAGCCAGTTATGTGATGACCATGGGCGGAACCACGCCCGCCAATCCAAAGGAAGCTGAAGGAGAAATCTGGGTAGACCCAAATGCTCCTGAAGAAGCCAATGGTACCGAATCTGAAACGGAAGAAACCGCTCCCGAGGAAATGGAGCAGGCCGTCGATTCAACAAACGTTGCCATGAACTAGTCCTTGGGGCGTTCGGCAACAAATATTTATCCATAAACCACAAATGCGATGGAAGAAAACTTTAGGGATTCCATAGGCACAATCACAGAAGAAGGTAAAAGGAATTGGATTTTTCCAAAAAAACCTAGTGGACGGTACTACGATTACCGAAAGTATGTAAGTTACTTTCTACTCGTTTTTTTGATAGCGGCCCCTTTCGTTAAGATCAATGGGCACCAATTTCTATTGTTCAACGTGTTGGACAGGAGGTTCAATATATTTGGGCTTCCATTCTGGCCACAGGATTTTCATCTGGTAGTAGTGTCCATGATCATCGGAGTTATTTTTATTGCACTGTTTACGGTAGCATACGGCCGTATCTTTTGTGGATGGATGTGTCCGCAGACCATATTTTTGGAAATGGTGTTCCGTCGTATCGAATACTGGATAGACGGAGATAGAGGAGCTCAAATACGACTGGACAAGGCTCCGTGGACAGGGAAAAAAATAAGGAAAAGACTTTTAAAGTGGAGTATTTTCTTTCTTATTTCCTTCTTTATCGCCAACGTGTTCTTGGCCTATTTGATCGGTAGCGATCAATTGATCGCTTATATTACAGATGGTCCTATGGCGCACTTGAGCACTATGGTCCCACTGTTGATTTTTACAGCGGTCTTTTATTTCATTTTCGCATGGTTCAGGGAACAGGTATGTATTATCGCTTGCCCATACGGTAGATTGCAAGGGGTGCTGCTGGACAATAAATCCATTGTAGTGGCCTATGACCATAAACGGGGCGAGGGCGAAAACGGGCGTAAAAAGTTCAGAAAGAACGAAGATAGGGAAGCTCTGGGGCACGGCGACTGTATAGATTGTTTTCAATGTGTAAATGTGTGTCCTACAGGGATAGATATTCGCAACGGGACACAGTTGGAATGTGTAAACTGTACCGCTTGTATAGATGAATGTGATCACATAATGGATAGTATCAATAAGCCCAAAGGCTTGATCAGATATGCCAGTGAAGATGAGATCACCCAAGACAAAAAATTCAAATTTACGGCACGCATGAAAGGTTACACAGCAGTGTTAGTCGTGCTTATTGGGATCCTTGTGGGAATGTTGTTTATGCGAAACGAGGTCGAGGCAAACGTACTTCGTTTACCGGGGCAGTTGTACGAGCGCAAGGATAACAACATTATAAGCAATGTGTACACCTATAAATTGGTGAACAAGACCACTAAAGATATTGATAATGTTTCATTCGAATTGATGTCGCACAAAGGAACCATCAAAATGGTCTCCCAGGAAACTTTCACGGTTCCCGCGGAAGAGATGGCCGAAGGAACACTTTTCATCGAAATAAATGCCTCGGCACTCAATGGAGATAAGGATAAACTGAAGATAGGGGTGTACAGCGGGGATAAACTCATTGAAACCACGGTGACCCAGTTTTTGGCACCTAGAAGTTATAACTAAACAAAGGAGAGATGAAAATTAATTGGGGAACGGGAATCGTGCTGGCATTTATTGGCTTCATCGCCTTTATCCTATACTTTGTGGTAAGGATGAGCACCGACGATAGTGCCAACCACGATTTGGTTACGGAGGAATATTACAAAAAGGAATTATCCTATCAGCAGGATATAGATGCATCAAACACCGCATCGGAAATGAATGCCAACCTGAAGGTTGAAAAAACCAACGAAGGTTTGATGATATATTTTCCAGAGCGTTTCGACCCAAAAAAGATAAGTGGAACAGTGTCCCTATACAGACCGTCTAACAAGCACTTGGATACCAACTTTCCTATAAGTTTGTCCAAAACACATTTGCTCATACCTGACAATCGCTTGGTAGACGGTCGCTGGGACATTTCCGTAAACTGGGAATACGAAGGTAACTCCTTTTTGCATAAACAAAAATTGGTGTACTAGTAATGTTGACCTCTGCATTGGTATTGGGATTATTGGGAAGCCTGCACTGCTTGGGCATGTGTGGGCCAATCGCCTTTATGCTCCCCTTGGACCAAACCAACCAGGTTAAAAAGACCGCGCAATTATCCATATACCATTTTGGCCGACTATTGGCCTATGGCGTAATTGGTGTGCTTTTTGGACTTTTGGGCAAGGGACTGTCCTTGTTCGGTATTCAGCAAAAGCTTTCGATAGGCATCGGTGCACTCATGATTGTCCTGGTATTGGTTCCTGCAAAATATCTGAACGGGCATAAGTTTTTAACACCTATTTATTCGATAATTGGTAAGGTGAAATCCAAACTTGGGGCAGAGCTCAAAAAAAAGACCCCGGATACTTTTTTGACCATAGGCTTTTTAAACGGCTTTTTGCCCTGTGGCCTGGTGTATATGGCCCTTTTGGGTGCCATTGCCATGGGCAGTCCCGTGGAGGGCGGACTTTATATGATGATTTTTGGTTTAGGAACGGTGCCGTTAATGTCTTTGGTGGTGTACTCCCGTGGTATGTTCAATACCTCCATTAAATCCAAAATTCAAAAATTGATACCTGTATTCGTGGTCATTATAGGAGTCCTTTTTATAGTTCGTGGACTTGGTCTGGGAATACCGTATGTTTCACCCAAGCAGGCTCCGGCAGATGCTGTGTCATCGACCATAGAATGCCATCAACCCTAAAAATCTAATCAAAAATGAAAATAACAACAGCAAGTGAAGCGGTAGGAATTGTTAAATCTGGCGACCGTGTCTTCTTTCAAGGTGCGGCCATGACACCGAACGAATTGATAGATGCCCTTTGCGATCGGTACCAGGAAATTAACAATGTCGAGATCATTTCCATACATACCGAAGGCGACGCAAAATACACTAGGGAACCATATTGTAATGCTTTTACCCTAAATGCATGTTTTGTTGGTGGAAATGTGAGGAGTTACGTAAATACCAGATTGGGTGATTATATCCCGGTTTTTTTAAGTGAAATACCATGGTTGTTTGCCGATGAATATCTTCCATTGGATGTGGCCTTTGTGCAAGTGTCACCACCGGACAAACATGGTTATTGCTCTTTGGGGGTGTCGGTTGATGTGGCATTGCCAGCTGTTAGAACGGCAAAAAAAATAGTCGCACAAATCAATCCACAAGTGCCTAGGACCCATGGAACCGGAATTGTACATGTAGACGATATTGCCTATGCCATTGAAGTGGATAGGCCAATCCATGAACATAACCCTACCGAAATATCTGAAATAGAAGGCCTGATTGGAAAACATGTGGCATCGTTGATAGATGATGGAGCTACCCTGCAAATGGGTATCGGCAACATACCCAATGCAGTACTTTCCAACCTTGGTAATCATAAAAATTTAGGTATCCATACCGAAATGTTCTCTGACGGGGTCTTGCCGTTGTTGGAAAGCGGAGTGATCAATGGATTGGAAAAGGCGGTAAAACGAGGTAAAATTGTGAGTTGTTTCGCTGTTGGGTCAAGAAAACTATACGACTTTATCGATGATAACCCTATTTGTGATTTTAGGGATTCGGGATATACCAATGATACAGCCAGGATTCGAAGAAATCCGAAGGCAACAGCGATCAATAGTGCCATAGAGATCGACCTTACGGGACAGGTATGTGCGGATACAATCGGAGGATATCAGTTTTCCGGGGTAGGCGGGCAGATGGATTTTATGAGAGGGGCTTCGTTGTCCAAAGGAGGAAAACCAATAATAGCCATGTCCTCTACCACTAAAAAAGGAGTATCCAAAATAACACCGTTCCTAAAGCAAGGGGCAGGTGTGACCACTACCCGTGCGCACATGCATTATGTGGCCACGGAGTACGGGGTGGTGAATCTATTTGGCAAGAACTTGCACCAACGTGCCGAAGCGTTGATTTCCATTGCCCATCCCGATCACAGGGAAACGTTGGAGAAAGCGGCCTTTGAGCGGTTTAACGGTTAGTCGTTTTTTAAGAAAAACAATAAAAAAGGGGGCAATTTTAAAATTGCCCCCCTTTTTTTGAACTGCATGAAACCAATCAAAAATGCAATCCATCAAATTTTAAAGGTGATTACAGGTGCGTTGGAATGGTTGGCGATATCTTCACCAATGCTTCCCATAAAAAAGTGGGCAAGACCTCTTCTGCCGTGTGTTGGGATTCCAATTAGATCGGCGGATACGCCATCACTATAGTTTAGAACGCCTTTCTCAACGGTGTAATCGTTGTAAATTTCTACTTCTAGGCCAAGGCTGGCGGCGTGTAAAAATTTAGAGATTTTTTCATTGGCGTCTTTATGGCTCAAAAACTCGTCACCAGGTGTGTTGATATACACGGGTTGAAGTTTGGCACCGAACAAATCGGCCATATCTTTTGCTTTTTTAAGGGCATCGACACTTTCTTCCTCAAAATCGGAAGCAAACACAAAACTCTTTGGTTTAAACTCCGACATATCACCTTTGATCACCAACACGGGTACGTCGGCTGTTCTGACCACACGCTCCGTATTGGAGCCTATAAAGATTTCTTGAAGGCCATCTGCACCATGGGACCCCATTACAATAAGGTCGGCCTTGTGCTTTTCGGCCACTTCGTTTACTTCGCTGAAAACTTTGTAGTGTTTTATGATCGGAACTACTTTAATACCCTTTAAAAAAGGTTGTTCCAAAAAGTCTGTAAAGCGTTTTTCACCTAGCTTTATCAAATGCACCACTTGTTCTTGGGAAATGTATCCTGATTCGCCCATAATGGCAGGTGAAAGTTCCAACATGTGGAGCACTAAGAGTTCTGCTTCATGTTGTTTCGCCAACGAAGCGGCAACTTTTAGCGCATTTTCGGATTGTTTCGAAAAATCAACTGGTACGATTATACTTTTCATTTTTATTGGATTTTTAGGTTAAACGGTCATGGAAAATATTCGGGTATCTGGTTTGTTTCGTTGCATTTGAAGATCAAACGCCATACTTATATTTCTTACAAAGGGTCTTCCTTTGGCGGTTACTTTTATTTTTTTGTCACTTGTTTCCACCAATCCGTCATTTTTTAATTCGGACAGGTTGGCCACTATCTCTTCAAAATCCACTATTTGTTCTTCAAGTGGTTCCCACGTGGTTTCAAATTGACACATGATATTGAGAATATGTCTTCTCAAAATTTCATCTTCTGTGTTAAGAATATGCCCTCTAAAAATAGGGATTACCCCATGCGAAACCAAATTTTCATACTCTTCTACATTTTTAACGTTTTGTGCAAAGCCATACCAGCTATCGCTGATGCTGGATACACCCAAACCGATCATTAATTTGGTTTTTGACGGTGTATAGCCCATAAAATTTCTATGCAATGTACCATTCTCCAACGCCTTGTACAAACTATCGGTCGGCAAGGCAAAATGATCCATGCCAACATCTTTGTACCCAAAGTCGGCAAGCATTCTCTTGCCAAGTTCGTATTGAGCCTTTTTTTCTATGGACGTGGGCAAATCTGATTCTTTGTACCCTCTTTGTCCGTTCCCTTTGAGCCACGGAACGTGGGCATAGCTGTAAAACGCGATCCTATCCGGTTTTAGTGCATTGGTCCTGGCTATGGTGTTTTCCACATCGGAACAATATTGGAAAGGTAGTCCGTAAATAATATCGTGACCAACGGATGTGTATCCAATTTCCCTGGCCCATTCGGTTACATTTTTTACATTTTCGAACGGTTGTATTCTGTTTATTGCACGTTGTACGGTTAAGTTATAATCCTGGACCCCAAAGCAGACCCGTCTAAAACCAACATCGTAAAGTGCCTGTAAATGTTCTTTTGTGGTATTGTTGGGATGACCCTCAAAGCTAAAATCGATATCTTCGGTTTTTTTGCTCAATCGGGCAATTCCGGTCATCAACATTTTTAAATTATCGGGCGAAAAGAAAGTTGGCGTGCCACCCCCAAGATGGAGTTCCTTGATCTTGGGTCTGGTTCCCAACAGATCTACATATAATTCCCATTCCTTTAGCACGGATTCAATATAGGGAGTCTCCACCTCGTGGCGTTTGGTTATACGCTTGTGGCATCCGCAAAAGGTGCACATGCTTTCACAAAAGGGCAAATGTATGTATACACTGATGCCTTCTTCGGAACTTTCGCCAAAAGCTTTTAGCACACTGGAGTTCCACTTTTTTCCGGAAAAACTGTCTGTGTTCCAATAAGGTACCGTGGGGTAGCTCGTGTATCGAGGACCCGGAACGTTGTATTTTTGAACCAATTCGCACATAAGTTGCATACCATTATGTTATAGTTCAAAAGTACTTTTGATCCATTTTAAAAAACATGATAATTGTCAGGATTGCGCCCCAAATGATGCCAAATACAAATTTTTAGGCTGATGTGTATCATGTTTTTGCCCCTCCAAACATTGTACCTTTAAATGATTTAGACATGCTCTTAAATATTTTACTATGGGAGAACATATCAGAAAAAGTTCTTTTAGCGAGGACGAACGTAAGGTATTTGTTCAACATTTGATCAATGATATCCAGGCCCTTGAGAATATGATTGCCGATGGTTTGATCGAAGATGATATTGTTCGTATCGGTGCAGAACAGGAAATGTGTATTATTAAGGACGATTATAGGCCATCACCAAATTCACTGGAAATACTAAAGGAAGTAGATGATCCCCACTTTACCACCGAATTTGCAACATATAATATTGAAGCCAATCTTGACCCTTACAAACTAGAGAAAGATTGCTTTGCCACAATGGAGCATCAGCTTAGGGTGTTGTTGCACAAGGTAAAAGAATCGGCGGCCAAACACAATACCAAGGTAATTCTTACCGGGATTCTGCCAACAATCAGTAAGGATGAGCTGGGGATGGACTTTATGACGCCCATTCCAAGATATTACCGCATAAACGAAGTGCTTACGGCTTGGCGGGGCGACGATTTTACGGTTAGGATACATGGAGCCGATGAACTATCACTGCATCACGACTCAGTTTTGTTCGAAGCGTGCAATACCAGTTTCCAGCTCCACCTACAAATACCCCCACAGGATTTTGTTAAAAGCTACAACTGGGCCCAAGCTATTTCGGGGCCCGTTTTAGGGGTATGCTGCAATTCCCCGCTTTTATTGGGAAAGGAACTTTGGCGGGAGACTAGGATAGCCTTGTTTCAACAAAGTCTGGATACGCGGGTATGGACCAAGGCATTGCGCGAAGAAGTCGCCAGGGTCGGTTTTGGGGAACGATGGCAAAAAAAATCCGTAGCGGAAACATTTAAACAAGATATTTCCACCCATCGGATATTGCTTACCAAACCTATCGAGGAAAATTCCCTGCAATTATTAAAAGAGGGCAAAATTCCTAAACTCGAGGCATTGAGCTTGTTCAATAGTACCGTTTATAGATGGAACCGTCCTTGTTACGGTGTCGGGAATGGAAAACCACACCTAAGAATTGAGAACAGGTACATTCCCGCTGGCCCTACGGTGATAGATGAAATGGCAAATTTTGCATTTTGGGTCGGGCTAATGGCCGGAAGACCTCATAAGTATGACGACATGCCCGACCTAATGGATTTTAGAACGGCCAAACTTAATTTTCTTAGGGCGGCATCAAGTGGCAGGCATGCCATGTTTTCGTGGATGGGCAAAGCCATGACCATGAAGAAAATAGTTCGGGAAGAATTATTGCCCATAGCTTACAACGGGCTAAGAAAGTTTAATGTTGATGAAAAGGATATTGAAAAACTTTTGGGCATTATCGAAAAGCGCGCAAGTGGTAGAACAGGTGCAGATTGGCAGATCAAAAATTTTAGGGAGCTCAGAAAACAAATAAAACTGGACAGTGCCATAGTGCAACTGACCAAGGCGATCTATCGGAATCAACAAGATGATGAACCGGTTCATCTTTGGAAACCTATCGAGGGCATGGTGGAGACCAAGGAGGCTTTCCGTTGGGTAAGCCAAATAATGTCCACAAAACTAATGAAGTTGTACGAGGACGATTACGCAAATTTGGCCATAGCGATCATGCAGTGGAACAATATTCATCATCTTCCCGTGGAAAATGGCAAGGGAGAGCTTGTGGGGCTTCTCACATGGAGCCATATAGAAAAATTTAAAAAGATCGATAAAAAAGAAGCTAGGGTCTCGGATGTAATGGTAAAAAATGTAATCACGGTAAGCCCAAAAACAGAAATATCCGAAGCAAAGAAAATAATGGAAGAGCAAAATATTGGTTGCTTGCCTGTATGTGTGGATGCCCATATCGTGGGAATCATCAGCAAAGTTGATATGTAATAAATATGACAATAGTTCACAGTATAGCATTGGACGAAACTGTAAAGGTGGACCGTGTAATAGATCATATCCGCGGTAAAAAAGGCGGTCCCACAGTGGTATTTTTTGGAGGTGTGCACGGAAACGAGACGGCGGGCGTATTCGCCTTAAAGGAGGTGTTTAGGGAGTTGCATTCCAAAAAAACAACTGTTCATGGAGAATTGTACGCCATTTCGGGCAATTTGGGTGCACTGGAAAGCAAACAGCGTTACCAAACCGAAGACCTTAACCGGATATGGTTTCAAGATAGGATCGAACGTATTATAGACCACCAAGAAATAAGGCACAACGAAGAGAACGAGTTGGGGCAGTTGTACCGTTTGATACATAGTATTTTGGACTCCGGCATCCCGCCCTTTTATTTTATGGACCTTCATACCACATCGAGCAATACCAGTCCATTTATGGTTCTGAACGATAGCCTGTTGAACCGCAAGTATGCCTCCAATTATCCTTTGCCGATTATATTGGGGATAGAGGAGTATTTAAAAGGGGCTTTGTTGAGCTATATTAATGAGCTGGGCTACGTATCCTTAGGTTTTGAGAGCGGGCAGCACGATGACGATATGGCCGTAAAGAATTGTATGGAATTTATCCGTTATAGTTTGGCTGTAACACAATCCGTCCATGTTTCGGAAGAGCGGAAAGAACAACTATACCGGAATATTTCGAGCTCCAGCGATGCACCCCATAGATTTTACGAAATATATCATCAGTACGATATCGCGCCCAATAGCAATTTTGTAATGGCTCCTGGTTACGTTAATTTTCAAACGATCCCTAAAGGTGCAGATCTTGCCCTTGTGGATGGTATAGAACTTAAAACAACAAAAAAGCGACAGATTTTTATGCCGTTGTATCAAAAACAAGGTAACGAAGGTTTTTATTTTATAAGACCGATACCGGTTTTCTTGTTATGGCTGTCCAAGAAATTGAGAAGATTTAAAGTGGACCATATTTTGGTCAAGCTTCCGGGAGTGGAGTGGAAAGATGGTAGTAAGGATACCTTGGTGGTCGACCAAAGGGTAGCCCGGTTTTTTGCCAAATCGTTCCTCCATTTACTGGGATATAGGGCCAGAAAGTTCGATGAATCCCGATTGATGGCAAAGAATAGGGAGAGTGCTTCAAAATTTAAAGCATATAAAGGAACGGCATGGTACAAAAAATAAAAGGCCCAAGAATTGACTTGGACCTTTTTGGAGAAATTGGATAATGTTCATTAATCGTTCTGCATTATAAAGTTTATGGGAATACTGTATTTAACACTTACGGTTTTTCCTCTTTGTTCCCCAGGTTTAACCCGTGGCAAGGAAGCTATGATCCGGGTAGCCTCTTTTTCCAATAATTTGTCCGGTCCCCTTTGTTGGATTTGGCTGACCCTTCCTTTATTGTCTATTACAAACTGTACATAAACCCTACCGGTAATACCCATTTCCAAAGCAGAAGGCGGATAGGTAAAATTCTCCTTTATGTGCTCCTGTACCTTTTGGTTAAAGCATTCTTTGCGTTCCTCTTGGGTTTCGTAAATTTCACAACCCGGAAAAACTGGAACATATTCAATTACGGCAAAGGGAACTACGATTTCTTCCTCTACCTCTTCAACATCAACATCTTCTATCCTAACAACAGCGTCTTCAATAAAGGTTTCTTGGCTGCTCTCGGTACTGGTTATTACAGTTTCCTCTACCTCTTCCACATCCTCAACGATCTCGATAACATCGGGAGCAGATGGCGGTGGTGGTGGCGGGGCAGTTCTTAGTATTTCCGTGACGGGTACATCTTCCTTAAGTTCGTCTGTAACTTGTACAACTTCTGAAACTTTGGATTCCTCTTCATAGAACTTTACTTCGAAGGATTGCCATGTTAAAAACAAGACCGAAGTAAGTCCTATCATGAAATAAAGACTGCTATTGCGTCCTATTTCGGCGTTTGGGTTCTTTTTTGGTTTCATGACTTCTACTATTTAACTAGGTTAAAGGTAGACTTCTTCAAAATCAGAAAATATGATAAAAGTCAGGTTTGCGAATCGCTTGTAATTATTTGGACCGGAACGGGTTGTGTTCTTAGTTGGTCTTAAGCGCGAGATCGTTTTTGGTAAGATCAATATTGAATGAAAGACTTAGCCGGATCATGTCTTCGTTACTTTTTTTAAACTTTCTATTAAAGTAGCCGATGTCCACTTTTATATTAGGGGTCAATTGTTGCCCAAATCCTATAAATACCCTATTCTGATTAAAAGTTTCGCCCTCTATGTTTAAGAAAAGCTCGTTAAAGGCCTTAAAATAGATATCCTTATATATGGGCTTTACATATTGAAGGCGATATCGCACACGATTGTTCACTTTTGGATCATCCATATTGATCAATCGTCTATTCTCCACCCTGAACCTATGGGATATTTTTTGTGTATGGTATAAAGTATTCAGATTGTATTCCGCATATAACCATAGTTGATTGGTATTTTTTACATCGTCCGGTCCAAGGTAGGAGTTGGAATTGAGTAGGGCAAAACCACCGGTAATCGAGGAAGCTTTGCTCAATTTATAGGTAGCCCCGGTCCGGAAAAAGAAGAATCCATATTTATCCAACATATGGTGGTGCCGAACAATTCCCACTACCGGTACGCTCCATTCTTCATGAATTTTGGTGTTGCCATAAAGCAATATCCACGATCCGTAATCGTTTTCGCTGGAATTTTGGGCCTGAAGATCTTGGGTTAGTGAAACTGTGAATACTATGGAACAAAGCAATCTTAAACAATACCTTACGTATTCCATAATCAAGGTGTTTTGATTGTTGGAACACAAAGTTTTCCATTAAAATAAATGGAAAAGTATGACACTTGTCATAGATGGTGCTTTACCGTAAAGAAATGTATAGGATTTGGTGTTCTAATTGGATTTTTCCCAGATCAGGGCCGCTGCACCACAAATGGCGGCGGTTTTTCCTTGCATACCGGAGTGCATAAGCTTTACTTTTCCCTTGTAAACATCTAAAAGAAAACCGTTGAAATATTTTTCCAAAGGCGTCATGATCCATTTGCCGCTATTGGTCAACCCTCCCATAAGGATAAAAGCTTCTGGTTGGGTAAAGGCAGTAAAATTGGCTAAGGCCTGTGCCATTATTCTAGCTGTATAATCAAAAGCCTTTAATGCAATTTCGTCACCTTCCTCGGCAGCCTTGGTAATATCCTCCCCATGCAGGTCGTTATAGGCAATGTTCCTAAACCTGCTCTCTACCATATATTTACTTTGCATGTACATAACGGTACGCTTTAGCCCAGTAGCGGATACATAGGCTTCGAGACCACCTTTTACCCCAAGCCCGGTTAACCTGCCATCGCCAATGGTCATATCTACATGGCCCAGCTCACCGGCAAAACCATCAAAACCATCTATAAGTTGACCATTGGCAACAATGCCGGCACCAAAACCGGTGCCAAGGGTTATCACAATAAAATCCGTCATATCTTTTGCGCCACCGAACAACATCTCTCCCAATGCGGCCGCACTGGCATCGTTCATAATACGTATGGGCATATCCATTCTTTGCTTTAACAGTTTTACAATGGGCACACTGCCTTTCCAAGCCAAGTTGCTTGCACTTTCTATGGTCCCGTTTTTACTGGAAGCGTTGGGCGCCCCGATTCCACAACCGATGATATTGGCATCTTCCCCGAATTGTTCCACAAGTTGATCACAAGTGGATTTTATCTTATCCAAATAAGAATCCAAATTTGGATATTCCTTGGTTCTGAAAAAGGTTTTTTCGTAGCATTCACCATATTTATCGACCAAGCCGATTTTGGTTTTGGTGCCTCCTATATCAATTCCTATCACTAAATCCATCGTGTAAATCCAATTAGTTTGTTTGGTTTTAAAGATAAATATAATGGTATCAATATAATAACATACTATGTTTAACTCTATGTGTATTTTTTGCTAATATCAAGGAAAAAATAGAAATCCTGACTTCTGTCATGTTTTACTTCAGTGGTCGATTCTACTTTTGAACAGAGAATTAAAACCAATAAAAATACAGAGGTATGAGCAGTTTAAATAAAATATTGATCCCTTTTGATTTTTCCGAGGCATCCGTAAATGCTTTGGAATACGTGGTCAACTTTGTAGGACCTGATCGTTCCATTGGGATCATAGGACTTTATGTGGGTGCTATGCCCATTACAGAGGCTGATAGCGACAAGTTGGGGAGCGATTTTGTAAAACTATTGGATTCGTTCAATGTGAGGCTTAAAGTGGCCCCGGAATTTATTACAAAAACCGGAAGTGTAGTAAAAACCATTTTGGCCACGCAAGAAGAAAGTGGCGCAGATTTGATCATGATGGGCACAATGGGCGATAAAATTACGGATGAAGCCATAACCAATACATCCAAGCTTGTTTTGGATGCGAACTGCCCCGTAATATCCGTGCCCTACGGAACCAGTATCAAAGAGCCAAAATCGATCGCCTTGGTTTTGGGAGGAGAAAAAATTGATGATAAGTCGGTTTTGGAGACCCTACTCGAGATTGCAAGATCTTTTAATGCCAAGGTACATGTATTGACAATTTACAAGGATTCCGTGTATGACGAGGAGGCGGTCAAAGAATCTAACGAAAACCTGTTGGAATATTACTTGGAACATTTTTATGAAGAGCATTCATTTAGTAAAAATCAAGACGTGGAACAAGGAATCTTGGATTACATCAACGAGAAAAATATTGACCTATTGACCATATTGCCACGAAATCACACCGAAAAAAGTACCCCTTCCGAAGGTAGGTTAACAAAACTGTTGACCCTTCATTCGGAGATACCGGTACTGACTTTGGATTAACCCTACACCTTTGAGCATGCTGCCACTGCTATTAATTTTAGGAATTACCATTTTACTGTTTATATGGGGGAAATTTCCTCCCGATGTTGTTGCACTAATGGCCATGTTGGCACTTTATCTCACAGGAATTTTGGACCTGGGTGAGACATTGACCGGATTTAGCAACCCGACCGTAATTATGATCGCGGCCCTTTTTATAATTGGTGAAGGGCTGTCCAGAACCGGTTGGACCGCCATGGCCGGACAGTTTTTTGTGAAGTGGGCAAGGCGGAACATCTCCCGCTTACTGGTAATAGTAACTCTAGGCTCCAGTTTGTTGTCCGGTTTTGTAAGTAATACAGGAACGGTTGCCGCATTGCTCCCTGTAAGTGTAACCGCAGCTTGGAATGCCGGGACCTTACCCTCTAAACTATTGATCCCTGTCGCATTCGGCTCCAATACGGGTGGATTACTGACGTTAACGGGTACGCCTCCCAACATTATAGTGAGCAATGCCTTGGTGGAAAATGGATTTACCGGATTTTCGTTCTTTGAATTTGGGTTGATAGGAGTGCCCTTACTTATTATTTCGGTGCTATATTTTAGGTACATAGGGTACAGGTTGCTTCCGTCCCATAGAACCAAAAATAAACCCATGGCCATTGATCAAGAGATGCATAAATGGATCGAAAATTATAGCATTGGGGATAACTTGTATAGACTAAGGATCCGGTCAATGTCGCAATTGATCAACACAAAAATAGGGGATTGGAACTTTGAAGGGGAGCACAAGGTTTCCGTAATGCGTTTAAAACGAAGACATCCCAATAAATTGCAGAGAATACCGCAATTTGTGGAGATGCCCGGACTGGACACGGAAATGCGGTATCACGATATAATCACCGTAAAAGGAGAGCCAGAGGATGTGGACAAACTCGTCCTAAAGTTTCACTTGGGGGTAATACCTACCAAGCCCGAAACCGATATGCTCAAAAAGGAACTGATCAACCAAGAAGTGGGTATGGCGGAAATGATCATTACACCTAAATCGGTATTTGTAGGGAAGACCATTAATCTGGGGCATTATTTGCGCCAGGCAGGAGTACAACTACTGGCGGTTTCTAGGGATAATGCCCCATTGACCGGCAAAATTAAAATTAAAGCGGGGGATGCGTTCGTTATTCGTGGACAGTGGGAAAACATAATATCCCTAAAATCCATGTACGAGAACCTGGTAATATCCGGAAGCCCCGAAGCACTGGCCAAAAATGTGGACCAGCTCACTACAAGGAGCTATATTGCTATGGGGACCTTGGTCCTGATGATTCTCCTTTTGGTGTTTAAAATATTGCCAGGAGCCATAGCAGCACTGATTTGTGCCGGAATTATGATGCTGACCGGATGTGTGCCCATTTCCAAAGCGTACAAAGGGATCAGCTGGACCAGCGTAGTGATGATAGCAGCAATGATTCCCATGGGATTGGCACTGCAAAAAACTGGGGTTGCGCAATTGGCCGCCAATAGTTTGGTGAACACATTGGGGAGCATACACCCAGTGGCCTTACTGGCAGGTATTTTTCTATTGACTGCGGCTTTTAGCCAAACCATAAACAACTCAGCGACCGCAGTTTTAATGGCTCCGATAGCCATAATGGCGTCGATGACATTAGGGGTTTCGCCAAAACCATTTATGATCGCAGTGGCCGTGAGCGCATCTACCGCATTTTTGACGCCCGTGGGTACCACTACCAATGCAATGGTAATGGCGGCGGGCGGATATAAATTTATGGATTACGTAAAAGTAGGAGGCCCTTTGCTACTATTTTTCTTTATCGCAACACTAATATTGGTTCCATGGATATGGAGCTTCTAACAATTAAATACAGCAGATATGAGCACAACAAAAGACCTAAGTAAGTATGGATTAAAAAACGTCCGGGCACAATGGAACCTCGACGCCGAAACTTTACAGAAGATCACAGTAGAAAAAAACATGGGAGTAGAGACCGATAATGGAACTCTCTGTGTAAATACTGGCAAGTTTACCGGTCGTTCGCCCAAAGATCGTTTTTTGGTTAAGGACGATTATACCAAGGACAAAATTTGGTGGGGACGGATCAACAAGCCTATTTCTCCGGAAAATTTCGACAAGTTATACGATGAGGTGACCAATTATCTCGAAGGAAAAGAAGTTTATGTGCGGGATGCAGCCGTTTGTGCCGATCCAAAATATAAAATGAATGTAAGAACGGTAACGGAATATCCGTGGTCCAACTACTTCATCAAAAATATGTTCTTAAGGCTGGACGAAAGTGAATTGGATAATTTTGAGGAGGAATGGTTGGTACTTTGCGCCCCAGGTTATGAAGCTTCCAACCCTAAAGACTTTGGAATCATCAGTGGAAACTTCTCCATTTTGAACTTTACCAGAAAAATTGCCTTGGTGGCCGGTTCCGCGTATACGGGCGAAATGAAAAAAGGGATATTTTCTGCACTGAACCTTATTCTTCCGACCGAAAAAGAAGTGCTTCCAATGCACTGTTCCGCTAATGTGGGAGAAGGTGGGGATACCGCGATTTTCTTTGGACTGTCCGGAACGGGAAAAACCACCTTGTCCGCTGATCCAGACCGGAAATTGATCGGTGACGATGAGCATGGTTGGACAAAGGAAAATACAATCTTCAATTTTGAAGGAGGGTGCTATGCCAAAGTAATCGACCTTACCGAAGAAAAAGAGCCGGATATTTACAGGGCCATCCGCCCAGGGGCACTTTTGGAAAATGTGGTCTTTAAAGAGGGTACCAAAGAAGTTGACTTTTTTGATAGCAGCATCACGCAGAACACTAGGGTAAGCTATCCTATTGATCATATAGACAATATCCAAACACCATCCTACGCGTCCAACCCTACAAATATCTTTTTCTTAACTTGTGATGCGTTCGGGGTATTGCCTCCGGTATCCAAACTGACCCCAGGTCAGGCTGCATACCACTTTATTTCTGGATATACCGCTAAAGTAGCCGGGACCGAAGCAGGTATTACAGAGCCGGTACCATCGTTCTCCGCATGTTTTGGAGAGCCGTTTATGCCACTTCACCCTGCCGTTTATGCAGAAATGCTGAGCAATAAAATGAAGGAAGCCGGTGTAAATGTTTGGTTGATAAACACAGGATGGAGCGGTGGACCTTACGGGGTAGGGTCTAGGATAAAATTAAAGTACACAAGAGCCATGATCTCAGCCATACTTGAAGGTAAATTGGACGATGTGGAGTTTGATACCCATCCAATTTTTGGATTGAACATGCCCAAGTATTGTCCAGGAGTTCCGACCGAGATTTTGGATCCAATGAACACTTGGTTGCAAAAAGGAGCATATGTGAGCAAGGCGATACAATTGGCGCATTCGTTCCATATCAATTTCGATAAATTTGCCAGTGAGGCATCCGAAGAAATTTTAAATGGAGGGCCGCTGATCGACTCTCACCACAGTTTGGGAGAGCATTTATAGGACCATGAAATTTTAACAAGTGGACAATACTGATAGATTTAACATAGAAAATTTAGGGGCGCCCCAATATAGGTCGCCCCTAAAACTTAGTACCGTAGAAGGAGACCAAATATTCAATTTTGTAAGCGAATCGAATAGGTTGATCTTTGACCTGTCCATGGAACATTACAATCAATGTTTGACCGATGGCGTGCAGCCGGTTTGTTTGGAAAAGGCCGGACCCAGACAAGACATTTTTTTCGATGCCGAAAACGCCACAGCAGCCATTGTAACCTGTGGTGGGTTGTGCCCGGGCATAAACAACGTGATCCGGGGATTGGTTATGGCCCTACATTATTTTTATGGGGTGAAAAAAATTCTGGGCGTGCCGTATGGGTACGAAGGCCTAAATCCCGAAAAAGGACATAAGCTCACGGAATTGACCCCTGATAAGGTTAAGGACATCCATCAATTTGGGGGAACGTTTTTGGGCTCTTCTAGAGGAGGACAAGATGTATCAGTAATGGTGGACACCTTGGAAGCGAACAATATTGATATGCTCTTTGCCATTGGGGGAGACGGTACCCTGAAAGGTGTAAACGCACTGGGCGAGGAAATTTCCAAAAGAAACGCTAAAATAAGCGTGGTCGGGATTCCCAAGACCATAGACAACGATATAGACCTTATCGACGAATCTTTTGGTTTTGAAACCGCTTTTGATGTGGCCAGTCCCATTTTACGAGATGCCCACAACGAAGCAACCGGGGCCTATAACGGAATATCCATTATTAAATTAATGGGAAGGGATAGTGGTTTTATTGCTGCTTCGGCAGCCTTGGCCATGCCCGTGGTAAACTTTGTACTGGTGCCAGAAATGGATTTTAAACTCGATGGTGAAGGAGGTTTTCTCAAAGTTTTGGAAAAACGCTTGCAGAAAAAAAAGCACGCTGTAATTGTTGTCGCCGAAGGAGCCGGGCAACAGCTCTTTAAGGAGAGGACCATTGTAAAGGATGCCTCCGGAAACATACAGCATGAGGATATCGGTGTTTTCCTAAAAGAAAAAATTACAGAGTATTTTAAAGATAAAATCCCGGTTACCATAAAATACATAGACCCAAGTTATATTGTTCGGTGTGCACCGGCCAACTCCAGCGATAGCGTTTTTTGTAGTCGATTGGCCTACCATGCAGTACATGGCGCAATGGCCGGTAAAACCAAGTTTGTTGCCAGTAGGGTAAATAACAATTATGTTTACGTGCCCATATCCGAAGTAACCAAGAAAAGAAAAAAGATAGACTTGGAAGGTGAGTTCTGGTTTTCCGTACTACAAAGTACCGGACAACCTTTTTCTATGTGATAAATTGATGGTTCTTAAACTGACAATTGTCATTAAATTTTATGCATAGTAATACTAGATTTGAATATAATCAAAACAATAATCATGGAAGTACATGTTCAATATCAAAAAATGATGACTAGTGGATCATTGACCGAATTGTTAATGAAAAAACTAGAGAGTTTGGAAAATAAATATAACTGGTTGATCAAGGCCAACGTACTTTTTAAAACAGAGAACGATAAATCCGGAGAGGGTAAAATTTGTGAAATTGAACTGAGTGCCCCAGGCCCTAGAATTTTTGCCAAATCGGATACCGATGATTTTGAAAAGTCCATGTCCAAGACAATCGAGGATTTAAGAAGGCAACTTGAGAAAAGACAAGCTACGTTTTCTACCCATTAATTGAACTGAGAGATCAATACTGTGCGTTAATCCATAAATCCAATATGATGAAATTAAAAATCGTAGTCATAAGCATGTTGCTCCTTTTGGGATGCTCCTCTACCAGGTTGGTCTCGACCTGGAAAAATCCCGATATAGTATTATTTGATGCGTACCAAGTGCTCGTTGTGGGGATGATACAGGACGACAGTGCCCGAATGGAGTACGAAACCAAGTTTGTGGAGGTGCTCAAAGAAAAAGGAGTGGACGCCGTGCGCAGTATTGATCTTTTTGATGTAGAGTTTACATCTGTCAAAAGAACCGAAAAGGAATTGGAAGAGGTGGAACAACAATTGTTGGACAAAGGATTCGATGCCATTTTGGTGAGCAAAGTGGTGGGTACCGAAAATAGAAGAACATTTAAAGAGCATATTAACGATGTGGACAAAATGTTCATGAGGTTTACCAATGACTATCTGGAACACCAAGAAATATATTATGATCCCGAATATTACGAGACATTCAACATTTATCATTCGGAGACATCGCTCTACTGTATCTGTGTAGGAAAGGAAATAGAGTTGATTTGGAGGGGAGAAGTGGATGTAACCGAGCCTGCCAACGTCAACAAAGCCATAGATACCTACATAAAAGTGGTTACAAAATCAATGGGAGAACACGATGTAATTTTTTAGGAAGATAGACCGATTGCTTCCAGTACGCCCAGCATATCCAAAAGAATCAAAACGGGAATGGATATTAATATCACGATCAAAACAAAAACCATGATTCGCAAAAAGCCCACCATGAGTTTGTTCCCTATGCTAATTTCATTTGCCATAATAGTGTAATTTCCTTCAATTTACGGAAATATTTGCGCATTTACTATAGATGTTGGTGCACTATTCGACTAACGGACAGCTTTTTAGTATATACTGTTAACCGATCAATCCGTCTCTTTTTGTTTTTTACTGAGCAGTTTGGCCAAATCCTCCAGCGTTATCCCTTTGGTTTCCGGCATCATAAAAATTACCCATAATAATTGCAGGACCATCATAAAGGCGAAGAAGATAAAGATCGGCCACGGGTTTTCTTTAAAAATACCTATTTCTGCATCTAAAAAAGTAGGGGTGAGCAAAGTGATCAATGCCGCAAAAACCCAATGGGTACTTGTCCCCCAGGACTGTCCGTAGGAACGGACCTTATTGGGGAAAATCTCCGAGATAAATACCCAAACCACTGCACCCTGACCAACAGCATGGGAAGCAATAAACACCAAGATAAAAGTAAGCAGCAATACCGAACTTGCTCCGGAATAAAAACACCAGCCAACCATGGCCAAACTTATAATATAGCCAATGGAACCTATATACATGAGTTGCTTTCTGCCGAGTTTATCAATTAAAGAAATACCCACAAAAGTGAAAATCAAATTTATGACCCCAATGGATATGGAACTGAAGAGTGACTCGCCGGAAGCCAATCCGGCACGCTCCAATATTTCGGGGGCGTAATACAAAACAAAATTGATGCCCGAGAGTTGATTAAAAAATGCAATCAAAAAAGCCAATACCAGGGGACGGTTATATTTTCCCGAGAATAAACTGTCGCTCTTTTTTTCCTTGGTCTCGTATATGGCGATTTTTATCTTTTCCAAATATGCAGTTGCCTTTTCCTGGGCTGTTCCCAAAAGAACAATGGACTCTTTAACAATGGCATCACTACGGTTTTTAAGCAACAGCCATCGTGGACTATTGGGTATGTTGAACACCATAAGGGTATAGATAAGGGCAGGAAGTCCTTCTATGCCTAACATCCAGCGCCAGGCAATATTCTCGTCAAAGAGTATTCCGATCAGATAGTTGGAGATAAAAGCGACCAAAATGCCAAAAACAATATTAAATTGGTACATGGCCGTTAATCTACCCCTGGTCTGGGGAGTAGAAATTTCCGAAATATAAACTGGAGCGGCCACGGAAGAGGCGCCAACCCCAATGCCACCAATAAACCTAAAAACCGAAAAAGTGTAAGCTTCTGGAGCAAATGCAGAGCCAATAGCCGAAACAAAGTAGAGCACGCCGATCCAGAACAAGGTTTTCTTGCGGCCCAAAAGATCCGTGGGCAACCCTCCAAAAAGTGCACCCAATACCGTTCCCCAAAGCGCCATGGACATGATAAATATACCGTGGAAGGTAAAAATGGAATCTCCCAAGAACCAATTGGTGTCCCAGATTTCTTTAATGGGTTGGTTGGCACCGGAAATAACAACAGTATCAAAACCAAACAAAAATCCCGCGAGGGCCGCGGTCAATGAAATTCTAAAAATACGCTTGTCCATGGAGAATGACTTTCGCTAAAGCTAACCAAAATTTAAATATTCTAAAGTTGCTCCATAATCAAATCGGTGGCGCCCTTGTTGGATTTTATGTAATCGGAGTTGATGGCACCTATGCTTTTTATGGTATTTGGGTCGTGGATCCAATCATCCATCAAACTAAAAAAACTGTTTTTGTCGGCAATGGGAACAATGCCTCCTGCAAAAACAAGATCTTCTGCTTCTTTGAACCCCTTATATCGTGGTCCGATTATTATGGGCACGCCAAAAACAGCAGGCTCCATGGTGTTGTGCAATCCTGTGACAAAGCCACCCCCTACATAGGCAATATTGGCGTAGCTGTAAATTTTGGTCAATAAGCCGATTGTGTCCACGATAAGCACATCGAACTCCGTTACATCTGTATTCCCCAATTCCGAGTAAAGCACAGTTTTTTTGGTAAGGGCGGAGATGATTTTGTCCACATGTGGTTTTTTTATTTCGTGTGGTGCAACCACAAATTTTACTTGCCCCTGTGTCTCGTTAATGTATTCGATCAGGATTTCCTCATCTTCGGGCCATGTGCTACCGGCCACTACGCATAATTCGTTCGCCTTAAAGCGATCCATAAAACCCAGCCGATTGTCCCGCTTCAAAATTTCCGAAACCCGATCCAATCGCGTGTCACCACTAATGGTTGAATTTGGAAAGCCAATGGCGGTCAATAGTTTTTTTGAATTCTCATCCTGCACAAAAAAGTGTTCGAACTTGCCCAAACTTTTCCGCATAAACCCACCGTAGGGTCTAAAATAGATCTGTCGTTTGGAAAAAATCGCCGAAATCAAATAAACAGGAATGTTTTTGTTGTGTAAATGAAACAGGTAATTGGGCCATACTTCATACTTTACAAAAATGGCAAATTCTGGATGAATTAGGTTCAGGAATCGTTTTGCATTGGCATTGGTGTCCAATGGTAAATAAACAACCACATCGGCAACTGTTGTATTTTTCTTTATTTCATATCCGGAAGGGGAAAAAAAAGTGAGGATAATTTGGTGCTCGGGATATTTTGTTCTCAATTTTTCCAAAATCGGCAACCCTTGTTCAAATTCGCCAAGGGAGGCAACGTGCATCCAGATAGATTTTTTTTTAAGGTCAAGACACTTCTCCAAAATGGAAAAGGTCTTTTTTCTGCCCTGTACAAATAATTTGATCTTTTTATTGAAAAGGGCGATCGGTTGAAGAACAAGCCAAGTTGTATACACCAGAATGTTGTAAAAGAAACGCAAAGGCACCATTTTTTGCTAAAATACATTCTTTCGCTTAGGTAGCATTATGGCATCTTAATTTCTTAATTTTGACATATCAATTTACGTAGGATGAAAAAAATTCAAATGGTTGACCTAAAAGGTCAATATGAAGGTATAAAGACCGAGGTCAACGAAGCCATAGCAGAAATCTTGGAATCCTCTGCATTTATAAACGGACCCCATGTGCAGGCTTTCCAGAGCGAGATGGAAGAGTATTTGGGGGTTAGGCACGTAATCCCATGTGCCAACGGAACAGATGCGCTTCAAATATGTATGATGGGTCTTGGGTTAGAACCAGGTGATGAAGTGATTACCGCGGATTTTACTTTTGCGGCCACAGTGGAGGTAATCGGGTTGTTGCAATTGACCCCTGTTTTGGTAGACGTTGATTTGGATACCTTCAACATAAATATTGAGGCCATTGAAAAAGCCATAACTCCAAAAACCAAAGCCATAGTGCCTGTGCATTTGTTCGGTCAATGTGCCAATATGGACGAAATTATGGAGTTGGCCCAAAAACATAATTTGTATGTAATAGAAGATAATGCGCAAGCCATTGGTGGTTCATATTATTCGAAAGATGGTTCCAAACAAAAAGCAGGGACCATTGGGCATGTTGGGGGAACTTCTTTCTTCCCTTCAAAAAACTTGGGCTGTTATGGCGACGGTGGGGCTATTTTTACCAACAACGATGAACTGGCACATACCATTCGAGGTATTGTGAACCATGGAATGTACAAACGATATTACCACGATGTGGTCGGGGTAAATTCAAGACTGGATTCCATACAGGCAGCAGTTTTAAGGGCCAAACTACCTAAATTGGATCATTACAACCAAAAGCGCTGGGAGGCAGCAGCAAAATACTCCAAGGCATTCGCAGGACAGGAACATATAGTGGTTCCAAAAATTTCGTGCGGCTGTGAAATCCAAAAAAGTGTATGCGATTGCCATGTGTTCCATCAGTACACGTTGCGGATAACCAATGGCAAACGAGATGGTCTGGTACAACATTTAAACGATAACAGCGTTCCATGTGGTGTATATTACCCAGTTCCACTACATAGGCAAAAAGCCTATCTGGATGAGCGATATAGGGAAAACGATTTCCCTGTAACCAATCAATTGGTGAACGAGGTGATTTCCCTTCCTATGCATACCGAGCTGGATGATGAGCAAATTGATTTTATTGCCAAATTGGTCATTGACTTCGTAAATTCATAAAATGAAAATACTTGTGACCGGTGGTTTGGGATTTATTGGTTCCCACACCGTAGTGGAATTACAAAATGAAGGGTTTGAAGTGGTTGTTGTGGACAATCTTTCCAACTCATCCTTGGATGTTTTGGACGGTATTGAGGCCATCACCGACAAACGTCCCATTTTTGAAGAATTCGATCTTCGTGAAAAACCAAAAGTGGAATCCTTCTTTCAAAAATATCAGGATGTTGCAGGTGTAATACATTTTGCAGCATCCAAAGCAGTAGGAGAGAGCGTGGAAAAACCCTTGTTGTATTACGAGAACAATCTTGGGGTCTTGGTCTACATACTTCAAGAATTAAAGAAAAAGCAGCGTGCCAATTTTATATTTAGCAGCTCGTGCACCGTTTACGGTCAGGCAGACCAAATGCCAATAACCGAAGAGTCGCCGGTAAAACCAGCCGAATCACCATACGGCAATACAAAACAGGTAGGGGAGGAAATCATTAAAGATAGTTGTAAGGTCAATCCGCAGTTAAAAGCTATTGCATTGCGGTACTTTAACCCGATCGGAGCCCATCCGTCCGGTAAAATAGGGGAGCTGCCCATAGGAGTACCTCAAAATTTAGTGCCTTTTATTACACAGACCGGTATGGGGCTGCGAGAACAACTTTCTGTATTTGGAGACGACTATCCTACGGAAGACGGAACCTGTATAAGGGATTATATCCATGTAGTGGACTTGGCAAAGGCCCACGTAGCTGCATTGCAACGTTTGTTAAAGGATAAAAACGAAGCTAACTATGAAGTTTTTAATTTAGGTACTGGCAAAGGAAGTTCGGTTTTGGAAGTTATCCGGAGCTTTGAACGAGTTTCCGGACAAAAATTAAATTATAAGATAGTGGATAGACGTCCTGGCGATGTTGTCCAAGCATATGCGGATACTACAAAAGCAAATAAAGTTTTGGGTTGGAAAGCCATATCCACTCTGGATGAAGCTATGGAATCGGCATGGGAATGGGAAAAAAACGTTAGAAGTAGGTAAACGGAAATCCCAAAGCATAATTTTTCACGTACATCATGTATGTTCCCTAAATACAATAACAGTTTAGAGTTGCTGGAAGGTGTTTGTAAAGAAGACCTGTACCCGAAATTGTTGCAACAGCTAAAAAAGGATTTTGATTTGGCCAATGTGCCAATCAATATTCCCGTGGATATAGCCCCTAAAGAGCTCAAGAGTACCATACATGAAAAGGTGTATTACCTGATCGTCGAAAAATTCCCCGACTATCTCAATTTGTTGTATGTAGTGGATATACCAGAAAACCAAGTCAAGAATATAGATGCAACCGATGCGGTCGATATCTCTGCTGAGGTATCTTTTTTATTGTTGAAGAGGGAGTGGCAAAAGGTTTGGTACAAGACCAGGTACAGTAGTTGATCTTCAAAAATCGTAAATCCCATCGAAACAAGAGTGCAATTTTAAGTTGACGCAATTTTTTCCGACCTAACCAAGGGTTCAGTATATATTATTTTCAGTTTTGGTACGTAAATCTTTCTAAAAATTTCATTTTTATCGCTATCATGACCAATCTGTAATATAGTTGTAAATTTGAATAAGAAATTAAATGGATTGCAAGCATATAAATGCTAAAACCCGTATTTTTGACTAAAATTTTCCATAAATATTTGGAGAAACATAAGGAATGGACAAATATTCTTTTTTAAACGCTGCGCATACTTCATTTTTTGCGGAGCAATACGATAGATATCTAACGAATCCCGATAGTGTAGAGCCCAGTTGGAGGGCTTTTTTTCAAGGATTTGATTTTGGTTTGGAAAACGCCGCCGAAGATTTGGGGGTGGAATCCGAAAAAGGTGGAATGGTCGTGCTTGCCAATGGAAGGAAAGTCGAGATGCCCGAAACCTTGCAAAAGGAGTTCCAGGTTATTCGCTTGATCGATGGTTATCGATCTCGCGGACATCTTTTTACCAAAACAAACCCGGTAAGGGAAAGAAGAAAATATGAGCCAACTTTGGAATTGTCCAATTTTGGACTTTCACAGGAAGACTTGGGTACCGTTTTCGATGCCGGAAAAATTTTGGGCATAGGGCCATCGTCTCTAAAGAACATAATTGCCCATTTGGAGAGCATTTATTGCGATGCGATCGGTGTGGAGTATATGTACATCCGAACCCCTGAACGTATTCAATGGATCCAGGATTGGTTGAACAAGAACGACAATCACCCCAATTTTACACCGGAAGAAAAGAAAAATATACTTAGAAAACTCAACGAGGCAGTTTCTTTCGAAAGCTTTTTGCACACCAAGTATGTTGGGCAGAAACGGTTTTCGCTGGAAGGTGGAGAATCTTTGATCCCCGCTTTGGACGTAATCGTGGAAAAAGCTGCAGACCAGGGTGTAAAACAGTTTGTCGTAGGCATGGCCCATAGAGGGCGCTTGAACGTTTTGACCAACATTTTCGGAAAATCGCCCAAAGATATCTTCAGCGAGTTCGACGGTAAGGACTACGAAGAAACCATATTCGATGGCGACGTAAAGTATCACTTGGGTTGGACCTCTACGCGAGAAACCGATTCAGGGAAAATAGTGAATATGAACATTGCCCCGAACCCATCACACTTGGAAACCGTTAACTCCATTGTGGAGGGAATCTCAAGGGCAAAACAAGACCGTGACCACGGAGATAATATATCTGAAGTATTACCGATTTTAATTCACGGAGATGCCGCATTCGCTGGACAGGGCGTCGTGTACGAAGTAATCCAAATGGCGCGGTTGGACGGTTATACCACAGGAGGTACCATCCACATTGTAGTGAACAACCAGATCGGGTTTACCACCAATTATTTGGATGCAAGGTCCTCTACCTACTGTACCGATGTGGGTAAAGTGACCCTGTCGCCCGTACTGCATGTAAATGCCGATGATGCCGAAGCGGTAGTGCATGCCACAACATTTGCCCTAGAGTATAGAATGCGTTACAAACGCGATATTTTCTTGGATTTATTGGGGTACAGAAAATATGGGCACAACGAAGGCGACGAACCCAAATTTACCCAGCCCTTATTGTACAAATCCATTTCCAAACACGATAATCCTAGAGATATCTATGCTGCTAAATTGATAGCGGAGGGTATCATCGATGAAAATTATGTGAAGGATTTGGAGGAGAAATATAAAAACGATCTCGAAGAAGATCTTTTGGACTCCCGTAAAATTGAAAAAACCAGGATAACACCATTTATGCAAGATGAGTGGGAAGGCTTTGAGCAAGTTACCGAAGAGGTAATGCTAAAACCTATGGATACCACATATGATCTTAAAAAGATGGATCAGATTGCACAGAGCATCACAAAGCTTCCGGAAGATAAAAAGTTCCTAAGGAAATTGGTTCGACTGGTAGAAGGTCGTCATAAAATGTATTTTGAGGACAACAAACTCGATTGGGCCATGGGCGAACTATTGGCCTATGGATCATTACTGGAAGAAGGGTACGATGTAAGGATGACAGGTCAGGATGTCGAGAGGGGAACCTTTTCCCATAGGCATGCTGTCATCAAAACAGAAATGCACGAGGAGGAAGTAGTCTTGCTGAACGAGATGGGCGAAAACCAAAACGGAAAGTTCCATATCTATAATTCGCTGCTATCGGAATACGCCGTGATGGGGTTTGATTATGGTTACGCCATGGCAAGTCCAAAAACGTTGACCATTTGGGAAGCCCAGTTTGGAGACTTCAGTAATGGGGCCCAAATCATTATTGATCAATATTTGTCATCCGCAGAAGATAAATGGAAGTTGCAGAATGGATTGGTCCTGTTGTTACCGCACGGTTACGAAGGGCAAGGTGCCGAGCACTCGTCTGCCCGTATGGAAAGATACCTGCAATTGTGTGCCAAGGACAACATGTTCGTGGCGGATGTAACCACACCTGCCAACCTGTTCCACTTGTTCCGTAGACAAATGAAAGCCAATTTCCGCAAACCTTTGGTGGTATTTACCCCAAAGAGCTTGCTAAGACATCCAAAAGTAATGTCCACCAAAGAAGAAATGGCCAACGGCAGTTTTCAAATGGTCATTGATGATGCCGAAGCAAAAGCGGCCAAAGTAAAAAGCTTGGTATTTTGTACCGGTAAATTTTACTATGATCTTTTGGAGAAAAAAGAGGAACTTGGTCGAGATGATGTAGCTTTGGTGAGGGTGGAACAATTGTTCCCGTTGCCGGCAAAGCAAATGCGGGCCATTATCAAAAAGTACAAGAACGCCGACGATATTGTTTGGGCACAGGAAGAGCCAAGAAATATGGGTGCCTGGAGCCATATGTTAATGCATTTGGACGAGGCCAAACAATTTAGGGTGGCATCACGTAGGTTTTACGGTGCGCCGGCAGCAGGTAGTGCAGTTCGTTCCAAGAGACGACATGCCCAAGTATTGGACTATGTGTTCGATAAGAGTAAGGACAATATGTTAATAAGATAATTCAAGTATAAACTATAATAGAATGGTTTTAGAAATGAAAGTTCCCTCACCAGGGGAATCCATTACAGAGGTAGAAATCGCCGAGTGGTTGGTAGAGGATGGAGACTATGTGGAGAAGGACCAGGCCATAGCCGAGGTAGATTCGGACAAGGCAACATTGGAGCTTCCTGCAGAGGAGAGCGGAATTATTACCCTAAAAGCTGAGGTAGGCGATGCCGTAGCGGTAGGTGAGGTCGTTTGCCTTATCGATACCAGTGCGGAAAAACCAGAAGGCGCAGGGTCATCGGCCAAAAAAGAAGAGCCGAAGAAGGAAGAACCAAAAAAGGAGGCTGCCAAAGCAGAGGAACCCAAGAAAGATACATATGCTTCTGGAACCCCCTCTCCAGCGGCCAAAAAAATATTGGACGAAAAAGGAATCGAGCCATCATCTGTTTCCGGTAGTGGAAGAGATGGCCGCATCACAAAAGACGATGCGGTAAAAGCCAAGGCCTCCATGGGTACGCCAACAGGCGGAAGCCGTGGGGAAAGCCGTTCCAAGTTGTCCATGTTGCGCAGAAAAGTTGCCGAACGTTTGGTAGCTGCCAAAAATGAGACTGCCATGTTGACTACCTTTAACGAGGTGGACATGACGGCAATCTTCGAACTGCGAAAGCAATACAAAGAAGAGTTCAAGGAGAAACATGGGGTTAGTCTTGGGTTTATGTCTTTCTTTACCAAGGCCGTTATCCGTGCATTGCAAATGTATCCTGCGGTAAACTCCATGATCGATGGAAAAGAAATGATCTCTTACGATTTCTGCGATATCAGCATAGCGGTTTCGGGGCCAAAAGGGTTGATGGTTCCGGTAATCAGAAATGCAGAAAATCTTACGTTCCGTGGTGTTGAATCCGAAGTTAAACGTTTGGCGATAAGAGCAAGGGAAGGGGAGATTACAGTAGACGAGATGACAGGAGGTACCTTTACCATTACCAATGGAGGTGTTTTTGGTTCCATGTTGTCTACCCCGATCATTAATCCTCCACAGAGTGCCATTTTAGGAATGCACAATATTGTGGAACGTGCCATTGTTAGGGATGGTGCCATTGCCATAGCCCCGGTTATGTATGTAGCACTTTCTTACGACCATAGGATTATCGATGGAAAAGAATCCGTTGGTTTCTTGGTTGCGGTAAAAGAAGCGTTGGAAAGCCCGGAAGAATTATTGATGGACGGCAACGTGAAAAAAGCGTTGGAACTATAATATAAAGAGAGTCAAGTGCCCTGAGTATAGTCGAAGGGCCTTGTATTGCTCGAACTTGCAAATGCCTTTACTTTTTTAAGTAGAGGCATTTTTTGTTGTAATCGATTATGGCCTTGCCTTTTTTAAGAATGTCCGCCCCGATAATTCCGTCTACGGGCAATGCATTATGTGCAAGCAGTGCATGGTTCACATGTGAAAGATCGAACACAACTACCTTCTGTTTTTTCTTTGTCCACTCCCCGATCTGTATTTTGTTGCTGGAGGATATCAAAGTTTCCATTTCTGTGGCCCCGGCTCCCGCCGCCTTAATATCGGTAGCTTCCGAAATCATTTCAAAAAACTCGATTTTATCCATTCCAACACAAGTGTTGGAGGCGCCGGTATCCAAAATAAATTTGCCTGTAACACCATTAATGCTGGCCGTAAGCTCAAAATGATCGGTTTGCGTAAATGTCAAGGGGATTTTAATATAATCTTTAGATCTCAGGAATTTTTTAAGTGATGTCATATTATTATATGAGGGAGTGTTGAACCTTGAACGATCAAAACATCTTTTAATATAATCGTAAACAAAGTTTTTGGACGTCTAAGATAAACCTATTTTTGTGTTATGGTTTGTTTTAACAGCAATAAGGTCGTCCTTTCGGTTTTTGCCATGTATTTGTTGGTCGCATGTGATTTTAACAAAAAGGAAATCGATAAGGAGGCTATAGCAAAAGCTTATATCCATGGATTGAATGCCTCCAACTATGATCAAGTGGTAGGTCTGTTTTTGGACAGTGTTCGGTTCAACGAAATGGATTACAGGAGAACCTTTTCCAAACAAGGGTACAGAGATCTGTTCCAGTGGGATTCTGTATTTAGGCCAAAGTATGCAATTTTGGAAATAAAAGGTAAGGATAACGAACTCCATTTAAAGGTTTCCAAAAAGTGTGATCGCATACTCTTTTTGCAGAATAAACCATTTGTCACACATGAGGTCATGAAGATTGAAGAAGGCAAAATACAAAGTATTGATGTAGTGGAATATTTGGATTTTAATGATGACCTGTGGGTAAGAAATAGAGAACAATTGGTCAACTGGGTCAGTGAGCACCATCCCGAATTGGATGGGTTTATCTATAATCAAACCAAAGTAGGTGCACAAAACTTCACAAAAGCAATGGAATTATACGGCAACAGGAACAATGTTGCGGCAGAGCAAGAAAATAGCAGTAAATGATCATAACTGATACGCATACCCACTTATATAGCGAAGCCTTTGAGGAGGATAGGGCGGAAATGATGCAGAGGGCTTTCGATCAAGGAGTGCAAAGGTTTTTTGTACCGGCAATAGATTCTACCTATATAAAATCCATGCTGGATTTGGAAGCCGGTTATCCCGAGAATGTTTTTCTGATGATGGGATTGCACCCGACCCATGTAAAGGAAAACTATAAGGCGGAATTGGCCATTGTGGAGGAATGGCTGGCAAAACGAAAGTTTTACGCCGTAGGAGAAATTGGAGTGGACCTTTATTGGGACAAAACCTTTTTGAAAGAACAACAAGAGGCATTTGCGCATCAGATCCGACTGGCAAAAAAATATCAATTGCCAATAGTAATACATTGTCGTGATGCCTTTGATGAGGTCTTTGAAGTGCTGGAGCAAGAAAAAGGAGAAGGGCTTTTTGGTATTTTTCATTGTTTTACCGGAACCATGGAACAGGCTCAAAAAGCCATTTCCTATAATATGAAGTTGGGCATCGGTGGGGTGGTTACGTTTAAAAACGGGAAGATTGACCAGTTTTTGCACAATGTTGGACTGGAGCATATTGTTTTGGAAACCGATGCTCCCTATTTGGCACCCACCCCATATCGTGGCAAAAGGAACGAGAGTTCCTTTATTGTAAATATATTGCAAAAACTATCCTCCATTTATGGAATGCCGGAGGAAGAAATTGCCGAGATTACGACTAAGAACTCCAAAGACATATTCGGAATCTGACCTATGAAAAAAAAGCCCAACATATTATTGATCTACACCGGGGGTACCATTGGTATGGTAAAGGACTATAAAACCGTTGCGCTCAAGGCCTTTAATTTTGAGGAGCTGGTAAAAAATATCCCGGAGTTAAAACAATTGGATTGTAATTTGCACGGAGTGTCGTTCGAAAATCCCATAGATTCTTCCAACATGAATCCGGAATACTGGGCGGTCATTGCATCAATTATCGAGTCTCATTACGAAGAAAACGATGGTTTTGTAGTGTTGCACGGTAGCGATACCATGAGTTATTCCGCATCGGCACTCAGTTTTATGTTGGAAAATCTGGCCAAGCCGGTCATTTTCACGGGTTCCCAATTACCCATTGGGGATTTGCGCACCGATGCCAAGGAAAACCTGATAACCTCAATAGAAATAGCGGCACTTCAAAAAAAAGGCAGGCCAGTTGTGCAAGAAGTCGGATTATATTTCGAATACAAGCTCTACAGGGCCAACCGGACCACCAAAATAAATGCAGAACATTTTGAGGCATTTGATTCATTGAACTATCCGCCCTTGGTGGAATCCGGGGTACATTTAAAGGTGAACGAGAATATTTTATTGAAGAAAACCACCAAAGGCAAGTCGTTGCAGGTGCATAAAAATATGGACAACAATGTGGCGATTTTAAAATTATTTCCGGGATTAAACCGAAAAGTACTGCATTCAGTGCTCCAAATTCCCGAATTAAAGGCGCTTATTTTGGAAACTTATGGTGCAGGAAATGCTCCAATGGACAAATGGTTTTTGTCAGAATTAAAAAAGGCTGCAGAAAAAGGATTGCATATTATTAATGTAACCCAATGCTCGGGAGGCAGTGTTTTTATGGGACATTACGAAACCAGTGAAAAACTCAAGGAGATGCAACTGGTTAATGGAAAGGATATTACGACCGAAGCTGCCATTGCCAAGGCAATGTACCTTTTGGGGACAAGGGTTCCGGACAAGTTGTTCAAGACGATTTTCGAGACACCGCTCCGTGGTGAAATGCTGTAAAATTAACGCCTCAAATTTCTATAACTAATAATTTTTTTGTTTATTGGTCGCCCTAAAAGAAACAATAGAGAGGTGGCCGAGTGGTCGAAGGCGCACGCCTGGAAAGTGTGTATACACCAAAAGTGTATCGAGGGTTCGAATCCCTTCCTCTCTGCAAGGTATTTTAGTTTTTCTATTATAAAATTTTATATCTTTAACATTATTAACTAACTAAATTTAAGTTTAAGTAAAATGAAAAAAATATCCTTTTCTCTGGCTGCTGCCGGAATGTTTGTGATGGGAACTACAACTGCATCTGCAGCAATGTTGCAAGAAGAAGCTGAAGCCAGCAAAGGTTTCACCCAAGTGTTAAAAGAGCAATTTATCCAAGGAGGTCCTGCCTTTATGGGTATCGTATTGCTTTGTTTGATTTTGGGATTGGCCGTAGCCATCGAAAGAATTATTTATTTGAATTTAGCAACCACCAACTCCGCTAAATTGAAGCAACAAGTTGAGGATGCTTTGGCTTCAGGTGGTGTTGAGGCCGCTAAAGAAGTTTGTAGAAATACTAAAGGACCTGTTGCTTCTATCTACTATCAAGGTTTGGATAGAGTTGACGAAGGATTGGAATCCGCAGAAAAAGCCGTTGTGGCTTACGGTGGTGTACAAATGGGTCAATTGGAGAAAAACGTTTCTTGGTTGTCCTTGTTTATCGCTATTGCTCCCATGCTTGGGTTCATGGGTACGGTAATCGGTATGATTCAGGCTTTCCAGAAGATTGCTGCAGTAGGTAACTTGAGTGCCTCATTGATTGCTGGGGATATCCAGGTGGCGTTATTGACAACCGTATTCGGTTTGATCACGGCGATTATCCTACAGATTTTCTACAACTATATTATTGCTAAAATCGATAGTATCGTAAACGATATGGAAGACAGCTCAATCGCTTTGATCGATATGTTGGCTGCCCACAAGAAATAATTACGAATTAAAAACTATCGAGAATCATGAATAAAATAGTAAAAATATTACTCATCGTCATCGGATTGCTTGCGGCCGTTCTTTGGTTCTCCCTTCCGTCTGCCGATGATCCAGGAGCCATAAATAGCGGCTCAATGAACTTCATGTTCATTATCATGTACATCCTTTTGGCTATTGCAGTTGTAACTTCAGTAGTATTTGGATTTGCAAAATTGTTTTCCACAAAGGGAAGCTTAAAGAAAGCTCTTTTTGCCATTGGTGGATTGGCCATTGTAGTGGCCATATCCTACGGGCTTTCTTCAGATAACATGGCTGTGGTAGAAGCTATGTCCGAAAGAGGCGTAGAGACCACGGAAGGCACTGTGAAAAACATTGGAATGGGATTAAATGTATTTTTTATCCTTACCCTAGTAGCGGTAGTTCTAATGGTTGTACCAGGTTTGAAAAGAATGTTTGTAAAGTAAAAAGTTAATTATGCCTAGAAGAAAAGGAGCACCGGAAGTAAATGCCGGCTCCATGGCGGATATCGCGTTCCTCTTGCTTATCTTTTTCTTGGTGACCACCACCATTGAAACTGATGCAGGTTTGGATCGAATGTTACCGCCGATCGAGCCGCCAGACACAGATGTTGTTATTAAGCAGAAAAACATTTTTACTGTTAATATCAACAAGAATGGACAACTTTTGGTCGAGGATAACTTGATGGAAATTAAGGATTTAAGAAAAGCTGCTACCGCGTTTTTGGAAAACGGTGCAGACGGTACTTGTGCCTACTGTAAAGGTAGAAAAGATCCTTCCTCATCAGATAACCCGACCAAAGCCATTATCTCATTAAAAAATGACAGGGAGACCAAGTATAGTACATACATTACCGTTCAAAACGAATTGGTGGGTGCGTACAACGACCTGCGTAACCGTGAAGCACAACGTTTGTTCGGAAGGGATTTCACCAAAATGGAAGCAGAATACCTTAATCCAGAAACCCCATCCAGCGTTAGAGATGATTTGAAAGACAAAGTGAAACGTATCCAGGATATGTTCCCACAAAAACTTTCAGAAGCAGAAACAACAACCAATTAACAACTATTTAATATGGCTAAGTTTACCAAAAAGAAGGATGGCGATTTGCCAGCGGTATCAACGGCATCGTTGCCAGATATCGTTTTCATGCTACTGTTCTTCTTTATGACCGTGACCACGATGAAAGATAGTTCTTTAATGGTTGCCAATACTCTTCCAAACGCTTCGGAAATAAAGAAGTTGGAAAAGAAAGATCGCGTGATTTACATTTATGTGGGGACACCTACGCAAGAATATCAAAAGGTATTTGGTACAGAACCAAAAATCCAATTGAATGATAAATTTGCCAATGTGGACGAAGTAGGTTCATTTATTTTGGCAGAACGTGCAAAGAAACCGCAAGAACTTCAAAACGTATTGACTACTGCTTTAAAAGTTGATAAGGAAGCAAACATGGGCCTTATCACCGACATAAAGCAACAATTGAGAGAAGTGAACGCTCTAAAAGTGAATTATACCACTTATGAGGGGGATGCTTTTAACAATCTACAGTAGGCAATAGCTTAGATTTAGTGGGAAACGCTCCAAATTTTAATTTGGGGCGTTTTTTGTTTAAATTGTTAATGTAATGCTTCGTAAAATTCTACAGATTTTTTTGGGTATGGTGCTCCTGGTGTCGTCCGTGGCCTGCAATGCCCAAACATCTACATCCAATCCACGTTATTTGGAAGACCAGTTTTATGTGGGGGTAGGGTATAATGTTTTATTTGATAAGCCCGGGAATGTATCGCAACGAAACCTCTCTTATAATCTGCAGTTTGGCTTTATTAAGGATATTCCGTTCAATGAGCGAAGAAATATTGGGATTGGTCTGGGATTGGGGTACGCCATTAATGCCTATTACTCCAACGTGATGGCTACAGAAGAGGATAATATAATTACATATGGGATTGTGGACGAGGCCGATTTTAACCGTAGTAAGCTGGGAACCCATACTATTGAATTACCATTAGAAATTAGGTGGCGTACTTCCACAGCTGAAGACTATAAGTTTTGGCGGATCTATGCAGGCGCACGTTTAGGGTATGTTTTTTCCGGTAGATCTAAATTGGTTACCGATATGGGGAATACCACCTTTAAAAATCCAGATATCGAGGAATTCCATTACGGTCTCACCCTTAGTTTTGGATACAATACCTGGAATTTACACGCTTATTATGGATTAAATAATTTACTCAAGGAGGGGGCAGAGTTGGAAAATGGTGAACCTATCGATTTTAGTGTGCTCAGGGTAGGTTTAATATTTTATATCCTATAACCAGTACTTCAAAATAATCAGCTGGGAACAGCAACCCAATAAAAAGCCAATCAATAGTTCGTTCTTAGTATGTGCTCTAAGATATAGACGAGAGGTTGCTACCAAGCCTGTAAAAAGGGTGAATAAACTTATTGCTATGGTAATGTTGATCTCAAAATGAATGCTCAGTGCGATCATAAAGGTGAGAATACTTCCCATGCCCAATAAGTGCATGCTAGTCTTAAATTTAAAAAACAACAAAATCAAGGTGGCACTAGTGGCCGTAAGTAAGCCGGTAAAATAGTAAAAGAGCTCGTGCACATAATTATTGGGAATAACCTTGTACAGAATCATCAAAAATATAATACAGCTTATATAGAGCGGGTATTTTCGTTCCTGAACAGTAGGTAAAAAGATGGAATTGATTACCCCGAGATTTTTTAAGATCAAAAAGAAAATGATCGGGATGATCACCGTAAGTATAAAAATCGGTAGAATATTGCCGCTCTGTACTTCCAAGGTGCTGTAAGGGGCGATCATAAAATAAACAATGGTTCCTCCGATAGGTACGAACAATGGATGGAACAGGTAAGAGATAATATGGAATATGTGGCGCATCAGATTTCTTTTCTTAACCGTGCCACAGGAATCCCAAGTTGTTCTCTATATTTGGCCACGGTACGCCGGGCAATTGGATACCCCCTATCCTTTAAAATGGTGGCTAGTTTCGCGTCTGTTAAAGGTTTTTTCTTCTCCTCGTCCCGAATAACGGTCTCCAAGATTTTTTTTATTTCTTTGGTGGATACATCTTCTCCCTGCTCATTTTTCATAGACTCCGAAAAGAAATCTTTGATCAATTTGGTGCCGTAGGGCGTATCCACATATTTGCTGTTTGCCACCCGGGAAACGGTAGAAACATCCATATCGATTTTATCGGCAATATCCTTAAGGATCATGGGGCGGAGCTTTCGCTCATCACCGGTCATAAAATATTCCTTTTGATATTCCATTATGGTGCTCATGGTAACAAACAATGTCTGTTGACGTTGCTTTATGGCATCGATGAACCATTTTGCCGCATCAAGCTTTTGTTTGATGAACATTACCGTATCCTTTTGGGACTTGGACTTTTCCTTTGCATTTTTATAGCCTTCCAACATATTGCTATAATCTTTGGACACATGGAGTTCCGGGGCATTTCGGCCGTTAAGCGAAAGTTCCAGTTCGCCATCCACAATTTTTATTGAAAAATCTGGGACAATATGTTCGATTATCCGGGTGTTGCCCGAGTAGGACCCACCTGGTTTGGGATTGAGTTTTTCTATTTCAGAAATGGCATCTTTTAGCTGTTCTTCGGTAATATGATGCTTCTGGACCAACTTGGAATAATGCTTTTTCGTAAAATGATCAAAAGATTTTTCCAAAATGCTTGTTGCCAGCTCTATGGACGGTTTCTGACTTTTACGCTTTAGTTGAATGATCAAACATTCGTCCAACGATCGTGCTGCCACCCCTGGTGGGTCTAGGTCTTGTACAATCTTGAGTACTTGCTCTATCTTCTCTTCCTCTACGTAAATATTCTGTGTAAAGGCAAGGTCGTCCATAATATCGGTAAGTGGCCTTCGAATGTAGCCACTTTCATCCACGCTGCCAACTAGGAACTCGGCAATGGCCCATTCTTGATCATCTAAATAGACGGTATTGAGCTGATTGAGCAAATATTGGTTGAACGATGTGCCTGCAGCATACGGCACGCTCTTGTCATCATCTTCCGCACTATAATTATTGGCTTGTGTGCGGTAATCGGGAATCTCATCGTCACTTAGGTAATCGTCAATGTTGATTTCTTCAGTATCAATGTTTTCACTATCCGCGGAATCATCGTAAGTATCCTCATAAACATCATCCAACGCATCGGATTCTTCCTTGCCGCTCTCCAATGCAGGGTTTTCCTCCAACTCTTGCTTTAACCTTTGTTCAAATGCCTGGGTCGGCAATTGAATAAGTTTCATGAGCTGAATCTGCTGTGGAGACAGTTTTTGTGAAAGCTTAAACTGTAGATGTTGTTTTAGCATACGGATTGATGATTAGCAATCTTTCCTATGTAAAATAATAAAATCAAATTAAAACTCGGCATTCTGGGGTGTCCTCGGGTAAGGTATCACATCTCGAATGTTCCCCATTCCTGTTGCAAACTGAACCATACGCTCGAACCCAAGGCCAAAACCACTGTGGACCGCCGTGCCGAATTTTCTTAGATCCAAGTACCACCAAAGTTCTTTTTCGTCAATATCCAGTGCTTTTATTTTTTGTTGAAGTACATCCAAACGCTCTTCACGTTGTGAGCCTCCAACAATTTCGCCGATTCCAGGGAAGAGTACATCCATGGCGCGAACCGTTTTGCCATCCTCGTTCAAGCGCATATAAAATGCTTTGATGTTGGCAGGGTAATCAAAAAGAATTACTGGACATTTAAAGTGTTTTTCTACCAAAAAGCGTTCGTGTTCGCTCTGCAGATCTGCACCCCATTCATCAATAGGGAACTGGAATTTTTTCTTTTTGTTGGGTTTGCTGTTCTTTAAAATATCGATGGCCTCCGTGTAGGACACCCTTTTAAAATTGTTCTCAACAACAAACTTTAATTTTTCGATCAGGGCCATTTCCGAACGCTCGTTCTGTGGCTTGGTCTTCTCCTCGTCCAAAAGGCGCTTTTCCAAGAATTCCAAATCATCCTTACAGTGGTCGAGCACATATTGGATAATATATTTTATAAAATCTTCCGCAAGGTCCATGTTGGCATCTAGATCGTAAAAGGCCATCTCGGGCTCTATCATCCAGAATTCTGCCAAGTGGCGAGATGTGTTTGAGTTTTCTGCTCTAAAGGTAGGTCCAAAAGTATATACCTTGCCCAATCCCATGGCGTAGGTCTCTGCCTCTAACTGACCAGATACGGTAAGGTTGGTCTCCTTTCCAAAAAAGTCTTGGGAATAATCTACATCCCCGGCATCGTTCAAAGGTGGGTTTTTGGCATCCAAAGTAGAAACACGGAACATTTCACCTGCACCCTCGGCATCGGAACCGGTAATGATTGGGGCATGCATATAGTAAAAGCCATTTTGCTGAAAATAGCTGTGTACGGCAAAGGATAGCATAGATCTTACGCGCATTACAGCTGAAAATGTATTGGTGCGTACCCTTAGGTGGGCTTTTTCGCGTAAAAACTCCAACGAATGTTTTTTGGGCTGGATAGGGTAGGTCTCCGGGTCGGCTGTACCATGCACGAATATATCCGTAACCTGGATCTCCACACTTTGTCCACGACCTTGACTTTCTTCCAGGGTTCCTGAAATTTTTAATGCAGCTCCTGTAGAAATTTGTTTGAGCAGCGTATCGTCCAAATTTTCAAAATCAACTACACATTGTAGGTTATGAATGGTGGAACCATCGTTCAAGGCGATAAACCTGTTACTTCTAAATGTTTTTACCCATCCATTTACTTCAACGGAATCTCCTACGGGTTGCTTTTCCAGCAATTCTTTTATGGAATAAGACATCATTCTAAAACTATCGTAATTAAGTTGGTAAAGATAGGTTTTTGATAAAAAATGATGGCAATGGAACGGCTTAATTTATGGCCATTCCATCCACTATTTGTCCTTGAGGTTATCCTCTTCCTTTGGTAAAATGTCGATTTGGGGTTTTTTGAGTACTTGTTTATTGGCAATGCTCCTTTCTAAAGAAAGCAGAAGTGATGGCAATAAGATCAAATTGGAGAGCATAGCGAACAATAAAGTTGCAGAAACCAATCCGCCCAAGGCCTTGGTTCCCCCAAAACTCGAAATAATAAAGACCGAAAACCCGAAGAACAATACAATGGAAGTGTAGAACATACTAACACCGGTCTCTCGAAGAGCTGCATACACCGACTTTTTAATGTGCCAACGATTGGCAGTGAGTTCTTGGCGGTATTTAGCTAAAAAATGAATAGTATCGTCCACTGAAATACCAAAGGCGATACTAAAAACGAGAATAGTGGATGGTTTTATGGGGACACCCAAAAAGCCCATAACACCTGCGGTGATCACCAAAGGCAATAAGTTGGGGACCAAGGATATGATTACCATTTTATACGAGCGGAACAAATAGGCCATGAACAGGGAAATAAGTCCGATCGCCAAAGCCAGGGATAATAATAGGTTTTTCACCAAATACTTGGTTCCTTTTAGGAAAAGCAGCGCCTTGCCTGTCATAAAAACATTGTACCGTTCCGATGGGAACTGTTTGGTAATGGCTTCCTGTACATCCTTTTCTATTTCCTCCATGCGATCTATTTTAACATCGCGCATGTAGGTGGTCAAACGTGCAGTTTGCCCGGTACTGTCCACAAAACTCTGTAGGAGGTCGGTTTCTCCGGTTGACGATTTTTGAACAGTGCTCATTATAAATGTGTTCTCTTGACTGGTGGGCAGTTGATAGTATTTAGGGATGCCATTGTAAAATGCCTGTTTGGAATATTTTACCAGATCTACAATGGAAATGGGCCTAGAGAGTTCGGGAATTTCATCGATTACCGTTCCAAGTTGGTCCATACGCTTTAAAGTGGCTGGTTTTGTCACCCCATTTTTTCGTTTGGTATCCACTACAATTTCCATGGGCATTATACCATCAAACTCGGCCTCAAAAAACTGGATATCCTTATAAAAATGACTTTTCTTTGGCAGATCCTCGATCCTACTTCCTGTAATCCGCATCTGATAAATTCCGATAATGCTCAAAACCAGAACCGCTACGGTGGTAATGTACACGGCAATTCTGTGGTTTCGTACCATATTTTCCATCCAATTGACAAAAAAGTCCATCCATTTTTTGTTCAAGTGCTTTAAATGCTTGGTCTTGGGCAACGGCATAAAGCTATAAATGATAGGTATGATCAGTAGGGATAATATAAATATTCCGATAATATTGATAGAGGCTACAATGCCAAATTCCCGTAACAATTGGCTGTCTAAAATGATGAAGGTGGCAAAACCAGATGCGGTGGTAATGTTTGTCATTAATGTGGCATTGCCGATCTTAGAGATAACCCTTTGTAGGGAGAGGGCTTGGTTGCCATGCTTTTTTACTTCTTGCTGGTATTTGTTGATCAAGAAAATACAGTTGGGAATACCGATTACAATGATCAATGGAGGTATAAGGGCCGTAAGTATGGTGATCTCATACTGCAATAGTCCCAGTATGCCAAAAGCCCACATTACACCTATGATCACAACACACATAGAGATAAATGTGGCCCTAAAGCTTCTAAAGAAAAAGAAAAAGATAATGGAGGTGACCAGAAGGGCGCCTACAATAAAAAGGCCAATTTCATCTACAATGGACTTAGTGTTCCAAGTTCTTATATAGGGCATTCCGGAAACATGGACATTCATTTGGGTCTCTTTCTCAAAATCGTTTACCAGTGCCCCAAGGTCGTTAAGGATAAATTCGTTCCGAACGGCAGTGTTCATGATGTCCTTATCCAGGTACACTACGGTTTGAATAGTACCTGTTACGGGATTGTACACCAAATTGTCGTAAAATGGCAGTTCTTTGAACAAGTGGTTTTTAAGGGACTCAATTTCCTGTGCGGTTTTTGGTGGGGCCGGAATAAGCGGCTGCATTACAAAAGCCTGGGTGATGCTGTCCTTGACAAGTTCTTTCAAGTTCTCGAGAGAAATCACATAATCCACCTCTGGAAATGCGTCGAGCTGTTTGCTCAAAGTATTCCAGCGGTTAAAATTTTTGGGGGTGAACAGGGCCGGATCCTTAACGGCCAGTACAATGGCATTCCCTTCTTCTCCAAAAATTTTGGTAAAGGAATTGTACTCAATGGTAGCCGGGTGGTCATCTGGAAGAATATTGGCCTCGGTGTTGGAAAAACGCATATTTTTCCACTGCATCGCCAAGAAAACAGTAAATCCGGCAACCCCCAAAAGAATGAGGATTCTATTTCGGAGAATAATTCTTGCGACCTTAGGCCAAAATCCTTTAGTGAGCTTTGCTACCATGTGGGTTTTGTTGGCCGCAAAGGTAGAAAATGATATGTTGTGTTCCTAGAAAAGACCGTAGTCAAAATAGAAGTTTTACACCTTCATGATCTCGGCTTCTTTTGCCGTTAAAATGCTATCGACTTTTTCACTGTAGGAATTGGTAAGTTCCTGAACATCGACCTCGGCATTGCTCAAAAGATCCTCGGAAATATCCAGTGCTTTAAGCTCTTTGTTGGCGTCTTGCCTTACGCTTCGGATGCTTACTTTTGCATCTTCGGCTTCGGATTTTGCCTGTTTGGTCAGTTGAACTCTTCTTTCTTCGGTCAAAGGTGGAACGTTGATGATGATCATGTCGCCATTGTTCATTGGATTGAAGCCTAAATTGGCATTCATAATGGCAGTTTCTATTTCACCAAGAAGATTTTTTTCCCAAGGTTGAACGGATAAGGTTCGCGCATCGGGAGTATTGATGTTGGAAACTTGGGAGAGCGGAGTCTGTGATCCATAGTAATCCACCATTACCGTAGATAGCATCATTGGGCTGGCTTTGCCGGCCCTGATCTTTGTCAATGCTTTTTGTAAGTGTGCGATGCTGGCATCCATGCTTTCCTTTGCACTATCAAGAATAAATTTTACTTCTTCGTCCATAATTATAAATATATAAAAACTGAATCCATTATCTGCGTTCAACTACACGTTGACCACTGTTCCAATATTTTCTCCTGAAACTATTTTCATTAAGTTGCCACGTGTGTTCATGTCGAAAACAACGATGGGCAATTCGTTTTCCTGACTGAGGGTAAAGGCGGTTGTGTCCATTACTTTGAGCCCTTTGGAAAGCACTTCGTTAAAAGAGATGGAGTCGAATTTGGTAGCCGTTTTGTCCTTCTCTGGGTCAGATGTGTAAATTCCGTCCACTCGTGTACCTTTTAAGATAACATCCGCTTTGATCTCAATAGCTCTCAGTACGGCTGCGGAGTCGGTGGTAAAGTATGGATTTCCGGTTCCCCCTCCAAAAATCACCACTCTGCCTTTTTCCAAATGGCGAATAGCTCTTCTTCTGATAAAAGGTTCTGCGACCTCATTGATTTTTATGGCCGATTGTAACCTGGTCTGCACCCCTCTTAGTTCAAGGGCACTTTGCAGTGCGAGGCCGTTGATCACTGTTGCCAACATGCCCATATGGTCTCCTTGGACCCTATCCATACCTTGGCTAGCTCCGGCCAATCCCCGAAAAATGTTTCCCCCGCCAATTACAATGGCCACTTCTACACCTTTATCGATTACTGATTTTATTTCTTCGGCATATTCATCCAATCGCTTGGCATCTATACCATATTGTTTTTCGCCCATTAGGGCTTCGCCGCTTAGCTTTAATAAAATTCTTTTGTAATGCATTAAAAGTATATTGAAGTCCGGACAAAAATAATCAAAATATTTTACGGGAAATGAAGAATTGTAGGTTTGATACCATCACAAAAAAACCGCTTCTTTTGGGAAGCGGTTTAGTGAAATTATGTTGCAGGCAAATTAACCAAGTGCTACTCTTGCGAATCCGGTTACTTCCAAACTGGAATCTACAGACTTAACATATTGGGAAACACTTTGCTTGCTGTCTTTGATAAAATCTTGGTTTACCAAGGTGTTGTCCTTAAAGAAACGCTTCAATTTACCTTGGGCGATCTTGTCCAACATTTCTTCTGGTTTGCCTTCTTGGCGCAATTGATCTTTTGCGATTTCGATTTCTTTGTCAATGATCGATTGGTCAACACCATCCTCGTTCAATGCAACAGGGTTCATAGCAGCAGCTTGCATGGCTACATCTTTTGCGGCTTCGGCGGCACCGTCAACATTGGCGGACAAACCTACCAAAGTGGCGATTTTGTTGCCAGCGTGTATGTATGAACCTACGAAAGGGGCATTCAATTTTTCAAAGCTTCCGATTTCGATTTTTTCACCGATAACCCCGGTTTGCTCAGTCAATTTATCAGCTACGGTCATTCCATCGTAGGAAGCAGCTAAGAAATCGTCTTTGCTTTCGAAACCTAGTGCGATATCGGCCAAATCGTTGGCAAGCTTTACAAAACTATCGTTCTTGGCAACAAAGTCAGTTTCGCAGTTCAATGAAATTGCAACTCCTTGTGTATTGTCGCTGTTTACCTTTGCAATGGCAGCACCTTCTGAAGATTCTCTATCAGCTCTTTTTGCTGCTACTTTCTGACCCTTTTTTCTAAGGATTTCTATTGCCTTATCAAAATCACCTTCTGCTTCGACCAAAGCTTTTTTGCAATCCATCATTCCAGCTCCGGTGGTCTTTCTTAATTTATTTACCTCTGCGGCGGTAATCTTTGCCATTTTCTTTTCTTTTTAAATTTTATATAAAGTAAAACACTATTGCCGTGTTTTGGATTAGGACAATGTTAAATAAGTGGGTTTATTCAACACCGCCTTTTACGCTGTCTTGCCATTCTTTAAGTTCGTCCCATTTTCCATCGGCGGCCATTTTAGCTTGTTTTGGCCAAGAAGTTGGGTCCAAGTGAGCTAAAGTTGAGCTAGCTTCGGTCAAGATTTCCTTGATTTTTTCAGCGTCTGCATCAGCTAGGTCTGCATAGGATTTTACGCCACTTGCTGCCAAAGCTTCGGCGGCTTTTGGTCCAACACCTTCAATTTTGGTGAGGTCGTCCGCTTTAGCTTCTGCTTTAGGAGCGGCTTCAGCTTTTTTTGCAGGTTTTTCTTCGGTGGCTTTATTTTCCTTGTTGGCGTCCTCTTCCTTGTCTTTACCGTTGTTTTTCTCGCTCTTGCGCTCTTCCAATCCTTCTGCTACGGCTTGTGTAACAGACTCTAGGATAGCTTCAATGGATTTACCGGCATCGTCGTTGGATGGGATGGCATAATCTACATCACGTGGGTCGGAGTTGGTATCTACCATTGCAAAAATTGGAATGTTCAATTTTTGGGCTTCTTTTACGGCGATGTGCTCACGCATGGTGTCCACGATAAATAGGGCTCCTGGCAAACGTGTCATATCGGCAATGGAACCTAAGTTCTTTTCCAATTTTGCACGCAAACGATCTACCTGCAATCTTTCTTTTTTAGATAGGGTGTTGAATGTACCGTCTTTCTTCATTCGGTCGATAGCTGCCATCTTTTTAACAGCTTTACGAATGGTTACAAAGTTGGTCAACATACCACCTGGCCATCTCTCTGTGATGTACGGCATGTTTACCTTGGATACTTTGTCCGCTACAATGTCCTTTGCTTGTTTTTTTGTGGCTACAAAAAGGATTTTTCTTCCTGAGGCTGCAATTTTTTTAAGGGCCTCGTTGGCCTCCTCAAGTTTTGCAACTGTTTTGTAGAGGTTGATTACGTGAATCCCATTTCGCTCCATGTAGATGTACGGAGCCATGTTCGGATTCCACTTTCTTGTTAGGTGTCCAAAATGCACACCTGCTTCCAGTAAGTCTTTTACTTCAATTTTACTTGCCATTTTTGTACTTAGTTTACGTTCCGTTGTAAGTAGCAATGGGTTGGTGGTCACAAAAAATGTTCGCCCGGCCCATTTAGATGCTAAACTAGTTTCCAAAAGTCGATTTGTTTTTCCTTTTGGAACAACGACAACTTTGTTAAAAATTTAACCCTGAAATATGTATGCTTTCAGGGTTTTCAATGAACTTATATATAGATGGGCAAAGGCCCAAAGTATATTAACGTTTGGAGAATTGGAATTTCTTACGGGCTTTCTTCTGACCGAATTTCTTCCTTTCCACCATTCTCGGGTCTCTTGTTAATAACCCTTCTGGTTTAAGAACAGTTCTGTTCTCTGCATCTATTTCGCACATTGCTCTGGACAAAGCCAAACGAACGGCCTCTGCCTGACCTGTGATACCACCGCCGTAAACATTTACTTTTACGTCGTAGTTGCCTTCGGTTTCTGTTAAGGCAAAAGGTTGTTTTACTTTGTATTGCAATGTACCTGTGGTAAAGTAATCGTTAAGATCTCTTTTGTTGATGGTAATGTTTCCTGAACCTTCGGAAACATAAACTCTGGCCACAGCTGTTTTTCTTCTACCTATCTTATGAACCACTTCCATTATTTGTAGTCGTTTAAGTTTATAGCTTTTGGTTTTTGCGCTTCTTGTCCGTGCTCTGCCCCTGCGTAGACCTTAAGGTTTCTGAACAGGTCGGCTCCTAATTTATTTTTAGGAAGCATTCCTTTTACGGAGTTTTCGATAATGCGCTCAGGATGTTTTTCCAATACTTCTAGTGCGGAAGCAGAACGTTGTCCACCTGGATACCCAGTGTATCTTTGGTATTCTTTATCGTTCCATTTGTTACCTGTCATGTCGATTTTCTCTGCATTGATGACGATAACATTGTCTCCACAATCAACATGGGGGGTAAAGTTGGTCTTATATTTCCCTCTAAGTATTTTGGCTACTTTAGACGCCAATCTTCCTAAGGTCTGTCCTTCAGCATCAACCAATAACCATTGCTTGTCAACAGTAGATTTATTGGCGGAAATAGTTTTATAACTTAATGTATCCACTTCTCGAATATTATTGATTTAAATAACCTATCCCGATTAACGGGCTGCAAATGTACAATTATTAGATTGAATTACAAACGGTTGATCGGGAATATTTTTCCACTTTTTTCAAATTCAATCTTTAGAGGTGGAAAACGGCTGTAAGATAATCTTGAAAGGTGTTAAAAAAAGATTAAAAAAGTTGGTAACTGTAACGCCTTCCGGTTTATAGTGTCTTTACCATATCAATCTAACCAAAAAACGAACAAGTGAGATATGAAGTCCTAATAATCCTGGCCCTATTATTCCTCAATTACTCTCTAGCACAAGACTCGACCCTAGTCGTTGCCAAAAAAAGATATGTTACCCAAAGTTTAGGCGAATATGCCGCACCCGACATTAATGGAATTTTAGAAGATGATGCTTGGGACTTGGTGGAATGGGGCGGTGATTATATAGAATTTCAGCCCGATGAAAACACCCCGCCTTCGCACCAGACCAAATTTAAAATTTTATATGATAGCAAGAACCTATATATAGGTGTTCGTTGTTATGATAGTGAACCGGATAAGATCGTAAAAAGGCTGTCCCGTAGGGATGGTTTTGATGGTGATTGGGTAGAATTCAATATTGACAGCTATTTTGATAAGCGTACTGCCTTTTCTTTTACCATAACCGCCGCAGGGGTAAAGGGTGATGAGTTTATATCAAATAACGGTAACAATTGGGACCCGAGCTGGAACCCTATTTGGTATGCCAAAGCCCATGTTGATGATGAAGGATGGACGGCAGAATTGAGGATTCCTCTAAGCCAATTGAAATTTGGAAGAGCAGAAGAGCAGGTATGGGGCTTTCAGTCTACTCGACGTTTTTTTAGAGACGAGGAACGTTCCCTGTGGCAACGTAAGCCCATAGATCAACCCGGTTGGGTGAGCGAGTTTGGGGAACTACATGGGCTAAAGAATATACAGCCCCAAAAACAGTTGGAAATCCAGCCCTATACCGTGGCAAAAACGGAAACTTACGAAGCCGAGGAGGGAAATCCGTTTCGGGATGGTAGCGAAAGTGATATTACCGCAGGTCTAGATGCTAAAATTGGAATTACCAACGATCTTACTTTGGATTTAACGGTTAATCCCGATTTTGGGCAAGTAGATGCCGATCCGTCGGCAATCGCCTTGGATGGGTTTCAGATATTTTTCCAAGAGAGACGCCCATTTTTTGTCGAGAACAAAAACATCTTCGATTTTAGGGTGTCTCAGTCCCAAGCGGGAAACACATTCGGTTCCGATAATATTTTTTACTCCCGAAGAATCGGTAGAAGCCCACAAGGCTATCCCGATACCTCGGATGGAGAATTTGTAGATCAACCAGATAATACTCCAATGATCGGTGCCGCTAAATTTAGTGGAAAAACTAAAAATGGTTGGGCAATCGGGGTGTTGGAGAGTGTTACTTCGCGAAGAAACGCTACCATAATTAATGGCGAGGGAAATACCAGAAAAGAAATGGTGGAACCTTTGACCAATTATTTTGTAGGAAGACTTCAAAAGGATTTCAACCAAAGAAATTCTTATATCGGAGGAATCTTTACGGCCACTAACCGAGAAAACTTGCCCGAACAGCTCAATTTTCTGCACGATGCTGCCTACACAGGAGGTCTGGACTTTAAACATCAATGGGCAAACCGGGATTGGTATGTAGGCGGAAACCTTACCATGAGTCATGTTCAGGGAGGTAAAGAGGCCATCGCCAATACGCAACGATCCATAACGCACTTGTTCGACAGGGTGGGGGCAGACCATGTGCAAGTGGATACTACAAGAACATCTTTGACAGGTACCGGAGGTAATGTACAAATAGGAAAGATCGGCAATGGACATTGGCGGTTTGAATCTGGTGCTACATGGAGGTCTCCTGAACTGGAGCTCAACGATATTGGCTTTCAGCGCCAGTCGGATGATATTCGCCATTATACATGGATCGGATACCAGACCTTAAAGCCCGATAGTACTTTTAGACGCGTAGGCATCAACTATAACCACTGGACCGCTTGGGATTTTGAGGGAAACCATAATTACTTGCAGTTCAATACCAATACATGGCAAAACTGGAAGGGTAACTGGAATACCAATATCGGATTCAATTTTGCTCCTATAGAATATTCCAACTTTGCACTAAGGGGCGGACCAAGGCTACGGCAGTCTCCCTGGGTAAATTTCTGGAACAGTATTAATACCGATTCCAGAAAAAAGATCAGGTTTTCTTTTTTCCATAATGGAAGAAAGGCCTTGGACAATTCCGTAAAGACCTATTATATGGAAGGTGGTTTTGTGTATCAGCCCATTAATGCACTGCGCATTTCTGCATTCCCGTCTTTGAGGATAAATCGGGATAAATTGCAGTTTATTGACAATTTTGACGATGTGGGCGGTTCTCCGCGTTACCTGAACGGTGAGATCAGACAGCGAACCTTGAGTATGTCGGTACGTTTGAACTATACCATAAACCCCAATTTGACCATTCAATATTGGGGGCAACCTTTTATTTCCAGAGGCCGATATTCAAACTTTAAGCATATTACCGACCCTATTGCCAAAACTTTTGAAGATCGATTTATCCAGTACACGGCCCAACAAACCTCTTTGACCGATGGTGATTATGCCATTGATGAAGATTTGGATGGTGTTACCGATTTTAGTTTCAGCGACCCGGATTTTTCCTTTGTGCAATTCCGTTCCAATTTGGTGATCCGGTGGGAATATATTCCCGGATCGGAGATATTTTTGGTGTGGTCTCAAGATGTATCAAGGAGCGGAGACCCTACCGAAGGACTTTTATCGAGCTTGGGCGATAACATTTTTGGGCAAAAGCCACAGAATATCTTTTTGCTAAAGGCTACTTATCGGTTTGTACTATAAGTGTCCATCAACTTCGTTAAAGCTTTCACCAAAGCACCATTTGCTTCAGGATTACCTATGGTAATGCGCACTTTTCCTGGGGCGCCAAACTGCGATACCGGTCGTACCATAATACCCTCATTCATCATTTTATCGGTAAACTCCATCTCGGGCAGAGGTGGGTCTATGATAAAAAAGTTAGCTTGACTTGGCCAGTATTTAATGCCTAATTCATCGAATGCTCTGGAAATAAAAGCTCTGCCATCCAAAACGGTTTCTACTGTTTTTTGTATGAATTCGGTATCGTTCAAAGCTCCAATGGCAGCTTCAATGGAAGTCAGGGGCAATAAAAAGGGTTTGTGTATCAATCGTACATAATTGGCAATGGTGGGTGTGGTGTATCCGTACCCGATGCGTTGTCCGGCCAAACCATAGGTTTTGGAAAAACTGTTGAGCCCGATCACATTGTGGCCTTCCAACACGTACGGCAAAGCGGTCACATAATCTTCCGCATCCGCAAAATGTCTATAGACCTCATCAAAAATGACGATAATATTCTTGGGAACACGGGAGATAAAATCGTCCATTACCGGTTTTGGAATATAAGTGCCCGTAGGATTGTTGGGACTGGTCAGGAATATCACCTTGGTCTTTTCGTTGATGGCATTCAAGATTCCCTCCACATCCAAATCGTAGTTGGGTGATAGCAAAGGAATATCTACTTGCTTAGCGCCGTACCATCTGGAAAAAACGGAGTAAGGCAGAAAGCAGGGGTTGGAAAAAATAACTTCGTCCCCTTCGTTGATAAATGCACGAAGCAGCATATCGATAACCTCAGAGCCACTATTTCCGCACAAAAACTGGTCGGCGCTCAATTGGCCGTCAAAGTCTTTTGCCAGGGCTTCCCGTAAACGAATATCGGTCTGGTCCGGATATATATCGATAGTGTCGGCAGCGATTTTCATCGCAGCAACAGCTTTGGGTGATGCCCCCAATGGGTTTTCGTTAGAGGACAATTTGTATATTTTTTTATCGGTCGGGGGAATGTTTTTTCCACCTTTATAAACCTCTTTTGGCACCAAATGGGCCTTGAAAATGGATGAAATATCTTTCAGCATATTTAGTAAACTTTATAGGCTTTCCGCAAACAATAAATAAGCTATTGCATTTTTTGTATTGCCCGCTTCCAATACTTTTTTTGCCAAGGTGTGCAGTTCAGTTTTGGAGGCATTTTGCACCCCTTCGTTGGCTATGATGGTTTTTATCTCACACGAAGATGGAACGCTTTCCAAATTCCCCAAACGGCCTAAATTGTTCCCTGTTAGAACATCGCTCTCGCGAATCCCCTTGGGCAGCGCATCCACGCCAATACCTTGGGACCGGATAGGTTTAGGAACCTCGAACAGGGATTCTTTTATGGCTCGGATATACCAATTGCCACCCATACGACCCACTACATCGAGTTTTTCGGTATCCAACACGTTATTTGTTAAATATTCATCGTTAATGTGGATCATGTCCACTTGTGCAATCACCAAGTTTCCGGCTCCGGGAATCTGTCCTAATTCCACCACCTCCAATACCCTGCACTCAAAAGAAACGGGGGCTTCGGCCACTCTTGGAGGTTTAACTTTTACACTGGGGATTTCGGTAAATCCGGCCTTTCTAAATTCGTTCACCCCTTTGGCGTAGGCTGTGCTCGAAAGGGACATCTGCTCCACCATTTTATGGTTCACTACATTGATCACCACTTCTGGTACTTCCATTACATTTTGGTGGGTGTGTTTTAAAGAGTTGTCCCTGCCACTTCGCGTTGGCGAGAACACCATTACGGGAGGATTGGAACTAAAAACGTTGAAAAAACTATACGGACTCAGGTTCACATTACCTTCGGCATCAACTGTGCTGGCAAAGCAAATGGGTCTTGGAGCCACAGCTGTCGATAGTATACTGTATAGTTCCGGTTGGGGTATGGTAGTTGGGTCTATGGTTTTGATCATATTTTGGTTTTCTGTAATTTCCGTGAAAACGGGAATCTTAATTCATTTTATATCAAGGTGACTGAGCGAGGTCGAAGTCACCGTTCAGTAGCTTCGACTCAGCTCAGCTACCAAAGTTATTTCGCAGGGAGCACTTTAGTGGTCACTTCACCAAACCCTACCCTTATATCGTCTTTTTTGGCGTAACCTTTCAATGTTACAGTGTCACCATCTTCGATAAACTTTCGTTCGCTTCCATCATTTAGTTTGATGGGTTTTGTACCTCCCCACGACAATTCCAGCATAGAACCAAAACTGTTTTCTTCCATACCGGAGATGGTACCCGAGGCCATTATATCCCCAATGTTGATGTTGCATCCATTTACCGTATGATGTGCGAGTTGTTGCAGCATATTCCAGTACATATGTTTAAAGTTACTAAAGCAAACGGTGGTTTTTTCACCTTGTTCCGGTGTGATGATAACCTCTAGATTGATGTCATAATTCTTGTTGCCCTCAAATTGCAAATATGGCAATACTTCGGGTTCCTGTTTGGGCCCTGCCAGTTTGAAGGGTTCCAAAGCTTCCAAGGGAACTACCCAAGGCGATATGGATGAGGCAAAATTCTTGGCCAAAAAGGGCCCCAACGGTACATATTCCCACTTTTGAATATCGCGCGCCGACCAATCATTAAATAAGACAAGGCCAAAAATATAATCCTCGGCCTCTTTTGTGGAAATAGATTCGCCCATCGATGTTTCCTTACCACATATAAAGCCCATTTCCAGTTCAAAATCCAAGCGTTTTGTTGGGCCAAAAACGGGTGTCTCCGTGCCTTTGGGCATGGTTTGGCCTTTAGGTCTATGAATGGGTACCCCACTTACAACAATGGAGCTTGCCCTGCCATGGTAACCCACTGGAATATGTTTCCAATTGGGCAAAAGGGCGTTTTCTGGGCCACGGAACATTTTGCCTACATTGGATGCGTGCTCCAAGCTGGAATAAAAGTCGGTATAATCGCCAATAGAAACCGGCATATGCATTTGGGCTTCGGATTGCTTCACAAAGAGTTCTGGCTTTCCGGCCAAAACCGATTCGTCATCTTTTAGCCAATATTGGATTTTTTTGCGCACACGGGTAGTGATTTCCTTTCCAAGGGAAATAAAATCATTCAAAGTGTCTTTTTCCAATAGGGCTGTATTAAAGTCGAACACATCCAGTTCGGCAACAGCGGCCAAGTCCAAGATATGCGCTCCAATGGCCACACCAATACGTGGACTTCGGTCTTGGGTGGAAAAAATCCCAAAAGGAATATTGTGAATCGAAAAATCTGAGTTTTCGGGTATATCTATGATCATATTTTTTAGATATGAGATGTGAGTAGTTAGAATTTAGATCCTTGGTTTAGATTGATTTTTATGTTTCTATTATCTAATGTCTAACTACTAAATTATTCCAACCAAGATTTATAATATTTGCCATCATCAATTTTGAGGGCGTTTTTGGTTACTTGCAAGGGTTTAAAGGTGTCTATCATCACTGCCAGTTCCTCGGTACCTTTTTTGCCGATACTGGCTTCGTAGGTTCCTGGGTGTGGGCCGTGGGGAATGCCTGCGGGATGCAGGGAAATATATCCTGGTCCGATGCCCGTTCTACTCATAAAATCTCCGTCCACGTAATAGAGCACTTCGTCGGAATCTATATTGGAGTGGTTGTAAGGTGCCGGAATGGATTTAGGATGGTAATCGTACAACCTGGGACAGAACGAACAAACCACAAAAGCACTGGTCTCAAAAGTTTGGTGCACCGGTGGCGGTTGATGCACACGTCCCGTAATCGGCTCAAAATTATGGATCGAAAAGCCATAGGGGAAATTATATCCGTCCCAACCCACCACATCAAAAGGGTGTGTGGCGTACACTAGCTGGTGCAACATCCCCTGTTTTTTGATTTTCATCAAAAACTCTCCCGTTTCATCAAAAGTTTGAAGGTTTTGCGGCAATTTGTAATCGCGTTCGCAAAAGGGTGAATGTTCCAATAATTGCCCGAACCAATTGCGATATCGTTTTGGGGTGTATATGGGATGGAAGGATTCTGCATATAAAATGCGGTTATCTTCTGTGTCAAACTCGATTTGATAGATCATTCCTCGTGGGATGATCAGGTAGTCCCCATATTCAAAGGGAATATTTCCTAAAAAAGTCTTTAATGTTCCCGACCCTTTGTGGATAAAGAGCATTTCGTCGGCGTCGGCATTTTTATAGAAGTAGTCCGTTAGCGATTTTCGCGGAGCGGCCAAACCTACATGTACGTCATTGTTTACCAAAAGTGGTTCCCGTGCCTCAAGAAAATCATCTTTAGGAGCAACATCATAACCGATGAACTTTCTACTGGTGATGTTCTTTTCAACCGCAATTTTTGGGTTTATGTCCAGTGCTTTACCAATTTCTTTTACTTGGGTGGGACGATGAATATGATAGGATAGCGAAGACATGCCATCAAAACCAATAGTGCCAAAAAGCTGCTCGTAATACAGGCTGCCATCCGGTTTTTCGAATTGGGTATGCCGCTTTTGGGGAACTTTCCCGAGTTTGTGATAAATAGGCATTTTAAAACAGTTATTTTATTTTTAAAGTGGGGTTATAGGCCTGAAAAACAATAGCCCATAACCCATATCCCTTAAATTTGATTAATGCAATGTGCCTCTAAGCTCTTGCTCGCGTTCAATAGCTTCGAACAATGCTTTAAAGTTACCTTTTCCGAACGATTGAGCACCTTTTCTTTGGATAATTTCGAAGAACATGGTCGGTCTAGGTTCCACAGGTTTTGTAAAGATCTGCAATAAATATCCTTCATCATCACGGTCTACCAAAATACCTAATTCCTTTAATGGGGCGATATCCTCATCGATCTCACCGACCCGATCGGTAACAGCATCGTAATAGGTGGCGGGTACCCTTAAAAATTCTACGCCTCGGCTTTTTAGGTCGCGAACGGTGTTAATTATATCGTCCGTGGCCACAGCAATGTGCTGAACACCTTCGTCTTCATAAAAATCCAAGTATTCCTCGACCTGCGATTTTTTCTGACCCTCGGCGGGCTCGTTGATCGGGAATTTAATTCTTCCATTTCCATTGCTCATCACCTTGCTCATCAAAGCGGTATATTCCGTGGATATGTCCTTGTCATCGAAGGATAGGATGTTTTTAAAGCCCAATACATCCTCATAAAATTTAACCCAGTGGTTCATTTTGTTCCATCCAACGTTGCCTACCATGTGGTCCACAAATTTTAACCCTGTAGGTTTTGGGTTATAGTCCGGGGTTTCCCATTTTTTGAAACCTGGAAGGAATGTTCCATGGTAATCTTTGCGTTCCACAAAAATGTGAACGGTTTCACCGTAAGTGTAGATTCCGGAGCGAACCACTTTTCCGTCTTTGTCCTCTTCGGTTCGTGGTTCCATGTAGGAAGTGGCACCTCTTTCCATGGCATTGTTGTAAGCTATGGTCGCATCTTCTACCCAAAGGGCAACCACTTTTACCCCATCGCCGTGCTTGTCGATATGTTTACCGATCTCCGTGCCACTTTTTAGGGGCGAAGTAAGTACCAGTCGGATCTTATCTTGTACCACTACATAACTTTCACGGTCCTTCAAACCGGTTTCCAAACCTGCTTGGGCATAGGATTGAAATCCGAATGCTGTTTTGTAGTAATGGGCGGCTTGCTTGGAATTCCCTACATATAGTTCAATATAATCTGTGCCGTTAATGGGCATAAAATCTTCGGAAGTGTTGTTTTCTAGTGGAAGTGTGGATGTTTCCATGTTCGATATGTTTTTTATTGTTCAGTTTTATTTTGTTGCATTAACAACAAAAATAATCATTTTGACATACGAAAACGATTTTGTAGACCGAAATTTGAGTTAAAATTATAGTTGTTGTTATCGATTTCAGGTAAAGAAATTTCGAATCCTTATTTTTACGACCATTCTTGGAATTTTGCTGAACCGTATAGATGAAATACATGGAATGGGGTTCCATTTGGATTTGGTGCTCCGAAAAATTCAAAAGGCCTATCTGCGTACTTTTGATGCGCTTGGTGTGGATATAACCATTGAGCAGTGGGTAATTTTGTATCAAATCCATGAATTGGGCGAAGAGGCAAGTCAACGTGATATTGTCAACGAAAATTTCCGAAACCGTGCTACTACATCACGGGTGATCGGAGGATTGGAGAAAAAAGGTTGGATTTCCAAGGCCCGCTTTGAAGGTGATCAAAAACGTTTTAAGCTGGAACTGACCGAAAATGGACAAAAAATATTGGACCTGACCCTGCCGAGTGCAATTCAATTGCGAAAATTGGCACTTAAGGACTTAGACCCTGCCGAGTTTGAGATCTTTTTAAAAGTTTTGGACAGTATTGGGGAGAATTATGAGGAACATCAGAACCAATGATCAATGGCCAAGGTGCTTATGGTGGCCAAACCGATCATCAGAATAAAAATCAAACTAAGTTTACGGAATTTATCTTGTGGAATGTACTTTAGTACTTTTTTTCCCAAATAGGTGCCCACCAACCCAATGGCGAACAAAAAAGGTAAATAGGTCAATTCCAATTTTCCAATATACCCGTTGCTGTAGTATACAAAGGTCCGAGAGAAATCAATCAAAAAATCGATGAACGCAGAGGTGGCGATAAAGGCACTTTTTTCCAAATTGAAGGCCGCCATGGTCAACCCGCGGATGGCCCCTCCTGTACCCAAAAGCCCTGCAGAAAATCCTGAAAGCGCTCCTCCAATAAGGGAGTTCTTTTTGTTGGGCAGGATAATGATTTCACTTTTGATAAGGAAAAGTAGGCTAAAGACAACCAAAAATATGCCCAGAACTATTTCTAAGGCATCGCTATTCACAACTTTTGATAAAAACCCACCGATAATAACAAAAACAACGGATGGAGCGCCAATATAGAGCAATAGTTTTTTGTCCAACCCTTTTTTGAACAAGAAAATTTTACTGATGTTGCTCGATAAATGGAAAATGGCGGTCATGCCCAGGACCGAATAAAAATCAAAATAAAAATTGCCCAACGGAACAAAAAACACCGAAGAGCCAAAACCGCCAATGGTACCTATAATTTCGGCAACGAGTGCGAGCAGAAGAAAAATATAGTTGACCTTCATTTGTCCGAAAGATAGTATTGAATCGATTGATAATCATTTTGTTGTTCCATATTAACAAAAATTTTCATAAAATACAGGATTTGGGGTAACACAGCATATAAAGAGGATAATTTATTGGACGTAGGATCAATTAAACCATCGCAACTTTGTACCTGTATAATTGTATGTACAACAGCTATGAAAACACAGAACTTTTATCCTACTATATGGTCGATACCACTCTATACTCCCGGGTCAATGGAGGCTAATTTTGGTGTTAATGGGCAGATTGCCGATCTAATTTTAATCAATGAGGCCGCCACAGCACTCAAGGTGTCGGAGATAACCTTGAATATTACCAGGTTCTCGGCAATCGATGAACAGGGAAACGAACATTTTATAATGGATTTTCCCGGACAAAACCCCGTGGACCTAAAAGGTATGGCTTCCGGGAATTTTATACGGTCCAAAAGTGTAGTTTCCTTGCCCGAGGGCAAGTACATTGCCCTACGTTTTTATATGGCAGGGTGGGGCAACCGGTTTGTATACGAGGATGGTATGGCCGAATCGGCCAATACGTTCGAACGTTTGGATTTTGAGATCGAGAATGGATTGACCATTGAAAAAAACAAAGCGCCAGAAGTTAAACTGTGGTTCAACTTTGCTCCCTACCAGTGGAAGCGACACTTTAAACCGCTATCGGATTTGTTTATGGGGAGTAAAGGCCAAAAGCCACGGTTGGCCAATGGTGTTTGTAATTGATGAATTGCTATGTTAATGATTGTAAAAGGCACCATATGGTGCCTTTTTTAATTTTGTTTTTTAAAAGTTTCTCCAAAAGCATCAAATGATTTTACGGTGGCGTCCGTTCCAATATGGAAATTAAAATCTATCGCTGCTCGATATGGATTTTCTTTGTTGGACATAAAGGTATCGTAGTGCCAATGCTCGGTGGATAGTAGTAAAAAATCGTTGAAATTTATGGTTAATCCCGTATCGGTGTTTTTTACGGTGGCCTTCCCTAGCATCGGGTGGCTATATTCACCTTCGTACTGCTCCAAAGGCAATGTTGTTTTGGTTTCAGCCAGTTTTTCATGCTGTAGTTTCCGATAATATGCTTTTTCCTGTTCCTTGAATTTGGAATACAGTTGAAACACTTCTTCGTGCCAATTCCTACTGTCGTCATCAAAAGCAAACAGGTCCATGGATTTATAAAGTATGGCATGGCGCAATTCTGCATGGTCCATATTGGCAAACACATAGACAGCTACATCTTTGTCCCGCATTATGCCGCAAATGGCAATCAATCCTCCAATACTGCCCGTATGAAAGTCCAGTTTTTCACCGCGATAATCATGTTGAAACCAGCCCAAACCATAAGTTTTCCAGTGGGGCATGGTCAATTGCTGGGTGGGGTAAAAGCTGTCATCGGTAACAAAAGCATGGGGTTTAAAAAGATAATCGAAGGTGTTTTTGGATAAAATTGTGTCATTTTCCACTACACCATCGTTCACCAAATATTTGAGGTAATTGGTAACATCCGACATACTCGACCAAATCATTCCTGCGGCACCGATTTGGTCTGCAAGATTGTAATCCACTTGGACAATCCCATCATCCAAATCGTTGAGGTATGGCGTTGTATAGTTTCCTATCTTAAAAATATCGACGGATTTTGCCACAGCATCGTTCATTCCGACCGGCTCAAATATGTTTTCGGAGACAAATGTTGTCCAATGTTGTCCGCTAACCGATTTAATCACCTCACCGGCGACAGCATACATGATATTGTTGTATTCAAACCCTCCACGAACCGAAAAGGTCTTTTCTGCAAGCGCAAATCGCTGTAGCGTTTCTTTGGTTGAAACACTGTCCACGGCCCAGAGCAAGTCGGCTTGTTGGATTCCTAGATTGTGCGTGAGTAAATCCTGTACACGGGCCTCTTCGGTGAGATAAGCATCGGAGAGTTTAAAATATGGCAAGTGTTCACGGACTTTGTCCGTCCAATTTAGTTTGCCTTGATCGACCAGAATGCCCAGTGCTTGGCAAATAATCGCTTTGGTGGTGCTGGCCATGGTAAATAGCGTATGCTCGTCCACAGGGGCTTTGCTTTCCAAATTTTTGACCCCGTAGGCTTTTTGGAACACCGTTTCACCATCTTTTACCACTACGGCCACCAATCCAGGGATTTTCCAATCGACCATGCCTTTTTTGATCATGGCATCCAATTGCTTGCTTTTTCCTTTTTGTGCTAATACAATTGTTGATGTACATAGTGCAATGGCCAAGAAGAGTATTGTTTTTTTCATGGTTTAGGTGGTTGATGGTTAGATTGCTAATATACAATGATTAACAAAGTTAACTTTGCCGTATATCAAAAAAACCGTGCTTTACAGCGCCCCATAAAGTCGCCTTAATTTTGCCAATACCTCGTAAACTGCAAAACTTCGGGCAAAGCGGGCCATTTCCCTGCCGTCTTCTTTGATGATAACAACTGGCAGGGTAAATACCATGGACTGTCCTGTAAACTCAACTTCTTCCTCCACATCAACTACACGAATATTCACTTTTGGAAAGTTTCCCTGTACAGCTTCCAACAGTTTTGGTTTTAGCGCCTTGCAGACACCGCAGGTTTTTCCGGTAAAAAATAGAAGTTCTATCATCGTTCGTTACATTGGTCGGGAATGAAAATCCAGATAATTGGAATGAAAATTACTTAATTTAAAATATAGTTATAGTATCGCTTTGTTTTTTGATGACAAGGCAATCAATCCCAAAATTGGACCTGCGGCCAACATCATATATACCATATTGGAACTTGTCCAGATTCGCATTTCATTGAGTAGCTGAATGCTCGCGATGGTAATGGCAAAACCGATGCTGTTTACTATAGTCAATGCCGTTCCCTTTATTTCTGGCAATGCATTTTGAGCCACCAAGGTGGAAAATAGGGGAGAGTCTGCAATCACCACCATGCCCCAAAAAAGGAGAAAAGCAACAAAAAACACTTCGGAACCTTGTGTTAAGAGCAAAGGGGAAATCAAGCAGCAAACACAGGATAAAAACAACGCCATAAATGCCACTCTTTTAGTTCCGAATACTTGTGCTAAATAACCGCCCAATACACATGCCAAACCACCGATGGCAATAATTAAAAACGACAATAAGGGGATATTGAAGGTAGCGTTCGGGTGAACCATCGTATAGGTTTGCAACATAATAGGAACAAAGGCCCAAAAGGTATATAGTTCCCAACAGTGACCAAAATATCTGAAGGCTGCCGAGCGGAAGCTTCGGTTTTGAAACACTTTTAGAAATGCGGACAGGTAGATTTTTTGACCCGGTTTTCGGAATGTGTAAGCTTCCCTTAAAACCGAACTGTTTAAAAGTAGAATAATAATCTTAATTTTAAACAGCATTATGAGGAAGAGCAAATTTTCACCAACACAGATCGCGAAGATTTTAAAGGAGTTCGA
>Ga0189274_100068_pt1 | contig 118659 bp, 143 predicted proteins | sample N5B1minimetaG_FD_130323 | JGI IMG/M metagenome (GOLD analysis project Ga0189274, IMG submission 130323) | Marine microbial communities from the Costa Rica Dome - N5 B1 mini metaG | ecosystem: Environmental > Aquatic > Marine > Oceanic > Photic zone | place: Costa Rica: the Eastern Pacific...
GGCGCTGAGAACTCAGATCAGCCTGGAACGTCCCAGTAGGTATCCAGCAATGAGGCCAGTAGCGGCCCCTTGAAATTGCCAAAGCTGCTTGCGGTACTTCCAACCAGCTCGGTCCAGAGCAATCCCAGCCCAGATGGATGCCGCAATAACCAAAAGCAGGAGAAGGTTTTTCATCTGCTTCTTAGCCGAACTCCCAGGTCACGAGGATTGCCATAGAGGTGAGGACAAGGAAAAACAACCAGTTCCCACCGGCCCCGAAAGCGAAGATCGCCGCGATGACCGTCGCACCAAGAGCGACCTTTAGACGCTCATCCATCCTCTGACCTGCGATCTCGCCGATACCGATCAGGGCTGAAAAACCAAATGATCAGCCGGGTGGTGAACCAGGCGAGCAAGACGCCCAGAACTGTCGAGACAAGCGCCTCCACAACAAGTATTCAGAGAACATCAGCCGGAGCTGGATGTCTTCAATATGCCGTGCTTATCAAGGGCTGAAGGACGACCGTTAACGGTCAGTCGCGAACTGATTCGTCCTTGTCTTTTGGGGCCTCGACTTGAGGCTCAGGCTTGGCTGCTGACTTTGAAGCTAGAGAAGCCTCAAGACGCTGCAGCTGCGCTTCACGCAGTGCGGCGGAGATGCTGAGGGTGTGGTCAGTCATCGATTGGCGTTTCCAAAAGCGGAGGCGCATTGCCTAATGCTGTTGAAAGGGGGCCTACGGGTCAGAAGACTGACGAACCATAAGGAACTACAGGCAGCTGACTAGCGAGCATTAATACTTAGGGTCAGCAAGCCCTGACTGCTCAAGCTCTTGGACAGATGTGGGGGTGACGCTGCCCCCTTAGTCAATGCGCCAGTCAGCTCATGTATTCAGCTGAACAGTTGAGCCAGAACTGAATCACTACGGGACGGGTCAAGTCCAGCTTCAGAACGACTTGATTTGCGTCGAAGCCGGGTTGCGTGGGGAAACTGCACCTGGCTTTTTCGTGCGCAATGGGAGTTACGGCTACTTAGAAGCGTCCATAGGAGGAGCGGCGTGTTCTCTTGCGGTAGATGCGCTTGTAGCGGCCACCGCTCTTGCCATGAACGATTGGGAGGATGGGCTTTCTTGTCCACCAATCCAGTGCCTGACTCTGGGAAATAAATCCCCACAGTCCTCTAAGGGGTTTCCACAAAGCCCCGGCACCAAAGACCAGAAGGGCAACGAGCAGAAGAACGCCGATTACGTCCAAGAACATGGCTAGACGAGCGGTTGGCCCTCAGGCAGATAAACGCTGTCGGCGATGGTCCGCAACACCATTGAGCAGGCGTAGTCATCTGCGCCGTATTCCTCTTTCCAGGTCTTCACCAAGAGCTTCAGGTCGTAGTCGGCTTGTTTCAGAAATTCGTCGGTCGGTTCCCAGAACGTGGCCTCGTCCATGGTGGAGGGGTGTCAGTCCTTAGTTGTAGCCATGTTTAAGGAAGGGCCCCGCTACGGAGACAATCCTGCCAAGGCTGGCGGCGAGAGGTGGCTTATGAACGCTCAGCAGCAGAAGGTGGTGCAGTTCAAGCCAGACGCATCCACCGTTCATGCCGAATGGATGGCGCTGTTCGAGTCATTGGGCCGCGGCGGTCCTGAGGGCTGGCTCTTTCCAAGTAATAAAAGGAATGGGCCATTGACCCCGCAGGGGGTGGCCGCTCGCATGGCCAGATGGGGAAAGGCTGCCGACGTGCACCTCTACCCGCACCGTTGCCGCCACACCCATGCCACTCATGCAATTCGGCGGGGGGTGGATGTTTTCACGCTCTCGACGACGCTCGGCCACAGCTCGACGGGAACCACGTCTAATTACGTTCTTGCTGAGCCTGGTGAGAGTTCATCTCTCCGGCTGGGTTAACGGGCCTTTTTGATCCGGCGGTCTACCGGCACGTGCCGGTAAATCGGCCAGGCCGGGGCAGGACTCTCGTAACAATCAAAACTCAGATTGCGTCGCCAAACTCTGCGGAGGCTGTTGCGCTGAGTGTCGAAGCGCAAGGAAAGGTAAAACCGGTAGCGACCGTCGCAGACCAGGTCACCCCCTGCGAAATGAGAATCATTTGCGCCTTCAAGCTGTCGTTATGACTGAAGCGCTGAAACTCCCTTATTCGGTTCAAGGGCGCGGAACCGTTGAGTCCATTGGCAATCACTTTTATCGGGTTTGTGGCCCTGCGGGCTGCACCGTTGTGATGGGCCTTTCCAATGCTCTTTATCTGAGCCGGAATGTTCCTGAATCAGCCTCCCTAGCTGATCCTTAAGCACTCCCTGGTGGCTCTGAACTGACCGGGTGGAGCTGGTCAGTTCAGAGCACTGGCAGCGCCGTGGTCCCCATAAGGGTCCCAACTCCAATTACTACGAGCACAAGAAGCAGCATCCACTTCATCGAAAAACCCCAAAAAAAGCCCCCTGGTGGGGGAGCTGATACGTCCGAGTTCACATGCTGAGGACGGCGGTCAGTTGTGGATCAATGGGTGAGTGAGCCCTCACTTCCCTTAGTGGAAGACGGCGAAGAAGGGGAAAGCTGTCACCACAACGGTGATGGAGCTGTTTCTTGTCGCAGTTCACGGCTCCGTTCAAGTCGTTCGTCGCTCCCGTATGCCCAAGAATGGGTTCCTGCCAGACGGTTCGGACAGCTCTGTCAGGACCGTTATCCGGTGGCCTCCGCGCGATCACCCTGCTCTTGTCAGTGGTGTCGACCCTCCTCTCCAGCAGCACCTGGCTTCAAGGCACTGCAGATGCCGCAATGCTTGCGGTCCTTGTCCTTGAAGCTGTCGCAGTGCTGAACCACGTCCCTGCGGGTCGTGCGCTCGAAGTCCTTCCACCGTTCGCGGCACAGCTCCAGAACGTCAGCCATGGCGTCTGAGAGTTTGTCCTCCTGCTCTTGTTTGAACAGGGCTTCCAGTTGCTCAGAGGCGTCACCCTCAAGGTTCCAGCCGCCGGTGTTCTGAAGAATCAGCAGCTGAAGGTCTTCCTCGCGGCCTTCGGTCTCAAGAAGCACCCGCTTGTCGGTCTTGGACTCTTTCCGCTTGAACCACGTCAGGTTGATGACCTGGCTGAACGCCGCGGGCAGTGCTGTGCTGCCGCGTGATGCTGCGACCGCACCTTCACCCTGACGGCTGTGACCGCTGTGGTGCAGCACAATCAGCGTTATGGAGTGCGGAGCGCAGACCTCTTGAACGTCCTCCTTCAAGCCACCCTCGGGCATTCATCGAGCGCGACCACTGGTCATTACGTGGCTGCTAACCCTCGGGACAGCAGTTCTCTGCGTCTTGGTTAGTGAATTGATCTCTTGACAGTGACGCTTTATTAGGGCTGTTATTTCAACCTTCTTCCGATGCTCAAGGCTCTTGGGTTGTTGTTGAAGCGGCTATTCCTCAAAAAGCCTGATCAGGCAAATGGACCAACGCTCAAAGAGCGTGCTCATCAGACAGTTCGTGCTGATCAAGAGTCCGAGATTCACAGAGGCCCAAAGGGTGGCTTGTATCGAGTCGATGCCAAGGGAAGAAAGGTTTATCTCAAGGCTTCCGAGCAGCCCAAGCAAGGAAAGCCACGTCGGGCGAAACGGCGTCGTACCAAAACTTCTTAAGTGGAATTAAGGGCCTTTACGCAGTGCTACCCCTTACCCCATTCATTCAAGTGGTCGCTGAGAAGAGTGGAACTCAATTTAAGTTGTAAGTGATACACAAGGTGCTTGTCCTCCAGAGTTATAATTTCAGTGCTCCGGTTGATTTGCACCTCTGAGAGCGGCGAAGTCACCTCTATGTAGGCGGTGGTTTCGCTTGCTAAGTGCTGTGCTTGAACCTGGAGTCGGCGACGCTGCGTAACGTGATTGAGCTAGCAGAGGATAGCTAACACTTGCGCCTTGCTTTGACTTTTAAGGCTCGCTTATTGCGCCATACGGCGAGATAACCCCCAAGCCCTAAGCCAAACAGCAGAAGAAGAGGACTCATCTTCAGTAGCAGCTCATGGCTTCATAGTCGTCTAGTACCCGATCTACTCGTGGGGCGTATTTTTCGACAACTGACTCTCTCGCTAATACTCCTTCTGCCTCGTAGGGAGCCATTCTCCTCACCATGCAGTTAAGGACTTCATCGTTGACAAATTCTGCATGACATCTTTCCTTGGCTTTCTCCATTGCAGGCAGGATGATTGCGTTTTGACTCGCTAGGGCTTCGGTATCCATAGCCGCCTTCAAGCGCGCAGCAGCCCTTTGTATGGCTTCGCATTGGACGTAATCTGTAGCTTGAGAGCCAGGCGCCAGGCAGAGAAGCGAAAGCAGTAGTAGCCGTTTCAAATCAAAAGTCTCAGCATGCCATCCAGTCTGGCTAGGAACTGAGGCATGCCCAACAAGAACCGCAGCTTTCAGGGGCGCCAGAAAAGGCTGGTGGTGAGGGGTGGCTGTATTCCGAGCAGCAGCAGAAGGTGGTGCAGTTCAAGCCAGACGCATCCACCGTTCATGCCGAATGGGTGGCGCTGGTCGAGTCGTTGGGCCGCGGCGAGCCTGGCGACTGGCTTTTCCCAAGTAATAAAAGGAATGGCCCATTGACCCGTCAGGCGGTGGCCGCTCGCATGGCGATGTGGGGACGGGAAGCAAACGTCCGGCTCCACCCGCACCGCTGCCGACACACCCATGCGACTCATGCCATTCGGCGCGGGGTGGACGTATTCACCCTTTCGGCGACGCTCGGCCATAGCTCGACGGGAACCACATCTCACTACGTTCTTGCTGAGCCTGGTGAGAGTTCATCTCTCAAATTGGGTTGATGGCCCGTTTTGACGTAATGCGTGTTGCGACTGTTTAGGTCAGAATTAATCCAGCATCACTTCTTGGATGAAGCGCCTTCTCGCATTTGGCACCATTGCCCTGGCATTAGTTGCATGTAGTCCAAAACAAAAAGCTGAAACATCGTCAGCTTCAACAAAGCCTTTAATCCAAGAGGTTTTTATCAGTTCTGAAACTCTGAATGGAACTGCTCTTAAGTACCCGGCAGGTAAGCCAGAGTTGCGCCTTTACCGAGTCGAGATTCCTGCTGGAGGAAAGATTCCTCTCCATACTCACCCAGCCCCAATGATGGTTTATGTACAAGGTGTGAGATCTGGATCTTTACTTAATACTCGAGTTCAGTCTGATGGTACTGAAATTAAAACCGAGTTCAAGCCTGGCGAGGCGTTTGTTGAAGGTGCCAACGAGCCTCATTACGTTGAAAATGTTGGGAAAGAACCAACTATTGTTTGGGTGACAGTTGCCTCTGTCGAAGGCATGCCTACAACAGAGTTTATTGACGAGTGATTTTGACGTAAAACAGCTTGCGACCATCTCGGGTCAGCCCTGATGCCCCGGAATTAGAGCAACCTGCAGTCGTACATGTTTAGGAACATACCCCAAGGGGCCCAGCTTATTTCATGTGTTCCACGGACCTTGACTCTGCTGTCTTCTCTAAGAGCAACAACTTTATTCAAATCTTGACTGCTGTATGCGCAGAATAAGCGCCCAAATTCACTGCCTCCCTCTATAATCACGTTTTCGTTGTCAACTTTATCTACTCTTCCAAATACAAGAGCTTTTTTGTTGTGATAGATCTTTTTGGCAGCCAATTAATTCATTTTCACTAAAAAGCTCGTGAATTGCATTGACGTTATAAACAGTTATTTCGGCGAGTGCTTTGGGGGTGTGAAACCCTGCAGCAAGTACCAAGAGGATCCCAGTTTTTTTGAGGAGTTTCACTGGTTTCACACGTCATCATGTGATGACTGTACTTTAATCAACGATCGTTTGGGACTCTGTACTTGACGTAAAGCTGGTTGCGACTGATGCGGATGAACGTGTCGTCAGAAAATCTGCTTTCGGTTTGTATTGGCTGGATGTTTGTCTGGCACTGGAAAGTTTCTGCCTATTGCTCTTGAGCAGAGGGTTGTCTTGTCTTGGACAACCCATTGGGCAAATGTGTTGCTGTTCGGTCCAGGCCAGTATCTGTACTCATTGATGAAGGGATAGGTATCTGGAGATGATTCAATTTTCTCGATTATCGATATAGCCTCTTCGTCTATCCACTTTTGAATTAATTGTGATGGCCCGTTGCCAACGCCTTGGTAGGGAGCCAGAAGATTTTTATGAAGGTGGCCCCAGCATGAATTGTTGCAGTGAGCTTCTTGCCATATCTCCCATCTATCGCATTTCTGAAGCTTGTTGCCCTTACCGCTATGAAATACCAGTAGCCAATAGTGATCAGCAATGATTCCTGGGATGCTGGGAATCTTTGCGGCGCGAAGCTCGACTCTGCTCAAGCTTGCCTCCTTAGGGCATTTGTTCTTTTGCGAAGGCTAATTGCTTTAAGAGCTGCTGTCAGTTGCTTTCAGTCGCTCTTAGTGATGATGAGGCTAAAAAAGGGGTCGGCTATTCACCAGTCCCCCTTTCTTTATTGATTGCAAGGGTATCCCCAGCATCTCTATTTTAGTATGGATTAGTGCTTGTTTTTGGGTTGTTTTTGATGGGGAATAATCCCCTTACCAATGATTTCCAGCGATCTCGTGAAGGTCGTACCTGTTCTTGCGTCTACTCACCGGCGTTACCCGGAGACGTTGCCCGAGGTGCTGCCGCTGTTTGCGTCAGTCCTGAAGATGACCCACCGGGAACTGCTCGTTCACCTATGGGAGGAGGAGGCTGACTGGCCATGGCACGAGCCACCGCAACAGAAACAGCGGACCGGGTTGAACTCCTCGCCGGAATGATCCTGGCCGGGTCTAACAACACCGAATGTCTCGTATATGCGAGACAAACATGGGGGGTCTCCAGAGCGCAGGGCTACAAGCTCGTGAAGAGGGCCTTGGCGCAGATCAAGGACGACATCGACGCCACTGGCATTGATCGGCAGGAGCTGCTGAGCTGGGCCATCCAGACGCTCATCACCGCGTCAGGCCAAGCCACGAAGCAGAAGAACCCCGGCGCTGTGGTGGCCTGTATCTGCCAGCTCGATCACATGACTGGTACTGGATACAACTCCCATCACGGCCACCTACGGCGTTAAATCGAATGCTGTTATTCAGCACTCGCTAGAAGGGCTTTCGCTGTGATCAGATCGATTACTAAAAGCGTAAATTTCTCGAAATACCGATTCCAAACGCGGATTTTCTTGCTTTGGAAAATCCCCTTACGGCCTTGCACCGGCATGCCAAGGCCAGGGCTATGCAAGCCGAGCGCTTTCCCTCAGAATGGCGAAAATCATTACTCCGATGGCCAGTTTTAGCTTAGTCCTCAAAAAAGTAGTTCAAAAGGCAAAATCTGCAGCGAGAAGTGCTAAGTCAATTGCTTATAAACATAATTATCAAAGAGTGCAATCCCTTAATTATCCCCGTTTGCAGGGCGCAAGTCCAAAGCCTGCCAATGAGGCTGAAAGATTAGATGCAGTAACTGGCTTGAACCAGGCCAATTCAGAGCATCAGCCAGAATTAGTAGCTCTGCGTAATGCTGCAAAATCTTTATTGAAGATGCCAGTCGCTTTTATTGGTTTTATTGAGAGTGATGAGCAGCGTTTGCTGACTGTAACTGTAGCGCCAAAGGATGATCAGTCCTGTGAGCCATTGGACTTCAAGGAGATGGTTACACCTCGAGAATGTTCAATATGTCAGTATACGATCATGGAGAATCATCATTTGGTGATTCCTGATCTCAATAATTTTTTAGAGTATGGCGATGGAGCTAATTATCCAGACGAATTTCTAAAGCAAGCCAAGCAAGTAGGTGGATATCCAATCCCATGGCCTGATGGGGCTGGAGGTATTACGCTTAAGCCAGCTCATTTTTATGCCGGGGCAACAATACGTACATCGAAAGGGCTCCATGTTGGGACATTTTGTGTTATTGATGTTGTACCTCGACCTGATTTTGGTGAGCGTGAAGTCGAAGTTCTCGAAAATCTTGCACAACAGGCAGCTGATTATCTAGAAGAACGCGCTCTTTTGCGACGTCCTGCCAACTTTCAGCTTCTTCAGCACCTCAGTAACGTTGAAGAGGTACTGCCAAAAAACACGATCTGGGATGCAGTCGTGATTGGGGGAGGACCGGCTGGTCTAACGGCAGCCTGCCGATTGTCTTTTCAAGGACTCAGTGTGGCTCTAGTCGAGCCGAAACAAAGCTTTGGTTCTCCAACCGGTGTAAGCAGCAAAGTGCTGCGAGAAGTCGCGATGGACCAAGGTGTGTCGACCTCATGGGACGATGTTTTGGCAATACGGCGACTGATTGATCAGAACGATACCAAGCGAGTTGCATCGCAACTTAAGCGCTACGGCGTCACATTTTTCAAAGGGACTGGAGAGATTATTGGCTGTGATGCCGATAGCATTACCAAAGTAGTTGTACGGGATAGCGCCGATGTGGTTGGTGAGTTATTGGCTCGCAAGGTTGTAGTTTCCACCGGATCTAAATCTCGACGTTTAAATGGTATCCCTTTTGATAAAGCGGGCTTTTATGATTCAGATTCGATTGCCTCTTTGCAAAGCAAGCCTGAAAGTTTGTTTGTGCAAGGGACGGGAATTATTGCTTTGGAGTATGCCACTATCTTTGCTGAAATGGGTGTTCATGTCTGCGTTGCTGCTCGCGGTTCACGTGAGCAGTTATTGCCAATGCTTGATAGGGCTATGCGTGACGCTCTGATTGCTGATTTAGAAGCAAAGGGAGTTGAGTTGATTTACCAAGCTAATGTCAAATCTTGGCGTACTGATGCGCAGATCCCCGTAGTGGATCTTGAATTGCCTACGGGCATCATTACGCGCAGCTTCTCTGCTGTGCTCTCGGCAGTTGGCCGCGTTCCGACTACTCAGGATCTAGGTATAGAGACTTTGCTCGATGGGGATGGCGGCTCTGGTTACAAAGAATTGCCGCTTCTTGATAATCAGCAGCTGGAAACTTCAGCTGGATCGGTTTATTTAATTGGCGATGTCTCTGGTAGTGGCTTGGCCTGCAAGGCTGTCATGCAGGCTCAGGGGCTAGTTGATCATGTATTGCCTTCGATGGTTTTGAGAAATAGGAAGTTATCTAAATCCGATCAATCTCATGGCAACAGTCCTTCGATTGTATGGGCGATTCCTGAGTTGGCATTTGTAGGCAGCACAGAAAGTGAAGCTACTGAGAGTTTCGGCGAGGAGGGGATATTCTCTATCGTGGCTCCTTTCGCTGACACTATTCGTGGGCGACTCAAAGCGTTGCCATCTTCATATTTCCTAAAGTTGGTGTGTCTAAGGCAGGACGGCCGCATCTTGGGCGTGCACATCTATGGGGAAGGCTCCTCTGAGTTGATCCATCTGGGTGCTTCTTTAGTCGCCGATGGCAATACTGTCTTCGACCTTCAGTACAAATCATTCCCTGCTGTTACCTTGCATGAGGTATATCGCAATGCTGCAATGTTGGCGATCGACAAACTCTCTGGCTTAGCAGATTTGCTTCGAGAGTCGTAACAGCAGTTACTTCCAGTCAGTAGGAGGAATCTTTGAAGCCGTAGCGACTCATGAGTTCCTCTGTTGAGATCGGTGTGCCGGACCCCTCCGCGAGCCCGGGGATGCATTTGAACTTGATCTCTCGGTACAGCTTTTGGAGCGCAGAGCCGTTTTCTTCGCACTGCTCCATCGATGCCTGGGGCACCTGATCGGTAAAGGCGGCCCCCCTCGTAACGAAGAAAAAGATCAGGTAGATGACTTCCATCGTTTGGTGCTGCCTATTGCTGCATAGCCATGCCTGACACCTTCGGCCTCACATCACCGGTGTCGTCGTCGTCCCCATCAGGGTCCCGACGCCAATCACTGCGAGCACCAGAAGCAGCATCCACTTCATCGAAAAACCCCAAAAAAAGCCCCCTGGTGGGGGAGCTGATACGTCCGAGTTCACATGGTGAGGACGGCGGGGAGGAGTGGATCAAAAGGTCAGTGAGTCCTCACCGGATGGCCATTTAGCTACTCCAGCTTTGGTTAACTTTTGGTTGACCAGTATTTGTTCTTCCCATTGAACCCGGACAAGCAGCACAAAAAATTGCGCAAGCTCGCTTGCCGGGCTCAAGAGTGCTTGACACGAGAAGAGGCGCAGAAGATTTTGAGGAAGGCAGACAAGGCCCACCGGAAGCTGTCTCAGGGCTGATTAGCGCAGCAGCCTCTTCTGCCTCTGATTGGACGTAAGAACGATTGCGAAAGAAGGCCCCCAGATCCACTGGGGCGCAGGGGGCCAGTGAGGCGTCGCGATCCAGGGAGACCCTGGCCAGCGGCAGCTTCTTGTCGGGCATGTCGATCAGGCAAAACCGGGTCGATCCCGTTCGATCGGTGAGCGGACTCCTGTTGGCCGTTCCCCAGAACACTGAGCGTCGAGGGATGCGCTCCGTGCCCTTGCCGTACTTCCGCTGGCAGATGTCGGTCGTCCTGGAGATAAACGCCTTGAGCCTCTCCGCGCTGGTCTTGCGGGTGAAGCCGTCGAACTCAGCGAACTCAACGGCCCAGCAATGAGCCATCAGGGTCACGTCGTCGCCATCCATCGCTGAACGGATGCCGTCGCCGTACCACTGGTCGCTGAACAGAGCGCGCCCTAGCCGCCCTTGCAATACCTGACTCTCTCAGGAGACAACGGTGGGTCCCAGCCATCCCTGGGGGTGAACACGCAGATCGCTGAAGGGATGGTCTGAAGCAGCAAGCAAAACGCAATGACCAGCAAGGCGAAGCCTGTGCCGGGGGCGTGGATGTTGGCTTGGAACCAGGGTTTTTGAGCCATGTGATCAGTGTGGCGCTGACATGTAACCGCGTCTCGCCAGATGCGCTCCGGAAAGAGAAGCATCTTGATGGTGACATCAGTCGGTCGACAGAGGATCGGCTGAGGTTGGCTTCTGGCTGAAAGCTCGTTTTATTGGGGCAACAGCTATTGCAACGTGGTCCGCACCCTCAAAGACCAATGGTTCGCTTTGGCGTTGGGAGCCACTGCGCTCATTGCATTGTTCTGGCTTGAGTTGCTTGCCACCTAACAAGGATTCTTGAAACCAGATGTTGTCCTCACCCTGCTCTGTTTGGTTGATTGCTGTTGGGGTGCTGCTGACTTGTGCTCCGGCTGCTTGTTCTGACGGGTGGGTGAGTTGCAATCATGACGCTTCCACAGGGCAGCTGCTCTGGCTGCGGGGTCAGTCAACGTAGCTTCTGAGGAATGCTGAGTACCGGCCAGGTGCAACCAATCCTGATCTGGGTACATGCTTGGTGAGCAATGAGCAAATCCGTCAAGCTCATGGTCTGATGTTTTGATCACTGCTTGGCTTGGTCCTGTAAAACCCTGCTTATGAAGGTGATTGGCCCTTTCTTCAGGCCAAGATTTTGAATTTCAGCGATTTCTTAAGCGCCTGATCTGTGGGATCACCAGAAGATCCATTAGTGCGAATGTGATCAGGCAGGGGATAAAACCTTTTCCCACAACATTGCAAATCCAGCGTTCCTGATCTCATTGGCAGATCACCAATTCGGAGAACCAGAACAAACCCACCTTTGCTGCAAATGACGTCAGGGCAAACCGCCATTCCGATGCGCTCAGACGCAGTTTGAACGGCACAGCACTCTTGAAAGTGCTGAAAGTCTGATGGCGGAACCGCGCACAAGCGTAGGCTCAGGCTGCGTCTGATGCGTCTCGTCTTTGCTGATTCGTCTGCTTCTCGCTTCTGCCTTGCTGGCTTCCTGGGCAGCCCCTGCTCGAGCGATTTCGCTTTCAGCGCGCACGGATCGGTTGATTGATCGGCTTGAGCAGTTGGGTGTTGTGATCGATCGGCTCGAGCGGTGTGGCCCCGGGGCCGAACGCGCCGCTTACAACATGGGCGTGAACCGTCTCTGTTTATCGCAGGGGCTGCGCGATCAGCCAGGGCTTCAGTTGGATGTTCTGACCCATGAGGCGATCCATGTCGTTCAAGATTGTCTGGATGGTTTGGAAACGCCATCGTCTTCCACGATCAGCTTGATGCTGCAGGCGCAGGGTGGTTTCAGCCCCGCGCAGGTCGATCGGTTTTTGACACATCATCTCGACCGTTCTACGGCTGCCCACGTGCTCACGGTGACCCAGTCGCTCGGGCCGCTGCAGCGCCAGCGGGAAGTGGAGGCCTATGCGCTCCAGGGCCAGACCGGCATGGTCGAATCCTTGCTGGCCAGGCATTGCTGATCCCCATCGAAGGATGGAGCTTGATCCTGTGATGTTGTTCTGTTTGATCGGGCTAGGGTTGATTGATTCGTTGGAACAATTGGGTGAAGCACCAGTGGATTGCGATGCTTTTGTGGGCTCCACTGATGTGGCTGTAGGTGCCCTTATCATTCGCGCAAGCGTTGTTTGATCGTCCCCCAAACCGGGTGATGATTCACAACCCTGAGTTAACTGAAGGCTTGCGCAATCGCACCACGATTACAGTTGTGTTTCCTGAGGATGCTGGCAACGCCTTGGGCGCGATTGTTTTGCGGCAGTTGCCCAATCTTGATCGGTGGGATTGGGGTCGCCTGGAGCCTCGGGTTTATCTCGGCGATTATTCCCTTCGAGGCAAAGTAGTAAGAGGATTGGCCACGGCTGTTGTCTCAGGCCCTGAGGAGGATCTGAGTATCCAATTCAATCCAGCGATTGAGCCGGGGCACACTGTGAATGTTGTTTTTCGTGGATTTAATCCTCAGTCAAGTATTTATCAATGGTCAACAGAACTCATGGCGGATGGTGAGGACCCCGTCCGTTATCTCGGACCCACCTTGCGTGAACGTCTATGAGCAGGATCCGTACTGTTAGTTTTTGATGTTTAGAGCAAGTTTGGGTAGGCATTGAGGAGTCCCCAGATCACCAGTGCGGTGATCGAGGCAAAGATCACGGCCGTCCATGCCGCCAGATCGGCGTTGTTGGTGGACCCTTGCAAAAGCTGAAGAAGGCGTGCCATCAGAAGGAATGCAAGCCCTTCGGTTCTGGCTCAGCTTGAGGGCAAATTCCAGTCTTGTATGCGAGTCCTCATACGGTTTGGGGGGCTCGACAGATACGAACGCTGTGCTCCAGACCTTTTAGTGATATTCCCCGGGGTGCTGAATCTTGGTGACGCTGACGCCGGAGGAACTCTTGCCGGAGAACCGCAGCAGTCCATCGCCGGAGACTTCATAACCCAGTTCTTGGGCAATCAGGGCCGCAGCATCGGCGCTCACGGCCTGCAGCACTTGCTCCCTGAGCGAAGGATCTCTGGAGATGTGAGCAAAAAATTGCTGGAGTTGGTCCGTGCTCATGCGGTTGGGGATGTCGTGTCGATTCTGCCCGGTCTGGTGTTTCCTCTTGCCTGTTGACTGGTTCGCAGATCAGGTCTGATGGGATGACGCAACTCGCGGTGTCTGGCGCCTCCGGCAAAACCGGATGGCGCGTGGTGGAGGAGGCGCTCAAGCGTGGTCGATCGGTCCGAGCCATTGTTCGGCCTGCTTCCGTGCTGCCCTCTGCCCTGGCCCAGGCCGAGCAGGAGGGGCGCTTGGAGGTGCGTCGCCTGGAGCTGGACTCGGCGGAAGCGTTGCTCCATGCGCTGCAGGGCTGCACGGAATTGGTCATCGCCACGGGTGCTCGCCCTTCGATCAACCTGGCCGGCCCCTTGCAGGTGGACGCTTGGGGCGTGCAGGCTCAGGTGCAGGCCTGCCGCTCTCTGGGGCTGAAGCGCGTGGTGCTGGTGAGCTCCCTCTGCGCTGGCCGTTGGCTGCATCCCCTCAATCTGTTCGGCCTGATCCTGGTTTGGAAGCGGGTGGGGGAGCGCTGCCTGGAGCGCAGCGGTCTTGATTGGACTGTGATCCGGCCTGGAGGCCTGAGTGAGAACGACAGCCGCAGCGCCAAGGAGGGAGTGCTGGTGACCGACGCCGATCAACAACAGAGCAACAGCATTCCTCGCCGCCTTGTGGCACAGACGTGCCTGGATGCTCTGGAGCAGCCTCAGGCCTGTGGTCGCATCCTGGAAATCACCAGCTCCCCCTCTCAGCCCCAGCAGCCGCTGGGCCAGTGGTTGGATCAGATTCCCAGCCGCTCCCAGATCACGCCCAGATTCTCCTGATGCAATGCGGTGCTGAAGCAGTCCGCCAGCTCCGCCGCGGAGAGGCGGCTGGTGACATCTCCATCCGCTTCGAGGTTGGCGCGGAAGTCGCCGCCGGCAGTGTTCCAGGCCGTATGGGCGTTGCGTTGAACGACCCGGTAAGCCTCCTCTCGGCTCATGCCGGTGCCCACAAGAGCGAGCAAAACCCGCTGGCTGAACACCACACCGCCGTAGACGTTCATGTTGCGGCGCATGTTATCGGGGTAGATCCCAAGACCCTTCACCACGCTGGTCATCTCCCGCAGCATGAAGTGCAGGGTCACTGAGCAATCGGGAAGCATCATGCGCTCAGTGGAGCTGTGGCTGATGTCGCGCTCGTGCCAGAGGGCCACGTTCTCAAGGGCAGCAATGGTGTAACTGCGCAGCACCCGGGCCAGACCGCTGATCCGCTCACTGCGGATCGGGTTGCGCTTGTGGGGCATGGCGGAGCTGCCCTTCTGCCCCTTGGCGAAGTTCTCCTCCACTTCCAGCACGTCGGTGCGCTGGAGGTTGCGAATCTCGGTGGAGAAGCGCTCTAGGGAGGCGCCCACTAGGGCGAGGGTCTGCACGTAGTCGGCATGGCGATCCCGGGAGATCACCTGGGTGCTGGCGGTGTCGGGAGTCAGCCCGAGGATCTCGCAGGCGATGGCTTCCACCTGGGGATCGGTGTTGGCATAGGTGCCCATGGCGCCGCTCACCTGGCCCACGGCCACATCCTGCTCAAGCCGTTCCAGCCGGATGCGGTTGCGCTCGGTTTCCGCCAGCCAGCCGGCCACCTTGAACCCGAAGGTGATCGGTTCGCCGTGAATGGCATGGGAGCGGCCGATCATTTCGGTGCCCTTATGGGCCCGGGCCAGTTCGCGCAGGGCATCGGCCAGGGCATCGAGTTCGGTGCGCAGCAGGGCCACGGAACGTTTCAGCTGCAGGGCCACGCCGGTGTCGAGCACGTCGCTGCTGGTCATGCCCACATGGATGTGACGTCCGGCATCACCAACGTGCTCATTCACGTTGGTGAGGAAGGCGATCACGTCGTGGCGCACCTCGGCTTCGATTTCGAGGATGCGCTCCACCTCAAAGCTGGCCTTCTCCTTGATGGTGTCGAGAGCCTCTTGGGGCACGCGACCGAGCCTGCAGTTGGCTTCGGTGGCAGCGATCTCCACATCAAGCCAGCTCTGGAATTTCGCCTGCTCACTCCAGACGGCTCCCATCTCAGGAAGGGTGTAACGCTCAATCACCGGCGCGCTCGGTTGAACAACCCAACAAATCTATGGGTCCGCCTCCGCGCGACTTGCTCTCAGCGCTGGGCCTCAATGCGTCGCGTTGCTTTCGGGATCTGACTTGTCTTGGAACCCTCCCCTGGATGTTCAGTGTTTAGCTCTCAAAATTGCTCCTAAGAATTCACTGGCCCGGAACCGATGGGGACCGGGCCAATCCTGAACAGTGATCTGGCGTTCTGAGCTCAGAGAGCCGTGCTGTCGCGGTCGCCGGTGCGGATGCGAACCACTGATTCCACAGGGCTGATGAAGATCTTGCCGTCACCGATTTCACCGGTGCGGGCGGCATCGGCGATCGACTTAACCACCTCTTCGACGCGGTCGTCCTCGACCACCACTTCAATCTTCAGTTTTTGCAGAAATTCAACGGTGAATTCCGAGCCGCGGTAGCGCTCCACCTGACCTTTCTGGCGGCCGAAGCCCCGCACCTCGCTCACAGTCATGCCGATGATGCCGGCCTCAACCAGCGCCACCTTGACGTCTTCCAGCTTGAAAGGACGAATGATTGCTTCGACCTTTTTCATGGGGGGAATACGGATCTGGTTTCAAGGATGCCGCGGTTCTCAGAGCCGTGCGTGGCCGCTGTTACAGAACGCTGCCGAAGCTTGACTTCCTAGGGTCGCTGATCAGAACTGGCCCCTACAGCCCTTTGACCCAGACCCCGCTCTACGGCGAACGCGCCATCGCAGAAGCCGAGCTGATCTGCTTTGACAACCCCCGGCCTGGGCGCCCCTACGAGGTGGCGATCGAGCTGCCGGAATTCACGTGCAAATGCCCTTTCTCCGGCTACCCCGATTTCGCGGTGCTGCGCCTGATTTATCAACCCGGGCCGCGGGTGGTGGAGCTGAAGGCGATCAAGTTGTATGTGAACAGCTACCGCGACCAGTCGATCTCCCATGAGGAGGTCACCAACCGCATCCTTGATGATCTGGTGGCGGCCACTGATCCGGTGTGGATGCAGCTGGAAGCCGATTTCAACCCCCGCGGCAACGTGCATACCGTTGTGCGGGTGAGTCACGGCACCCGTCAGCCCTGCTGATCGACCACCCCCTGCTGCACCAACTGAGGCAATTCAGTGGCGAAGGCGGCGAGGTTGCGGTTGCAGAGGCCACCCACGCTGAGGGTTCCATCGGCTGCGATGGCCCACAGCTGCCGGGTGGCCACGAGGCTCAATCCACCGCCCACCAACAGCACCGCGAAGCCCAGATACACCAGCGGTACTCCTGGATCACGCTTGAGCAGCAGTCCGCTGGCCGGCAGCACCGCGTCCACCCGCATCGGCAAGCCCTTCACCTCAGCGGCGGGACCACCCGGTCGCAGTCGGGCGAGCTGTTGACCGTCCGCATCGAACACCGTGGCAGGTCCCTGTTCGCTCTCCAGGCTCAGAAACACCGGTTCGGTTCCATCGGGGCGTGTCGGTAGCACCAGGCCCCAGATCTGATCACCAAGCTCCGGATAGGTCTGTAGCGGCAGCTCAAGCACGGGGCTACGCCCGATCTGCAAGCTGATCGTCGCCAGTGACCAATCGGCCTGGTAAATGGTGATGCCCCGGTGCCGCAGCGGGTGATTCACGCTGATCTCGGCATCCAATCTTTGGTTGGGGCCCTGCAGCTGCAGAGCGGAGCGAAATTGTTCCGTGCGGCCCGCCGGATCCCGATCAATGGCGAAGCGGTCCAGGGTGATGGTCAGTTGGGTTGTGCCATCGCGATCCAGGAGATCGAGGCTGCGGCCGGGGGCCAGGAAGCGCTCCAAGCGGTTCCCCGCTAATGCCCCCCAGGCTGCGCCAAGCATCAGCAGCACCAGGCCGGTGTGCACGAGCAAGGGCCCCACCCGGCCAATGGCGCCGCGTCGGGCCGCCAGCCGCTGGGGCTTGCGTTGCACCTGCCAGCCGCTGGCCCGCAGCACCGACTCCAGCTGCGTCAGAGCCCGGCTGGGGTCAGCACAGAGCTGGCTTTCGGCGATGGCCAATTTGCTCAGCTGGCGTGTGGTGCGGTAGTCGATCCAGCGCCGGGCCGCAATCAGGGCCGGCCACTGACGGCGCCAACTGCAGAGGATCAGGGCGAGACCCAGCCAGGCCAACAGGGCCAGAAACCAGCCGCTGGAATACACATGATCGAGCTGCAACTGCAGCACCTGTTCGCCGTTGAGTAGCCCCAGCCAGGGGGTGTCGGCATAGGCATCGATGTAGCTGGAGGGCGGATCCCCCTGGGGTATGCCGGTGCCCACGGCACTGGCCAGGGCAATCAGCAGTAGAAGCACGATGGCCAGCCGCAGATCGCTGAGCCAGGCGGCCAGGCGTTTCAGCAGTGCCATCCCCATCAGCTCCAGCGTGCCAGCAGGGTGAGCAGACCGCTGGTGAGCAGCACCACTCCGCTGGCTGGCGGCACCCAGCGACTGATGCCCCGCAGGGCGAGCAGTTTGGGAATGGCTGCTGCAAAGGTGCCCGCCAGCAACAGGGGCAGCACCTGACCGATGCCGAAGCTGCTGAGCAGGGCCACCCCTGCCAGGGGACGTCCGCTCTGGGCAATCCAGCCCAGCAGGACCGCCAACACGGGGGTGGTGCAGGGTGAGGCCGCCAGCCCGAAAGCCAGTCCTGCTGCAACTGGTGCCAGCGGGGCCGGCACCTTCTGACGCCATTGCTCCGGATCCGGGCCGCTGGGCAGTGGAATCCGCAGCACGCCCAGCAGGTTGAGCCCCATCGCTACCGCCAGGATCGCCACCAATGTGGGGATTAGTGCGGGCACCTGGCCGTAGATCCGGCCCAGCAGTCCGCTGATGCTTCCCAGCACCACCAAGGCACCGACGATGCCGCCGCAGAAGGCGAGGCTGCGCTGCCAGGCCGGTTGGCCATCGTCAAAGCCCGCCAGGTAGGCCAGCGTCACCGGCAGCAATGACAGGGAACAGGGCCCCAGGCTCGTGAGGGCGCCGCCACCAAACACCAGTGCCAGCGTCAGTGGACCTGGATCCGCCAGGGCGCTCTGCAGCAGCTTTTCGCTGCTCTGAGCCATATCGGAGAGCAGCAGCAGATCCACAGGTGCCCTTGAGTGTGCAAAGCCTATCCAGGCAAGCCTGTCACCAGACCAGGCTCAGCGTTGACGCAACGACCGTTGTCGCCCATGGGATCGCCCACCGATCAAGCCGGTGGATTCCAGTGAACAGCGGATCAGCAGGCCCAGGATCACCAGGCTCGACATCAGCGAGTTGCCGCCGTAGCTGATCAAGGGCAGTGGCAGACCGGTGGTGGGCATCGCCCCAGAGGCCACCGCGATGTTCAGGATCGACTGGCCCACCAGGATCGTGCTGCAGCCGATGGCCACAAGCCGTGCCTGGTTGCTTCGGCAGCGCAGGGCCACCCGCAGCCCCACCCAGGCCACCAGCATCAGGAACAGCAGCAGCAGCACCGAGCCCACGAATCCAAATTCCTCGGCGAACACCGCGTAGATGAAATCGGTGCTCTGGATCGGCAGGTATTGGAGCTTTTGGGTGGAGAGGCCATAGCCCTGCCCCATCCAACCGCCCGATCCGATCGCCAGCAGGCTCTGCACCAGCTGATAGCCATCTCCCATCGGATCGTTCCAGGGATCTAGAAACGACACCACCCGGATCCGCTGATATTCATTGATCAAAATGCTGGCGGTGCCCAGCAGCGATCCCGCAAGGGCGGTGCCCAGCAGGCTGCGCCAGCGCAGGCCGGCAGCTAGGGCCACCATCCAGAGGGTGAGTCCCATCAGGGCCGCTGTGGAGAGGTTGGGTTGCTTGAGGATCAGCAGCAACAGCCCGCCGAAGCTCCCCAGCCAAAGCAGCTTCTGGTCGAGGCTCATACGGTTCCAGGGAGCGAACAGGTTGGCTGCTTGCAGCACCACAAAGGGTTTCACCAGCTCCGAGGGCTGCATCTGCAGTGGGCCCAGCACCAGCCAACGGCTGGCGCCGTTCACCGTGGTGCCCATCACCAGGGTGGCGGCTATCAACAGGCAGCCCATCCATAGCCCTGGCCCTGACCAGCGAAGCCAGCGCCGCAGGTTGGTGGAGATCGTGATGCCCAGCAAACTCCAGCTGGCCATCAGCCAGATGGCCTGTCGCTTGAGGTAAAAGCCGCCGTCGCCCATTTCTCGCAGGGCCACCCACCAACTGGCGGACGCGAGCACCACCAGTCCTGCCACACTCCAGAATCCCGCCAGCCCCATCAGCAGGCGAGCTTCCGCAGGCCAGAGCTGCCAAGGCAGGGGCAGCAGCCGCTGGATCAGAGTCGACTTCTGAGCCTCTTGTTGCCCCCGTCGTCTGGAAGCTCTTTGGAGGGTTGTCGCTTGACCCAAACGTTTGCTCAAACAGCGTCAATGCTCCATTGAGCCGTGAAATGGTTGCCTTGCCAAGGCACTGATTGAACAGAATTATTGGCCGGGAGTCTTTGCAGGCGTTGGTGAGCAGCGGTTTCGTTTATGCAACGTTCAAGCGCTCATGCTCAACTTCCCATTGCACGTGGGATCCCCAGGATTGCTGGCGCACCCAGCAGCGTCCCCCGCGGCAGTGAAGAACTTGGAAGGGCGGCAGGTCGGAGGGCTGGTTATCGAGCCGCACAAAGCTGCCCGGCCGCAATAGCGGCACCACCTTGGCGGGTTTAGGGCGGTGGTTGGACACGTCCCTCGACGCGAATTGAGGAAATCCTCCAGGCAGAACACGTTCCAGCCGCTGGATCGCCGGTTTTCTTCGGGATCGGTCTGCTTTTATGTCGCAATGGCGTCCAAACAGCGTCTTGATCTGGAACTCCTGACCCGTGGATTGGTCAGTTCACGCCAACAGGCGCAGCAATTGATTCGTGCTGGAAAGGTGCGGGATGGCTCTGGCACCCTGTTGGATAAGCCCGGAACAGAGGTGACGCCGGAGCGAGAACTGCGGGTTGAGCAGCCCCCTCGCTTTGTTTCTCGAGGGGGCGAAAAACTGCTGGCGGGTTTGAAGGCCTTCCCCGTGACGGTGATGGAGCGTGTCTGCCTGGACGGCGGCATCTCAACAGGGGGATTCACCGATTGCTTGCTGCAGCACGGCGCTTCTCGTGTTTATGGCGTCGATGTGGGTTACGGCCAGACGGCCTGGAGCTTGCGGACTGACGAACGGGTGGTGCTGCGGGAACGCACCAACCTGCGCCATCTGCAACCCGACGATCTCTATGGGGCTGACGATCCCTGGCCCAGTTTGGCCGTCACCGATGTGTCGTTCATTTCCCTGCGGCTGATTCTTCCGGCCTTGCGTCGGCTGTTGCAGGGCCCCGACACCGATGCTCTGGTGCTGGTGAAGCCGCAGTTTGAGGTGGGCAAGAGTCGCGTCGGCAAGGGCGGTGTGGTGCGTGATCCTTCGGCCCACCGGGATGCCATTGAATCCGTGATTGCAGCGGCAGCAGAATCGGGGTGGCAGCCCCAGGGCTTGGTGGCTTCGCCGATCACCGGGCCGGCCGGCAACCACGAGTACGTGCTTTGGTTAGGGGAGGGAGATGCCGCTGTTCTTCCGGATCTCGATGCCTTGGTGGCGCAGACCCTCCAGAGTTGATGGCCAATAAAAAAGCCCGGTGTTGAACCGGGCCCGGAATTCGCTTTGGAGCGGAATTCAGTTGCCGACGTTGACCTGCTGACCCCCGGTGCAGAGCTCCACCTTGATGATGCGGCCACCCTGCTTTTGGATTCGCTGCTGTTCAGCGAACCAGCTGTCGTAGGGCACCCACTTGGTGAAGAAGGTGTTCTGCAATTCGCGCTGCGTCCGAACCTTTTCAGGGCTGGGAATGCAGGCGGTGACTTTGAACAACCGCATGGGGCTCAGTTGCCGAGTCCGGAGCAGATGTAGTCGAAGTAGACACCCATTTCCTTGCCAGCATCAGGGCCGACCAGTCCTGCGGTGACTTCCTTCATGGCCTGGATGGCCTGAACGGTGGCGCCGATGGGCACACCCAGGGAGTTGTAGGTCTCCTTGAGGCCGTTCAGAACACGCTCGTCGAGGATCGAGGTGTCGCCAGCCAGCATGGCGTAGGTGGAATAACGCAGGTAGTAATCCAGGTCGCGGATGCAGGCTGCGTAGCGGCGGGTGGTGTACATGTTGCCGCCGGGACGGGTGATGTCCGAGTACAGCAGGGCCTTGGCCACGGCATCGCGGATGATGGCCGAAGCATTGGCGCTGATGGTGGCGGCAGCGCGCACGCGCAGTTCACCACTGGCGAAATACGACTCGAGGCTGCTCATCGAAGCCGTGTCCAGGTAGAGGCCCTGGACGTCCGACTTGTTGATGACGTTGGTGATGGCGTCTTGCATGGATCCGTGAGGAGACGAGAGGGAAATTCAGCGAGCGGTTCAGGCGAGGGCGCCAACCACGTAATCGAAGTAGGTGCCGGCTTCCTCTGCGTCGGCTCCGGTGAGAAGGCCCATGGCGACGATCTTCATCTCGCGCACGGCTTCTGCCATGGCTTCCAGGGGAGTGCCCAAGGAGCGGTAGAGCTCTTTCGCACCGATCACGCCGATCTCTTCGATCGGAGTGACGTCACCGGCGACGATGCCGTAGGTGACGAGGCGGAGGTAGTAGTCCATGTCACGCAGACATGTGGCGGTCATCTCTTCGCCGTAGGCGTTGCCGCCGGGGGAGATGACGTCGGGACGCTTCTGGAACAGCTGACCACCAGCCTGCTTGACGATGCGCTCGCGGCTCTCGCACAGGACCTGGGCCACGCGCAGACGGCGTTGACCGCCGGTGACGAAGGCTTTGATCTGGTCGAGTTCGCCAGGGCTGAGGTAGCGGGCTTCGGCGTCCGCGTTGATGATCGAGTTGGAGACGATGCTCATGCAGTTCTGCCTCGAAACAAGCGGCCGCCCGTAGGAGACCGGTATCCGGTGAATAAAGGGTGATCCCGAGGGATCGGGTCTCAGACTAAGGGCTGAGACAGGGGGTCGAAGCGTCGGGAGTGAGACTTGTTCACAACGGTCAACACTGATCGTTGTGGCCCCGCTCCGTTGGGTTCGGCTGAGGCATTCTGCGCTGGCGACGGCCTGGGATTTTTGCCCGGGTAACAGTTCTTCACGGCATCGACCATGTCTGGAAAGCCGTTGCCATGACTGCGATTTGCGTCATGCTTCGAGAAGCTCCCAGGACGCACAAAATGATCCCGATGAAGCGGCACTTCACCGGGATCCAATAAGAACAACCGCTGGCAATTGGGGCTGTTGTTTGTCAGGAAAATGGCCGTTTGGCTCAGATCGCGTCGCCCGTGGGGGGATTCAGGCCGGCATTGCCGCGGTAGAGCGAGGCCGTGCGCTGGATGGTGGCCTGGCTGACCCCTGAGGCTGTCGACATGCCGTCGATGCGGGGCACGGTTGTGCTGATTCGTTCCGCCAACAGCTCGGTGACAGCTGCACCCTGACCTGCTTGAGCGCGGGTGATCAGGAAGCGACTGGTCTCTGCTGGGGTGGTGGCCCGTCCCAGCAGCGCCAGGCCTGCGGCGGATGCGGCCCGAAGCGGAGCCATGGAGGCGATGCGGTTCTGGAACGCTTCGCTCATGGCCACTTCAGTGATGAAATCAGGCAGGTCGATGTCCTGATTGCGCAGTCGGGACTCGGCGGAGACCAGGCGCTCGCTTTCCGTTGGGACACGGTTCAGCAGTTGCCGATACGTCGCATCAAGCACGGTGCGAAGTTCAGACTCGCTGCAGGGCTGTTTCAGCTCCAGCATGGCCGGGAGCCCTTCCCGCAGCTGGAATCCAGAGGCATCGGCGTTGGCCAGTGCCTGCCCCATGGTCGAGAGGGCCTGGGTCTTGCCGGTCGCTACGGAGCGGCTCTTGACCGTCCATGAGGGGCCTTCAAGCTTGCTGGGCTCGGATCCGCTGGCCCGACGCATCGGGAAGCCGGTTTGTTTCGAGGCCAGGCTTTGCTGGCGCACCACCGACAGCCAACGGGAGTCGGCGCCGCTGGCGCCACTGGTGGGCGTCCAGGTTGCTTGGGACGCCGACTTGGTGTCGACCAGGTTGCGGGGTGTGATGGTGCCACTGCTGCGGAAGCCTTCCGATGGCCGTGCCTCCGGGCGGCTGCTCTGGGTGAGATCGGCCACGGCGGCGAGATTGAGCGGGCGGGCCCAGCCGGGGGCACGACGGGCGTTCACATCGCCTGGGGTGATGAATCGCTCAAAGGGGACCGTGTCGGATCCAAAAGCTTCGCTGTATTCACGGCTGTCGATCAGGGCGTCCACCACCCCGTAGAAGCCGTGGCGGGCAGCGGTGTCAAACAGGGCATCGATTTCCCAGCGGCCGAAGGTGGGTCGTCCCAGCAGACGGCGGTGCATCACTTCGATCGCCTTCACGATGTAAAGGCCACTCCAGTAGCGGCGACGGAAGGCATCGGAGCGGGCGACCGCGCGAACGAAGTCCTTCAGAGAGATGTCACCATTCTCGAGTCGGGCTTCGGCTGAACCCATGCGTTCTCCCGCATAGCCACCGTTGCCCAGCACCTGTACGTATACCGCCTTGATCACGGCTTGGGTGCTGGCTTCAGTGGTGCGAACGCTGGGATTTCCGCCGCCACGGGGATTGACGGTTCCCCCGGTTGCGATCTGCTGAAGGCGGACCACCCGTGGCCCCACCTTGCGGGGGCGGCTGCCGCGGAAGCTGGCGCTGTCCAGCTGTCCGGGACTGTTGAGACCGTTGCTCACCAGCAGGCGGCGGCTGTCGTAGCCGTATGGCGCCGGCCGTGTGGCCACCGAAGCGGTTCCGCTGGGGAAGATGGCGCCGTACTGGTTGGCCACCGGATCATTGCCGCCGCCGTAGACGTGCTGATCGGCAAAGGGTTGGCGGTAGGAGGCGTAGAGGGTGACGTATTGCGGCGCGCCATCGAATGGGGCGCTGAATTTGAACAACTTGCGATTGGAGCCCCAACCGGCGCTCTCCTGAGCTTCGGTGCCGAGATCCCGCAGGTAGGGAACGGTTTCTTCCCCAAAGGCCTGGGCGTATTCCGAGGAATTCACCAGCACATCCACCAGACCGTTCAGGCCCTGGTCGCTGAGGATCGCGAACGACTTGCGGAATTCCTCGAGGGAGCTGATGCCCCGGCCGAGGAAGTGGCGGTACGCCAGTTCCACCACGCGGCTGTTGACGAAACCGTCGTGGAACTGCTGGCGATATTCCTTGCTGCGGCCGAGGGCGCGAACGAATTCACGCATTGAGATCTGTCCCTGGGCGACGGCACTGGCTTTGTCCGCACAGGGGGTCTGGGAGTAGCCCTTGGCGATGTCGCGCTCAAACACCTGGCGGTAGGCGGCGCGGATGATTTCTGCTTTTTCTGCTCCGGACAGACCGGGACGCATTTCAAACAGCTGGCGTCCCTCTGAGGCCAGGGCATAGATCGCCGGCAGCTGCAGGCCCTGCTGCACTGCACTCCCCTGGCGCTGCTTCGTGCTGGGGGTGGGGATGGCCAGCTCCTGCAAGAGCACGTTGAAGCAGTCGATGGTCATCTGACGGGCTTCAGGACGATCTCGCAGCAGTTCCGCTGAAGCAGCCCGCATCTCCTGAAGAGCCACGTTGGTGGCCGCCAGAGAGCAGTTCTCCAGAAGGATGTCCCTCAGGCCGCGGGTGTTCACCGCGAGGATGCTGGGGTCACCTGCCACCAGGGCATAGCCCACATAGCGCAGGAACCAACCCATGTCGCGCACCGACTTGCGCATAAAGGCCGGGCCGTACTTGGCCACGCTGATGGCGTTGAAACCGGTGGGGAGCACAACCCGCACGTCGGCATCGCCGCCGGCTCCTTCCAGCAGGCGGGTGAGGAAGTTGCCCCGCTTGGTGCTGTTGCTGTCGCCGGTGAAGGTGCGCACCGACTGTTCAAACGCTGCTTGGTCAGCAGCCAGCGGAGTGCCTTCCTGACCTGTTGAACGTGCGCTTTCGCCCGTTGTTAGAGGCGCTTCAAGGAAGGAGAGGGGCGTTCCTCCCACAAAAATTCTGTTGGCGGCGCGGGCCACGATGGCCTCGGCGTTGGCCGCAATGATGCGGGACGCTTCGATCCGGTCCTGACCGGTTCGGAAGAAGGTCACAAGACTGTCGAGTTCCCCGTTGTCAGGGAAACGGTCCTGCTGCTCTGCCTGACGGACGCTGGAGAGCGGCAGCGTGTCGAACAGTTGGGGAGACACGCGCGGGCTGCCGCTGCTGGCGGTCACTGTCATCGACGAAAGCAAGCCGGATCGCGCCACGTTACGGCTGCTGGGATGGCCCTCCGTGGCCCCATGAACAAATGTTTGCAGGCCTTGCGGTGCTGCAGGGGATCCACGGGTCTGACGTGAAAAGCTCGCAGGCGCGAAATCAGCGCTGCATGACCCACCCCAAGCCCAGTGATGCTGCGACTCCCGTGGTGAGTGCGTTTTATGACCGCTTCCCCTTCCCGGGGGATCCACTGCAGGACGGCCCGCCACCTGGATACAACTGGCGTTGGTGTCATCGCAGCGTTCTGGCCGCTGTGCACGGCTCGATCCCTGCAGGGATGGAGGCGCCGCGGATCCTCGATGCCGGTTGCGGAACCGGGGTGAGCACCGATTACCTCTGCCATCTCAATCCGGGTGCTGACGTGCTCGGGGTGGACATCAGTGATGGGGCTCTGGCGGTGGCGCGGGAACGCTGCCAGCGCTCCGGGGCGCCTGAGCAAGTGACCTCCCTGCGTCAGGAGCGGCGCAGTCTTCTTGATCTGGCCGACGAAGGGGCCTTCGACTACATCAACTCGGTGGGGGTGTTGCATCACCTGGATCAGCCGGAAGCGGGGCTGCGCTCCCTGGCGGATCGCCTGGCTCCGTCGGGTCTGCTGCATCTCTTTCTTTATGCCGATGCCGGTCGCTGGGAGATCCACCGCACCCAGAAAGCGCTGAGTCTTCTGAATGCCGGCACAGGCTCGGAGGGCCTGCATCTGGGGCGGGAGCTGTTCGAGACCCTGCCTGAGGGCAACCGCCTTGCCCGTCATCACCGGGAACGCTGGGCCGTGGATTGCGCACCTGACGCAAATTTCGCGGACATGTACCTGCACCCGCAGGAAACCAGTTACAACCTCGAGCGTCTTTTCGCGTTCATCGAAACGGCGGGTCTGCATTTCGCCGGCTTCTCCAATCCGGAGGTTTGGGATCCATCCCGCCTTCTGCAGGGAGAACTGCTGGAGCGAGCCCAGGCCTTGCCACCGCGTCAGCAGTGGGAGCTTGTGGAGCAGCTGGATCCCGACATCAGCCACTTCGAGTTCTTTCTCTCTGCGGCACCCGTGGAGCGAGCCCGCTGGAGTGATGAGGCCCTGGGCCTTGCCAGGGGTTTGGTTCAGCCCTGCCTCTGGGGGGAACCCGATCCGATTCTTGGTCGCAACATGGAGCCCATTCAGCTCACGGATGCCGACCGCTCCCTGCTGCGGACTGTCGCTGAGCAGCCGGAACAGAGGCTGGGGGCCCTTGCGTCTCCGGATCAGATCCGCGATCTTGTGGATCGCCAGCTGCTTCTGTTGCAGGAATAACTGCAGCGAACGCGTGATAGATTCCGCGCGCCATTTCAGGCAGCGCTTGGAAGATTTTTACCGTCTTCAACGTCGCCTGCTGTTGGCCACCGTTCTGGTGTCACTCGTCACGGTTCCGATCGTGGCTCTCACCATGAATCTCTCGGTGGCCGTCAGTGTTCTTGTGGGCTCCTGCGCCGGACTTTTGTACGTGCGCTTGTTGGCTCGCAGTGTGGCCCGGCTCAGTGACCAGTCCCGTGGACTGGGGCGTTTTCAGCTCATCGTTCCAACCCTGCTTGTGGTTGGTTCGGCCAAGCTGCCTCAGCTCGATCTGCTGCCGGCGTTCCTGGGATTCCTTCTCTACAAGCCCGCCCTGATTCTTCAGCACGTCTTCGACGACCGCTGAGTCTGAGCACTTTCCTCTGCACCCATGGCTTTGTTGCCCTTACCACTCCCGTTCGCTGAACTGGAAGTGGGTCACCACCTGTACTGGCAGATCGGCGATCTGTATCTGCACGGTCAGGTGTTCCTGAGCTCCTGGATCCTGATCGGCATCCTCCTGGCTGTGGTGCTTGTCGGCACCCGCGGGATGAAGCGTGACCCGATCGGTCTGCAGAACCTGCTCGAATTCCTCTGGAATTTCATCCGCGACATCGCCCGCGACAACATCGGCGAGAAGTACTACCGCGACTGGCTGCCGTTCATCGGCACCCTGTTCCTGTTCATCTTCGTGAGCAATTGGGGTGGAGCCCTGATCCCCTGGAAGATCTTCGAACTCCCTGAGGGTGAGCTCGGCGCTCCCACCGCCGACATCAATACCACCGTGGCGATGGCTCTGCTGGTGTCACTGGCGTACTTCTATGCCGGCCTGAGCCGAAAGGGTCTGCGCTTCTTCGAGCTGTACGTGGAGCCGACCCCGATCATGCTCCCGTTCAAGATCATCGAGGAATTCACCAAGCCTCTCTCCCTCTCCTTCCGTCTGTTCGGAAACATCCTTGCCGACGAATTGGCTGTGGGCGTGCTGGTGTACCTGGTTCCGCTGATCGTGCCCCTGCCTGTGATGCTTCTGGGTCTGTTCACCAGTGCCATTCAGGCTCTGATCTTCGCGACCCTGGCGTCCTTCTACATCGGTGAAGGCCTCCACGAGGCCCACTAAAAGCCGACCTCCTCTATCGCCTGAGAACGGCGATCTGCTAAACACATCCGCGCGCAGGTCCGGCATTGCACCCGGGCCCGTTCCTTCGGGAATGTCCCTGCGCGGGGGGAACCGATCCCCAAGTCCATTCCGTACAGCGCTTCCCAGCGCTTCCCCTTACACCACCCAACATGGATTCCATCACCTCCGCCGCTTCCGTTGTGGCTGCTGGCCTGGCAGTCGGCCTCGCCGCCATCGGCCCTGGTATCGGTCAGGGCACCGCGTCCGGCGGCGCTGTTGAGGGCATCGCCCGTCAGCCCGAAGCCGAAGGCAAGATCCGCGGCACCCTGCTGCTGTCCCTGGCATTCATGGAATCGCTGACCATCTACGGCCTGGTGGTGGCTCTGGTGCTTCTGTTCGCCAACCCCTTCGCCGGCTGATCAGTGCAGGGGGATCGCTGATCCCCCTCCTGAACTTCTTGTTTCGATTCCTTCCCAGCGCACCTTTCCATGACCTGGCTTCTGCTCGCTGAAGCAGGTGTTCCGGAGGGAGGTCTTTTTGACCTCGATGCCACCCTTCCGCTGATGGCGGTTCAGGTGGTTCTCCTCACCTTCCTGCTCAATGTCCTCTTCTTCCGTCCGGTCGGCAAGGTCGTGGAAGATCGCGAGGGCTACATCTCCACCAGTCGTGCTGATGCCAAGCAGAAGCTCGCCCAGGTTGAACGCCTGGAGGCTGATCTGGCTGAACAGCTAAAAGGTGCCCGCCAGGCCGCTCAGGCCGTGATTATCGAGGCGGAACAAGAAGTTGACCGGCTTTACCGCGAAGCACTGGCCCAGGCGGAAGCTGAAGCCAACCGCACCAAAGAGGAAAGCCGTCGTGCCATCGAGGCCGAGCGTGAGTCTGCCCGAACCCAACTCAAGGGCCAGGTGGATCAGCTGAGCACCACGATCATCAACCGTTTGCTGGCCGCGTGATGTCTCTCAATTTCAATCCGCTCGAAACCAATCTGGTCAACCTGGTCATTGTGATCAGTCTCCTGGTTTGGTTCCTGCGCGGTTTCCTGGGAGGAATCCTGGAACGCCGCCGCGCCGCCATCCTTCAGGAATTGCAGGACGCAGAGTCCCGCCTGAAGACCGCCACCGAAAACCTGAGCCAGGCTCAGTCCGAGTTGGCTGCTGCCCAGCAGAAAGCCGAGAAGATTCGTGCTGATGGTCAGGCCCGCGCCGCAGGCATTCGTGCCGAAGGCGAGAAGCGCACCATCTCTGCGATGGCTGCCGTCAAGGCCGGTGCCGATGCTGATGCAGAGGCCGATGCTGCCCGGATCAAGGACAGCCTCCGTCGTGAAGCTGCTCTGGCGGCAATCGACAATGTTCTTGCCCAGCTTCCAGGTCGTCTCGACGCCAGTGCTCAGGCCAAGTTGATCGATTCCACCATCAAAAATCTGGAGAACGCCTGATGCCTCTCCTCAACTCTCTGGCCACCCCCTACGCCGAAGCATTGCTTCAGGTCACTGAAGCCCGAGGTGAGTCTGAAACCGTTGCTGATCAATGCAAGCAACTGCTTGCGATCTGGAACGACTCCGAAGACTTCCGCGACGCCATGGTGTCTCCGGTTCTTGAGCCGGATGCCAAAAAGCAGGCCCTCAAGGCCCTCGTGGGTGAGCAGGTCACCCCGTCCGTTCTCAACCTTCTCAAGGTCTTGGCGGATCGGCAGCGACTCCTTGCCTTCGATGCGGTGATGCTTCGCTACCTCGAGCTCTATCGCGAGCAGCAGGGCATCACCCTGGCTCAGGTCCGCTCAGCCCAGGCTCTCAGCGAAGAGCAGCAAGCGGCCCTCTCCAAGAAGGTGCAGGCCATGGCCGGCACCAACAAGGTCGACATCGACCTCAGTGTGGATCCGTCCCTAATCGGCGGTTTCGTCGTGAGTCTCGGATCTCAGGTGATCGACGCCAGCCTGTCTGGCCAGGTTCGTCGCCTCGGTCTGGCACTCGCCAAGGCGAGCTGACCTCACTTCTTCCTCCACCGCTTCTTCCCCCCCCACTCCCAGCTGGGATCACACGCCATGGTTTCCATCCGTCCCGACGAGATCAGCGCCATCCTCAAGCAGCAAATTGAGGACTACGACAAGTCGGTTTCCGTCAGCAATGTCGGCACCGTTCTCACCGTGGGCGACGGCATCGCCCGCGTTTACGGCCTGCAGCAAGCCATGGCCGGTGAGCTCCTCGAATTCGAGGACGGCACCGAAGGCATCGCCCTGAACCTCGAAGACGACAACGTCGGCGCGGTGCTCATGGGTGAGGGATACGGCATCCAGGAAGGCAGCACGGTGAAGGCCACCGGCAAGATTGCTGCTGTGCCCGTCGGTGAAGCCATGCTGGGCAGGGTGGTGAACTCCCTGGGCCGTGCTATCGACGGCAAGGGTGAAATCGCCACCAGCGAGACGCGCCTGATCGAATCCATGGCGCCCGGCATCATTCAGCGCAAGTCGGTGCATGAGCCGATGCAGACCGGCATCACCGCCATCGACGCGATGATCCCCGTCGGCCGTGGCCAGCGCGAGCTGATCATTGGTGACCGCCAGACCGGCAAGACTGCCATCGCGATCGACACGATCCTGAACCAGGCGGATCAGGACATGATCTGCGTCTACGTCGCCGTGGGTCAGAAGGCTGCTTCCGTGGCCAACGTCGTTGAAGTGCTGCGTGAGCGCGGCGCCCTCGACTACACCGTGATCGTGGCGGCCAACGCTTCCGAACCCGCTGCGCTGCAGTACCTGGCTCCTTACACCGGCGCCTCCATTGCCGAGTACTTCATGTACAAGGGCAAGGCCACCCTGGTGATCTACGACGATCTCTCCAAGCAGGCTGCTGCCTACCGCCAGATGTCGCTCCTGCTGCGTCGTCCGCCCGGTCGTGAGGCCTACCCCGGCGACGTCTTCTACTGCCACAGCCGTCTGCTCGAGCGTGCAGCCAAGTTGTCTGACGCTATGGGCAAGGGTTCCATGACCGCCCTGCCGATCATTGAGACCCAGGCCGGTGACGTTTCGGCCTACATCCCCACCAACGTGATTTCGATCACGGATGGTCAGATCTTCCTCAGCTCTGACCTGTTCAACTCCGGTCTGCGTCCTGCGATCAACGTGGGTATCTCCGTGAGCCGGGTGGGCGGTGCTGCCCAGACCAAGGCCATCAAGAAGATTGCCGGCACCCTCAAGCTGGAGCTGGCCCAGTTCGACGAGCTGGCCGCCTTCTCCCAGTTCGCTTCTGACCTGGATGCTTCCACCCAGCAGCAGCTGGAGCGCGGCAAGCGTCTGCGTGAACTGCTCAAGCAGCCTCAGTTCAGTCCCCTGATCCTGGCTGAGCAGGTCGCCATCGTTTACGCCGGTGTGAAGGGCCTGATCGACGACGTCCCCGTCGACAAGGTTGTTGATTTCTCCCGCGAACTGCGTGAGTACCTCAAGTCCAACAAGGCTGAGTTCATCACCGAAATCCAGGAGAAGAAAGTGATGAGCCCTGAGGCTGAGGTGATCCTCAAGGACGCCATCACCGAAGTCGTGTCCACCATGGTCGCCTCCGCGGCCTGAAGGAGCTGCCGACATGGCGAATCTCAAGGAAATCCGAGACCGAATTAAGTCGGTCAAAAACACCCGCAAGATCACCGAGGCCATGCGCCTGGTGGCTGCGGCCAAGGTGCGCCGCGCCCAGGAGCAAGTGCTCCGCAGCCGTCCCTTCGCGGATCGGCTGGCCCGGATCCTGGAAAACCTCCAGTCCCGCATGGGTTTCGAAGATGCGGCATCTCCCCTGATGCAGCAGCGCAATGTGGAGACCATCACCCTGGTGGCGGTCACCGGCGATCGCGGCCTGTGTGGTGGCTACAACGCCAACATCATCAAGCGCACGGAACAGCGTTTTGCTGAGCTGAAGGGAAAGGGCTTCGACGTGAAGCTGCTGCTGATCGGCACCAAAGCCATCGGCTACTTCACCCGTCGGGACTACCCGATCCAGGCCACCTTCTCCGGTCTGGAACAGGTGCCCACCGCCGATGAAGCCAACACGATCTCCACGGATCTGCTGGCTGAGTTCCTGGCCGAAAGCACTGACCGCGTTGAGCTGATCTTCACCAAGTTCATCAACCTGGTGAGCTGCAAGCCCGTGGTTCAGACCCTTCTGCCCTTGGATCCTCAGGACATCGCTGATCCCGAGGATGAGATCTTCCGTCTCACCACCAAGGACGGCCTTCTGACGGTGGAGCCTGGTGCAGGCCCTGCCAACACCGAGCCGAAGGTTCCTTCGGATATCGTGTTTGAGCAGACCCCTGAACAGTTGCTGAATGCACTGCTTCCGCTGTATCTGCAGAACCAGATGCTGCGTTCCCTGCAGGAATCGGCAGCCTCCGAGCTGGCCAGCCGGATGACGGCCATGAACAACGCCAGCGACAACGCCAAGGAATTGGCCAAGAGCCTCACCCTTGACTACAACAAGGCCCGTCAGGCTGCGATTACCCAGGAGATCCTGGAAGTTGCAGGCGGTGCGGCCGCTGTTGGCTAACCATTTCGGTCGATCGATTCATAGACAGCCGGTCCTTCGGGGCCGGCTTTTTTGTGCTGTGTTTACGGTGAAGCGGAGCGGTTTGAGGGCGTGGGCGTGCTTCAGCTTCATCAGCTCTTCCCCACCGTCGTGGCAACGACGCAACTTCCTCTCGAGCCTCTGCAGCAGGCGTCCTGCATGCAGGCTCTGCTGGAGCTTCGCGGCGAGGCCGAGGGCAACCCCAATGAAGGCTGCGCCTGGACGGGGGACCTGCATGGGGTGTGGCAGCTGCATCAACAGCAGCCCTTTCAGGCCTTGGCTCAGTTGGTCGTTCAGCAGGCCTGGAGTTATCTCGATTCGCTTGGGTTTGAGCGAAGCCAAGTGGCCCTGCATCTGCAGCGTTGCTGGCCGGTGATCAGTGATTGGGATCAAGCGGTTGGCCGCCACCATCACCCCAATGCCCATCTCAGTGCTGTTCTGTACCTCACGGGTAACGGCTCGGGAGAAGAAGGCATGTTGCGGCTGCATGCGTCCCATCAACCCAATGAGTTGGTGGCGGGTTTGGCGGTGGGTTACGGCGGCCCGATTGCTGAAGGCCACCCGTTCAATCAGGCCCACTGGGATCTGGCCCCACGCCCCGGTTTGCTGGTGCTGTTTCCGTCGAGCCTGCACCACAGCGTTCTGCCCAACGACGCCCCAGACGAGCTGCGCTGTTCCATCAGTTTTGATTTCGTGCTGACAGCACCCGTGCAGGGTGGTTCGCCGGAATATATGGCGCCCCACCCCCGCCATTGGGACTCGCTGGACGAGCCCATTGCCTGAGAGAATGCGGCGTCTTCCTTGTTGAGCCCGGCATGTCCGACGTGGCCACATACACCGTCCGCGCCGAGTTCGAAGGCGAAACCCACAGCTTCCCCTGCCGCGCTGACCAGACGGTGCTGAATGCTGCTGAGGCCGCTGGCATCACCCTCCCCAGCTCCTGCTGCTCCGGGGTATGCACCACTTGTGCTGCAGTGATCAGCGAGGGCAGTGTTGAGCAGCCCGATGCCATGGGCGTGAAGGGTGAGCTTCAGCAGCAGGGCTACAGCCTGCTGTGCGTGGCTTTCCCGCGGGCTGATCTCACCCTCAAGGCGGGGCAAGAGGATGCGCTCTACGAAGCCCAGTTCGGTCAATACCAGAAGTGAGGCTCACCAGCCTGCAACGCCAGTTTCCTTGGCCTGCTGATGTGCCATTGGTTGAGCTGCGCAGCTGGATCCGTCAGCAGTTGGCTCAGGAGGGTGATCTGCTGCGTTGGGCTCTTACCGCAGTGCACTCCAGTGCCGATGGTGCTCGCACGCTTCAAGTGGAGGCAGTGATCAACGCGTGAGCTCGGCACCGATGCCAACGTTGATGCTGGTGCCCACGGGCATCGGTTGTGACATCGGTGGCTACGCCGGTGACGCCCTGCCGTCAGCCCGCTTGCTGGCTGCAGCGAGCGGCTGCCTGATCACCCATCCCAATGTGATGAACGGGGCTTCGCTGTATTGGAGCGATTCCCGCGTGCTCTATGTGGAGGGTTATGGCCTCGATCGGTTTGCCGTGGGTGACTGGGCCCTGCGGCCGGTGCGAAGGCAACGGATCGGCTTGCTGCTGGATGCCGGCATCGAGCCCGAGCTGGCCCAGCGCCAGATTCAGGTGGCTGAGGGCTGCCGAGCCAGCCTGGGTTTGGAGATCGGTCCGGTGGTTTCCACGGATGCGCCGCTTGAGGTGACGCTTGAGTGTGGTGCCAGTGGCGCCAGCTGGGGGCGATTGGGGCGTCCTGATGCCTTGTTGCGAGCCGGTGAACGCTTGAAGCAGGCCGGTGCGACGGCGATTGCAGTGGTGGCCCGCTTCCCGGAGGATCCGGAGAGTGACGCGTTGGCGGCGTATCGACAGGGCAGTGGCGTGGATGCTCTGGCCGGTGCTGAAGCGGTGATCAGCCACCTGCTGGTGCAGCGCCTGCAGATCCCCTGTGCCCACGCTCCGGCCTTGGACCCCTTGCCCCTGGATCCGAAGCTGGATCCAAGGGCGGCGGGTGAGGAGCTCGGCTACACCTTCCTGGCCTGCGTGCTGGTGGGGCTGAGCCGGGCACCGGATCTGGTGAGCGCCCACCGGCAGCCTGGCGATCTTGATGCGACGCAATTGGGGGCGGTTGTGGTGCCCGCAGGCGCCCTGGGGGGTGAAGCGGTGCTGGCTTGTCTGGAACGGAATGTTCCGCTGATCACAGTGGAGAACCCCGCGGTGCTGTCGGTCACGGCCGATGCCCTTGGCTTGAGCCAGGGCGTTCTTCAGGCCAGCAGTTACAGCGAGGCAGCAGGGTTGGTGCTGGCGCTGCGGGAGGGATTGAGTCCGGCTTCGCTGGGCCGGCCACTACCAGCGCTGCAACGGTTGGATTGATGCCTGGCGGTTTCGGTGGAGCCTTCGATCAGAGCCCTTGCCCCTGTGGGGGTGGTGTTTATCGCAGCTGCTGCGGGCCCCTGCATCGCGGCGATCGGCGTGCCGAAACGGCTGAACAGCTGATGCGCTCCAGATATTCAGCTTTTGCGCGTGGCCAGATCGCCTATCTGCTGGCCACCCATCCCGAGCCGGATGTTCCAGCACAGCAGCGGCGTCGTTCCCTGGAGCGGAGTTGCCGGCAGACCCGTTGGCTCGGCTTGACTGTGCTGGCTGTCAGCGCCGGCGGCCCTCGGGATCTGGAGGGAACGGTGCAGTTTGAAGCCCGTTACCGCGGTGGGGTGCTGAAGGAAACCTCCCTGTTTCAGCGGCGCGACGGCGCGGAGGATGGTCCTTGGCTCTATGTGGGTGCACTCCACTTGGAGGGCTAACGCAGGCAGGCCATCGGATGCCGCGGCGGCACCCCCAGTGCTTTGGCCACGCCGGGGTGGCAGACCGATCCCTGCACCGTGTTCAGGCCGGAGATGAGTTCCGGTCGTTCCGTCACCGCCTCCTCCAGACCTCGTCCGGCGATGCCCAGGATGTACGGGAGGGTCACGCTTACCAGGGCTTCGGTGGAGGTGAACGGAACCGCACCAGGCATGTTGCCCACCGCGTAGTGCTGAACGCCGTGGATGGTCACGGTGGGATCGCGGTGGGTTGTCTCCTGGCTGGTGGCGATGCAGCCGCCTTGGTCGATGGCCACATCCACGATCACCGAACCGGGCCGCATCTGCTTCACCATCTGCTCGTCCACCAGGGTGGGGGCGCGCCCACCGGGGGTAAGCACGGCTCCGATCACCAGATCCGCCGTTGGCACCAACCGTTCCAGAAGCCCGCGGCTGCTCACCACACTCATCAAGCGACCGCGCCGGTCGGCCTCCAGGCTGCGCAACCGCTGGGGTGAGCGGTCGAGCAGCAACACCTCGGCATCCATGGCGGCAGCCGTTCGTGCGGCATTCCATCCCACGGTGCCGGCGCCAAGCACTACCACCCGGGCCGGTTGCACGCCGGTGCAGCCCCCCATCAGCACGCCGCGGCCGCCGTGGGGTTTCTCCAGCAGGTGAGCTCCAACCTGGGCCGCCAAGCGCCCCGCGATTTCGCTCATCGGTGCCAGCAACGGCAGGCTGCCGTTCTCCAGCTGCACGGTTTCGTAGGCGATGGCAGCGGTGCCTGCCTCCAGCAGAGCCTCGCCAACGCTGGGATAGGCGGCCAGGTGCAGGTAGGTGAACAGCACCATGTCCTTCCGCAGATAGACAAATTCCTCCGCCTGCGGTTCCTTCACCTTCACCACCAAATGGGCGCCCCAGGCCTCGTCGCGGCTCACCATTTGGGCACCGGCGGCGGCGAAGGCGTCGTCACCGATTCCCGCTCCAGCCCCGGCTCCGGTTTCGATGCGCACCTCCAAGCCTTGGCTCACCAGTTCCCGCACCGCATCGGGAGTCAGCGCCACGCGCTGCTCATCGAGCTTGATCTCCTTCGGCACACCGATGCTGGCCATCGGGGCCGAGAGAACGGAGGCTGCCATGGCGGCTTCAAGGAGATCTCTTCAATCTGGCTCCGCTGCGAGCAACCCGCCACATCTCAAGGGTGGGATGGCTTTAGGCCGCTGCAATGGGCAACCGCCAGCCGCTGCCGAAGGCCTGGGGGCTCACCTTGAGCAATGGTGCCGCCTGGCGTCGCTTGAACTCGGCCCGTTTCAGCAACCGTTCCACCCGTTGAACAAGGGCGGGATCATGGCCGGCCGCCACCAGGGTTGGTCCAGACTGGCGCTCCTGGATCAGCGCTTTGAGCAGGGCGTCCAGGGCGTCGTAGTCGGGCAGGGAGTCGCTGTCTTTCTGGTTAGGCCTGAGCTCGGCGCTCGGGGGTTTGCGTCGAATCGCCTCCCCCACCAGCTCCCCGTGGGTCGGGAGTCCCAGCGCCTGGCGGCAGCCCCGGGCTGCGTCGCTGTCGAGCCAGTCGCACAGGGCAAACACGCTGGTTTTGTAGAGATCGCCAATCACCGCAAGCCCGCCGTTCATGTCGCCGTAGAGGGTGCAGTACCCCACGGCCAGCTCGGATTTGTTGCCGGTGGTGAGCAGCAGTTGGCCCTGCTGGTTGGCCACGGCCATCAGCAGGGTGCCGCGAATGCGTGATTGCAGATTTTCCGCCGTCACGCCCTGGGGCGTTGCTCCGAGCGGTGCGGTGAGGGCCTGGTCGTAGCCCTCCATCAGGCCGGCGATCGGCACCGTGTTGGTCTGCAGCCCCAACCGTTCGGCCAAGGCCAAGGCGTCGTCGATGGATCCTGAAGAGCTCCAGGGGGAGGGCATCAACAGCGCTGAGACCGCCTCGTTCCCAAGGGCTGCGCTGGCGATCACGGCCACCAGCGCTGAGTCGATGCCGCCGCTCAACCCCAGCAATGCCTTCTTGAACCCGCATTTCCGGGCGTAGTCACGCACCCCAAGCACCAGGGCGCGGAACAGCCGCTCCAGGGGATCCATGGGTTGAATCTGGCCGTGGGACTGCACAGGGGTGGGATGGCCGCTGTCCCAGACCGCCAGGTGCTCCTCACAGACGGGGAGCTCCAGCTGCACGGCGCCATCGGCTTCCACCACAAAACTGGCCCCGTCGAATACCAGCTCGTCGTTGCCCCCCACTTGATTGAGGTAGATCAGTGGGCAATTGAGGCGTTGCGCCGCCGCCGCCGCCAGTTGTTGGCGCAAGGCTGGCTTGGAGGCATCGAAGGGGGAAGCCGCCAGATTGATCACCAGATCCGGCTGTTCGGGGATCAGTTGATCGATGGGATCCGGTCCGTCCAGGCGCTCGCGCTGCAGGCCGTCATCCACCCAGAGGTCTTCGCAGATGGTGAGGCCAAGTCGTTTCCCGTTGGGCAGGCTGAGCAGGCAGGGGCCATCACCGGGGCGGAAGTAGCGCCGCTCATCAAAGACGTCGTAACTGGGCAGCAGTTGTTTCTGGGCAATCGGCCGCCAGCCCAGGCGATTCACCAGCACCACACCGTTGTGCAGCCGTGGACTGCGGGCATCTGTTGCTGGCAGCGCAGCTCCCACCAACAGGGTGACGCTGCTGTTCAGTTGGTTCACCAGCCACTGCAGCACCGTGTTCTGTTGCTGGATGCGGCTGGGCTCGAGCAACTGGTCCCGAGGGGGATACCCCCAGAGGGAGAGTTCAGGGGTGAGCACCAGCTCAACAGCCTGCTCTTCTGCCCTGCGCACGGCCTCCAGAATCCGCTTCGCGTTGCCCTCGAAGTCGCCGACCACGGGGTTGAGTTGCGCCAGGGCAATGCGCATCAGCAGAGGCTCCCCGAAAGGCCGTACAGATTGTGCTGGAGCAACAGCGGCCACACCGCTTCAGGGATCTGAGCTTGATTCGGTCGCTGGCGCAGTTGCGAACTGGCGGTGGCGGGAACCTCCAGATCCAGCAGCTCCACCTGTCCGCCCAGATCGCGTAGGGCCTGCAGCGTCGCCTCCTCGAGGGGCCAACCCTTGCGGGGGGCGATGGCCAGGCGGCACTGCGGCAGCCAGCAATCGCTCTGTTTCCAGCGGGGAATCTGGCCAGCGAGATCGCTGCCAACCACAAACACAAGATTGCGATCAGGCCAATGCTGGGCGGCCCGTTGCAAGGTGATCAAGGTGTAAGGGCTGCTCAGATGCTGGGCCAGCTCGAGACGTTCATCCTGCAGTTGCTGCACCAGCTGGCCGAGCAGCATCGCTCGCAACTCCAGGGGGGCATCGTGCTCTTTCAGGGGGTTTTCGCTGGCCCATGTCGCCACCTGGCCGTAGCGGTTCAACAGCCCCTCCAGCAGCACCTGATGGCCGCGGGTGGGTGGATCGGCGCTGGTGCCCAGCAAGGCGATGGCAGCAGCGGTCATCTCAGGGCAGCAGTGGTTGCAGATCCTGCTCCAGGGCTTTGGGCCAGCGCAACAGCCAGTGGTGCACCACGGGATCTCGTTCGGCCAGGCGGTGCAACAGCGCACCGGGTTGTCCACCCCGCCGGCGCAGCAACTGCTGCGCCACCAGACGCCCCGTTCGGCGGCTGGCATGCACCGCCAGGGCGGCCTGGGCCAGGGCCACCGGGGCTGCAGGGGCCAAGCTGCCGCCGCCGCTCACCGGTACCAGCAGCAGCAGGGCCTGCTTGAGGGCCGCCAGCCCCAGCTGCACCCCGCCCAACAAGGCGTTGTGGCTGGAGAGTCGGGTGAGCAGCAGCCGTGCCGCCGCTGGCGTCATCGGCAGGTTGTAGAGACGGCTGAGCTGCAGCACCAGGGCGGTGTCGCAGGCCATGCCTCCGGCCATGTCCAATGCCATTACAGGGTTGACGGCCACGCCGGTGGCCTTGGCGGCTGCATAACGACCGATCAGGCTCTGGGCCGTGCGGCGGTGCTGTTGCAGCCGCAGTTCTTGGCAGGCCCTCTGGAAGCGGTCGGCCTGGCGCAGCGACTGAATCGCCAACAGCAGGGTGCCTTCGTTCTCCAGCTGCCGGCAGAGCTGCTTCTGCAGATCCTGCACCTGCGGCGTCGTGATCATGCTGCGTACCCGTCCATCGGCCTGGATCTGGGGGCTGCGGGGCGCTGCCGCTGCCGCGGTGATCGGCAGATCCACCGGCAGCCGGGCGCGGATGCTGCGCAGCAGTTCGGCACGGTCCTGCTCTGGCCAGCGGTCGCTCCGGTTCAGCACCAGCTGCAGGGGCTTGCCGCTCTCCAGCAGCGTTTGTAAGGCCTCCAGGTCGGCCCGGGTCAGGTCGCTGTCCACCACCAGCAGCACCAGATCAGCCCCCATGGCCACGCGGGAGGCCAAGCGAGCCCGCCCGGCGGCATGGATTTCATCAATGCCGGGGGTGTCCACCAGTTCCACCCTGGTCAGCCCGGCAATCTCCACGGGCCAGTCCACCGCCTGCTGATGGCGGGTGCTGCCGTGGGCGACATCCGTTGCCAGCAGTGGCCGGCGGATCAAGGCATTGATCAGGCTGGATTTGCCGACCCCCACCCGACCAAACAGAGCAATGCGCAGGCGTCGTTGCTGCAGCCGTTGCAGTTGACGATCCAGCAGCCGCAATTCACCCCCCAGCAGTCCCTGGTCCCGTGGGCTCAGCTGAAGCTGACTGCGCCAGTGCTCCAGCAGCAGCTGGCAGCGCTCAACGGTATGGGGCGGGGTGGGTTGCATCCCGCTCATGCTGCCGGCTTGCGCCACCAGCCGGCCAGCACGGCCAGCACCGATTCGGCCCCGATCACGCCGACAAAGCCACCGAATTCATCCACCACCACGCGCACGCCACCGCTGTCGCGCCGAAAGCCCGTCAGCAGCCGATCGGCCCTGATCATCTCGGGCACGTATTCCACCGGTTCGCAGAGGTCAACGGGTGTGAGCAGGCCGCGGTTCTCCAACAGGGCAGTGAGCACCCGCTCGCGGCTGGCTACGCCAAGCACCTTGTCCACTTGATCGCCCAGCACCACCCACCAGGGGTCGTTGGTGCTCATCAGCTTGGCCCGCTGGGCTTCGATGCTGAGGCTCCCATCCAGGGTGGGTGCCGCCACCCGCGGCGTCATCAGGTCGCGGGCGGTGAGGTCGTTGAGTTGAAACACCTTGCCGATCATCGCGGCTTCATCAGCTTCGATCTCTCCCTTCTGAGAGCCCAGGCGAGCCAGCAGACGGATCTCCTCTTCATTGGTGCTGAGTTCTGCTTCGGCGGTGATGGCCGGCAGCATCCGTTCCAGCAGCAGCACAAGCGGCCGCAGCGCCAGGCCGAGCCAATGCAACAGGGGTGCGCTAGCCAGGGCCACCGGCAGGGCCAGACGGCTTCCGAGGGCTTTGGGCAGGATTTCCCCCAGCAGGATCACCAGGACGGTGAGTCCCACCGAGAACACCGGCAGGGCCACACCGCTGATGTTGCGCTGCTCGAATACCCAGGCGGCATAACCGCCCAGCATCAGGCTGCCGAAAATATTGAAGCCGTTGTTGGCGATCACCAGAGCCGACAGGGTGCGCCCAAGCCGTTGACGCAACTTCGCCAGCCGCCGGGCCCCGGCCACAGGGCGTTCCCGGGCCGCCAGCTCGTGCACCCGGATCGGATTCACAGTCAGCAGCGCGGCTTCCACTCCGGAACAGAGGGCCGAACCCAGCAGCACCACCAAAACCAGCAGCAACAGCACCAGGAGATCGGAGCTCATTGCCGTCTGAAACTCCTTGCATCGTAGAGGCCCTGGCCAGTTCGGCCTTTCCAACTGCCATCCTGTTCCTCTGAACGCTCTGCTGCTGTGAACGGTTTCGACTCCGGCATCCACGCGCGTCGTCGCGCCCTGTTCATGGAGCAACTCGGTGCTGCCGCCGCGGTGATTCCGGCCGCGGCATTGGCGACTCATCACGCCGACTGCGAATGGCCCTTCCGGCAGGACAGCGATTTCTTTTACCTCACCGGTTTTGATGAACCGGATGCGGTGGCTCTGCTGCTGCCGCATCGTCCGGAAGGCGAGCGCTACGTGCTGTTCGTGCAGCCCAAGGATCCGGCGGCTGAGGTGTGGACCGGCTTCCGCTGGGGCACCGAAGGCGCGGTAGAGCGCTATGGCGCGGACCTGGCCCATCCGTTGGATCAGCTGAGCGAAAAACTGCCCGAGTACCTCGCCGGTGCCGAAGCCATCGCCTTCCGGGTGGGCCGAAACACGTCTGTGGAATCGATGGTGCTTTCGGCCTGGGGGCGGCAACTGGATACCTATGCCCGCACGGGGACGGCGGCCCTGGGCCTGGTGGCACCAACGCCGATCCTGCATCGCCTGCGGCTGCGCAAGGAGTCCCATGAGTTGGAGCGTCTACGGGAGGCCTGCCGCATCTCCTCAGAAGCCCACGAGCTGGCCCGATCGATCACCCGCCCGGGCATGAATGAAGCCGAGGTGCAGGCGGCGATGGAGGCCCACTTCCGCAGCAACGGGGCCCGCGGTCCGGCCTACGGATCCATCGTTGCTGGTGGTGATAACGCCTGCGTGCTGCACTACACCGCCAACACGGCCCCGCTGCAGGACGGTGACCTGCTGCTGATCGATGCCGGTTGTTCGCTGGAGGATTACTACAACGGCGACATCACCCGTACCTTCCCGGTGAATGGCCGCTTCACGGTGGAACAGCGGGAGCTCTACAGCCTGGTGCTGGAGGCTCAGGAAGCTGCGGTTGCCGTTGTGGCTCCAGGTGGCACCGCGGAGGCGGTGCACGACACCGCCCTGCGAATTCTGGTGGAGGGCCTGGTGGACCTGGGCCTGCTGATTGGGGATGTGGACGGCATCATCGAGCGAGGCGACTACCGCCACCTGTACATGCACCGCACCGGCCATTGGCTTGGTCTGGATGTGCATGACGTGGGGGCCTACAGGCTCGGTGAGCAACCTGCGCCGCTGGAGCCAGGCATGGTGCTCACCGTTGAGCCCGGTCTTTACGTCAGCGATCGCCTCAGCGTGCCGGAAGGACAGCCAGAGATTGACGATCGCTGGAAAGGCATCGGCATCCGCATCGAAGACGACGTTGCCGTCACCGAGACCGGCCATGAGGTGCTCACTGCCGGCGCCCTCAAGAGCGTTGCTGCGATGGAGCGCTGATCGCCTCGATCTGCGGGGAGTTGCGCGGACCGCAGTTGCCCTTATCCCGCAGCTCCTTCCCAGTGCAAGACCGCTTCAGTGGTCGTCAGCACTTGATCGGCGCCCGCTTCCCGCAGCCGTTGCTCATAGATGTCGCGCGCCGCAGCCTGCTCTGGGGTTTGCAGGTGAGGCGGTGCCACCGCCAGGCTTACGAATGGTTGTTCCGGCCAGCGTTCCCGGGCCTGGATCACGGTGTGCACATCGGCCACGGTGTCGCCGAGATAGGCCACCTGAACTCCCTCGGCACTGGCCCCCAGTGCTTTGGCCAGGCGGATTAAGCCTGTGGGGTCCGGTTTGTCGGGGGCATCCCCCATCGCGATCAGGGGCGGGTCCTGGAGCCCCAGACGCTGCTGAAGCACGAAGCGGGCTGAGGGTGGTTCCGCTCCACTCACAAATCCCCAGCGCAACTTGAGCTTCGACAGCGTGGCGAAAAAGCTGGCATCCACCAGAAGAGGCTCATCACCGATGAAGCCCGTCCATTGGCTGGGGTCTCCATCCGGATCTCCGCCGAAGTAGAAGCCGCTGAACACATCGATCAGCGCGGCGCGATCCGGCAGCTCAGCACCATGACGCCGCAGCAGTTCAAGGCTGGCGTCCCAGTCGTTGTTCCAGGCTCCCTCAGCCTTCAACGCATCGATTACATCAGCGCTGGGCTGCCAACCGCAGTAGTGCTGCACAGTGCATTGAAGGGCCCGTCGATAGCTGCCCGCGACATCGCGGATCACACCATCGATGTCGAACAGCAGGATGGTTGGGGATCCCAGAACGTCTCATGGGGAGCGGCTGGTAGGTTAGTTGTTTGTATTTCTGTCTTGAGCGCTGACACCATGACGGTCACCGAAGGCGCTGCCCCTACCGACCAGGAGGTCGCGACTCCGTCCGCCGACGCGGCTGAAGGCGCCACCCAGGCAGCTGAAACCACTGAAAAGCCTGCAGCCAGCGAAGGCGAAGGCCGTCCTGTGCTGAAGGGCGCCGCCGCGGCTCTGGCCACGGCCACCATCGATGCTGATGGTGTTCCTTCCGGTTACACCCCCAAGGCCGATGAGGGCCGCTTCCTGCTGAAGATCCTCTGGCTTCCCGACAACGTGGCCCTTGCGGTTGATCAGATCGTTGGCGGTGGCCCCAGCCCCCTCACCTCCTACTTCTTCTGGCCACGTGAGGATGCCTGGGAAAGCCTGAAGACCGAGCTGGAAGGCAAGAGCTGGATCACCGACAACGAGCGGGTTGAAGTGCTCAACCAGGCCACTGAGGTGATCAACTACTGGCAGGAAGAGGGCAAAGGCAAGAGCCTCGACGAGGCCAAGGCTAAGTTCCCCGACGTCACCTTCTGCGGTACCGCCTGATTCAGCTTTTCAAGTTGATGATGCAAGCCTGCCTTCTGGCAGGTTTTTTTTATGCCTTCCCGTGGCTTGCCTGGTGTAGGGATGACGAACGGACAAACCACACCACAAAAAAGGCCAGGGGCGCTAACCCCTGGCCTTTGGCGACGTCATCCTTGAAATTGGGGGATGAATCAGTCGGCGGTTTTGCTGGCCTGAAGGCGAGCGCGGGCTTCATTCAGCTGTTGCTGCGCCTTGAGTTTTTCCGGCGAAGCAGGTTGGCCTTCCATGCCAGCCACCACGGTGGAGGCCTTCTGGAAAGCGGCTTCGGCGGCAGCGGCATCGATGGAGCTGCCAAGTTCGGCCTTGTTCACCAGAACGGTGACTTCATCAGCATCCACTTCGGCGAAACCACCCATCAGAGCGATGGAGTTCCATGCACCGTTGGCACGCACCCGCAGCACACCGATGTCGATGGCGGTGAGCAGGGAGATGTGGCCGGGCAGGATGCCGAGTTGACCGGTGGTACTGGGCAGGATCACCTCGTCGGCGCTGCCATCAAAGACGTTCTGGTCTGTTGCCAGCACGCGGAGGGTGAGGGACATGAACCTTGGTTCGAAAAGAGAACGGACTGTCGAGAAACACGTGATCGGGGGTGTGAATCACACCCCCGCAGGGATCACTTGGTTTCGGCGGCGATCTTCTCGGCCTTGGCTTTCACTTCCTCGATGTTGCCCACCAAGTAGAAGGCGGCTTCGGGGAGGCTGTCCAGCTCACCGGAAAGGATCTGGTTGAAACCAGCGATGGTCTCCTCCAGCTTCACGTACTTGCCGGGCATGCCGGTGAAGATTTCAGCCACAAAGAAAGGCTGGGAGAGGAACTTCTCCACCTTGCGGGCACGGTCCACGGTGCGACGGTCGTCTTCCGACAGTTCGTCGAGACCCAGAATCGCGATGATGTCCTGCAGTTCCTTGTAGCGCTGCAGGGTGGACTGCACGGCGCGGGCGGTGCGGTAGTGCTCGTCACCCACCACAGCTGGCTGGAGCATGGTGCTGGTGGAATCCAGAGGATCCACAGCGGGGTAGATGCCCTTGGAAGCCAGGGCACGGTTCAGCACCGTGGTGGCGTCGAGGTGGGCAAAGGTGGTGGCCGGTGCGGGGTCGGTCAGGTCGTCAGCAGGCACGTAAACGGCCTGGATCGAGGTGATCGAACCTTCAACGGTGGATGCAACACGCTCCTGCAGGGCACCCACGTCGGTGCCCAGGGTGGGCTGGTAGCCCACAGCGGAAGGCATGCGACCCAGCAGTGCGGATACCTCTGAGCCGGCCTGCACGAAGCGGAAGATGTTGTCCACGAACAGCAGCACGTCCTGCTTGTTCACGTCGCGGAAGTGCTCAGCCATGGTCAGAGCGGAGAGGCCCACGCGCATCCGGGCGCCGGGGGGCTCGTTCATCTGGCCGTAGCAGAGGGCTACCTTCGACTTGGACAGGTCGTCGGCGTTGATCACGCCGGATTCCTTGAATTCCTCGTAGAGATCGTTGCCCTCACGGGTGCGCTCACCCACACCACCGAACACAGACACACCGCCGTGCTCCTTGGCGATGTTGTTGATCAGCTCCTGAATCAGCACGGTCTTGCCCACGCCGGCGCCGCCGAACAGGCCGACCTTGCCGCCCTGGCGATAGGGGGCCAGGAGGTCGATCACCTTGATGCCGGTCTCGAACACCTTGGGCTTGGTCTCAAGCTCGGTGATGTTGGGGGCATCCCGGTGGATGGGAGCGGTGGCCGTGGTATTGACGGGGCCCTGCTCGTCGACGGGCTCGCCCAGCACGTTGAAGATGCGGCCGAGGGTGCCTTCACCAACGGGCACGGAAATCGGTGCACCGGTGTCAACGGCTTCCATGCCGCGCACCAAACCGTCGGTGCCACTCATGGCAACGGCACGAACCCGGTGATCACCCAGAAGCTGTTGAACTTCAGCGGTCAGGGCGACGTCGTCACCTGCGGGGTTTTTCCCCTCGATGCGCAGGGCGTTATAGATCTTGGGCAGTTTCCCGGCGGGAAATTCCACGTCCAGAACCGGGCCGATCACCTGACGGATCACACCCTTGGTGCCAGCAGATGCAGGAGCAGAAGCGACCATAGGAAGGAGAGTTGCGGGAACAGGCGCTGCGCGCTCGGACCCATTCAGAGCGGCGCAACCATACCACCGCTGTGGTTGCACCCCCTCCGGTTCGGTCACCCGCACAGCTGGGGTATGGCCCGGGGGGTGGTCGCTTGCATACGTTGGCACTCATCGGCATCGAGTGCCAACTCGCGTCGATGCGTGGCGCATTGCGCCCTGTCCCTGCTCCTGCAAGAACCCATGGCTGCTGTTTCTCTCAGCGTCTCGACCGTTAAACCCCTCGGCGACCGCGTGTTCGTCAAGGTCTCTGAATCCGAAGAGAAGACTGCCGGCGGCATCCTTCTGCCTGACACCGCCAAAGAAAAGCCCCAGGTGGGTGAAGTGGTTCAGGTGGGCCCCGGCAAGCGCAACGACGACGGCAGCCGTCAGGCTCCCGAAGTTGGTGTGGGCGACAAGGTCCTCTACAGCAAGTACGCCGGCACCGACATCAAGCTCGGCAGCGATGAATACGTGCTGCTGTCCGAGAAGGACATCCTGGCTGTCGTCAACTGAGATCAGCCCCGCTGCATTGCGGCTTGAGTCTCAACCCAGCCTCCCTTAACCATCCTCTTCATTAGGAAACGCCTTCCATGGCAAAGCGCATCATTTACAACGAGAACGCCCGTCGCGCTCTCGAAAAAGGCATCGACATCCTCTGCGAAGCCGTTGCCGTGACCCTGGGTCCCAAGGGCCGCAACGTGGTGCTCGAGAAGAAGTTCGGTGCACCCCAGATCATCAATGACGGCGTCACCATCGCCAAGGAGATCGAGCTCGAAGACCACATCGAGAACACCGGTGTTGCTCTGATCCGTCAAGCCGCCTCCAAAACCAACGACGCTGCCGGTGACGGCACCACCACCGCCACCGTTCTTGCCCACGCCATGGTCAAGGCGGGTTTGCGCAACGTGGCTGCCGGTGCTAACGCCATCACCCTGAAGAAGGGCATCGACAAGGCTTCCGATTTCCTGGTCAGCAAGATCAAGGAAATGGCCAAGCCCATCGCTGACAGCAATGCCATCGCTCAGGTCGGCACCATCTCCGCTGGTAACGATGAAGAAGTCGGCAAGATGATTGCCGATGCCATGGACAAGGTTGGCAAGGAAGGTGTGATTTCCCTCGAAGAGGGCAAGTCCATGGAGACCGAACTCGAAGTCACCGAGGGCATGCGCTTCGATAAGGGCTACATCTCCCCTTATTTCGCCACCGACACCGAGCGGATGGAAGCCGTCCTCGACGAGCCTTACATCCTTCTCACCGACAAGAAGATCGGTCTGGTGCAGGATCTGGTGCCCGTGCTGGAGCAAATCGCCCGCACCGGCAAGCCTCTGCTGATCATTGCTGAGGACATCGAGAAGGAAGCCCTGGCCACCCTGGTGGTGAACCGTCTGCGCGGTGTGCTGAACGTGGCCGCTGTGAAGGCTCCTGGTTTTGGTGATCGCCGCAAGGCCATGTTGGAAGACATGGCTGTGCTGACCAACGGTCAGCTGATCACCGAAGATGCCGGTCTCAAGCTGGAGAACGCCAAGCTGGAGATGCTGGGCACCGCCCGTCGCATCACCATCAACAAGGACACCACCACCATCGTTGCCGAGGGCAACGAGGCGGCTGTCGGCGCCCGCTGCGAACAGATAAAGAAGCAGATGGACGAGACCGACTCCACCTACGACAAGGAGAAGCTGCAGGAACGCCTGGCCAAGCTGGCTGGTGGCGTGGCTGTGGTGAAGGTGGGTGCAGCCACCGAAACCGAGATGAAGGACAAGAAACTCCGTCTTGAGGACGCCATCAACGCCACCAAGGCGGCTGTTGAGGAAGGCATCGTTCCTGGCGGTGGCACCACCCTGGCTCACCTGGCTCCGGCCCTGGAGCAGTGGGCAGCCTCCAGCCTGTCCGGCGAGGAACTGATCGGCGCCAACATCGTGGCTGCTGCTCTTACCGCTCCGCTGATGCGCATCGCTGAAAACGCAGGTGCCAACGGCGCTGTTGTGGCAGAGAACGTCAAGGCTCGCGCTGGTGCCGAAGGCTTCAACGCTGCCTCCGGTGAGTACGTCGACATGCTGGCTGCCGGCATCGTCGACCCGGCCAAGGTGACCCGCTCCGGTCTGCAAAATGCCGCATCCATCGCTGGCATGGTGCTGACCACCGAGTGCATCGTGGCTGATCTGCCTGAGAAGAAGGAAGCAGCTCCTGCCGGCGGCGGCATGGGCGGCGGCGACTTCGACTATTGATCGATTCGGGGTGGTCGAGAGACCACCTGATCACCCCAACTCACTTCATGCCAAGAACCAAGAGGTCCTGCGGGGCCTCTTTTTATGTCCGAATACTGTCTAGTAAAGTCTAGATTTTGCAAGACATATGGCGCCTGGAGGCCGGCGTTGGTTGCCGGCCATGAAGCATGTGAGGTGCCGAGGCGCGCCGGCTAACGTCTTGCTTTGTATCGATGTGTCGGGACAAATGCCCCAGCGCCCCGGAGCTTTTGCCGCCCAGTTCGCTCCAGAGACGCTGCAGCGTTTCAAGGCCCTTTGCCGACAGCAAGACAAGGCCTACTCCAAGGTGTTGGAGCGTCTGGCCTTGTTGTACGTCGAAACGGATGGAGGCATCCTTTCGCCGGCCAGCACGTCTTCCGCTCCCTCAAAAGGCGTGCAAAAAAGGCAAGTTCAGGTTGAATCTTTGCAAAATAAGCTGTTGGAGGATTTGTTGAAGCGGGTTGAAATCCTTGAAAAGAAGGAAACAAAAACGTTGTACGAGCTTGATCGGGTCTACAAGGAAATTGCTTTTCTGAAATCAGGCTTGCAAAGCCCTGAGTAATGTTTCTGAAGTCTGACGGCTTAAGTTCAAGGCCGCTACGGCTCTTAGCGATTCGGGCTGTTTGAACAGCTCTTGCTCTGTTGATATTGCAATGCCGCCTCAGTTTTGCCTTGGTTTTCTGGATTCGTGCTCTATTTACTTCGTTAAGTGACTTCTGGCTCGCGAAATTGATCGGAATAGAGCGGCAATTTGATGAATAGCAATTCAACCATTAGGTCGAAGCTGCTTTCAAAGAATGCGTGCTGAAAATTGAGTTTGTGAGCGGGTTGGTTTAGTTCAACCAGCCAGCGCTCAGGATTACGGCCAAGGACAAAAACAACGCCAGGCATGTCCATGTCAGACGGTTCAACGTTGCTTCTGCGCTGCTGGCGCTGCTGAACATGGAGCTGCCGCTTGCCGCCAAGCCACCCATGCCATCACCCTTGGGGCTATGCAGCAGCACCAAGACGATCAACAGAAGGCCGGTGCCGATCCAGCTCCAGGACAAAATTGAGGTGAGCATCAAACGGAAAGAGGAAGGCGAGCGGTCTTGGGGGTGGGGTCCATGTTGGACATGGGGGCAATCAGGCTTTGGCCAGTCATGGCAGCCGGTTGCGGAAGGTCAAGAATTTGCAGCAACGTCGGAGCGATATCGGCCAACCCCCCGTTATCGCGCAGTGTGATGGCGTTGCCATGGCCAGGCAGTTTGCGCCGTTCTCCTTCGATCAGGATCGCAGGCACAGGATTGGTGGTGTGGGCTGTCCAGGCTTGGCCATCCGGACCCTTCATCAATTCGGCATTGCCGTGATCAGCCGTGATCAGCATGGTTCCGCCCTGGCGTCCCACCGCATCCAACAACCGGCCAATGCAGGCATCCACGGTTTGGATGGCTTCCTTGGCGGCCTCCATCACACCGGTGTGCCCCACCATGTCGGGGTTGGCGTAGTTGATCACAATCAGCGAATAGTCCGCCTTCTCAATGGCAGAAATACAGCTGTCGGTGAGTTGCTCAGCCGACATCGCCGGTGAGAGGTCGTAGGTGGCGACCCTCGGCGATGGCACCAAGTGACGGTCTTCTCCAGCCAGTGGCTGTTCGATGCCACCGTTCATGAAGTATGTGACGTGGGGGTACTTCTCCGTTTCAGCGGTGCGGTACTGCTTCAGCCCGGCGTCTGCCACCACCTGCCCCAACAGTTGGTCGAGCGGCTCGGGGGGGAAGGCCACTTGAACGGGAAGGTCTTGTTCCACCTGGGTGAAGGTGACCACATCCAATTTCGGCGTGTGGCTGCGCTCGAAGCCCTCGAAATCGGGGAGGCAGAGCGCTTGCACGATCTGGCGGGCGCGATCGGGTCGGAAGTTGAACACCAGAACGCTGTCACCGTCTTTGATGACGCTGTTCTGAAGCCGCACCGGTTCGAGGAATTCATCGGTGATGTCCTCGGCATAACTCTCCGCCAGCACCTGCTCTGCCGTCCGGCTGTCGACGGCGATGTTGGGATCGGTGTAGAGGTTGTATGCCTTTTCGATCCGCTCCCAGCGCTGGTCCCGGTCCATGGCCCAGTACCGGCCACAGAGGCTGGCGAGCTGGCCAACGCCACTTCTGCTCAGGGCCGCTTCCACCTTGCTGATGTATCCCGGTGCGCTCTGGGTCGGTGTGTCGCGACCATCGGTGATGGCATGCACGGCGACATCGGAGATGCCGCTGTCCGCTGCCCACTGGATCAGTCCACAGAGATGGTCCACGTGGCTGTGGACGCCCCCATCGGAGCAGAGCCCGAGCAGGTGCAAGGTGCCGCCTCGACCTTGGGTGCGCTCTGCCAATTCCTTGAGTGCCTGCGTGTCGCCCAGTTGGTTGCTGCGCACCGTGTCGCTGATTCGCACCAACTCCTGGCGAATGATGCGGCCTGCTCCGATGGTGAGGTGGCCCACCTCAGAGTTTCCCATCTGTTGATCGGGGAGGCCCACATGGGAGCCACTGGCCTCAATCAAGGTGTGTGGATAGGCATGCCACAGGGCATCCATCACAGGAGTGCCGCCTTGCTGAATCGCGTTGTGCTCGCTTGCGTTCCTGTAACCCCAGCCATCAAGAATGGCGAGAACTACCGGAGCCACTGTCCCGGAGCGTCCTGAACCGTTGGTAGTGCTTTTCCCCACGTTCACCCGCGACCGACGGTTCTTAAGGACTCTTGCAGAATCAACTTAACGCCACGCCAGCCCTCAAGCTGCAGTTTCAGCCAATTCCCACACCCCGCAGCGCTCAATCCTCCATGGCCGACCCTGAACGGATCGAAATTCTCTCGGAGCGTGAGCTTGGTCTAACGCTGTCGCGTTTGGCGTCGCAGGTGTTGGAGAGCGCCGAAGAAAGCCGTCGGTTGATGCTGTTGGGGATCCCCACCCGCGGCGTTCAGTTGTCCAGGGTTTTGGGGCGGGAATTGGAGCGGTTGACAGGTCATGCCATCTCCCAGGGGGCCATTGATCCCACGTTCCATCGCGATGATCTGGAGCGCATCGGCACCCGTCTGCCCCAGCTCACGACTCTCCCCACCAGCATTGAGGACCGCCAGGTGATTCTGGTGGACGATGTGATCTTCACGGGGCGGACGGTGCGCGCCGCTCTGGAGGCCATGCAGAGCTGGGGGCGGCCGCAGCGGGTGATGTTGCTGGCCATGGTGGATCGAGGCCATCGGGAGCTTCCGATTCAGCCTGATTTCTGTGGTCGCGTTGTGCCGACCCGACGCAGCGAAACCATCGAGCTCCGCCTCAGGGATGTTGATGGTGAGGAGGGGGTGTTCCTGAGCCGACTCAGCCGGCAGGCTTGAGTTCGTCGGCGCGGAAATGGGCCTTGTAGCGGCCGAAGGCAACGATCACAGGAAGCGTTGGGCTGATCACCCGACCCTTCCAATCATTGAGAACGTTCGCCACCTCTCCGGTCTGCCCTTTCATGTCAAAGGCTTTGCCCCGGTGTTCGGGATGGTTGAACACAACGACGGATGCCTCCACCGTCACCCTGTCGCCCGCCTGCATTGCACCTGAGTCATCCACGGGCTCATCTTGTCACGGGCTTGGGGACGAGCGTCGACAGAAACTTTCCGGTCCGTCCTCTTCGACGCGACCGCCAAGGTCGCTGCAGCCCATCGAAAAGGCCGTCCAGGGGTCCAGACCTTGGAGCAACTGATCCTCAACGGCGGCATCCAGCCGATCGCCGCTGATGACGTCGGCACGCACCGCTGGGTGCTGTTGGTGTTGCTGGGCCTCATCGAGGGCCTTAATGGCACTCTCCACCTCTTGACGGGTGGCACTTGCCTGCTGCTGCCACCAGGGATGGTCGAGTTTGTTGAGGCTGTCCAAGGCCTCCCACCAGCGTTCTTGCTCCACCAGTTGAAACAGCCGACGCTGTTCCAATTGGTTGCGGTTCCAGATCTCCATCAGCGTTGCACTGAGTTGGCTGATGGAGCTGCGCGCGCTGCCTTTGAGGGGATCCAGCAACGCGAGTGCCTGCTGCAGGTCTCCCTCACGAAACAGAGCAATCGCCTGATCCATCAGAGCCTGGCGCCAGCGTTCGAGGGTCTTGCGATGGAGGGCAAGGTCGCCATGGCCCGATGCGACCAATTGTTTCTGCAGCGTGAGGGCAGCGATCGAATCGCCTTGGTCCCAGAGATGTTCGGCTTGCTTCTGGCGGCAGAGGGCCTGCTCCTGCGGTGCGCCCTCCCCCAACCAGCGCAGGGAGGCGAGTTGCTCACTGGTGCGGATGCAGGCCTCGTAGTCGTTGGCAGCGAGGGCGCTCTGCAGCCGCTTCGGCAGTTGTTGTTCCCACCAATAGGCACCTGCCGCAATCGCCAGCACCAATCCCAGGGTTCCAACACCCCAGAGCCGAAGCAGCAGTTGACGCGGTGCCGCCACGAAGGGTGGAGCTGAACGTTGATTCTGTTTTATGGAGTGACGGCTCCCGTTCCAAGGGCCTGTGGACGGACGTCTTATCGGACAGCCCCCAGCGTTGGCTGGGACCACGTCCGACCTGAACGCAGATCGTTGATCTCCAGCTGAAGCTGCGCTTCTTGATCAATGTTCCAGCGCAGCCGCAGGCAGTCTTCGCCCTGCTCTCCGGCGGGATCCAGAGGCAGCACCAGCTCGATGCCGGGCCAAGGCTGATGGGAGACCTCCCCGGCGGTCTGCTCCTGCAGGGTCGGCAAACCATCAATGAAGACCACGCTGTGGCTCCCCTGGGGGATGGGCTCACCCAGCACCAGCTCCAAGCTGCGTTGACCGGTGCGGCTGGCGGCCAGCACCAGCTCCAGGGGGGCGGGGCTCGGCCAGGGTTGACCGGCCACGAAGAGGGGGTGCCAGCGGTGGCTGTTGCTGCGCTGATCCCAGAAACGCAGGGAAACACCGTGTTGCAGCACATCCCGAATGGCAACCCCTGGCGTGAGTTGAAGCGCACCCAGGGCCACGGCCTCCACCGGTGGCGGGGTGAGCAAGGGCGCTGGCGCCGTGTGCTCGGAGAGCCACTGGCGCAGGAGGGGCAGCTGGGCACCGCCGCCGACGGCCACCACGCCCTCCAGATCTTCAAGGCTGCAATTGTTGCGGCGACCGCCGGCGAGACAGCTCTCCAGCAGTTGTTCGAGGGCGTCTCCGAAGCCGCGCTCCAGCAGAAGCGCGTTGAGTTCGCTGCGCGATAGGCGGAGCTCATGCTCCTGCTCATCCACCGCTAACTCCATCAGGGGCTCGCGTTCGCCTAAGGCGGTGTTGCTCAGCCGGCATTTGAGCCGTTCGGCGGCATTGAGCAGGGGGGTGCTGGCGGGTTGACCCGGGCAACAGCGGTCCACAATCCAGCGATCGATGTCACGGCCCCCGAGGCGCAGCCCGGCTTTGCCCAGAACCTTTGCTGTGCGCAGCATCTGGCGGCTGTTGTCACCGAGGCTGCGCCCCCCCAGCCGCAGCAGTTGGGCGATCGGTGCGGCACGACCTTCCCCTCCTTCCAGAGCCACCAGGGCCAGATCCAGGGTGCTTCCGCCCAGGTCCACCACCAGCAGAGTGGAACCAGCAGGAAGCCCTCCACCCATGGCGGCTGCTGTGGGTTCATCCACCAGGGCGATCTCGGCCACCGGCAGCGTGGTGCAGGCCTGCAGCAACCAGCTGCGATACGCCCTGTAGCACTCCACCGGGGCGGTCAGCACCAGCCGCTCCACCGGGAGATCGCTGGGGAGCCGGCTCCAGATCTGTTGAAGCAGCTGTTCTCCAGCCCAGCGGGCTGCGTCCTGCTCTGGTGCATCCGCTTGACCGATGCGGCCTTTGAAGTCGCGATGCAGACGGCTGTCAACGGAGTCATTGAGGCCTGACTCGAGCACCTGCCGGCCAATCAGGGGGCGTTGGGATGCCTCCCACACCAGGCTGGGAATTTCACCAGCCCGGCTGCAGATGGCCGGCAGGTTCAGCAGATCGGCCCTTGTGGAGGTTGCTCCCTGATAGGCCACCACCGTGGTGGTGCTGCCCAAATCGATGGCGAGTGTTCCGCCCCGTTGGTCTGAATGCTGAAGCTTTTCTTCGCCCACGCGATCTCTGACCCTGCTCAGGGCACGGTGAAGTCAGGATGAGACTAGGGGGACTGGCGGCGATGGATCGATTGCAACAGCTGATCTTCTCCTTCTACCGGGAAGATCCTGAACTGCAGGACAGGTTGGAGCCGCTGCGGAGCTGTCGCATGCGTCGCAGCTGGGGCAGCATCCGCATCGAGTGCATCGATGATGCGCATCTCGAGGAATTGAGTGGTTTGGTCGCTGATCTGCGCTTGCCCCTGGCGGCTTTGGGGATGGGGCGCCAGATCGTGTTGCGGGTTCCAGGCTCCCGTCAGCGGGCTTACCCCATGCACGTGCCCTTTCACACCGATCAGCTGGCCTGAGACGGTCACCAATTAAAATGAATTCGTTTAATCAAGAAGCCTGTGCTTTCGGCCGGAGTGGATTCCAAGGATCTCGCCAAGCGTGGCGAAAGCTTGATTCGTCAATCAAGCAACCGTTATCTGACGACGGTGCGGATCGCCTTCCGGGCCAAGCAGCGTCGCTTCGATGACTTTGACGGTCTGCTGGAGGAGTCCAGCGTCAAGCCGGTGCAACGGGCCATCGTGGAATTGAGCGACGAGCAAGACCAGCCCGATCTGCTGCCCGGTTGATCCATCAGCTGTGATCCAGCAGGAGGGGGACGCTTGGCGGGTTTCGCACGACCCCTCCCGCGGCGAATATTGCGTTCTTGTGGGGGGAGAACGCTGGGCGTTTGAGTTGACCGAGCCGGAGTGGCGGGATCTGGTGGATCTCGTGGCGACCCTTGAACAGCAGCACAGGGGTCTGGTTGACCAACTGATGCCCGAGGAGTTGATCGAGCTGGAGCTGGATCGGGGCGTCTGGTGGGGATGCTTGCGCGGTGATCGCAACCTATGGGAGTTGCGCATCCTGCTCACCCCGCTGCAGGGGCGTGCGGCGCAGGGAGAGTGGCCGGCCCCTGCGGCGGCGGCGGCCGTTGCGGCCTTGAGAACGTTGTGGGACTCGCAGCATTGATTAATCCAGCTAATCGTTTTTGGGTCATTGATTTCCCACGCCCTTTTCCTGTTGCTCTGCACGGTTTTTCCACAGGCCATGGGTCGTTAGCGCCGCCCTGGCGGGTTTCTGTGGAAATCCCCTGTTTGTCGTTGTTTTTGCTTGACGATGGCGGCGGGCTGCGCAGTTCCGTCTATGCCGGCGCTTTGACCAGTGCAGGAGTGGCTTTCTAGCAGGGATCTCGCTTGGAGATTCGTGAGAATGGCCCCGTGTTGGGGGTTCTTGACGACGGCGCCGTGGTGTGGAGAACTAGTGTTCGTTTCGAAGAGAAAAGATGCCGGAAGGCCTTGAGCAAGCCGCGGCTGAGATCAGTGTTGTGAGTTTCCAATCGGAAGTGCCGCAACCCCTCCAGCAGGCCATGACCCAGTTCATCGAGGGGCATCCAAACTGGGATCAATACCGTTTGGTTCAGGCGGCGCTTGCCGGCTTCCTGGTACAGAACGGCCAGGCATCGCGGGAGATCACCCGGGTTTACATTGGAAACATGTTCCGCCGGGAATCGCTGATCAATGGGGTCTGAGGCCGGCAGCAGGCCATCAGCACCAGGGCACTGAAGGGGAGGCTGAGCAGCAGCCCCAGGGTGGCCCCGATCAGCCCCAGAAGATTGAGGCCGAGCAGCATTCCCAGCAGCGCCAGCACCTTGAGCCCATTGCGGTGCACCAGCTGTCGGCTGTGGTCCATCGCCTGAAGCGCTCGGCAGCGCTCGTGCACGAGCAGGGGCAGGGCCAGGGTTTGGCTGAACAGCCAGCTCAGCAGCACCATTCCCCCCAGCAGCACGCTCAGGCCTGCCAAGGCCGTGCTCCAGCGTCCGAGCGCCCAGCTCAATGACTGAATCAATCCGACGCCCCCCAGCACCAGCACCAGCTCAAGCAGCACCAGGGTGAAGGCCTGGCGCAGCAGCTGTCTCCAGCTCTGTTGGGGGCGGTCGTCGCGTCGGTCCGGGAGTAGGCCATCTGTCAGTTGCAGCAGGCCCAGGAGAGGCAGCAGCGGAAGCACCAGGCTGATCAACACTGAGAGGTCCCCCAGCCGATTGAGCCATGGGGATCCCGCCAGGCGCAGGTCGTGGCCGATCACCGCAGGGCCGCTGGCACTGATCAACACCAGCGCCGCCAAGCCAACACAGCGCCAGGGCCCCCGGCTGAAGCCGATCCAGGCCCGTGGCAGCAGCGTGACCAGTGGGATTTCAGTGGAGCTGGCCAAGCCGTGAAAGGAGGTCGTTGGCGGTATCGGTGGGGACCGGAAGGATCGAGAGCCTGTTGCCGCGTTTGATCACGGGCAGCTGCTCTTCGTTGTAGAGCTCCCGCAGTTGGTCGAGGCTGAGCAGAGCGTCGAATTCGCCGAGGAATCGCAGGCGTGCGCAGTCCCAGCGTGGTTTCTCGGGGCTTGATTTGGGGTCGTAGTACTTGGCCGTGGGATCAAATTGCGTTGGGTCCACCAGGCCGGTCTCCATCACTTCCATCAGCCCGATGATCCCGGGGGGCTTGCAATTGGAGTGATAAAAAAATGCTTGGTCTCCCACCTCCATGCTGCGCATGAAATTGCGGGCCTGGTAGTTGCGAATGCCGTCCCACAGCGTGGTGCCCTCGCGCCGCAGATCATCGATCCCGTAGGCGTCGGGTTCGCTTTTCATCAACCAGAAGGCCACGTCGCAAGGCTTGTTTCACACCATCATCGGACCGTTAGGCCCAGATGCATCCCATTGCGTTCGTTTGGTCTCAGGCGACGTCCAGCAGGGGGGTGATCAGGGTGCGGAAGTGGTCTCCTCTGGCCTCGAAATCCCGGTATTGATCAAAGCTGGCGCAGGCCGGTGACAGCAGCAGCGATGAGGCTTGATGCCGCCGTACGGCCGTTTCAGCCAGGTTCACAGCGCTCTCGAGCTCCGGGCACTGCAGCAGTTCGCCGGGGTATCCAGCCGTTTTGGCCAGGGTGGCCAGCTCATCGGCCCCCGCACCGAACAGGATCAGGCTGCAGGCCTTGGTGTGCAGCTGCTCGAGCCAGCCACTGGCATCGCCCTGTTTGGTCTGCCCCCCGGCCAGCACCACGACGGGCCCCTGCACGGCCCGCAAGCCCACCTCGGCTGCGTCGTAATTGGTGGCTTTGCTGTCGTTGAATACGCTGGCTCCCGCCAACGTGCCCAGTTGCTCAAGCCGGTGCGGTACGCCCGGAAATGTGCGCAAGGCGTCGGCGATTTGCTGGGGGGAGAGGCCGACCTCGAGGGCGGCAGCGGTCACCAGCAACAGGTTTTGGCGGTTGTGGCAGCCCGGCATCGCCAGGGCATCAGCTGCAAACAAGCGGGTGGTGGTGTTGCGCACCATGCCCTCGTCATCAATCCAGAGGTCGGCGGGCTGGTTGTCCGGACGCGCACCCTCACTGCTCACCCAGGTGCCGAGGTCCCAGCTGCTGCGTTGCTGGCGCAGGTCTGGATCATCGGCATTAAACAGAGCGCACTCCGAGCGTTCAAGCAGCCCGCGTTTGATGGCCCGGTAGGCCTCCAGGCTGCCGTGGCGCTCGAGATGGTCTGGGGTCAGCGTGGTCCAGATGCCGATCTTTGGGGCCACGGTGGGCGCCGCCTCAATCTGGTAGCTGCTCAGTTCCATCACGAGCCAATCCGGCCGCGGTGTGGCCCCTGATCTGATCTGGCAGGCCAGTTCAGCGGCGGAGAGGCCCATGTTTCCCCCCATCGGTGCCGTAAGGCCTGAGGCCTCCAGCACGTGGTTGAGCAGATGGGTGACCGTGGTTTTGCCGTTGGTTCCTGTGATGCCGATCCAGGGGATCTGTTGAAGGGCATCCCAGGCCAGATCTATCTCGCCGCGCACCTGGATGCCCTCGGATCGCAGCTCAACCAGGGTTGGATGATCCCAGGGGATGCCAGGGCCGATCACCACTGCGTCCAGGTTGTCGCGCCAGGCGTCAAAGCTCTCCAGGGTCAGGGGCTGCCCCAGCACCACCTCAATGCCCTCTTCGGCGAGGGTTTTCGAGGTGTTTTGGAGGGCTTCGTTATCGCCCCGTTCGAACACAACAACATCGCGATTCTGATGCTTGAGCAGACGCGCAGCTCCCAAACCTGATCGACCCAAGCCAACGACAATCGTGCGTGTCATCGCGAGGTCTGAAGTTCGAAAACGCAGTCCCTACAGGGAAAGTGGGCGATACTGGATTTGAACCAGTGACTCCTACAATGTCAATGTAGTGCTCTACCCCTGAGCTAATCGCCCGACATCGATCATTTGAAATCTTGTGATTTCATCGACCGAGATTGAACAGTAGCAGCTGGTGGGCAGCTCAACTCAACTGCGGCGCAGTTCAACGCGCCAGCGCTCCCGTTTGGTGCGCGTGAGCGAGAGCACCTCCACCGAGCCGCGATCCTGCAGCTGCAGCCGGTCGCCCACTACCAGTTCACGGCTCGCTTGACGCACGTTGCCCCAGTTGAGCCGTAGGCGCCCTGTTTTGACGTGGGTCACGATCTTGGCTCGGGACAGCCCGAATCCAGCCGATGCAATCGCATCCAGGCGACAGGAGGCTTCCACCGTCTGCAGGGTGCGGACGCTGCGTTGCACAGGCTGCTGCAACTGCTCCACAGGACGAGATTCGCAGCGAATCTCCACCTCGCGCACGGCCCCCAGGCGGCCATGCAGGGCTTCGGCAGCACTGGGGGTGCAGACCCCTTGCCCGCCGCGATCGCCGCGCACCCAGAGATCGCCGATGTGGTCTGCGTCGACGCCCATGGACTTCAACGCTTCGCGCAGGTCCTCGGGGGAAAGGGGGTCGAAGAGGAAATTGCCTTCAATCAGCAGGCCTTGAACAGGGGCTGCTGGATCAGGGCTGTCGTCGCGACGGTGGCAGAGCAGCCGTTGGCGCTCGGCGCCTGGATAGCCGCCATCACTGATCCATGTCAATTCACTGAGGCTGCCCAGGCGTGCCAAGGCTTCCTCCTGCAGCGGTGCGCTGAGAAAGGGACTCCAGGCCGGTTGCCAGGTGCGCAACACCTGCTCCGCGAGATCGACCAGCACCGTCAGCTCTTCCGGGTTCTGGGCCCCCGCCAGCAGCTCCTCCCGGGGCAGCATCACAGGTCGTCGAGGCGAACCACCTGCTGCGGCCGCGACTTTTGAATCACCTGCCAGGGGGCCTCAATGCCATTGGGGGTTTCCAGCAGTACCAGCCAGCGTCCTTCGTCGCGGCGGTTGCGCAGGATCCGCACGCCTGCATCGTTGTCTGAATCCACGCTGGCGGCCGCGGCGTAGCTCCCCATCAGGCCGGAGCCCATGCCCAGCAGGCCGCCGATCAGGGTTTCGCCCCAGGGGCCAAAGCTGGCGAAGGTGGTGAGGGTGGTGATCTTGGTGAAGGTGACCCCTGCCAGGAAACCGAAGGGCATCAGCCAGCGGGCCATGCCTCGCTGCCGCTGTTGGCGCGTGAGGTTGGGGTTCAGCAGGGCAACCTTGTCGATGGCATCCCCATCTGGGGGGATGGTCAGACACTTCAGCAGCGGCAGATCGGTGTCCCGGAGCCGCTGGGTCAGGCCTTCCGCCGCAGGGGCATCGGCCATCACCATCACACAGACGGGCATGGGGCATTCAGATCCAATGCGCTGAATTCTGAACCCTGTGCTTCGAACTGGAGGGGGTGGTGGATGTCGATCTCTACAGTTCACCGCGGCAGTTCTGCGCCTTTCGATGACGAAAGTTCTTGTCTCCGATCCGATCGACCAGGCCGGGATCGACATCCTTGGCCAAGTGGCGCAGGTGGATCAGCGCACCGGCCTCTCGGAGGAGGAGCTGATCGGGATCATCGGTGAGTACGACGGATTGATGATCCGTTCCGGCACCCAGGTGACCGCAGCGGTGATCGCGGCGGCGAGTCGTCTCAAGATCATTGGCCGCGCCGGCGTCGGCGTCGACAACGTTGATGTGCCTGCGGCCACCCAGCGGGGTGTGCTCGTGGTGAACTCGCCGGAGGGCAACACCATCGCTGCAGCGGAGCACGCTCTGGCGATGATGTTGACCCTCTCGCGGCACATCCCTCAGGCCCATGGCGGCATGCGGGCCGGCAAGTGGGACCGCAAGAAATACGTCGGCAACGAGCTCTACAAGAAGACTCTGGGGGTGGTTGGTCTCGGCAAGATCGGATCCCACGTCGCCCGGGTTGCCCAGGCCATGGGCATGGATGTGATCGCCTACGACCCCTTCATTGCTGCTGACCGGGCGCAACGGATGCAGGTGAAGCTGCTGGAGCTGGATGAGTTGTTCCGCACCGCCGATTACGTCACCCTGCACATCCCGCGCACCAAGGACACCGAGAACCTGGTGAATGCGGAGCTGCTGCGCACGATGAAGCCCACGGCGCGGATCGTGAACTGCGCCCGCGGCGGCGTGGTGGATGAGGCGGCGATCGCTGAAGCCATCAACAACGGTGTGATTGCCGGTGCGGGCCTGGATGTGTACGCCAGTGAGCCCCTGGCGGAAGACTCCCCCCTGCGGGCGGTGGAGCGTGGTCTGGTGCTGACGCCCCACCTCGGTGCATCGACGGAAGAGGCCCAGGAGAATGTGGCGATCGATGTGGCGGAGCAGATCCGTGATGTGCTGCTGGGTCTGCCGGCCCGCAGTGCGGTCAACATTCCCGGCCTCAGCGCCGAGATCATGGAGCGGCTCAAGCCCCATCTCCAGCTCGCCGAGACGGTCGGTCTGCTCGTCAGCCAGCTGGCTGGCGGTCATGTGAAGGAGATGGAACTGCGCCTGCAAGGTGAGTTCGCCAGCCATCCCTCCCAGCCTCTGGTGATTGCTGCCCTGAAGGGTCTGCTCAGCGCTGGCCTGGGTGACAGCATCAACTTCGTGAATGCCTCGCTCGAGGCCAAGGCCCGCGGCATTCAGGTGCTGGAGGTGAAGGATGAGAGCAGCCGCGACTTCGCCGGAGGCTCACTGCAAATCACCACCCGTGGTGATCAGGGCAGCCGCAGCGTCACCGGTGCCGTCTTTGCCGATGGAGATCTGCGCATCACCAGCATCGATGCCTTCCCGGTCAATGTGACCCCCAGCAGCCACATGCTGTTCACCCGGCACCGGGACATGCCCGGAATCATTGGTCACCTGGGCTCTCTGCTGGGCGAACACAACGTCAACATCGCCTCCATGCAGGTGGGCCGCAAAATCGTTCGCGGCGATGCGGTGATGGTGCTCAGCATCGATGATCCGATCCCAGCAGATCTGCTGCAGACGATCACGGCCATCGATGGCATCCAGGAAGCACACCCGGTCACGCTCTGATGTGGTGGCGCCTCACACTCCCGTGTCCTCCGGAGCTGGAGGAATCGCTGGTGTGGAAACTGACGGATCTGGGGCTGCATCGCCACGCGGTGCAGCATGCGCCGGAAACGCCTGATCGCAAGACGCTGTTGGTCTGGCTCCCGAAGCCGGAGTGGCCCGAGCCTCAGCGGCGGGAGCTGGTCGCCAGCCTGCAGCCGCTGGCGGAGCCCTTTGGACTCAGCCTGCCCGATGGGCACTGGGACGATGTGGCCGACGAGGATTGGAGCCTCAGCTGGAAACAGCATTGGCAGGCCGATCCTGTCGGTACGGGGCTGTTGATCCTGCCGGCCTGGCTGGAGGTCCCGCCGGAGCATGCCGATCGGCTGGTGATCAAGATGGACCCCGGCAGTGCCTTCGGCACCGGAAGTCACCCCACCACCCGGCTCTGCCTGGAAGCGTTGGAACAGTCGCCTCCGCTGGGGGCGCTTGTGGCCGATCTGGGCTGCGGCAGCGGGGTGCTGGGCCTCGCTGCGCTGGGCCTGGGGGCGGAGTCGGTGGTGGCCGCTGACACCGATCCCCTGGCGGTGCGTGCCACAACGGACAACCGCGGCCTCAACGACCGATCGGAGGCTGGGCTTCAGGTGGCTCTCGGTTCTGTGGAGACCCTGAACGAGCTGCTCGCGCCCCGTCGCGCTGACCTGCTGCTCTGCAACATCCTGGCTCCGGTGATTGAAGCCCTCTCCCCGGGGTTTGAGGGGTTGCTTCAGCCCGATGGGCGCGCTCTGCTCAGTGGGCTTCTGGTGGATCAGGCACCGCGCCTGAAGGAGGTGCTGGGGGGCTTGGGCTGGTTGGTCACCGCCGAGGCGGCACAGGGCCGCTGGGGGCTGCTGGAGATCCGCCGCCGCTAGACCTAGCCTTATAAGCCAGGCTTATCAGAGTGGGGTCTCCGATTGGTCCTCCTCCCCAGTGGCCCCGGAATCGTCAGGTTGAGCACCTATTTGAAGTAAAAATGTGGCGTTCTGCAGGACCGGGTTTTCCGGAACCCTGTACGCATTCATCAATCATGGCTTCCTACAAGGTCACCCTGGTCTCCGAGAGCGAAGGTCTGAACAAGACCATCGAAGTGCCCGACGACCAGTACATCCTCGACGCTGCTGAAGAGCAGGGCATCGACCTCCCCTACTCCTGCCGCGCTGGCGCTTGCTCCACATGCGCCGGCAAGATCACCGCTGGCACCGTCGACCAGTCCGACCAGAGCTTCCTGGACGACGACCAGATCGAAGCTGGTTTCGTGCTGACCTGCGTCGCCTACCCCACCAGCGACTGCACCATCAAGACCCACGCCGAAGAAGAGCTCTATTGAGCCTCTGTCCTTCAACTGGACGTGTCCTCAACCACCCCTTCGGGGGTGGTTTTTTTTGGTCTGGTCGTCTTCCATGCGTGTCCCTTGTCTTCTCCTGCCGTGAGCCGCCCCGAAGTCGACGATCTTCTGGAGCCCGGCAGCGTTCACACCAGCCCCGGCGGTCAGTACAGCTTCCGCGTCATCGGGCCCTGTTGCCGGTTGTTTGATCGCGAAGAACTGCCCTGGCCCTGCTGTCGTCTGGCCTGGCGCAGCAAGGAGCCGAGCTGGCGACGGATCGGACGGCGGTTTGTGCCCGACCTGGCGGCCCGGCGTTGCCCCTCCTACGCCGTGGAACTGCTGCAGCCGGGAGGACGACCCACACCCACCGTGCTGACCCTGTTCTCCGTTCGTTTCAGCCGGGATCTGCAGGAGTGGTGGTACAGCCGCCATCCCAGCTCCATGGCCCCTGAGCAGGTGAGTCCCCAACAAAAAGCCCCGACGACCTGAGGCCGCCGGGGACGAACGATTTTGATTGGAGTTGATCGGCAGAAGCTGATCAGAAGTAGATCTTTCCACCACCCCAGGCGCTGCCCTGGACTTTGGGCGACACCAGGATGTAGCCAGCCATAAGGCGCAGGTCCTCATCATCGAGATCGCGCATGGCGGGGTAGAGCTCAGCGTCGCGCATGCTCGGGTGCAGGTCAGCAATGCTGTACTCACCGTCGTAGGAGGTGGGGTCCTTCATGTAGTCGACCAGGGCCTCAACGTTGTCGCGGGCCGGGGTGGCCAGGGCCAGGGTCTCAGGATCCAAGCCCACGTTGTGGTTGGTCTTGGTGATGCCGCCGGCGTGGCAGGTGCCGCAGCTGGTGTTGAACACCTTGCGGCCAGCATCGATTTCACGATCGCTGAAGGTCACCTCTGTGCCGGAGGGATCTGCCGGAACGGTCAGGGTCTCAGCGTCCCACTGGGCCGCCTGAGCCGGAGAGATAACGGCCAAACCGATCAGCACCGGGATGAGGACCAGAAGGCCCTTCAGGGACCGTCGCAAGGAAGAGAACACAGAGGCCATGAAGGTAAGGGGGTGTGACGCATTCACCGCACCAAGCTCTTGTATCACGGGGAAGTGACCCTCTGTGGCCGGATCACGAACTGTTGCAGCGTGGTTTGACGTCAATGCTGAGGAAGTCCTTGGCCAGCAGCGTGTTGGGGAAGATCGCCTTGGCCTCGTTCAACAGGTCTTGGGGCGTGACCGGGTTGCCCGGCACGTAGCGCGGGCTGAGGTGGGTGAGCACCAGCTGCCCCACACCCGCTTCGGCGGCCGTCTGGGCAGCCATGGTGCTGGTGGAGTGCTGTTTCTGGAACGCCATCTCCGCCTCGCCATGGGCAAAGGTGGATTCATGGATCAGCAGATCCGCGCCGCGGGCAAGCTCGACGGCCGCCTCGCAGAACACGGTGTCGGTGCAATAAACGACGCTCACGCCGGGCCGTTCCTCACCGCAGAGGCTGGTGCCGTCGATGCTGCGACCGTCCTCCAGGGTCACTGTTTCACCCCGCTTCAACTGGGCGTACACGGGGCCGGGCGGGATGTTCAGTTCTCGTGCTTTCTCAATGTCGAAGCGACCGGCCAGGGGCTTCTGTTCGATGCGATAGGCGTAGGCCGGCACTCGGTGGGTGAGCGGGCTGCAGCGCACCGTGAAGTCGTCGTCCTCGAACAGCAGCGTGCCATGCTCTGCTGCATCCCGGACCCTGTGGACAGCGAGGGGATAGCCGATCCGGGTGGAGCTGGTGCGCAACACACCAGTGAGATAACTCTCCAGCGGGTCCGGCCCGTAGAGATCCACCCCTGCGGCGCTGCTGCCGGCGAGCCCGAGGCTGGCGAGCAGACCAGGTAGGCCGAACACGTGGTCGCCATGCATGTGGGTGATGAACACCCGGCGCAGCTGCGAGAGCCGCAGATCACTGCGTAAAAACTGATGTTGGGTTCCCTCGCCGCAGTCGAACAGCCACATCTCCGAGCGCTGCGGCAAGCGCAGAGCCACGGCTGAAACGTTGCGGGCCCGGGTGGGTACCCCAGAACTCGTACCGAGAAATGTGACCTGCAAGGCCGATGCTCCTCAGGACTCATGCTGCCATCTGGCTGAACCCAGGAACAGGCGGCACACTGGGGCGCCTGTTGATCTCCAGCGTGCGCCGCGCCTCCGTTGCCGTCGGTCTGGTGCTCGTCGCTGTGATCGCTCCATCACCGGTGGCGCTGGCCCGCGGCCGCGAGCCGCAGATGCGCGTGCTGTTGCTTGAGAACAACCGGGTCAGCCTGCGCTCCGATGGTGCACTGCCGCTGCGGGTGCAGGGACTCCCCGGCGGCGAGCGAAGGCCACAGCGGCTGCAGCTCAGCCTTCAAGGGGCCCGCCTGAGCGCCACTGTGGATGGCCGATCGATGCGGCTGGCCCTCAGCACCCTGGTGACGGTGCAGAACGACGATCCACGGGGCATCTGGTTGGGAGGGCGTCGCTACCGGGGTGTGCTCCGCGTCAGCGGCCGCGGCGGCACCTTGCGGGTGGTCAACAGCCTTGGCGTTGAGACCTACCTCGCCAGTGTTGTCGGCAGCGAAATGCCCCACCGCTGGCCCCTGGCTGCCCTGCAGGCCCAGGCCGTGGCCGCGCGCACCTATGCCTTGAAACAGCGCAGTCGCGGTGGTGCCTGGGATTTGAAGGCCACGGTGGCGAGTCAGGTGTACCGCGGTGTGGAGTCGGAAACGCCGAGCACACGCAAGGCGGTGGCGAGCACCCGTTCGCTGGTGCTCGTGCACGGCGGTCGCCTGATCGATGCCGTCTTCCACAGCAGTTCTGGCGGGGTGACCGAGGCGAGTGGGATGGTCTGGCGCCGCCAGCATCCCTATCTGGTCAGCGTCCCCGATCACGATCAGCACAGCCCGGTGCACCGCTGGGAACAATGGTTTGATTCGGCTGGGCTGCGTCAGCGGCTGCCCGAAACGGGTGGGCTCCAGGACGTTGAGGTGCTGAGTCGTTCCGCCAGCGGACGGGTGCGTGAGGCCCGCTTGCGCGGGCCCCGCGGATCGCTCGTGCTCAGCGGCGGCGAGCTGCGCAAGCGGTTGGGACTCAAAAGCACGCTGGTGAACTTTGAGATGGTGGCGGGGGGGCAGCGTTCTCCCGTGGAGCTTCCGGTGCGGCGGGTGACTGCAACCTCCCGCCCGGGCTCCCGCATTGAGCGGATCACCGCATCGGTGGCCCGCCAGCGGGAAGCACGGCTGCCCCTGTTGGTGGCCCCTCCGCCGGTGCTGGTCAGCAAGACATGGGTGCGTCATTGGTCCGCTGGCGGACTCCAGCTGCTGGTGAAGGGCCAGGGCTATGGCCATGGCGTTGGCATGAGTCAGTGGGGAGCCCATGGTCTGGCGGAGCAGGGGGCTCACTTCCGCTCGATTCTTCGGCACTATTACCGCGGGGCTGAGGTTGTTCCCTACCAGCCGCACCACGACCCATCGCTGGCGCTGAAGCCCCCAACGAAGCCACTCTGGAGAGACATGCCGGTTTCGCCCTTTGGCACGGTTTCCCTGTCGTCTGCAACGCCATTCCAGTGACACGGATCTCTGCGCTGTGCTGGCGGCCCATCTGGAGCGTCATCTGCGCAGTTGGCAGGGGCCTGATCCCCTGAAGCCCTTGGGCCTCGCCACGGGACGCACGATGGAGCCGCTCTATCGCACCCTGGTTGAACGGCTGCTGTCGTGGTCTGCCGATGAGCTGGAGGCCCTGCGGGCCCGATGGTGCAGCTTCAATCTGGACGAATACCTCGGACTTTCGACGGACGATCCCCGGGGCTACAGGGCCTACATGACCCACCACCTCGCTGCACCCCTGGGCTTGCCCGCCTCAGCGGTGCATCTGCCCGACAGCACGGCCGCTGACGGAGCGGTTGCCGCGCGCCGCTATGGCGAGCAGCTCAGCGGCTGCGGGGGCATCGGCCTGCAGCTTCTGGGGCTCGGCAGCAATGGTCATGTGGGTTTCAACGAGCCGCCTTGTCCCCCTGATCAGCACTGCCATGAGGTGGAGCTGACCCCTGCAACCCGGCAGCAGAACGCGGTGCTCTTCGATGGTTGCGTTGAGGCTGTGCCGCAGCGGGCCATCACCCTGGGCCTGTGGGAGATCCTCGAGGCTGCTGAGATTCATCTGGTGGTGACCGGCGCCGCCAAGGCCAGCATCCTCAAGCGGTTGTTGGACTTAACGGAGCCGGATCCTGCGCTGCCCGCCAGCTGGCTGCTGACCCATCCCAATGTCTGGCTCTGGTGCGATGCAGCAGCTTTAGTTTGAACATCCGAGAGCAGCGGCGATGAGCATCGACCCCGTGGAACGGCGCCTTGAGCAGAGCTTTGAGGCGGAACGCTGGACGCGCTTCATTCAGGACTGTCAGGACCTTGAGCAGTTGCGCGAGACGGCCCTGGCGTTGGTGCAGCAGCTGGCCCAGCAGAAGGCGGCCAGTGCCTGGATGGCCACCCGGGCCTCGGAATCGGAAAACGCCAAGTTGGAGATGCTGGCGCGGATGATCCGTCAGCAACCCGATGGCGAGGAGGAGAAGGCGACTGAGTCCCCCTGAGGGGGCCCCAGCCGCCGGCTTGGTCGGGTGTCAGTGTTCCTTTTGCCAGCGGCTCAGGTGTGCTGGCGAGAACTTGTGGCCGTGTTTGGCCCCGACCTTGACCACGCAGGAGTTGTCCTTGCCGCAGCGCTGCACCTCATCGCGGATCGAGTCGTTGCTCTGCACCCGCGACATGAACGTCTCCAGCTGTTTCATGGACATGGCGATCCTTCAGAAGGGATGTCTTCGGCCTAGCGCTGGGGTCGATCGGGGCTCAGGGCCTCAAGCTTTGGTGCGGATTTGCTGACGTCAAACTTTAAGGAGGCGTCAGTCGAGCTCCAGTCCGTCGGCGAGATCGAGGTTGGCGCTGACGCTGCGCACATCGTCGAGCCCGTCGAGGGCATCCAGCAGCTTGAGGCAGCTGCGGGCGGTGTCGGGATCGTTCACAGAGACGCTGGTCTGGGCGGACCAGTGATGGCCCCATTCCCGCACATTCCAGTCAGCCCGTCGCAAGCCGTCCTGAAGGCTCTCTAAGGCCTCAAAGGGGCCGTGCACCATCACTGATTCGTCCAACAGCTCATAGCCATCGGCCTCCAGCTCCAGGAGGCTTTCCAGTAACCGTTCCTCGTCGTCGGGGCCAGCGTTGAGGATCACTTCGCTGCGGTGTTCAAACAGGTAGGCCACGCAGCCGTTTTCCCCCAGATTTCCGCCGTTCTTGCTGAAGGCCAGCCGCAGATCCGCCGCGGTGCGGTTGCGGTTGTCCGTGAGCGCTTCCACCAGCACCGCCATGCCGCCGGGGCCGTAGCCCTCGTAGCGCACCTCCTCGAGTTGGGCTCCATCACCGGCCTGACCTGACCCCTTGGCGATGGCCCGCTCGATGTTGGAGGCGGGCACCCCAGCGGCACGGGCTTTGCTGATGGCCGTCCGCAACTGAAAATTCCCGGCGGGATCGGTCCCAGCACGGGCCGCCACCATGATTTCCCGCCCCAGCCGGGTGAACACCGCACCACGTTTGGCGTCGACGACGGCCTTGGTGCGTTTGATCTGGGACCATTTGCTGTGGCCAGCCATCGCGTCAGGGCAGGGCGGGATGCGCTCGGAGAGTACTGAGCGACCGGTTGGTTTCAGCCTGCTGCATCGAAGACCACCTTGGGTCGCAGCAGACCTTCGCTCTCGCGGTGGCCGATGCCGGCCATGCTTCCATCCGCATTGCACACCACCACCGCCTCTCCAGGCCCTGGATCCATCGCGATGCGTCGGCCGCAGCGCCAGTCGATCTGCTCGGCTTCGCTGAGATCACGCCGGGGCAGGGCCCCCAGGGCCAGCAGCGGCGAGAGGGGATCGGGCGGCACAGCGTCTCGCTCCGGCAGGGGATGGGCCTGATGCGCATGGAACCCCAGGGCTTGGGTCCGGCGCAGGGAGGCCAGACAACCTCCGCAGCCGATGCGGTCCCCCAGATCCCTGGCGATCGAGCGGATGTAGGTGCCGGCGGAACAGTGCACCTCGATGCTGAGCTCCCCCAGGGCCGCATTCCAATCCAACAGCTCCAGCCGGTGCACGGTGACGGCCCGTGGCGGCAGATCCATGGCTTCACCGCGCCGTGCCCTGGCGTGGGCCCGTTCGCCATCCACATGGAGGGCGGAGACTTGCGGAGGACGCTGTTCAATCGCGCCCCGGAACGCCTCCAGGCTGCTGTTGAGCTCGGCTTCGCCAAGGGATGGCCAGGCCTGCTGCTCCAGCAGCTCTCCTTCCAGATCGTCGCTGCTGGTGCGCCGGCCCAGCTGAATCACCCCGGTGTAGGTCTTCTCTCCGGGGAGGTACGGCAGCAATCGGGTCGCCGGCCCTAGGGCAATGGGGAGAACCCCGGTGACGGCAGGATCAAGGGTGCCCCCATGGCCCACGCGCTTGAGGCCGTAGCTGCGGCGCAGGCGGCTGACGCAGGCATGGGAGGTGAGGCCTGCGGGCTTGTCGATCACCACGAAGCCGAAGGGGCCGTTCACCGGGGCTGGAGCGGGGTGACCTGACTGTTGCATTCCGCCGGCTGCGTAGGTTGGCCGCTTCCTGATGCCCATCCATGCCCCAGCTCCGCAGCAGCACGGACGTGGACGTCTCCGCTTTCCTGGCGGATGGTTTGGGCATCAAGCAACACCTCAGTCGCTACCTCGACTTGACGCTGGATCAGCTTGAGCAGCGTCTGCCCAGCAGCACCGACGACCTGGCGGATCTCCATCCCGGTGCGTTCCGGCCGGAGGACGCCACCGCCTTCTATGAGGACACGGTGGGCACGGGACACCTGCTGGAGCTGGCGGCCTGGCACCTCTCCAGTGCGGACTACATCGCCGACACGCTGCGGCTGCAGGGCATGGCGGTGCAGGGCCAGGTGCTGGATTTCGGCGGTGGCATCGGCACCCACGCCCTATCAGCGGCGGCGCTGCCTGAGGTCGATCACGTCTGGTTTGTCGACCTCAATCCCCACAACCAGGCTTTTGTTCAGCAACGGGCGCAAAGCCTGGGGCTGGCTGACAAGCTCTCGGTGCATCGCGACCTCAGCAGCACAGGCGATGTTCGTTTCGATGCGGTGGTCTGCCTCGATGTGCTGGAACACCTGCCGGATCCCTCGGCGCAGTTGCTGGAGTTTCACCAGCGCATGTCCCCCGGGGCCATCGCGCTTCTGAACTGGTACTTCTTCAAAGGGCATCAGGGCGAGTACCCCTTCCATTTCGATGATCCGGCCCTGGTGGATGGGTTCTTCCGCACCCTGCAGGCTCAGTTCCTGGAGGTGTTTCACCCCCTGTTGATCACGGCCCGGCTCTACCGGCGTTCCTGAGGCTGCGGCAACACAAGTTGCCAACAAAAAAGCCCCGGTGCCAGCTGGCATTGGGGCTTTGGATGGACGTTGGCCTTGAAACTCAGACCGCTGCAGTGATGTTGATGCGCTTGCGGTTGCGCAGGCCGCGGCGGATCGATTCGAACTTCACGATGCCGTCGGTGAGGGCAAACAGGGTGTCGTCCTTGCCTTTGCCGACATTGACGCCGGGCAGAACGGAGGTGCCGCGCTGGCGGATCAGGATGGAACCGGCGGTGACGGTTTCGCCGCCGTAGGCCTTCACACCAAGGCGTTTGGCGTTCGAGTCGCGGCCGTTACGGGTTGAGCCTGTGCCTTTTTTATGTGCCATGAGAAGAGATGCTGGTGGGGCGGTTGATGGAGCGAAGGGGAGAGGTCAGCTGATGGCCTTGCCGCCCACGGAGATGGACTCAACCATCACCCGGGTGAGTTCCTGCCGGTGACCATTCTTGCGGCGGGTTTTCTTTTTGGGGCGCATCTTGTAAACGATCACCTTGGGTCCACGGCGATGGGCCATCACCTTCAGGGACACGCTGGCTTCCTTGACGTAGGGCTGGCCGAGGGTGGTGCCCTTGCCGTCCTTCACCAGGAGAACGTTCTCAAGCTTGATGGTGTCATCCACCTCAGCTTGAAGCCGATCGATGTCGTAGTAGCGGTTGGGCTGCAGCCAGATCTGGGTGCCAGACGCCTCAACGATGGCGTAGGTCCCGCTCTGTTCCGCGGCTGGTTTGGTGTCGGCCATAAGGTGAAAAGACGCGTTCAGGCTCGGCGAACCGATTCAGGCCTGAGCCGCAATCGAAAGACAAACAAAGATCTTCGTCTCTGACGCGCCCCATCGTCAAGATTCAGATATCTCGACGCTGCGGATGCCCGGATGGCCAGGCCGGCCCTCACTGTTGCTCTCGTGCTGGCCAGCCCAGCCCTGGTGGAAGCCTGCCGCCCCTGGCTGCCGGCCAACCGTTACGAGTCTGTTGTTCTGACGGTTGATCCTGGGGAGACCCTTGCGGCTGTTCTCGGACCCCGGCAGGACGACTTCGACGCTGTGGTGCTCGAGCAGAGCCTGCTCGATGCTTCAGCCAAGGAGCAACTGCTGGCGGCGGGTCTGCTCTTCCCTGCCGTGATCGTTGGAGAGGTGAAGGGGCAGGTGGATTACCACCCCGAGGAGTTGCATCTGCCCGACGACCAGCTGGCCCAGCTGGGATACAACGTGGATGCGGCCATTTCGCGTTTTCTGCGCCAGGGCCGTGCCGACGGACGCACGGACGACAGCAGCTCCTCCTCCCGCGCCGTCAGCAACCTTTCCGATCGCCTGCAGGAGCGACTCGGCTACCTAGGGGTCTTCTACAAGCGAGATCCATCGCGCTTCCTGGGCAGCCTGCCCCCCGAGGAGCGCCGGGATCTGCTGCTGTCGCTTCAACGCACCTATCGAGACCTGCTGGCGAGTTATTTCAGCGATCCGGCCGCGGCCAATCAGGCCTTGGAAAGCTTCGTCAACACCGCTTTCTTCAGTGATCTGCCGATCACCCGCACCGTTGAGATCCACGTGGATCTCATCGATGAATTCTGGAAACAACTGAGTTTGGAGGGCCACAAACATGACTTTCTTCAGGATTACCGCCTTGCGCTTCTTGATGTGATGGCGCATCTGTGTGAGATGTACCGGCGCTCCATTCCGCCGGACCTTCCTCTGTCGGGCACGGCTTCCAGCCGTGTACGTCGCCCGACGGATCAGCTCGATGCCTCGGAGGAGTCGTCATGAGTCCCCGCAAGACCTACATCCTCAAGCTCTACGTGGCGGGCAACACGCCCAATTCGATGCGGGCGTTGAAAACGCTGCGCAACATCCTTGAGACCGAATTCCGGGGGGTGTATGCCCTCAAGGTGATTGATGTGCTCAAAAATCCGCAACTGGCCGAGGAAGACAAGATCCTGGCAACGCCGACGTTGTCCAAGATTCTTCCCCCGCCGGTGCGCCGCATTATCGGTGACCTCTCCGATCGCGAGCGGGTGCTGATCGGTCTGGATCTGCTTTACGACGAGCTGTCTGATACGTCGCTCAGTTCGAGCTTGATCGATGCGGTCGATGAGGAGACCGACACGACGATTTCTTCAGATCCTTAAGCGACATGGTGCGCTCCAGCACGGTTCATCTCCTGCTCACTACGGTCAAGTCATAGGTGGTTGCCATGCAGTTCCCTCCGACCAGCGGTCAGCCTCAGATGCAGGTTCAAAAGCTCCCGACAGGGATCGAGGGCTTTGATGATGTGTGCCAGGGCGGCCTGCCGATCGGCCGCAGCACGCTGATCAGCGGCACGTCCGGCACCGGCAAGACGGTGTTTTCGCTGCACTTCCTCCATAACGGCATCAAGCAGTTCGACGAACCCGGCATCTTCGTCACCTTTGAGGAATCACCCCTCGACATCCTGCGCAACGCCGCCAGTTTCGGCTGGAACCTGCAGGAGATGGTCGAGCAGGACAAGCTCTTCATCCTCGACGCCTCACCGGATCCGGACGGCCAGGACGTGGCCGGCAGTTTTGATCTCTCCGGTTTGATCGAGCGGATCAACTACGCCATCCGCAAATACAAGGCCAAGCGCGTCGCCATCGACTCAATCACGGCGGTGTTCCAGCAGTACGACGCTGTGTTCGTGGTGCGCCGTGAGATCTTTCGGCTGATTGCGAGGCTCAAGGAAATCGGCGTGACCACGGTGATGACCACCGAACGGATCGACGAGTACGGCCCGATTGCCCGCTACGGCGTTGAGGAATTCGTCTCCGACAACGTGGTGATTCTGCGCAACGTGCTCGAGGGAGAGCGGCGTCGGCGCACCCTGGAGATTCTCAAGCTGCGGGGCACCACCCACATGAAGGGCGAGTTCCCCTTCACCATGGGAACCCACGGCATCAGCATCTTCCCGCTCGGGGCCATGCGCCTCACCCAGCGCTCATCCAACGTTCGGGTCAGCTCCGGCGTGCCGCGCCTGGATGACATGTGCGGCGGAGGTTTCTTCAAGGACTCGATCATCCTGGCCACCGGCGCCACCGGAACGGGCAAGACGATGCTCGTCTCCAAATTCATCGAAGACGCCTGCCGCAACAAGGAACGCGCGATCCTGTTTGCCTATGAGGAATCGAGGGCTCAGCTGCTGCGCAACGGCACCAGCTGGGGCATCGACTTCGAGCAGATGGAGCAGGACGGGCTGCTCAAGATCATTTGCGCCTATCCCGAATCAACGGGCCTTGAGGATCACCTGCAGATCATCAAGACGGAGATCAGCCAGTTCAAACCGTCGCGGATGGCGATCGATTCCCTCTCGGCCCTGGCGCGCGGTGTGAGCCACAACGCCTTCCGTCAGTTCGTTATCGGGGTGACCGGCTACGCCAAGCAGGAGGAGATCGCCGGCTTCTTCACGAACACCTCCGAGGAGTTCATGGGCAGCCATTCGATCACCGATTCCCACATCTCCACGATCACCGACACGATCCTGCTGCTGCAGTACGTGGAGATCCGCGGGGAGATGGCCCGCGCCCTGAACGTGTTCAAGATGCGCGGTTCATGGCACGACAAGGGCATCCGCGAATTTGTGATCACGGGCAATGGCCCTCAGATCAAGGATTCCTTCTCCAACTTTGAGCGGATCATTTCCGGTGTGCCCCATCGGGTCACCACCGATGAGCGCAGCGAGTTGTCGCGAATCGCCCGCGGCGTCTCCACCGAGGACTGATCTAAGGCTCGACGGCCTCGGCGATGGCGTTGCGGCTGCGCCGTTCCGCCTGCAGTTGCAGCTCATCCTTGTCGGCCTCCGCAAGGAGCAGGTCGAACCAGAAGGTGGTGCCCACCTCGGGCTCACTCGCCATCTGAACCTGGGCGCCGTGTTTCTCGAGGATGCCCCGCACGATCGAAAGACCCAGTCCGGTGCCCACTTCTGTGTGAACAGCGTTCTCGACCCGGAAGAAGCGATCGAAGATGCGCTCCTGATCAGCGCTGCTGATGCCGCAGCCCGTGTCGGCAATCTCCACCCTCAGCTTGGGCAGCGGTGAGGTGAGGGCACAGGTGGGTCCATCACTGTTGGTGATCGCCGTTCCCTCCACCGAACAGGCGTCGGGCCAGGGATAGGCCCGCAGCGCCAGGGGGCCGCCGGGACGGCTGAACTTCAGAGCATTGCCCACCAGGTTGTCGAGCACCTGGAGCAGCAGGTCCCAGTTGCCCAGCACCTCGGGCAGTTCTTCGGGAACATCCAGCACCAGTTCCACCTGGCGATCCTCGGCATTCAGCCGGTAGGTGCGCAGGGTCTGCTCCATGGCCGGGCGCATGCTGATCGGTTCGAACTGCAGCGTCCGGCCCGACTCCAGCCGGGAGAGGTCCAGCACATCGTTCACCAGCCGGGTGAGTCGATCGGTTTCGTCGTTGGCGACCCCGAGAAACTCCTTCTGTTCATCGGGGCTGAGCTGATCGCCGAGGTCGTGCAGGGTTTCGACGTAGCTCTTGATGTTGAACAGCGGCGTGCGCAGTTCATGGGAGACGTTGCTGATGAAGCGGCTCTGGGCCGCATTCAGTTCCACCTCGCGGGTGAGGTCTTGGATGGTGACGGCGATGCCCTTGAGGGTTTCACCGCTGGCATCACGCACCGCTTGCAGAACGATGCGCAGGGTGCGGGCCGGTTCCCCCACGCTGCAGCGCAGGTCTTCACTGTCTGCCGCGCCACCGAGCAGGGAATCGAGGGGACTGTGTAGTTCGATGGCCAGCAGTTCCGGCAGTTCCCCCACCAGCTCCTGGCCTTCCAGGCTGCGCCCTTCCCAGCGGAACAGACGCCGTGCCGTGGGATTGGCCAGCACGATGCGGCCGTCGGCATCCAGCAGCATGGCGCCGTCGGCCATGGTGGCGATCAACGACTGCTGCTTCACCTGGGCGGCGGTGAGCTCCTCGATGTTGGCCTCGTCGTAGGCCTCGAGCTGGGAGGCCATGGCGTTGAAGCCGGTGAGCAGTTCCCCCAATTCCCCGCCCACTGGCAGGTCAACCCGGGCACCGAAGTTGCCGGAGGCGACCGAGCGCACCCCCCGCAGCAGTTCCTTCACCGGGCGGGTGATGGTGAGGGCGTTGAACACCGCGCCCAGGATCACCAGCACCCAGATCGAGATGAACACGGCCACGGTCACCTCCCGGGTGAGGGCTGCGCTGGCCAGGGCCGTCTCATTCGGGTTCACCCCAAGGCCGAGAACGCCGTAGTACTGACCCCCGCGGATCAGGGGGACGAACACATCGGTGACGGCACCCTGGGGCGTGAGGTGTTGTCGTACCAGGGGGTTCTGGGGGCGTCGACGCAGCTCCTCGGGCAGCTCCAGTCGTCGGTTGAGACGAAGCTCTCCATCGCCACTGCTGGGGGTTCCGCTGATCGGGATTCCCAGGTAGACGACGCCTTCGGGATCGGCGAAGAAGATGTAGCGGACGCTGCGGCTGGAACGCCAGAACTTTTCGGCCACGTTGGCCAGCTCACGGTCCTGGCCCTGCGCCACCAGCTCAGTGACATTGCCGGCCAGCAGCAGGCCCAGATCCCGGGCATAGCGCGTGTCGTTCATCACGGCATCGCGCTGAATTCCGTTCAGCGCGAAGAAGGTGATGCCCGTCATCATCAGGCTCACCACCAGGGTGGCAATCGCCAGCAGCTTGGTCTGGAGGGTGAATTCCGCCCACCAGGCGGTGATGCGGTCCCAGAGGTTCTGGTCGTCCCCCGGCGGCTTGCCATTGGGGGGAAGCGCCCAATCAGCGATTGCTGCTCCGCTGCCGCTGCTCATCCGCCCGAGCGCACCTGATGGCCGATGTCTTGACGGTAGGTGATTCCGGCGTAATCCAGCTGATTGAGGCCGTTGTAGGCCCCGGCAAAGGCGGCATCGAAGTCATCGCCTTGGGCGACGACGGCCAGCACCCGGCCCCCTGCGGTGAGCAGTTCGCCTGAGCTGTCGCGGCGGGTGCCGGCATGGAACAGCTGATGGTTGGGGCTGGGGGCGAGGTCGATGCGAATCGCATCGCCTTTGCGGGGAGCCTCCGGGTAGCCCTCGGCGGCCGCCACAACGCAGGCACTGCAGCGTTCGGCGATGCTCAGCTGCGGGGCCAGATCAAGGCGTCCCAGGGCACAGGCCTGCAGCACGGCGCCGAGCTCAGGGCCGAGCAGGGGCATCAATGTCTGGCATTCGGGATCGCCGAAGCGACAGTTGAACTCGATCACCTGGGGCCCATCGGCCGTGATCATCAGGCCGGCATAGATCACGCCGCGGTAATCGATGCCCCGTTGGCGCAGGGCCTTCAAGGTGGGCTCGAGCACGATGCGGCGCACCTCCTCGAGGCCCTCGGCATCCAGAAGCGGGGCGGGGGCATAGGCGCCCATGCCGCCGGTGTTGGGTCCGCGATCACCGTCCTTGAGCCGTTTGTGGTCCTGCGCCGGGGGCAACAGCACCATCCGCTCCCCATCGCAGAGGGCGAACACTGACACTTCAGGGCCCTCCATCCGCTCCTCCAGCACCAGCTGGGAGCCGGCGGCACCGAAACGCCCTTCAAAGGCTTCGCGGATGGCGGTTTCCGATTCCTCCACGCTGTCCGCCACCGTGACGCCCTTGCCGGCGGCCAAGCCATCGGCTTTGACCACAAGAGGCCGTTGCACTTCTTGCAACACCGCCAGGGCCTCGGCTTCACTGGTCACCGCCCAGTGGCCAGCGGTGGGGACCCCCGCCTCCTGCATCAGCTGCTTGGCCCAGGCTTTGCTCGCCTCCAGTTGGGCCCCCTCCGCTCCCGGGCCGAACACGGCAAAGCCCGCATCGCGCAGGGCATCGGCAACACCAGCGGCCAGCGGCGCTTCCGGACCCACCACCACCAGGTCGACGCCGTTCTGCTGGCACAGCGCGATCAACCCAGCGCTGTCGGTTTCGCCCACCGCCATGGCGCTGCCTTCCGTGCCGCCGTTGCCAGGGGTGATCCAGACCGTGTCCAGGCCCGGACAACGGCCCAGGGCCCAGGCCAGGGCCTGTTCCCTGCCGCCGCCACCGACGACGAGGGCACGTTGGAGGGCGGGCAGCGTGGTGGGACGGGTGGACGACATGGCCATGGTTGCGGGAGGAATGGTTTGGGCCTCGTAGGTTTTCCTTTGTAGACCGCAGCCCGCCATGGGGACTCCCCTTTTCCCCTTCGCCCTCACCCTTCTGGCTGCTGTCACGGCAGCCCCGGATCCGCAGGTGATGCGCGAGGAACGCTTTCAGAGCGTTCTCGCTGAGATGGATCTGGCCGCGGCGGAGCAGGCTTGTCTCAACCCCCGCATCGCCAACTCCGACGGCCGTCGCCAGGCCTTGCGTGATCGGTTGCTGGAGCTGCATCCGGTGATCGATTCCTTGGAGCTGGTGCTGGCGAATGCCGAAGCCCTGATGAGCTGCGGTGCCCCCGAAGCTGCAGCCGTGGTGCTCAACCGCTACATCCCCCGCGTTGGCGATGAACGGCGTCAGTGGTTGTTGTTGCGCTGGCGTGCTGCTGCAGCGGCCCTGGATCACCGCCAGGCAGCTTTGGCGCTGCGCCGTTTGGTGGATGGCAATCTGAAAGCCCTGGATGCGCCTCTGTTCCCTGGAAAGCCGTTGTCGGATCAGGGCAATGGGCTCGATCAGTTGGCTTTGCATGAAGCGGCTCTGGGCCACAACGCTGTGGCTGTGGAGCTGCAGCTGTTGGGCGATCTGACGGGCGTTCAGGGGGCGAAACGACTGGCGCGGGCGGCGCAATGGCTCGATGCCGATCAGTTCGAGCAGGCCGATCAGCTGCTGGAAACCGCCTTGGACCAAGCCGCGGCAGCGGAGGCCTGGGGACTGGCCATGGACCTGCTGCATCAACAGCTGCACCTGCAGTTGGCGGCTGGGGGCGATGGCGCGCGGCCGCGGCAGCGCATCCAACGGCTGGCCACTGTTCTCAATGACCGTTATGCGCTCCAGAAACTGCAGCCGGAGGCCGAACCCGATCCCCTGCTGCGTTCACCCCGGGATCCCGGAGGCCATGCTGATGTAAGACCATCAGCCGTTGCACCGTCGCCATGACGCCCGATCACGGAGAGCTGCTTTACGAAGGCAAGGCCAAGCGGGTGTTCGCCAGCACGGATCCCGACCGGGTGCTGGTGGAGTTCAAGAACGACGCCACCGCCTTCAATGCCCAGAAGAAAGCCCAGCTGGACGACAAAGGTCGGCTGAACTGCCAGATCTCAGCACGCCTGTTCGAGCTGCTGGAGCGTGAGGGGGTGCCGACCCATTACTGCGGTACGGCCGGGGAGACCTGGATGCTGGTGCGTCGGGTGGAGATCATTCCCCTTGAGGTGGTGCTGCGCAACATCGCCACGGGGTCGCTTTGCCGTCAGACGCCGATCGCGGAGGGCACAGCCATCGAACCCGCCCTGCTGGATCTCTATTACAAGGACGATTCCCTGGGCGATCCGCTGCTCACTGAGGCGCGCGTGCAGCTGCTTGGTGTGGCAGACCCAGCACGACTGTCAGCGATTGAACAATTGGCCCGCCGGGTGAATGCCGTGCTCCTGCCGTTCTTTGAGGGGCTTGATCTGCAACTGGTGGATTTCAAGCTGGAGTTGGGGCTGGCTGCGGACGGAACACTCCTGCTCGCCGATGAGATCAGCCCTGACACCTGCAGGCTCTGGGATCGCCGCAGCAGCAATGCCGAGGACCGGATTTTGGACAAGGACCGTTTCCGCAAGGATCTCGGTGGGGTGATGGAGGCCTACGGGGAGGTCCTTAAACGGGTCCAAGGCAGCTGCCCCAACCCCCGCAACTGCCTGTAAGGTCGGCGCACCTATTTGTGGCTTCGGCCCAGCCTGCGTCTCGATGACCCGCCGTTCGTCCCGCCGCTCCTCGGTTGCTGTTCGTGGCACGGTTCTGGGTCTGATGCTGGGGATCCCCCTGGTGGCTCCACCTGTGATGGCTCAGGAGGCCATGCCTGGGGACCCAGCTGCTGAGGCTGAAGAGGTTGTTGGTGAAGACACCGCTTTTGAAGACACCCTGGTGGAACAGCCCCGGGTGTTGATCTCCGAGGTGCTGATTGAGGGCATCGAGGGCCACCCGGAAGAGGAACGTCTTCAGATCTCCACCTACGACGCCATGCAGGTGCGTCCGGGGATGCGTGTTACCCGCGAGGAGCTGCAGAACGATCTGAATGGCATTCAGGCCACAGGTTGGTTCTCAGATGTGCGGATCGTTCCTCAGAACGGACCGCTCGGGGTTCAAGTGGTTGTGCAGGTGCAGCCCTTCCCTCCGCTGAGTGCCGTGGAGATCAACGGTGATGAGGAGAATCTCCTCTCGGATGATCTGATTGAGGAGACGTTTGCCTCCGATTACGGCCGCACGCTGAACCTCAACGATCTGCAGCAGCGGATGAAGGCCCTGCAGACCTCCGTGGCCGGTCAGGGCTATTCCCTGGCGCGGGTATCAGGACCGCAACGTGTAAGCCCTGACGGTGTGGTCACGCTGAAATTGCGCCAAGGCAATGTGGCGGGCGTCGAGGTCAATTTCATCACTCAGGATGGAGATGACGTCGACGAGAACGGCGTAACTATCCGAGGCAAGACCAAAAAATGGGTGATTACTAGAGAGATTTCTATTCTGCCTGGCGATCCGTTTAACCGTAATCAGCTTGAGCGCGATATCAAACGGTTGTATGGCACTCAATTGTTCAGCGATGTGAAGGTTTCTCTGCGGCCTGTACCGGAGCAGCCTGGTGATGTGGTGATCGTGCTCGGGATTGTCGAGCAGTCCACCGGTCAGCTGTCCGGCGGTATCGGTTACAGCCAGAGCCAGGGACTATTTGGTCAGGTGCAATTGCAAGAGACCAATTTCCTTGGCAGAGCCTGGAATATTGGCAGCAATATTACTTATGGTCAGTACGGTGGTCTGGCCAATCTGCAGTTCTCGGATCCCTGGATCTATGGCGACACGCATCGCACTAGCTTCCGTACTTCGTTGTTTTTAAGTCAGCAGGTTCCTCAGGTTTTCCAAAGCGAAGCCAACGGGTATATCCGAACGGTAGAGGGGTACATTAATAACAGCTCCAATTCTGCGTACCAAACAGGAAAGGCCTACAGCTTCACTGGCAACGGCGGCACAGATAAGGCACCGGACGATGTAAATCTTGCTTCGGCTGCTTTCCCGAATGTCAGCTGGTTTGATTACGAGGGCGACACAGTAGTTCTGCGCAAGACCGGTGGCAGCTTCTCCTTCGCCCGTCCATTGAATGGTGGTGATCCATACAAGGACTCCAAGTGGAATCTTGTGGCCGGTATGTCTTTTGCTGAAGTAAGGCCAATCAACTTCACAGGTGGTTCAAGGCCTTACGGTGTCCCCACCAAACAGCTCAGCGATGGAAATGGTGAGATTGGTAATGATGAGGTTATTTGCATTTCGTATAACTGTGCAGACAGCAACACTTTGATTGGGGCGCGTTTCGCATCCACCTACAACACTCTCAACAACCCTCGCAATCCCACCAGCGGTAACTTCTTTAGTGCAGGCACTGAGCAATTCGTTGGCATCAATAATGACTCGCCCACCTTCAATCGGCTGAGAACTAGCTACACCCAGTTCTTCCCTGTGGACTGGCTGAAGATCCACAAGGGTTGCCGTCCCAAGCCCGGTGAAGACGCCGATTGCCCACAGGCTATCGGTGTGCAACTCAAGGGTGGCCTCATCCTGGGAGAAGCGCCTCCCTACGAGGCATTCTGTATGGGCGGATCTAACTCGATTCGTGGTTGGTATGACTGTGACCTTGCAGTGTCCAAAGCCTTCAGTGAACTCACTATTGAGTACCGCTTCCCGTTGATAAGTATCTTCTCGGGCGAGGTGTTTATGGATGCAGGTACTGATTTCGGTACCCAGGAAAACGTTCCTGGCAAACCCGGTTTGCTGCTGAACAAAGACGGCTCCGGTGTCTCCGTGGGTACCGGTGTGATTGTGACCACTCCGGTTGGTCCAATTCGACTCGAAGTGGCCACGAAAGACTTCACATCCGATTACCGCTTCAATCTTGGCGTGGGCTGGAAGTTCTAGTGACCGATTGGCCTCAGGACTATTCCGCTGCCTGGACAATGGCGGCGGAGACATCACGATCTGGAGTCGGCCTCCACAGTGGGGCTGAGGCCACGGTGGAGCTTCGGCCGACGGATCAGCCGGGGTTTTACATGCGTTTGCCGGGGATGGAACAGCCGATCCAGCTGCGGCCGAATCAGGTGCGCGACAGCCAGCTATGCACAACCTTGGATTTGGGTTCCAGCATGGTCGCTACCGTCGAACATTTGCTGGCCGCCCTGGCCGGTTGTGGGCTCAGCCATGTGGAGATTGGCCTGAACGGCTATGAAGTTCCGCTGCTGGATGGTTCAGCACTGGGGTGGGTGGAGGCGATCGCCAGCGCTGGGTTGGTGCCAGCGGCCACCCCGCGGCTGGCTGCACCGCGGCTCGAGCAACCCCTGCTGCGCACACGCGGCAACAGTGTGATCACTGCCACCCCGTCTGATCGCTTTGGCGTTGTGGGGATTATCGATTTTCCGCAGGCGGCCATCGGGCGACAGCAATTCGCCTTGGAGCTCACGCCACAACGTTTCGTCGATGAGATCGCTCCAGCACGCACCTTTGGTTTCAGGGAGCAGATCGAGCAGCTGCGCGCTGCCGGATTGATCCAGGGCGGAGCCCTGGACAATGCCCTCGTCTGTGACGGTGATCAGTGGATAAATCCACCGCTGCGGTTCGAGGATGAACCAGTGCGCCATAAGCTCTTGGACTTAATCGGCGACCTGGCACTCGTCGGTTTTCCCCAGGCACAGGTTCTTGTGTACAAGGGATCCCATGGTCTTCACACTGATCTCGCAGCCGCTTTGTGACTGAATCCACCACCCCAAACGTCGTGCTCACTAGCGAGCAGATCGCCGGATTGCTCCCGCACCGTTACCCCTTCGCGCTGGTGGATCGGGTCATCGCTCATGAGCCAGGGGTTTCGGCCACGGCCATCAAGAATGTGACCATGAACGAGCCCCAGTTTCAGGGGCATTTCCCCGAGCGTCCTCTGATGCCAGGGGTGCTGATTGTCGAGGCCATGGCGCAGGTGGGTGGTTTGATCGTGACCCAGATGCCCGATCTGCCGAAGGGACTGTTCGTTTTTGCCGGGATTGACGGGGTACGCTTTCGGCGCCCTGTGGTTCCTGGAGACCAACTTGTGATCCGCTGTGCACTGCTCAGCCTCAAGCGCAAACGTTTCGGCAAGGTGAAGGCGGAGGCCACGGTTGACGACGATCTGGTCTGTTCTGGGGAATTGATGTTCTCCCTGGTGGATTGAGCGGGATGTCGCAGCAAACGACGTCACAGCAGATTCACCCCTCGGCGGTGGTGGACCCGAAGGCCGAGCTGGCCTCCGGCGTGGTCATCGGCCCGGGTGCGGTGGTGGGCCCTGAGGTGGTGATCGGTGAGAACACCTGGATCGGTCCCCATGCCGTCTTAGATGGTCGGCTAACCCTGGGGCGTGACAACAAGGTTTATCCAGGCGCCTGCCTTGGTCTTCCGCCGCAGGATCTCAAGTACCGCGGTGCCAACACCGAGGTGTTGATCGGTGATGGAAACACGTTGCGGGAATGCGTGACGATCAACCGCGCCACCGAAGAGGGCGAGGTGACCCGCATCGGTAACGGCAACCTGCTGATGGCCTATTGCCACCTAGGCCACAACTGCGATCTCGGCAACAACATCGTGATGTCCAACGCCATTCAGGTAGCGGGCCACGTGGTGGTCGAAGACCGTGCGGTGATTGGTGGCTGTCTGGGCATTCACCAGTTCGTTCACATCGGTGGGATGGCGATGGTGGGCGGGATGACCCGCGTCGACCGGGATGTTCCCCCTTATTGCCTGGTGGAAGGCCATCCGGGCCGCGTGCGGGGGTTGAACCGCGTGGGGATGCGTCGTAGTGGCCTGGCTGCCAACCACGATGGCGCTGAACTCAAGCAGCTTCAGGAGATCTGGAATTTGTTTTATCGCTCTGACCTGGTGATTGCCGATTCGCTTCAGCAGGCCCGCAGCCAGCCCTTGCTGCCTGCGGCTGAGCACTTCTGCCGGTTCCTTGAAGCCTCCACGGGGCAGGGCCGACGGGGTCCGATGCCAGTGCAGGCCCGCTGATGGTTCGGCTGCTGATAAGCACCGGGGAGGTCTCCGGTGATCTGCAGGGCAGCCTGTTGATTCGCGCCTTGAGCTTGGAGGCTGAACAACGGGGGATTGAGCTGGAGGTGCTGGCTTTGGGAGGTCCGCGAATGGAGGCGGCAGGCGCGGTGTTGATCGCCGACACCGCGCCGATGGGGGCTATCGGCCTGTGGGAGGCCGCTCCGTTGATTCTTCCCACGCTGCGGCTGCAGGCCCGGGTGGATGCGCTTTTGGAAGAACAACCCCTTGATGGGGTGGTGCTGATTGACTATGTCGGAGCCAATGTGCGCCTGGGCACAAAACTGCGGCGGAAGCAGCCCAAGCTGCCGATCACGTATTACATCGCTCCCCAGGAGTGGGCCTGGCGCTTCGGTGATGGCAGCAGCACGCGATTGATCGAATTTACCGACAAGGTTCTGGCGGTCTTCCCTGCTGAGGCCGAGTTTTATAGCGCCCGCGGTGCGGATGTGAGCTGGGTGGGCCATCCCCTCTTGGATAGCTTTCAGAATCTTCCTGATCGCGCTAGCTCCCGCCTTCAATTGGGTCTGGACCCTGACGCCCCAGTGCTTTTGTTGCTGCCTGCCTCACGGACCCAAGAGTTGCGCTACTTGATGCCACCGCTGGCTCAGGCGGCGGCCCTGCTGCAGCAAAGTCATCCTGATCTTCAGGTGCTGCTGCCCGCTGGGCTTGCGGAGTTCGAAGCCCCCCTGGCTGCAGCACTTCAGGAGGCCGGTGTGCGCCACGCCCGGGTGATTCCCGCCTCTGAAGCGGATGGGTTGAAAACCACCTTCTGTGCGGCGGCGGATCTTGCCCTCGGCAAATCCGGCACGGTGAACCTGGAGCTGGCCCTGCAGGGGGTTCCCCAGGTGGTGGGGTACCGCGTGAGCCGACTGACGGCCTGGGTTGCCCGCCACGTGCTGCGCTTCCAGGTGGATCACATCTCGCCGGTGAATCTGTTGCTCAAGCAGCGGTTGGTGCCGGAGCTGCTCCAGGACGAACTCACGGCCGAAGCTTTGGTGGAGAGGGCGCTTCCTCTGCTGACTGACACCCCAGAGCGCCAGGCCATGCTGGAGGGGTATGCACGGCTGCGGACCACCCTGGGTGCTCCTGGGGTCACCGAGCGGGCGGCCAAGGCCATCTTTGATCAGGTGATCGGATGAAACGAACCCTGCTGCTGCTGTTCACCTGCCTGATGCTGCTCAGTTGGCCCCAGCGCGCCATGGCTGAGCTGCAGACGGCGGTCTTTGCCGGTGGCTGTTTCTGGTGCATGGAGCACGACCTGGAACATCTTCCCGGGGTGCGTGATGCCGTGAGCGGCTATAGCGGCGGGCAGCTGGAGCGCCCCACCTACCGGCAGGTGAGCAGTGAGACGACGGGGCATCAGGAAGCGGTGCAGGTGCGCTTTGATCCGGATCAGATCAGCTACGCGGAGCTGCTGCGCAGCTACTGGCGCAATGTGGACCCCCTCGATGGCGGCGGCCAGTTCTGCGACCGCGGTGATGCCTACCGGCCGGTGATCTTCACGGCTGATGACGCCCAGGCTCAGGCGGCTGAGGCCAGTGCGGCGGCGGCGGCCCGTGAGCTCGGACAACCCCGGTCTGCCTTGAAGGTGGAGCTCCGGCAGGCGGCTCGCTTCTGGCCCGCCGAGGGATACCACCAGAACTACGCGGAGAACAACGCCGTCAAATACAACTTCTACCGGTTCAGCTGCGGTCGTGACCGCAGACTCGACAGCGTCTGGGGCGACAACGCTCGCTCCGGTAACGCCTGGGGGAAGTAAAGCTCAGTTCCGATGGGCTTAAGGCCTCAGCCTTCCGACGCCATAGCTGAGCAACAGGCCAACCGCTCCTCCGACGGAACCAGCTGTTAGTTGCATCCGTTGTGTGGAGCTAAGCCGGCCTGCGAACACCAGTGCTGCGGCAACAACGAATAGCAACAGCGCTGTGACCAGCACGACATCCAGGGATCGGTTGTCTGACTTTCCTCTGTCTGACTTTCCTCTCTGTTCTTCACCACCCTGACCACCACCCCGCTTCGCAGGTGGTTTGCCTCCGGTTCGTTCGCATCCAGTTCGCGCTCAATGCGGTTGAGTTCCTGTTCTGCAGGGGATCGGTCCATACCTCAAGGATGGCAGCCTCATTCCTCGGCAGAGCGCCCGCGGATGCGGGCACGGTCGCTCAGCCAGATGATCGCCCGCGTGATCGCCCACGCGAGGGAGACGCCCAACAGGATCGAGAGCAGCGACTCCACAGCACAGCACTTGAGGACACCGGCAGTTGCCGGATGCTCCTCAATATGCCGATCTGATCAAGGAATGCGTGGGGACTGTTGCGATCAGTCGCTTGCTTTGGCGTCCTTGTCCTTCTCTTTTGCTGGCTGTGTCGTGGCCTGAGGCTTGGATGCCGCCTTGCAGGCCAGGGAGGCTTCCAGGCGCTGCAGCTGCGCTTCGCGCAGGGCATCGGAAATGCTGAGAGTGCGGTCAGTCATCGATTGGCGTTCTCGACGGCGGCAGGCTCAGGGCCTTGTGCGATCGAAAGGGGGCCTACGGGTCTGAAGACTGTCGAAACCTAGACGCCCACGGGTCAACGTCCAGGGAGCAAAAGTGCTTACGTCAGTGTCTGGCAACACGTCCGCGGTTCAACGCCAGCGCGATTGACGGCTTGCCAAACCCATATCGACATGGCTATGAGTACAGATGTACTGATTTGTGGGTGGCTCATGTCGGTTGATCACGGTGATCTCGCGGTGAAGGCGGAGGCTCCCTTTCTCCACGTCCGCCCAGGGCACTTTGTGATCGTCGCTGGAGACCAGCTCGATCAAGGGGATTGGTGGATGGGGCAGGTGCTCTTCTGCGAGGGAAGTGCTCGCCACCCCAGGCTTCCGTCTCTGTTTCAGGTGGCTGACGTGGATACGGGCGTCATCAAATGGATCAATGCCGATGCGGTCTCGGATGTGATCTGGTCGATGGATGGATGGCCCGCCAGTGCGCCTGTCTCTTCGGGCTGTTGATCGAACAGGGCGTTGATCGAGCAGGGGCCTTGATCAAGGGGCGGTGTGTATTCGCGTGAACGACACGGGCTTGACGGCTGTCTTGTAAGTAGTTTGTAGTAACCGCTACAAAACGTTCACCCCCTCTTGAGGGGGCGCAGATGCTCCAAGCCATGGAACGGGGACTTGGATTTCTTCGAGGAACATCCAATGACTGCACTTCTATATCGAGGCCACACCTATGCAGCAGCTCCAGCCACTCCCAAGGCCTGCGTTGAATTGACCTACCGCCGCGAGCACTACAACACCTGCCGCAAGGAACTTATTGGCGAAAGCCGTCGCACCCTCACCTACCGGGGCGTCACCTGCACCAAGTAGCCCGAAGCGCCCGTTGGTTCCTGCCCCTGCCCCCTTTCAAGGGCAGGGGTTTTTTGTTGGGCAGCTGGAGGGAGGCAAGCCACGGTCCAAGGGAGATCCCGGCATCCTGTGTGCGAGCCAGTCAGCATTCGCCGATGGGATCGGATCTCACCGCCATCGTGATCTCCTCGGTGTTTCTTGGGGTGGGTTTTGTGATTGCCAAGTTCTTCCCCGAAGCCGCGTTGCTGGCGGCGGTGTTCTTGGTGGGGCTGGCGATTCTCAACATCGCCCTTGTCCTTGTGGCTTGATGCCCAAAAAAGGGGGGGTGTTCCCTAAGCACCCCCGCGTTCGACGCATTGCCCCTTCACCGAAAGAAGCCCTCTAAGGATGGCCTGGGCTCCAGGGGCTGGTCGTCGCCATCACAACAAAACGCTTCTGGTGTGAGGGACCCAAGAAAAAGGACTGTGCTCTGCGGGAGCCCTCGCTGCGTTGACAGGGGCCGCACCATGAAGATGTTCACTATGAACTTTTTTTCATGGCAAACGTCCGTGAGATGGTCAACACCCATCTGCCCGTCGCGCTGAAGCTGATCAACAGCGCCGCCCTGGTTGCGATCGCGCTTTCAACCCTCTGTGCTGCTGGCTCTCTGCGTGAGATGTCTGGCAGGTCTGCTGCTCCAGTGGCTGTCACTGAAGCCAACTGAGCCCGATGAAATGGAGCGATACCCTGTATCGCTCCAGGGGATTTCGCCGGCCGATACTTGATCGGATTTGGTCGAATTCCTTAAGAAACCAACATCTAACCTGTTGAAAAGATTAAGCGCGGCAGCCTGATTGATTCAGCAAGTTCTCAGTGAACAGACGGGTTTCCGGCCATCGACGATGCTTCAGCCCATGCTTACGATCAGGCGGTGAGAGGAGGGTTGTATGTATCTGCTGACCATTAAGGATGGTCTTGGCACCCGTCATATCGGTCCCTACGCGTCGCCGAAGCACGCATCGGATGATCTTGATCGTGTGTTGGAAACTTGCTCCGAGCGAGCACGGTGGCAGATTCATGCATTGGAAACACCAGACCGCTCCCTCGAATTGCAGGCTGTTGCTTCCTGATCAGTTCTGACGTCGTCCTGGAAAGCCTCGGGTCAGTCCGCTGTCGATCATCAGACCGATGCCGGCGTTGATGCAAATCAGGCTGAGGGTTCCATACCAGAACCAGGGACCTGCGTCCTTGCCCAGCATCTGAACCACCTTGCGGCTCACCGCCTCGCCGAACAGGCAGAGGCCCACCGGGAGCAGCAGCACCCCCAGCTGGGCCTTGATGTACCAGCGCACCGGGGAGCGGCTCATGACTGAGCCAGCACCCAGTTCACCAGGGTGCGCACGCCGTAGCCGGTGGCACCAGCGGGATTGACGCCTTTGCCCTTGTCACTCCACACCGGGCCGGCGATGTCGATGTGGGCCCAGGCCGTGTCTTTGGCCACGAACTCCTTGAGGAACAGGGCTGCTGTGATCGAACCACCGGGCCGCGGGCCGGTGTTCTTCATGTCGGCCAGCAATGACTTCAATCCATCCCTGTAGGACTGCCGCAGTGGCATGCGCCAGAGCCCTTCACCGCCCGTCTGAGCGGCGGCATCGAGGGCCTCCGCCAAGTCGTCATTGTTGGACCAGAGCCCGGCCATCTCATCCCCCAGGGCAATCACGCAGGCTCCGGTGAGGGTGGCCAGATCCACCACGGCATCGGGCTTCTGCTCACAGGCATAGAGCAAGGCATCGGCCAAGGTGAGGCGGCCTTCGGCGTCGGTGTTGTTGATCTCAATCGTCATGCCGTTGGCGGCCGTGACGATGTCGCCGGGGTGGACGGCGGAGCCGTTCACCATGTTTTCGCAGGAGGCCACCACCATGTGCACCTCAACGCCAGCCGGCTTGAGTTCGGCGATGCTGCGCATGGCACCGATCACAGCGGCACTGCCGCCCATGTCGAACTTCATCATGTCGATCTGGGCGGCCCCCACCTTGAGGTTGTACCCGCCGGAATCGAAGGTGAGGCCTTTGCCCACCAGGGCAACGCGGCGTTTCACCTCGCCCTCGGGGCGATAGATCAGGTGGATGAACTTGGGGGGTAGGTCGGAGCCCTGGCTCACCGCCAGGAAGGCCCCCATGCCCTTGGCTTCGCAGTCGCTGCGCTCGAGCACCTTGAGTTCAAGGCCATGGTCCTTGGCGATGCCTGCGGCTGTGTTGGCGAGGGCCGCCGGGGTGACCACGTTCGGAGGGGCCGCCACCAGCTCTCGGGCCAGTTCCACACCGGCGCAGGTGGCATTCACTGCCGCAAAGCCGCTTTCGGCGGCGGGGCTTAGGTCGATCAGCTCCAGGGCCTCGGGGATCCGGCGCGGGTCCGGCTCCTTGCGGAAGCGTTGGTCTTTGTAGAGGCAGAGCCGGACGGCTTCTGCACAGATGCGGGCGGCTTCTGTGGCCTCGGTTCCCGCCCAGGGCAGGTTCAGGCCGAGGCTGCCCTCACAACCGATGGCGGCCTTGGCGGCCCGGGCGGCGGCGCCGCGCAAGCGGTCGGCGTCGATTCCATCGCTCTCGCCCAGGCCGAGCACCACCAGGCGCTGCGGGCCCCCGCCCAGGGGCGTGATCACCAGTTGATCTCCAGGCTTTCCTTTGAACTCCTGCTGCTTGAGGGCCTCGGTGATGCCGGCAAAGCGTTGTTCCAGGGCCGTTGCCGTGGCATCGATATCGCCCTGGGGCAGCCCCACCGCCAGCACATCGCCGTTCCACTCCTGCAAACCGGCGGAGGACAGGGAGAAGCGCATGAGTGGACGCGTCAACAAAGGATGAGCGTAGCGATCCTGTGCGACTCCCTCGGCCCTCAGAGCTCTGCGGTGAAGGGGGTGGCCCAGCGCTGGCGGGTTTCCTTGTTGAACGGCGGCCACCAGCGTTGGATCAGCTGTTGTTCCAGGGCCCGCCGGCCGCGGGTGGCCCGGGGCACATCACAGCTGAAGCGGATGCTCAGCTGGGCGCTCAGCTCACAGCGCTGCAGGGCTTCGCCGTAGGCGGCGAGGTAGGCCTTGCAGTCGTGATCACCTTTCCAGCGGCGCTCGGCGGCCAGGGTCTCGCCCACATAGAGCAGAAGCGGCTGCTCCAGCTGGGCTGGCCTGTCCATCACCAGATAAATCGCTGCTCCGCGGTGGGACGGTTCCGGCCAGCGCCAGAAACTCATCGCCAGGGGGGTCAGGGCCAGTGGATCGATGGCCGCCGCAGCGTCGTCGGGGCTGGCACCGAACAGATCTCCCTGGGCCGTGCTGGCACGTTCGCCGCGGAACAGCGGCGCTTGATGGGCATGCAGCCGCTGTTGCCAGGCGAGCAGCTGCTCCCGTTGCAGGGGCAGGTCGGGCCCGTTGTTGAAGGCCAGCGCACCGGTGGAGAACAGATCCCCCTGCATCAGGGCAGAGGCAGGCTGGGCCCGGCGCGGCGGCTGCCGAAACTCACCCGGCCGATCAGGACTTCCACGCTGCTAGCGGGAAGGCAGAGCCGCTCCTGCAGATCGGCCAGATCCTTGAAACCGGCGCGGCGGCGTTCCCGCATCAGGTTGGCTATCCGTTGTTCCGGCCAGCCCAGCAGCGCCAGCTGATCGGCGCTGGCGTTGTTGAGGTCGAGGGGAGCGGCTTGTGGCTGCGGTGGGGCATCGCCGTGCCACTGGAAGAGGAGATGGGGTGTCCAGAGCCTTGCCAGATCGCTCGGCAGCTCCAGCAGCCGGAACAGATCATCGGCACTGGCGAATTGCACCCCACCCTGCTGCAGCCGCACCAGCAGATCGGCGGTGTCCTGGCTGCAGCCGGGCAGTTGCAGCCACTGATCGCGGCTGGCCCGGTTCACATCCATCACCCAAGCCGACGGCTCGGGCACGGTTGGTAAAGGTTGCGCTGGGGCCGGCCGGGGTGGTGCTGGCAGCTGTCCGGTGGCCTGCAGCACTCGCCTGGCCAGGGGATCCAACCAGTGGCTGCGGGGCATGCTGCTCAGCAGAGATGGGCTGACCTTAACGAGGGTGCAGGGGCTGCGTCAGCGCAACTGGCGCATCTGGTTGTTCTGGCACCAAGCGGGTTCCTTCAAGTCGAGGGGGTCCAGCGGGGAATCGGCAGCGGTGGATCTACCAGGTTGCGCTGAAAGGCGATCAGCACCGCCTGGGTGCGGCTTTTGGCATCGAGTTTGCGCAGCAGCCCGGTGACGCAGTGCTTGGTGGTTTCGATCGAGAGGTGCAGCTGATCGGCAATCTCCTGATTGCTGAGGCCCTTGCAGAGCCCGCGCAGCACGTCTTCCTCCCGCAGGCTCAGCACGTCGCTGAGGGGATGGGCGGCGCCTTTGGGGCCACGGTCGTGGTTGGCCACGCCTGCAATCACCGGATCCATGTGGCTGCCATCGCTCTCCATGGCGCGCAGCACGCTGATCAGGCCGCCGTTGCCGATGCGCTCATGGCTACAGAGCCCTTCGCATTGCGCCTTGGCCGCGGCGTGAATCGTGCTGAGCAACGGGCGCTGAATCAACATCAGGCAGCGCAGGGAGGGCTGCTGGACTTTGGCGGCCGCCACCAGGGAGGGGCCGGTGCCGCGCTCGAGTTGGTCGCTGCAGATCAGCAGATCAGCGGCTGTGTTGCGAAGGCAGGCGAGGACTTCTGTTTCGGTGCTGGCGGCCCCCACCAGGGAGCCGATGCCATCAAGGCTGTGCACAAGGCCGCTGATTAAGACGCGATCGGCGGAGGCCACCACGATGCGGCGGCCCTCCAACAGGTACCGATGGCGCTGGGGAAGCTCACGCATCGCGCCGAGCTGAGCGGTGAAGTCCACATCCTGGAGGCGGCCCGAAACTCACCATGAATTCGGATGCCACCAAAGGGTGGTGCGGGTCAGCAAGACCGTACAAAACCTTTCTGTGATCGGCCATCAAAGGTGCGGCGATCACCCCCGTTGCCCCTGGCGAATCCTTGGCAGACTTTGCCGAAGCAGTGCGCAACGCCGACGATGGCCTTCTTCGATTCCGACATCGTTCAGGACGAAGCCAAGCGCTTGTTCGGCGATTACCAGCAGCTGATGCAGCTGGGCAGTGAGTACGGCAAGTTCGACCGGGAGGGCAAGAAGAAGTTCATCGAGACGATGGAAGAGCTGATGGGCCGCTACCGCGTGTTCATGAAGCGCTTTGAACTCTCGGAGGATTTCCAGGCCAAGCTCACGGTGGAGCAGCTGCGCACCCAGCTCAGCCAGTTCGGCATCACCCCCGAGCAGATGTTCGATCAGATGAACTCCACCCTTGAGCGGATGAAGGCGCAGATCGAGCAGCCGCCTTCTAGCTGAGCCAAGACTCGTACGATCGCGAGCGCTCGCTCATTGCGCCTCCCCATGCCGGACTCCATCCCGTCGTTGCCGGATTGGCTGTCGCGGGGCATGGCCGACCTGTTCCCGGCCGGGGATCCCAGTGATGCGGATCAGGCCCTGGCGGCCCGGTTGGCCCAGGCCGAAAAAGAAGGCCGGCCGCTGCGGGTGAAGCTGGGCATCGACCCCACCGGCAGCAACATCCATCTGGGCCACAGCATCCTCTTCCGCAAATTGCGGGCCTTCCAGGACGCGGGCCACACGGCGGTACTGATCATCGGCGATTTCACGGCGCGGATTGGTGATCCCACCGGCAAGAGCGCCACGCGGGTGCAGCTCACCAAGGAGCAGGTGGCCGCCAACGCCTCCACTTATTTGCGCCAGTTGGGGCAAGACCAGCCGAAGGAAACGGCGCTGCTCGATTTCGAGACCCCTGGCCGCCTGGAGGTGCGATACAACTCCGAGTGGCTGGAGGGCATGGACCTGCCGGCGGTGATCGGCCTCCTCGGCACCGGCACCGTGGGCCAGATGCTGGCCAAGGACGACTTCTCCAAGCGCTACGGCAGCGGCACTCCGATCGCGCTGCATGAATTCCTCTACCCGTTGCTGCAGGGCTACGACTCGGTGGCGGTGAATGCGGATGTGGAGCTGGGCGGCACCGATCAGAAGTTCAACGTGGCCATGGGCCGCGACCTGCAGCGCCACTTCGATAAGGGCACCCAGTTCGGGCTCTTGCTGCCGATCCTGGTGGGTCTGGACGGGGTGCAGAAGATGAGCAAGAGCCTCGGCAACGTGGTGGGGCTGGAGGAGGATCCGCTCTCGATGTACTCCAAGTTGGAGAAGGTCGGCGATGCGGCGATCGACGACTACGTCACCTTGCTGACCGATTTGGATCTGGCCTCGTTGCCGGAGAACCCGCGCGAGAAGCAGAAGGCGATGGCATTGGCGGTGACTGCCAGCCGCCATGGCATCGATGCCGCCCAGAAGGCCCAGAGCGATGCCGCCACCCTGGTGGGCGGCAGTGGCGATGCCGGTGCTGATGTGCCCGAGGCGTCGCTGGCGGAGGTGAACTTCCCGGCCAAGGCCTTTTATCTGTTCAGTGCGGTGGGGATCTGCGCCAGCAGCAGTGAAGCCCGCCGTCAGATCAAGGGCGGTGCGGCGCGGCTGGAGGGGGAGAAGATCACCGACCCCAACCAGGAGTTCGCTTCAGCGGCGGAACTGGAGGGCAAGGTGCTGCAGCTGGGCAAGAAAACCTTCCGTCGTTTGGTGGGCTGATGACCTTGCATCCCGCTGACCCCGCCGATCGGATCATCGTTGCCCTCGATGGCATGGCGCCTGAGCAGGCGCTGCGCTTTGCCGCCCAGGTGGAGGGGCTGCGCTGGGTGAAGGTGGGCCTGGAGCTGTTTGTGCAGGCCGGCCCGGAGGTGGTGGCCCAGCTGCGCGAGCAGGGGCTGCGGGTGTTTCTTGATCTCAAATTTCACGACATCCCGGCCACGATGGCCGGTGCCTGCCGGCGGGCGGCGGCGCTGGGGGCCGAACTGATCACAGTGCATGCCTGCGCCGGCAGCGAAGCGCTCAAGGCAGCTCAGGCCGCGGCAGAGGAAGGGGCCCAAGGGGCTGGCCAACCCGCCCCCACCTTGCTGGCGGTGACGGTGCTCACCAGCTGGGAAGAGCAACGACTGCAACGGGAGCTCGCCATTGCCCAGGGCATCGCCGAACGGGTACCGGTGTTGGCGCAGCTGTCGGCTACATCAGGAATCGGTGGATGTGTGTGCTCACCCCTGGAGGCCGCGGCGTTGCGTGCGCAGCATCCTGAGCCGTTTGCCTTGGTCACCCCAGGCATCCGCCCCAAAGGTGAGGCTGTTGGTGATCAAGCCCGGGTGATGGGGCCGGCTGAGGCAATCGCCGCAGGTGCCAGCCAGCTGGTGATCGGCCGGCCGATCAGCAAGGCTGAGGATCCCAGTGCGGCATTTGCTGCTTGTTGCGGAGAGCTCCTGGGCTGATCGCTGCCGGCGGCAGTGCTCAAGACTTCTGCCCGATCTTGGGTTCGGTGCCCGCCAAGAGTCGCTCGATGTTGCTGCGATGGCGCCAGAGCACCATCAGGCTGGCCACCAACGACACCACCACGTAGGCGCTGCTGCCGCCGGAGATCAGCATCAGCAGCGGCAGTCCGATGGCGGCCACTACGCTGGAGAGCGAAACGATCCGGAAGATCGAGATCACGGCCATGAACAGGCCAAAGCAGGCCAGCCCCACCGGCCAGGCCAGCCCCAGAAACATGCCCAGGCCGGTGGCCACTGCCTTGCCGCCCTTCCGGCCCAGCCACACCGGCCAGATGTGACCGGCCAAGGCCGCCAGGCCCGCCAGCACCTGTAGCCAGTCGCTGAGGCCAAAGCTCTTCGCCAGCAGCACCGCCAGGGCGCCTTTGCCCACATCAATCAGGAACACCGCTAGAGCCGGCCCTTTGCCCACGTTGCGCAGCACGTTGGTGGCGCCGGTGCTGCCGGAGCCGCACTCGCGCAGATCGATGCCCTTGAGCCAGCGGCCCGCGAGGTAACCGCTGGGGATGGCTCCCAGCAGGTAGCCGATGGCCAGGAGCAGCAGGGCGGTGAGGGCTGTTTGAGTCACAGCAGATCGTCGTCGTCGAGGCGTTCACCTGGTCCGGCCGCGAAGGCCAGCCAGAGGGGGAACTGAAGCACAGGGATGTCGACGCTGCGCTCGGCGGCATCGATCAGGATCAAGGGCACTTCGCCTCGCTCCTCCAGCCGGTCGGCCCGCTCCACCAGGGCTTCGGGCCGTTCGAACAGCACGATGCCGCTGCTGGGGCCGAAGTCTTCCCGGCCCAGGCCGAGGGCGTCCTGGAGGCCGCGCCGCCATTCGCCGAGCCGTTCGGGGCCGCCGGCCAGCACCAGGCACTGGAACTGATCGCCATACAGCTCGCCGATCACCGCGATCAGGGCCGCGCTCACCAGGATGTTGCGCGGTCGGGTGCCGCGGCTGGGCTGGGCGCCCCGTCCGCCTTGATTGAAGAACCAGTCCTCCAGCAGAGCCGTGTCGCGGGCATCGATGCTGCGCCGCAGGTTCCAGGGGTCGGCGTAGACGTCTGGCTGTTTGAGGAAGCGCTCCAGGGTCTGGCGGATCAGCTCTTCATCCGGGCGGAAGGTGTCGGCCACCGCGGGCGGCGGAGTGCTGTCACCGGGCTTGTCCGGCACCGCTGCGTTGTCTGCCGCCTGATCGAGGGGGGAGGGCTGCACCACCATCGGCTGCACCACCAGCTCCAGGTTTTCCACGCTCTGTACAAGATCCTGCAGGGCGCCGCCTAGGTACTCCTGGAAGCCCTTCACGCGGCGGGCAATGGCGTCCGATTGGCCGGCGAAGTTGGCCTTCAGTTCGGTCTCGAGTTGCTGCTTGCGGGAGCTGAGGGCGTTGATCTCCGTTACCAGGGCATCGCGGCGGTCCTGCAGATCCTTGAGGGCCAGCTCCATTACGGGATTGGCTTCTGTGGCGGCGGGCTCGGTGCTGGTGGTGTTGGCGGGTTCTGGGCTGGTGTCGCCGCTGGTTTCCGCCGGGGGCTGCTCCGGTTCAGGCGCCTGGGGGGTCAGGTCGGTGTCGTCGGGCATTGCGTCAGCTGCCGTGCTCTCCATCCCTCCATTCCAGCCGACCAGGCCGCAGAAAAACAGGTGGCATCACAACTGCGACAGGTATGCACGAAATTGCATGGATATCGGCACGAAATCGTCTTGAAATCGTGCTACTGCTTGCTATTGCTCGTGTTGTATTCCGTGTCGTCGTTCGGTACTTCCAGGGCTCCTACCCGCAGTTCCAGCTGTTCCCGCAGCTCCTTGGGGCTGAACAGGATCGGCAGGAAGTGAATGCTCTGGGTTTCGCGGAAATAAAATAGGCCCGGCAGCCAGGGTGCGAACAGTCGCCAGCTCAGCCATTGGTCGTAGGGGAAACGCCGCAGCTCGCGGCTGTTCTGCCACACGATCAGAGCGTCTTCCTTGAATTCGAGTCGCAGGCTGGCGCTCTGGATCAGCAGAAACAGGCCGAACAGCACCACCACCAAGGTGGGCCAGGGCGAAAGCGGCAGCGGCAGCAGTGCCAGGCCAAGGGCCACAACCAGCAAAGGCAGCCGCACGTCTGGCTTGAGGGTGACGGGGGCGGGGGTTGAACTCATGCTCCGAACAGCACCTGGGTGAGAACGACATCCATTAGGGCCACCAGGATCAGGATCATCACCACCGCACCGGTGGTGCTGGTGCCCACTTCCTTGGGACCGCCGCGGGTGGTCAGGCCCCAGCCACAGGCCACCGTGGCGATGATCAGCCCGAACACCAGGGCTTTCACCAGCATGAACGGCAGGTCCAGAGGGTTCATCCAGGTCTGCACCGAGGTCCAGAACACCGCCGGAGGGATGTTGTAGAGGGCCGTGCTGGTGAGCTGGCCTGACCACACCGCCACGAAGAAGAAGAAGAAGCACTGCACCGGTGCCATCACCACCATGGCGATCATCCGGGGCACCACCAGGTACTCCACCGGGTCGGTGCGCAGCATGGTGATCGCATCGATCTGTTCGGTCACCTTCATCGTCCCTAGCTGGGCGGCGTAGGCGGTGGCCACCTTGCCGGCCAGCAGGCAGGAGGTGAGCAGGGGCGCGATCTCCCGTGCCAGGCCGATCGCCAGGATGCCGCCCACCGTTGATCCCGCCCCCTGGCGGGTGAGTTCCGCGGCCACCTGAATGTTGAACACCGAGCCGGCGGCCACCGAGATGATCAGCACGATCAGCAGGCTGCCGGGGCCGGCCTCCAGCATTTGCTCAAACAGCTCACCCCGATTGATGCGACCGCGCAGGGTGGCGGCCACGGCCTGGCCTCCGATCAGCAGGCTGGTGCCCAAGCGTTTGATGGAACGGGGCGTGTTCATCCGGCGGCCTTCTGCAGGTGGGCTCCACGGTCGGGCCAGCCTCGCATCACCACAAGGCCAAGCAGCACAAGGATGGCGGGAATCAGACCCATGCAGAGGCGGATCGCCAGCAGGGCTGAATTCGGTTGTTCGATGAAACTCAGTGCCCCGCTGCAGTTGCCCCCCTTGGCGGAGATGTAGCCGGTGAGCGAGAGCAGGCTGCCAAACACCGACATGGTTAGGCCGATGATCAGCTTCTGGCCGAACACCATCCAGGCGGTGTAAAGCCCGGCGGGTTTGCTCGGATCAGCGTCGATCGCATCGGGCAGCAGCGACCAGGGGATCAGATAGGCCGTCGCCGCTCCCACCCCCACCAGGGCGATCAGCCCCACCAGCGGCAGCAGTTGCAGCGGGCCGGGATCCGCCGCCAGGGGCGGGAACAGCATTGAGATCAGGCAGGCGCTGATCCACAGCCCCGCGCCCCAGCGCAGGGTGGCGACGCGGCCGATGCGGTTGCTGAGGTTGCTCCAGAGCTGGAGCCCCAGCAGGGCGGCGATCTGGAAGGGCAGCAGGATCCAGGTGGAGAGGTTGGCGGGCACATGCACCACCTGCACCAGCCAGATCAGGGCCACCACCTGCATCAGTTGCAGGCCGAACCAGAGCAGCAGATACAGCCCCAGCACCTGGCGGAAACGGGGGTTGGCCATCACCCGCTTCAGCTGCTGCATCGGCGGCTCGTTGTTGGGCACCGGCCGTTGGGCCCGCTTGGCGTAGGGGGCCAGGCCCCAGCAGCAGAGCAGCGTGGTGGTGGCGGCGATGCTGCCGGTGATTCGGCCCATGGCCAGGTAGCCCCCACCTCCGTCGGTGAGCACCACCGAGGCCACGGTCAGTCCGCTCAGGCCCGCCAGGATTGATCCGGTGAACCGCGCCGCATTCAGGCGGGTGCGAATGGCGGTGTCCGGCGTCAGTTCGGTGCTGAGGGCCGCGTAGGGCAAGTTGACGCTGGTGTAGGCGGTCATCAGCAACACCGCCATCACCGCGTAATACGTGGTGCGCTGCAGCGTGTCGCCCGGGGGCACCCACCACATCGCCGTCAGGCTGATACCCAGCGGCAGGGCTGCGGTGAGCATCCAGGGCAGGCGCGGGCCCCAGCGGCTGCGGGTGTGATCGCTGAGCCAGCCGATCAACGGATCATTCAGCGCATCCCACACCTTGCTCACCGTGAGCAGGGAACCAGCGATGAAGGCCGGCAGGCCAGCAGCGCAGATGAAAAACGGAAAGAGGTAGAAGCCCAGCTGAGTGGCGGCAAGTCCGGTGCCGGCGTCGCCCAGGCCGTAAGCCAGCATCAGCCTGCGGCGGGATCCCTTCAGGGATGCGTCGGTCGGTGTCACGCGGAGGCTTCGGGCAGGCGGATTGCCATAATGAATGCGTGCTCACGACACCACCAGCCCCAGGGGCAGTGGTTCGTTTGTACTATGCGGGTGTTGTGTAATGGTAAGACCTCAGCCTTCCAAGCTGATGACACGGGTTCGATTCCCGTCACCCGCTCTGATCACAACCGCAGGCCTGAGGTTTCCTCCTCGGCGAGCAGCAGCACGAAGCTCCGGCTCTGCAAGGGGATCTCAACGCCGCTGAAGCTGGCTGGCTCGGCTGGGAAATCCTTGGGGCTGGGCAATGAGGTGTCGATCACCCGTTTCCAGGGGGAGGCCGGAACCGGCAACTCAAAGCTGAGGCTTTCCTTGTAAGCGTTGAAGCCCATCCACAGCAGCGCCCCGCGGCTGCCGCGGTGGAGGCTGGTAGCCGTCGTGCGGCTCCAGGCGGCCCAGTCGGGTTTGGCCAGGTTCACCCCGTGCCATTGACGCCAGAGATCGCTGCGCTGCTCCGATGGTTGTTCCGCTGATATGCGGTTGCTTTCCCGCGGCGGCACCAAGGGATTAAACAGTTGCGGCAAGGACTGGCGCAGCCGCAGCAGCCGCTGCAGAAATTGCTTCAGCTCCAGGTCGCACTGGTCTTCATTCCAGACCATCCAGCCCAGGGGGCTGTTCTGGCACCAACTGTTGTTGTTACCCCCTTGGCTGCGGCCCACTTCATCGCCCATCAGCAGCATCGGCACGCCACGGGCCAGCAGCAGCGAGCTGAGCAGGTTGCGTTGCTGACGCCGCCGCAGGCTTTGCACCAGGGGGTTGCTGCTGGGGCCTTCGATGCCGTGGTTCCAGCTGATGTTGTGGTTCTCGCCGTCGCGGTTGTCTTCGCCGTTGGCCAGGTTGTGCTTGCGGTTGTAGCTCACCAGATCCGCCAGGGTGAAGCCGTCGTGGGCGGTGATGAAGTTCACCGAACGCCCCAGGGCCACGGGCTTGCCGTCATAGAGATCGGGACTGCCCTTGAACCGCTGGGCCAGGCTCCAGGTGCTGTGGTCGTCCCCTTTCCAGAAGCGCCGCACCCCGTCGCGGAAATGGCCGTTCCAGGTGCCGATCCGCTTGGCGGGGAAGTCGTCCAGCCGATAAAGACCGCCGCAGTCCCACGGTTCGCTCACCAATTTGAGATCACTCAGCTGCGGGTCGGCCTCCATTGCCGCGAACAGGGGCGGCTCATTCAGGGGTTTGAGCTGGTCGCCGCGGCTCAGGGCGATGCCCAGATCGAAGCGGAAGCCATCCACCCCCAGTTCCAGGGCCCAGCAGCGCATCGACTCGAGGATCAGCTGGGTGCTGATCGGCGCATTGGCGGCGATCGAGTTGCCGCAGCCGCTCACATCCTGATAGTCGCCGTCTTCGTTTTGGTGGTAGTAGACGTTGTCGGCGCAACCCCGCCAGCTCAGGGTGGGGCCATGGCGGTTGCCCTCGGTGGTGTGGTTGTAGACCACATCCAGCAGCACTTCGATGCCGGCGTCATGGCAGGCGGCCACCAGTTGGCGCACCTCATGGCGGGCCTGCAATGGATTGCTACTGCTGCAGTAGTCGTGGTGGGGTGTGAACCAGCTCAGGGGGCTGTACCCCCACACGTTGTCGCGGCCCGGGGGGGCATCGGCCGGGTCGAAGCAGAACACCGGCAGCAGCTCCACTGCCGTGATGCCCAGCTCCTTGAGGTAGGGCAACTTCTCGATCAAGCCCAGGTAGGTGCCGCGGTGTTCCACGGCGACCCCGGCATCCTCACGGCGGGTGAAGCCCCCCACGTGCAGCTCGTAGATCACCGTGCGTTGCCAGCTGTGGCGCGGGCGCGGATGGGCCTGAAAATCGAACAGATCCCGTTCGCACACCACCGCCTTGAGGCAGGCATGGGCGTTGGGTGAGGGTCCGGTGGCCAGCACCCGGTCATAGACGTCCCAGCCACTGATGGCACGGGCGGCGGGGTCCAGCAGCACCTTGGAGGGCTGGAAGCCATGGCCCCCCGGCGCCAGCGGCCCGAAGACCCGGTAGCCGTAACAGCAGCCTTCGCCGACCCCCTCCACTTCCACGTGCCAGTAGTCGCCCGAGCGGTGGCGTCGGCCGTCCAGTTCGATCACCCGCTCCGGGCTGCGATCGTTGCCGTTGCTGTAGAGCAGCAATTCAATGCGGTCGGCCCCGGGAGCCGCCAGCACAAAGTTCACACCTCGACTGGTGAGGCTGCTGCCCAGGGGCCAGGGAGAACCGGGGTGAATGCCACTCAAGGCCCGTTGGGGCATCTCGACTTCAAACTAGAGGTTTGGTCCGTTGTTTTGAACCAATGGCGATGACCACCACACTTGAGGCCGGCCGGCCGCCGCAGCAGCTGCGTGACGACCTCTGGTTGTTTCCGCCCAACCGCGACAGCCAGGGGGGCAGTTCCTGGTGGCTGGATCTGGATCCCGAGCCCGTGCTGGTGGACTGCCCGCCGTTGACGGAGGCCAGCCTCACGGCTCTGCGCCAGCTGGCGGGAACCCGCAGCCCGAGGATCTTGCTCACCAGCCGAGAAGGCCATGGGCGCTTGCGTCGCGTTCAGGAGCGCCTGGGATGGCCGGTGCTGGTGCAGGAACAGGAGGCTTATCTCCTGCCCAATGTGGAGCCGTTGGACACCTTTGCCGAGGAACACACCACGGTGAGTGGTTTGCGGCTGTTGTGGACGCCGGGGCCGACGCCGGGGAGCTGTGTGGTGTTCGCCCCGGCACCAAATGAACTGTTGTTCTGCGGGCGTTTGCTAACGCCATGGGCTCCGGGTCAGCTCGCGCCGATGCGCCATGCCCGCACATTCCACTGGCCCAGACAGCTGAACAGCTTGGCCAGGCTCAGGGATTGGATTCCTTCAGATGCCAGTCCCCAACTGCTTTCTGGGGCTGCGCTTGGTGCCTTGCGTGGGGAGCGGCTAGTGCCCTTCAGCGGTTGGAGCGATGCGGCGGACAACAGCTAAAGCGTTGCGGCACAACACGTTTCGCTTGCAGCAACCGGTTGCTCTCCATACGATTGGGCCGCTTGGGGAAGGCAGCGGCGAGCCCACGACGCCGTATCTGAGCCGTCTCCCGCCCCCCGACTCTCTCTAACCAATGAACAAAGCTGATCTGGTGAATCTGGTGGCTGCTCGCACCGAGCTCACCAAGACCGACGTTTCCATGGTTGTCGACGCCGCCATCGACACGATCATCGACTCCGTGGTGGAAGGCAAGAAAGTGTCCATCCTCGGTTTCGGTTCCTTTGAGCCCCGTGAGCGTTCCGCCCGTCAGGGTCTGAACCCCAAGACCGGCGAGAAGATCGCGATTCCCGCCAAGCGCGTTCCCGCCTTCACCGCCGGCAAGATGTTCAAGGACCGCGTTCAGGGCTGATCAGCGCCTCAACCTCGTTCTCCGGGCGGCCCAGTGGGTCGCCTTTTTTGATGGCTGTTCAGATGAAGGAACTTCCGGAGCATCTGCAACAGCATCTGGAGCGGGGGCGAGCCTTGGCAGCCGCCGGTGGCTACCGCGGCCGTTTCGCCCCATCTCCCACGGGGGTGCTCCACCTCGGCAACCTGCAAACGGCTCTGCTCTCGTGGTTGGCGGCCCGTCAGGCCGGTGGGGCCTGGTTGCTGCGCATCGATGATCTCGATACGCCGCGCAACCGCGCCGGTGCCATCGAGGCGATCCAAAGCGATTTGCGCTGGCTGGGCCTCGAATGGGATGGGCCGGTGCTGCTCCAGAGCGAACGGCGTGGCATCTACCACTCCTGGTTGTCGTGGTTACGCCGATCCGGATGGTTGTTCGCCTGTCGCTGCTCCCGAAGGCAGCTTGCCGGTCAGCCGATCTATCCCGGCGTCTGCCGGACGGCTGGGCACCACTGGGGCTGGCAGCAGCAGCGGCTCCCCAGTTGGCGCCTGCGGGTGGCTGATGACGATCCCCACAGCAGTGGCGATGTGGTGTTGCGGCGTGCCGATGGCTTCATCGCCTACCAGCTCGCCACCGTGATCGACGAACTCAGCTTCGGCATCACCGATGTGGTGCGTGGTGCTGATCTGCGCGAGGCCCTGCCAGCCCAGCGAAGTTTTTTTGCGGCCCTGGGTGAATCACCACCCCAGTTCCGGCATGGGCCGCTGCTTTGTGATGCCAGCGGCCAGAAACTGTCCAAGCGTGAGGCCAGTTCCGGTCTGGAACCGCTCCGTGCCGCGGGGCTCGATGCGGCTGCGGTGATTGGTCGCTTGGCCTCAGGGCTTCAGCTGCTGGATCCTGGTGCGCGCCTGAGTGCAACAGAGTTGCTCGAACACTTGACGCAGCAAGAGATCAATGCAGTGATTTCTTAAGGAACACTTCGGGATCAGCGGCGGGTTTTCCACCCACACTGAATCCACCGTCTGATCCTTGGGATCATGTGCACGTGCACCGTCTGTGGAGGCAGTGGGATGCAGCGGGTGTCGGGGGACCGCTTCCGCACCTGCATCGTCTGTCTGGGGACTGGTCAGATCAGTTCAGCGGTGCAGTCGGCACCGTTGAACCACCAGCCCATCAACACCCCAGGTCTGGCCAAACTCAGCTGTCCGACCCGGCCCCTGGCTTGATCCTCAGCCCAGGGGAGTCTTCTGATCGTTCTGGATCACGAAGTAGGTGGCCGTCGCCACAACGATCAACAGCGGCACCGCGGTGAACAGCAGCAGGGCAATGGCGGTCCAGTCGGTGTACACGGCGGGGCGATGGGTCGAAGTTGAGGCATCATCTCAGCAAATCGCCCCCCTGAGCCCTGCTCGCGCGCTCCGTCACAGTCCTGCTGCTCCTCGCTATGGCGGCCCCTGTGGTGCGTGCGTCGCCCTTGGCAGCCTTTCAGGCCCGAGCCAGGCGCTGCTTGGAGGGCCGTCAGCCTCAGCTCTGTGAACAGGCCTTGGTCGAGGCGGAGGCCCTGCAGCAACAGGCGTCAGCCCGCAGTGCCTATCCCTGCCAGACCCTGCTGTTGGGGGTTCAGGCGGATCTTGTGATGCAGCAGCTCCGGGCGGGCCGTGGCGCCGAGGCCATTGCTGATCTGCAGGCGGCGACCTGCGGCTGCGCTGGGCTCTGATGCAGCCAGCTGCATCCCGTTATCGGCCAACAATCACCGGTGGCGTGCTGCCACCACGAATGGGCGGAACCACCTTTGTTTTCCCGTCCCACTTGTCGAGGAACAGCTTGTAGAGAACGCTGTCATTGAGCGAGCGGGTCAAGGTCTGAAACTTCAGGGCCTCCTGCTCGGCGATCTGAACCTCTGTTTTGGCGCGCAGAAGCTGCTGTTGCGCAATCTGCTTCTGCTCGATGGCTGCTCGGTATTCCTCAGCAATCTTGAGGCCCGTGATGTCCAGGCCTTTAACGGCCACATAGTCGAATTTGCTCAGCTCATTGGAGACGCTTTCTTGCACAAGGGTGGAAATGTTGTTCCAGTCGGTGGCGATGGTGTCGAGTTCATACTTCGAGAACACCGATTTCAGTGATTTCAGCAGTGATGGCTGGATCACCCTGGCGTAAATCGCAGAGTCATCGGTGGCAATCGTGCTGTAGATCCTGGGGGCTTCTCCGGGCTTGACCGCATATTTCACCGTTGCTGTGGCTTCGATCACCTGCAGGTCTTTGGTGAGTGTTGAAAATTTTTCGGGGATGACCTGCGTTCTGACGCTGAAATTATGGGTCGACTGAATGAACGGAAGTTTGAGGTTCAACCCCGGCTCTCTTGGCGTGTTGGAGACTTTGCCAAGGGTGGTGACCACGCCAACTTCACCAGCGGGAACAACAAACACGCTGGAGAGCACAGCAATGCCTCCAATGAAAACCGTGGTCACGCCCACCACGGTTTTGGTGATCTGCTCCGGCTGGGGGTTGGATTGCATGCTTTTGGCTTGCGTCGATCCTTAAAACAGTAGTGATTTGTTGTGGGTTATTGGCAAAAAGTTTCTGATGATCTCTGGGCTGGCGCAGCAGCGATTGTGGTGTTTTGGCTCAGTCAGCTTCTGCGTTCCCGATGCATCCAGCTGATCCAGTCGGCGGAAATCTCCTGGGGACAGACCGCCTCGCATTCGAGGTTGCTGCTGCAGCTGCCGAAGCCCTCGGCCTCCATCTGGCGTTGCATCGCGTCGGCGCGGCTGGCCCGTTCCGGTTGCCCCTGCGGCAGTTGACCCAAGTGCGCCAGCTTGGCGGCCACGAACAGGCTTGCCGAGGCATTGCGGCAACTGGCGACGCAGGCGCCACAACCGATGCAGGTTGCCGTGCTGAAGGCGCTGGTGGCCTGCTCCCGGCCCACGGGCAGGGCGTTGCCATCGGGGGCCTGGCCGGTGCCCGTTGAGCAGTAGCCGCCGGCGGCGATCAGCCGGTCAAAGGCGGAGCGGTCCACCATCAGATCCTGGATCGGAGGAAAGGCCTTGGCGCGCCATGGATCCAGGGTCAGCACCGCACTATCGTTGTACTCCCGCAGGTAGAGCTGGCATACGGAGCTGGCAGCCGCGATTCAGACCGGTTTTGAACGGGTGATCGCCGATGGCTCGTGCCAGCGCCTTGTTGAAGAAACGATCATGACGCCCTGGTTAAGGCGTCAGCTCAAACTTCGGTCGTGAAGGATTCTTGCGCTTCAGAATCCTGAGGCGGCTGACGTGTCGGCTGATGTGAATCCAGATCACTGGATTATTCCCTAGATTGATCTTCTCAGTGGAAGGATCACCAGCGGGAATGATCTCTGCTCGTCTTCTGGATTAAAGCGGCTATGTGTTAATTAGACGTGCATTGAATCCGGCTGATTTAACGCACCACTGCTTAAAAAGCCGATGACCTGACTTGAACAGGCGACCCACGCTTTACGAAAGCGTTGCTCTACCGGCTGAGCTACATCGGCATCACTAGCAATTTAACATTTGCTCTGAATCCAACTTGGACGTTTGCCCGATAATCCCAGCCCCAAATCTGGCCTGGATCCCGCCCTGCGGGAACGGTTGCTCAAGGAATCACAGACCCCCTGGCGTGGGCTCAGACGGCTCGTCTGGCTTGCTCTCTTTGCTTCCGCTGGACTCGGCCTGTTCACGATGGTGTTCCGTGCTTCCGCCGGTGACAGCGTTGATCTGGCTGACTTCGGCATCCAGGGGGGTGCTCTCCTGCTCTTCTCCGGATTGCTCTGGTTCGACCGCAACAGGGGCAGCAGCAGCGACGATTAATTCGTCGGCGTCAACCGCATTGATGTCTTTAGCGTCGTCGTTTTTAGACATGTCGTCTTGATCCTCTGAATCGACGGGTTCCAGCGCTTCGGGCTCGACGACATCAGACTCTTCAGCCGTCGCTGTATTGATGGCTGAACTTTCGCCGTCTGGCTCTTGGTTGTCTGGTGGTTCGACGTCTGGTTCTTCGTTGTCAGGGTTGATGTCGGCGGTGCTGACGTCTTCAGTGCTGCTGCCCTGTTCCGGCGTGGTGTCTTCCACGTCCATGGCCTCATCGGCGTCCTGATCGCTTGTTGGAGCAGCCTCTTCAGCTTGAGCTTCGGCAACGACGGGCTCAGGAACGGTTTCGGGATCAGCTTCGTCAGACACTGCAGCTGTTACCGGATTGTCGGCTGGAATTTCCCCGTCGTGCGCTTCGTTGTCAGTGCTGGCTTGATCAGCAGTGGCTTGACCAGTGCTGTCGTCCGTCTCCGAAGCAGTGTCTTCCACCCCGATTGCCTTGTCGGGCTCTTGCTTGATCGGCTCCACCACAGGCTCCGGCCACTCCAGGCCAGGGAGGTTGAGAAGTTGGAGGCCCAGGCTGGTGCGTTGCGTTGCCAGTGCATCAGCACGAAAAGCCGAATCGGCAGGGGCGACGGTTGCTGGTGATCCAAGCAACAGTGCTGCGGCTTGAATCAGTTGCTGCACCTGCCACACCATCAAGGCCAGCAATGGGCTGACCAGCAACAGGGTGACCAGACGGGATTGTCCCGACACCGGGGAAAATTCACTCGCCAGCACCGCTGAATCGTCCATCCACCAGAGCACGGGCAACAGGACCACTGCGGCGATCACCACAGCGGCGCGGCTGCTCAAGCCGCCTTGGGATGCACTGATGCGGAGTTGATCGCTGTTGCGGCTGGCCAGCGGCTGACGTACGAACAAAAGTGAGCCCCAGTCGGCGGGCCGTCGCCACAACGCGACGGCTGGGGCCAGAACTCCCACCCCCCAGATCAGAAATCGCTCTACACCGGGAACAGGACCAGGATCCGCGCCGGCCAGAACCAGGCGGATCAGCAGCAGCTCCAGGGGAATGGCTCCAAGGGCCAGGCACTGAAGCCAGAGCAGGGGCTCGCTGCGGGGCTGCACGATCGCTTGCGGGGTCAGGTGGTGAGTTTGCGGCGTTGGGTGACCATCTTGAAGGCTTCAATGCGATCGCCTTCTTCCCAGTTGGCGAACCGATCGGTGCCGACACCGCATTCGAAGCCCGTGGCCACTTCCTTGACGTCGTCCTTGTTGCGACGCAGGGAGTCGAGGTCGCCCTCGTAAACCACCTGTTTGCCGCGGTGCACCCGCACCCGGCAGTTGCGATGCAGCTTGCCGGTGGTGACATAACAGCCGGCCACGGCGCTCTTGCCGATGGTGAAGACGGCACGCACCTCGGCTTCGCCCAGGGCTTCCTCCACCAGTTCCGGCTCCAGCAAACCTTCCATCGCCAACTGGATGTCTTCCAGCAGCTTGTAGATCACGTCGTAGTCGCGCACATCCACCCCGGTGGCATCCGCCGCTTTCTTGGCGCCGGAGGCCATGGAGGTGTTGAAGCCCACGATCACCGCGCCGGAGGCGGCGGCCAGGTCGACGTCGGTTTCGGTGATCTCGCCAGGTGCCGACAGCAGCACCCGCACCTGTACCTCATCCTTGGGCAACTGCTCGAGCGATCCGAGGATGGCTTCCACGGAGCCTTGAACGTCGGCCTTGAGAATCAGGTTGAGTTCCTTCAGCTCGCCGTCATTGGCCTGGCCGGACATGGCCGTGAGCGAGACCCGTCGTGAAGCCATCTGCTGAGCAAGACGGGTGGCACGGGCATCGGAGGCGCGATCGCCCACAACGGCCCGGGCCGATTTCTCGTCGGGGTACACCTCGAACTCGTCACCGGCGGTGGGCACCTCGCTGAAGCCCAGGGCCTCCACAGCAAAGGAGGGGCCCGCTTCCTTGAGGCGTTGGCGGTTGTCGTCCACCATGGCGCGCACCTTGCCCAGCACCGGGCCAGCGGCGACGACGTCGCCGGTTTTGAGGGTGCCGTTCTGCACCAGCAGCGTGGCCACGGGGCCTTTGGCCTTGTCGAGGTGGGCCTCGATCACGGTGCCGCGGGCCAGACGATCCGGGTTGGCCTGCAGGTCTTCCACTTCGGTGACCAGCAGCAGCATCTCCAGCAGCTTGTCGATGTTTTCGCCCTTGATGGCGCTCACCGGCACCATCACCACATCGCCGCCCCAGTCTTCCGCCAGCAGGTTTTGCTCAGACAGCTCCTGCTTCACCCGCTCGGGCGATGAACCTTCCTTGTCGATCTTGTTGATCGCCACCACGATCGGCACTTCAGCGGCCCGGGCGTGGCTGATGGCTTCCAGGGTCTGGGGGCGGACGCCGTCATCAGCAGCCACCACCAGCACAGCCACGTCGGTCACCTTGGTGCCGCGGGCTCGCATGGCCGTGAAGGCTTCGTGGCCCGGAGTGTCCAGGAAGGTGAGCTTGCGCTGCTCATTGTTGTGCTCGATCTCAACCTGATACGCACCGATGTGCTGGGTGATGCCGCCGGCCTCACCCGCAGCGACGCGGGCCTGACGGATGGCATCCAGCAGGCTTGTTTTGCCGTGGTCGACGTGGCCCATGACGGTGACCACGGGCGGACGTCGGATCAGGTGAGCCTTGTCGGCCTCTTCGATCATCTCGACGGTCTTCTTGGCCGCCTCCTCCACGTCGTCCTGCAGCACCGGCACACCGAATTCGTCGGCAACGGCTTCGATCGTGGGCATGTCCAGGGTCTGGGTGACCGTGGCGATGATCCCTTTGAAGAACAGGGATTTGATGATCTCTGAGCTTTCGACGCTCAGCATGTCCGCCAGTTCCTGCACCGTGAGGTTGTCCTCCGGCACCACGATCATTTCGGGACGCACCTGCTTGGCTTCCCGGGCTGCCCGCAGCTCCATGGCACGCCGGCGCTGACGCTGACGGGCGGTTTCCTTCTTGCGCTTGCGCATCGCCGCCACCGGCTTGGGTGCGGTGCGCTGCTGCGACTTGGGCTTGGCGGGACGAGCCAGGCTCGCCGAGAGAACCATGTTCTCCTGTTCACCGGCGAAGCCGCCGGTCTGTGCCGCCAGGGAATCATCGTTTTCACCGATGATGTGCACCTTCTGGCGCTGCTTCTGCGGCGAGCGGCTGCGCAGAGCATCGAGCCGTGCGCTGTCATCCCATTCGGGACGGCCTGGCCGCCGCTGGCCACCAGGGCCACCTGGACGGAAGCTGGGACGGCGGGGCGCCGAGGGGGCATTCGGACGCGCCACGGGCGGGGTGGCTGTTCCTGCACCTGCACCGGTTTTGGTGGGTGCATCCGCACGGCGGGGTGCCGGTGCCGTTGGCCTGCCGACAGGCTTTTGCAGCTGCATGAGCTCACCGGGAGCCACCGGTTTGCGCATTCCAGCGGGCATGCCGGGACGTCCAGGCGCTCCCGGACGGGTGGGCGCACCAGGGCGACCGCTACCTGTGCTGCTGCCGTCGCGACGAATCGGCTTGCCGACCAGTTCAAGGGTGTTGCCGCTGCGGGGGGGCATCCCGGGGCGACCCTGTCGGGTGGGGGCTCCTGGGCGGCTTGGACTGCCCTGGCGTTGAGGCACGCCGGTGCCTGCCGGACGGCGGGGCACGGGTTTGCCCACCAGTTCAGGCCTCGGCGTGGGCCGTGAGGGTGCACCAGGCTTTGTGGGGGCACCGGCACGGGTTGGCGCGCCGGGCCGAGATGGAGCTCCTGCGCGGATGATCTGTGGCTTGGGCTGCCCCTGGCCAGGGGTGGGCCGCGCTGGGCTTCCAGCACCAGCGGGGCGTGGCGTCGGGCGAGCCGGTGTGGGCCGCGGCGTGGGTGCCGTGGGTTTGGCAGCAGCCTTGGGCTTGCTCACCAGTTCCGGTTTGCCTGCAGCCGGCTTGCTGACAACCTGTGGCTTGGCCGCGGCAGGTCGTGGAACGGGTTTTGCCGCCGTTGGTCGCGCTGGGGCTGCGGGGGGTTTCTGAGGAGCGGCGGGCCGCGCCGGTGCTGCTGAGGCTTTCACCGGTGCAGCCGCTGGCTTGCTGATCACCGGTTTGGGGGTAGCCGCTGCGGGAGGCTTCGGGGCCGCCTGCGGCTTGGCAGCCGCCACGGGTTTGGCGACCACGGGCTTGGCAGCCACAGGCTTGGCGACCGGTTTGCTCGCCGCTGGGGCGGGCTTGCTTGGCGCGGCGGGGGCCGCTTTCTTCACCGAGAGGATGGCCTTGCCAGCTGCGGGCTTGGCAGGGGCCGCGGCAGCGGGTTTCGCACCATTCCCGCCTTTGCCGAGGAGTGAACGGATCTTTCCGGCTTCAGCGTCACTGATCGAGCTGCTGTGGCTCTTCGCAGCGATCGAAAGCTTTTCAGCCGCATCCAGCACGTCCTTGTTCTCAAGGCCGAGGTCCTTGGACAGCTCGTAAATTCTGACTTTGCCGCTGCTGGTCATTCAGTTCGGGTCTCCGATCGGTCCGGGCATGGAATGCCGCGGTGGCCTCGCACAAGGTGGGGCCAATGTTCAGTCTGCCTCAGCGGATTCACCAACGCTTTGGTTAAGCCGCTGTTTCAACACCGCAAGCACTGTTTCGGGCACCGGACAACGCAGGGCTTTCTGCAGACGCTTGCGACGGGTTGCCTCCTCAAGGCAGTTCTCCTCGCGACAGAGATAGGCCGAACGGCCCATCCCCTTATCGAGGAGAACTCCGTCCTGATGGTCGCGGATCACCCTCCAGAGTTGGCGGCGATCCAAGAGCTGGCGGCAGGCCACACAGCGACGCAGGACGGGGCGGTCACTCACCGGACCTGCTCCTGATCGGGCTCGGCATCGGCCTCAGCCGCTGCGTCCGTGCTTTCAGCCTCGGCCTCGAACTCGGTTTCGCTGCCGGCTTCCACCTCAGCGGGCTCCTCCTCAGAGAACTCCTGCTCGGCCTGCTCCTCGCCGTACTCTTCTTCGTCTTCGGGCAGCGGATACAGCTCCCGCAGGCGTGCATCCTCTTCCGCCCGAGCGGCCTGTTCGGCGGCCAGCCGTTCTTCGGCTTGCTGCTGGAGGGCTTCCTCCTCCTCCCGCTGGGAGATCAGCTCTGCCACAACGGCATCCTCTGCCTCTTGGTCGTATTCGGTGGAGTTCTTGATGTCGATTTTCCAGCCGGTGAGTCGGGCTGCCAAACGAACGTTCTGGCCTTCGCGGCCGATGGCCAGGCTTAGCTGATCGGGGGGCACCAGCACATGGGCGTGCTGGCCCACGGGATCCACCAGGCGCACCATTTCCACCCGAGCGGGGCTGAGGGAGTTGGCGATGTACTGGCCTGGATCCTGCGACCAGCGGATCACGTCGATTTTTTCTCCACGCAGTTCGTTCACCACCTGCTGAATGCGGGAGCCGCGGGCGCCGATGCAGGCGCCGACGGGATCCACCTCGCGTTCGATGCTGTCGACGGCCACCTTGGTGCGGGGGCCCACGGAACGGGAGGGGGGATTGGCCTCACGGGCCACGGCCACGATCCGAACGGATCCTTCCTGAATTTCGGGAACTTCGTTCTCGAACAGGTAGACCACCAAACCGGCATTGGAGCGGCTGACGAACAGCTGCGGTCCCCGGCGGGGCACTTCGCTCACCTCTTTCAGGAAGACCTTGAAGGTGGCGTTGGCGCGGTAGTTGTCGTTGGGCAGTTGATCGCGCCGGGGGAGTTCAGCCTCCACTTCCGGACGGCCCAGGCCTGAGCTGACCGCCATGATCACCGATTGGCGCTCGAAGCGGATCACCCGTGCCGTCAGCACCGGATCCTCCAGATCAGCGAATTCCTCCTGGATCATGCGGCGCTGCTGATCACGCAGCTTCTGGGCCAGCACCTGCTTGGTGGTGGCGGCGGCCATCCGGCCGAAGTCCTCTTTCTCTGGGGTGACATCCAGCACCACCGTGTCGCCCACCTGGGCGTCATCGGCCACCTGCATCACCTCGGCGATCGCGATCTGGTGGTCTTCGCTCTCCACCTCATCAACAATGATCTTGCTGGCGAGAACTCGGTAGCCCTCCTCCTCAAGGTCGAGGCCAACATCGAAGTTGCTGAAGTACTCCTCATCAAAGGGGTCTTCGCTGATGCCGATGTACAGGGTGCGCCGGTAGCGCTCATAGCCCTTCAGCAGGGCCTCCCGCAGGGCTGCCTCCACCACCTGGGGCGGCAGCTTCTTCTCTTCGCTGATGTCGTCGATCAGGTTGCTGAGACCGGGAAGCAGGACGAGAGCCATCGCGTTGGGTTAGGGGAAAAGAAAGGAGCGGTTGCAGGGGTGTGAACGCTGGGTTCAGCTGCCTGGACTCGTGAGGCGGACACCGATCACGCAATCCCGGGGAATCCGTTTGATTCGCCCGCGAATGTTGATCTGCAGCGTGTCGGCGTCGCGTTCGAGCAAGAGGCCCTCCAGGCGTTGCTCGCTTTCGTCCTTGTCGCGGTGATGAACCTCCACGGGGAACCCACGGAAGGTTTCAAAGTCGCGATCGCTGGACAGCTGGTCGCCGATGCCGGGACTGCTGATCTCCAGAACATACGCGTCAGTGAGCAGGGTGGAGGCCTCAAGGGCATCCCCCAGCACGCCACTGAAACCGGCGCAGTCATCAAGGCTCACATCCGCTCCACTGCTGTGGCGGATCTGCACTTCCAGGGTCATCGGGCTCATGTGGGTGAGCAGCTGAATGCCGCAAAGGGCAAAGCCTTTGCTGACGGCCACATCGGTGACCAGCGTTTCGAGATCCGGAAGCAGAGGATGAGGCAACGCGAACTGAGGGCGGACGTCGGACCGACGTGCATTTCAGTTGTGACCGATCTCCCGCAGGGAGATGCCCGTCGGACACACCTTCAATGTAAGGGACCGTCTGCCCGCCGTCAGCTGTTGCCCAGATCGATGGCCGGTGCATCGGGAAAGGCGTCGCCCGGCTGTTCGGCGCCGCGCCCGTCGGAATCCTGATTGATGCAGAGGCGTCGACGCTCCGGATCGGTCACGTACTGGCAGACGCGGCTCCAGAGTTTGCTGCGGCTGCCCTGGGGGCCATTGCTGAACGTCACCACATCGGCAAGGCCAGGACGCTCTTCGATCACGACCTGGCAGAGCTCACAGCGTTGTGAAGCGGCGGATTCGCTCAAGGGTGAAGCTCATAAAAGGGCTCGAACCTAAGCAGTCGACGCAAGAGCTGCTGTGCGATCGGTTGCCATCAAAACCCGCCCATTTGCTGGAAGGGGCAGAACAGCGATCGATCGCATCAAGCCCCCGATGGATTGGGTGTGAGTGGCGTCAGGGGAGGGCCTTCTTCAAAGCGCTCCAACAGCACTTGCATGGGGATCTGGGTGCCGAAGCGGCAGGCGTTGGTTTCGCTGGCGGCGAGGGTGCCGTGTTTCCAGAACTTGTTGCTGCCGTTGCCCCCGCCGCAGGCGATGTCGGCTTTGCCGGTGATCACGGCGCCGATGCCGTCGTTCACCGACTTGGCCACCCGGTAGCCCACCATGCGGCGTTTGGCCTGGATCCGGATCTGTTCAAGAACGTCAACCCCGAGGCCTTCGTAGCCGGCATCTGTTTTCTGATCCAGCGGCTTGACCTCCTCAAAGATCACCGCCTTAAGCGTTGTGCTCTCCGCGGAGGCTTGAGGGGTGAGGGCAACCGGGCCAGCCAGGGCAAGCAGAGCTGCCGCTGTAGCCAGAAGTGCACGCATGCGAAAACTGCGTTTGCTGATTTGTTATCTGGAATGTTCAAGCTCGACCGCGCATCGCAATGGAGGTGCTGAGATTGCGATCGATTTGGACCAGGGCCCATGTCTCCGGCTGGATCCGATAAAAAGAAGGCAATTAGAGGTCTTGTGTTGCGGTACGCCCTGCGTCAACTCCTGGCCGTTCTGATGGCAGTAGCGGTTCTGGTCGGTAAAGGTGACTCAGCGCAGGCCCTGGAGCACAGCTTTGTGGCCGATGCCGTTCAGCGGGTGGCGCCGGCGGTGGTTCGGATCGACACCGAGCGCACCGTGGAACGTCAGCCGTTTGACCCCACGCTGCTTGACCCCCTGTTGCGGGACCTGCTGGGGGACCCTCCGGCAGGTCCGGAGCGGGAACGGGGCCAAGGCTCTGGTGTGGTGATCGATGCCAAGGGCCTCGTGCTCACCAATGCCCATGTGGTGGATCGGGTGGAGTCCGTCAGCGTCACCCTGGCCGACGGGGAACAGCGGGATGGACGGGTGGTGGGTACCGATGCGGTGACAGACCTGGCCCTGGTGCGTCTCGAGGGCGATCAACTGCCGCCACGGGCTCCCCTTGGTGATTCGGAAGCCATGCAGGTGGGAGATTGGGCGATCGCCCTCGGCACCCCGTTCGGATTGGAACGCACGGTGACCCTGGGCATCGTCAGCAGCCTGCACCGCAACATCAACAGCCTTGGCTTCGCCGACAAACGGTTGGAACTCATTCAGACCGACGCCGCCATTAACCCGGGCAATTCCGGTGGGCCGTTGGTGAACGGCGATGGCCAGGTGATTGGCATCAACACCCTGGTGCGGTCGGGCCCTGGGGCCGGCCTCGGTTTTGCCATCCCGATCAACCTGGCCCGCCGGGTGGCTGATCAGCTCCAGCTGCAGGGTGAAGTGGTGCACCCCTACATCGGTCTGCAACTGGTGGCGCTCACACCGCGCATCGCGCGGGAGCACAACAAGGACCCCAATGCCCTTGTGCAGCTGCCGGAACGCAGCGGTGCCCTGGTGCAAGCCGTGCTGCCCGATGGCCCGGCCGAAAAAGCAGGACTGCGCCGCGGCGATCTGTTGATCACGGTGGATGAGCGCGACATTGCTGACCCTCAGGCGCTGCTCGAGGTGGTGGATGCCGCCGCCATTGATGTTCCTCTGCCTCTGAAAGTGCTGCGGGCCGGCCGCGAGCTCACCCTGTCCGTCAAACCGGAGCCCCTGCCTGGGATGGCCTGAAACCCCTTGCTACGGTCGCGCCCAAAGGACGTGACCCGATGGCTGATCTACAGACCCAGATGAAGCAGGCGGTGGCTGATGCCGCCGTGGAACAGATCAAGGACGGCATGGTGCTGGGCCTGGGATCAGGCTCCACCGCCGCTCTGATGATTCAGGGCCTGGGGGCCAAGCTCGCCAGCGGAGAACTCAAAGACATCGTCGGTGTCACCACGTCCTTCCAAGGAGAGGTGCTGGCCGCTGAGCTCAACATTCCCCTGCTCAGTCTCAACGCAGTCAGCCGGATTGATCTGGCCATCGATGGTGCCGACGAAGTCGACCCTGGCTTCCAATTGATCAAGGGTGGTGGCGCATGCCACGTGCAGGAGAAACTTGTGGCGGCACGGGCGGATCGGTTTGTGGTGGTGGTGGACTCCACCAAACTGGTGGACCGTCTCAACCTCGGTTTTCTGCTGCCGGTGGAAGTGCTCCCAGGGGCCTGGCGCCAGGTGAAGCAGCAGTTGGAAGCACTCGGGGGCAGCGCTGAGCTGCGCATGGCCCAGCGCAAGGCCGGCCCTGTGGTTACCGATCAGGGCAACCTGGTGCTGGACGCCAAGCTCGACGGCGGCATCAGCGATCCAGTGGCCCTGGAGCAGACGATCAACAACATTCCCGGTGTGCTGGAGAACGGCCTGTTCGTCAACATCACCGATGAGGTGTTGGTCGGTGAGATCACCGATGGTGTGGCGGGTGTCCGCAGCCTGGAGAAGCGCCTCAGCTGAGGCGCCGTCGCACCGATTCAGCGTGGCTGTGCAGGCCCTCACTGGTGGCCAGCTCCTGCACAGCTGAACCCGTTGCTTCCAGGGCAGCCCGGTTGAAACCGATCAGCGAGGTGTGGCGCATGAAGGTCTCAACACTGAGGGCCCCGCTGAAACGCGCGGCTCCACAGGTGGGCAGCGTGTGGTTCGGGCCTGCCAGGTAATCCCCCACCGCTTCTGGGGACCAGGGGCCCAGGAAAATTGCTCCGGCGTTCTGAATACGATCCGCCAGGGGTTCGGGCCGCTCCACCAGCAGCTCCAGGTGTTCGGGGGCGAAGCTGTCGCTGAGGTGGGCACAGCTCTCGAGGTCGTCGCAGACCACCACCAGCCCCCAGTCCCGCAGAGCGGCTTCGCAGATCTCCTGGCGGGGGTGATCGGCCAGCTGTTCGGCCACTGCGGCGTTGATCCTGTCGGCCAGTGCAGGGTCGGTGGTGATCAGCACCGCCGCCGCCAGGGGGTCGTGCTCCGCCTGCGCCAACAGATCCGCTGCCACCTGATCGGAATTGGCGGAGTGGTCTGCGATCACCAGCACTTCGCTTGGTCCCGCTAGGGAATCGATGGCCACCTGGCCGTACACCGCCTGTTTCGCCAGGGTGACGTAGAGGTTTCCGGGGCCACTGATCACGTCCACCTTGGGCACGCTCTCGCTGCCGTAAGCCATGGCGGCGACAGCCTGGGCACCTCCGAGGCGGAACACCGTTTTCACGCCGGCCAGGTGGGCCGCTGCCAGCACCACGGGGTTCACCGCACCATCACGTCTGGCGGGAGAACAGATCACCACGTCTTTGACGCCGGCGACCCTGGCTGGCACCGCATTCATCAGCACGGTGCTGGGGTAAGCCGCCCGTCCTCCGGGCACGTAGAGCCCCGCCCGCTCCACCGGCCGCCAGCGCCGCCCAAGCTGTTCGCCGTGGGGGCCCGTCACCGCCAGATCGGTGGGACGTTGGCGTTGGTGAAAATCAGTGATGCGGCGATGGGCCAGCTCCAGGGCATCCCGCAGGTTGGTCGGCAGCGACGTCCAGGCCTGTTCGAGGGCCTCGGGGGACACCGCCATCGGTTCGGGCCGGAAGCCATCGAACCGTTCGGTGAAGTCGGCAATGGCGGCATCACCGCGGTCGCGCACCGCTGTGAGAATGGCTTCAACCCGCTCACGGGCTTCACCCTGCTGGGTTTGTGTGGTGCGGCTCGACAACCGTTTCAGCTCCGTCTGGGCCCGGTCCAGATCCCGCACGATGCGAAGGGGAGCAACGGCCGGCTGGCTAACAGACAAAGGAACAGTGGGAGAGTTCGGTCAAGTTAGGACTCCACAACCCAGGGAAGGGGGTCCTGTCAAGGAGTATGGTGCTGGATTGTTCGCAACGTTTAAGCCTCAGTGGCCAATAACAAGTCAGCCAAGAAGCGAATTGAGATTGCTGAGCGCAACCGTCTGCGCAACCGCACCTACAAGTCGTCGATGCGCACCCTGATGAAGCGCTGCTTCGCCGCCTGTGACGCCTACGGTGCCACCCCTGGCGATGAAGCCAAGGCCAGCGTGCAGACCTCCATGCGTGCCGCCTTCAGCAAGATCGACAAGGCCGTGAAGGTGGGTGTGCTGCACCGCAACAACGGTGCCAACCAGAAGTCCCGCCTCAGTGCGGCCGTGCGCAAGGTGCTCGAGCCCGCCAGCTGATTCGGTTTCAATCGGCAGAATGGGTCGAAAGCGCGTTTCGGCCCAGCTGTGTCCCCCACCCCGACGTTGATTGACAGCCACTGTCACATCGTCTTCCGCAACTTTGACGACGACCTCGATGAGGTGGCTTCACGCTGGCGTGAGGCTGGGGTTGGTGCACTGCTGCACGCCTGCGTCGAACCCTCCGAAATCCCGGCGATCCGTGCCCTGGCGGATCGATTCCCGGAGATGCGTTATTCCGTCGGTGTCCATCCACTGGACACCGAGCATTGGCGGGATGACACGGTGGCGGTGCTGCGCCGGGCAGCTCTGGAGGACGATCGGGTGGTCGCCATCGGCGAACTCGGCCTCGATCTCTTCCGAGACAAGAATCTCGAGGAGCAGCTTGCTGTGCTGCGCCCTCAATTGGACCTGGCGGTGGAGTTGAACCTGCCGGTGATCATTCACTGCCGGGATGCCGCCGAGCCAATGCTGGAGGAACTGCGAACCCGCAAGGCGCAGGGCCGTTGCCCCGGAGGGGTGATGCATTGCTGGGGCGGTACCCCCGATGAAATGCACCAGTTCCTGGAGCTCGGCTTTTACATCAGCTTCAGCGGCACCGTCACCTTCCCTAAGGCGGAGCCCACCCACGACTGTGCCCGTCAGGTGCCTGAGAATCGTTTTCTGGTGGAAACCGATTGCCCCTTCCTGGCCCCTGTGCCTCGCCGCGGCAAGCGCAACGAGCCCGCCTTCGTGGCTTCCGTTGCTACGCGGGTGGCTGAGCTGCGCGGCGTGGATTTCGACAGCGTGGCCTGCAGTAGCACCGCCAACGCCCGGCGTTTGTTCGGACTCCCTTAACCGGAGTTCCAACGGTGTCGAGTCCATATGTAAGATGTTGTATTGGCCTGGCCATGCGCAGGATTCCGTCTTGTGTGTGGTGCCTGAAGCGTCCATTTCCTTCCGGTGCACTTGTCGTCGTCAGCTGATCTGACCCGCGATTTCTGAACAGCAGCAGCGGCGCTGTCGGTTCCGTCCTGGAAACCGTCGGTGACGCTGTTGTGTCGAGTCGTCCTGTCAGGTGAGCTTCTGCCGCCAATCCAGTCCTCCCCAGTCCCTTCGTCCTCTCTGCCGGTCCCCGCATGAGCAGCAGCGCGATTCAGGTCGCCAAGACCGCCACCTACCTCCCTGATCTGGTGGAGGTGCAGCGGGCCAGCTTTAAGTGGTTTTTGGATCAAGGTCTGATCGAGGAGCTGGAAAGCTTCTCTCCGATCACGGATTACACCGGCAAGCTGGAGCTGCACTTCATCGGTAGCGAGTACCGCCTGAAGCGCCCCCGCCACGATGTGGAAGAGGCCAAGCGCCGTGATGCGACCTTCGCGTCACAGATGTATGTGACCTGCCGCCTGGTCAACAAGGAGACCGGTGAGATCAAGGAGCAGGA